>OOAE01000531.1_pt1 | contig 35819 bp, 45 predicted proteins | sample 1671271 | NCBI WGS metagenome assembly OOAE01 (sample SAMN06348139, study PRJEB24527) | human gut metagenome | biome: human gut; feature: ankylosing spondylitis patient; material: feces | host: Homo sapiens | place: China | collected 2015-10 | reverse complement strand
TGCAACTGCTTTCCAACCGTCCCGACGTGCGTCAGGCTGAAATGGAACTGGCGCAAGCATTCTACGCCACCAATGCGGCCCGTGCCGCCTTCTATCCCAATATTACCCTCTCGGGAAATCTTGGATGGACTAATAACGGCGGTGGCGTAATCGTAAATCCCGGACAATGGTTACTTAATGCCATCGGTTCCCTGACACAGCCGTTATTCAACCGGGGCGTAAACATCGCCAACTTGAAGATAGCCAAAAGCCGTCAGGAAGAAGCCAAACTGTTGTTCCGGCAATCATTACTGAACGCAGGAAAGGAAGTGAACGATGCTCTGACCGCATGGCAGACGGCAAAATCGCAAATTGAAATCAATGCTCGGCAGGTTGAAACATTATGCGACGCTGTGCGAAAGACAGAATCGCTGATGCGTCATTCCAATACCACCTATCTGGAAGTGCTGACCGCCAAACAGTCTCTTCTCGAAGCGGAAGTGCAACAGTTACAAACTCGTTTTGAACGCATACAAAGTATAATTAAACTTTACCATGCGTTGGGAGGAGGAATGTAACTTTACAAGAATTATAACCTAATACTGAACCATGTTGTGTAATTTTTATATTTCAGTCGTCATAAACTTATAAATAAGTAATTTAGTATGCAAAAACAAATTAAAAAGTCTTCTCTTTTTTTGAAGAGAAGCAACACCTGACCCACTTCGCTACCGAACAGGATGTAGCAGAAGAATTGTTTGAGTTACTCTTAGAAGCGAGAGAACTCTATCTTCAGGATGTGATTTTGAATGGCAAGCGGTATGACCGCTATGTGGATGACTTCATCAACAGTCATCGGTATATCAACTGCAACAGTGCAATTTGCCGAAACTGCCACGAGATGAACATCCACATCGTCAAGGGACTGCTGAACGAATGCGCCCACCTTATCCAGCCTCTTTTTGAGGCATCCGACTTCTCCTTTGAGAAGTGTATGGAGTTACAAAGGAAGTATGACCGCTCGGAACCGTTGCCGCCATACAGTTGGCACGGAGCAAGGGGGCTTTTGTGTATGGCATCTGCAACGTCGTGGGTGCCTCTATCCCAAGAAATACGGATTCCGGGACATACATCCATGTAGGACCTGAGATAGGTGTGGCTTCTACCAAGGCTTTTACAGGACAGGTAACGGTGCTGATGCTGCTTGCCCTCTGCGTGGGACAGATGCGTGGTACTGTGGATGATGCAACCGTAGAGAGGATTGTCCGGGAGTTGAAGAACATGCCCCTATATATAAAAGATGTGTTGGGACTTGCTGACAAAATCAAGAACTTGTCGAAGATATACACCTATGCCCGCAACTTCCTTTATCTCGGTCGTGGGTACAACTACCCCACCGCCCTTGAAGGTGCGTTGAAGCTGAAAGAAATATCCTATATCCATGCGGAGGGTTATCCTGCTGCGGAAATGAAGTATTTTAGAAAATGATTCCTAATTTGACGTTGGCAGAATTTTTATATTCATAACCTATTTGCCAACCTGTATAGTTTACGCCTATACTTAACCAGTCTGTCAGTTGATAGTCATAACCTGCTGATGCGGAAATAGCGAAGCGTGTGGATTTTTCTTCATACGTTTTTACAATGTCATAAGCTCCACCTGGAGACAAGGTTATACCGTCTTCATATTGTTCAGAAGATCCAATACCTACAGTCCCTTGCATATAGATTTTATGTCTATTAATATGTAACAGATCTCCACCTATTCCGAATCCTAACATATAGTCTCTTACACTATTTGACAGGTCGAAATTATAATCAATCTCGTCCCTTGTATAGCTTACGTTTTTTGTTCCGTCATTAACCCCTGCATGGAAGTTAGCCAGTGCATAGACACGGTTATTAAGGTAATGTTTGAACTCAACACCCACATTGTAACCGTTACGGCATTTTAATCAGGAAAATGTTCAAATCCTCCGAATAAAGAGAACTGGCTGCTTCCTTTTTGTGCATAGATGTTAGTAGAAATAGCAATAGCTATAATTAATAAGATTTTCTTCATAAATGTCATTTTATTTTAGTTCCGTATTTACTTTTATTTTCCCTATTGTTTTTTGTTCGTCACGTATCCGGCAAAGTTCCCGGTGTGCTTTTTCCTAATACTCCTGAAGAACTTTGATTTCGTAACGCATTCTATTACATCACTAATACCCCAAAAGAATAGTAAACTTAGAAGTTCCAGACCTGGTAAAAGACTTGGAATTATAGAAATACGATGCCACTTAGATATTTAGTAAACTCAAGATAGAAAGTCTTCTCCTTCATTGGCCTTTTCTATCAAAGCTTTTCTATGATAACCATGTTTCTTAAACTCATTAATCCAAATAAGTTTCTTTGATCCATCACCATATGGCTGTAACCTGAAATGTCCACTTACGATAAATTCATTGTTATTGCAGACCTCAGTAAACCATTTGCTGTCAAACACAAAATAAGATATGCCATTCATAATAACATGATTCTTCTTGTCTTTCACTTCTTTCTTTTGCTTTGTATGAATTTCAGCAACCTCTATATCTGCCCATTGTCTCAGACAGAGATAATCTAAGACCATATTAATATAATCCCTTAAATTAACTTCAACCAAGCCATCAATCATTTTAATTATCATACAATCCAATTGATGTCCAGCTCCTTGTATTTTATCTTTGGGACTTGCAACAATATAAAAGGTCGGCATAGCCATTAAATTATTATTACGATTAGGAAGATTGTGAAATACCCACAATGATAAAGAGCCATTCTTTATTGAGTATACGACAAAAGAACCGTCTATAAAATATGGACTTTTTACAACCCCATTCTCTCCATCACATTCTGACAATATATCCATATGAAACTGGGTAAATTTCATATATGACTTGTCCATTGCATCCACAAAACTTTTTGATAGAACGGCCAGTTTCTTACAATTATTCTTTAACCGATATAATTCATTAATCACTGCCTCACGGTCTCCATCAATTTCACTTCCGATTTCGCTTAAAAACCTTTTTATACTTTGGGGATAGTCTCGTTTTTCATCGAGCCCATAAAGGTATCTTAATATCTGGTTATCATTACAATTCATAAGAGAACAATGTATTTGGGATTGGGATTATTTGAGTATACTAGCATGAGTTTCTTTAGATATGACAAACAAATAGACTATGAAAGATTCACTCTACAAAGAAATCGCAGTCATACACATCTTCACCTGATGGGAATACCACCCTCACACAGTAATTGCCGCAAACTATAAATTTTTCTGATACTATAGTTCCAGTTTCTCCAGTGTTCGGATCTTTCACTTGGTAACCAGGTAGCATCTTGGCTAGTTCTGCTTTCATCTTGTCAGAGGTGAAAACAGTTATATTGCATCCACAATGTTCATAATAGACCAGTCCCATATCCATAGATTTTGTAGCTTGTTCAACAATATCCATGATTTCCTGTTTGCTGAGTATAGTATCTGTTTCAAATTGCTGAACCTTTATATCTGGGAATTTCTTTATAAAACCTTCTTTTATCATAATAAATGTCCTATTATTTATGTATTAACTATTTTGAGTAATATATCTCTAATAATGCAGTTTGAAAATGTAACACATTCAAAACTTAAGAATATACCCGTCAGCATCCTTAAAAGCGTTGCATTGTTCGAGATAATTCCGCGTAGCATCAAAATCATCACCCTGAATATTGGCACTGAATTGTCTTACTCGGGAAATGGCTCTGATAAGTACACTCGGATCATTTCTTCTTGTCAATCTGCGAAGGGCATTAAGATAATCCTCTCTGAATACAGTCGGAATAATAATCTTTGATTGGTCAGCGGCCACCAGTTCCGCATTCATCATGATTCTGGAAATACGGCCATTACCGTCAGCAAAAGGATGTACTTCACTAATCATAAATAGCATGAAGAGAGATTTTGCAAAAGCATTATCCAATCCCTGATAGAATTCAAAACCTTTTCTAAGGGTACCTCTTACAAGTGTACAATCAACAAAATGGGTATCACCAGCATGATTGTTCTGCATTTTGAACATACCTGGATTCTTTTCAGGGCGAGCAGCCATCATCACCCGGTGCCTGTCTTGAAGAATATCTATCAGTTCATCCGATGACGAAGGAACACGTTTCATTTCTCTGCGACTTGCCACAATGTGAAAGGTACCAAGTACGTCATGAGAATCTGCATTGCGAGCAGGCAACGGCTGTCCAGTTTCAATAATCTGTCTCGCATCCTCTATTTCAAATTCCGTACCTTCAATATAATTGGAGAAATAGCTCTCGAAAAAAGCAAAATTCCTAAAGGCAGATGTTTCAACATTAGGTTCATCTATAGTTTCAAACGGTTGGTTATGCAATGCCTCAAACAGGACACCAAAGAGTTTGACACGCTCTGCATCAAACGGTTCACCGCTTGCTCTGGCCACAGCACCTGAAGATGTCAATACAGAGGATGGTCTTGTAAGTAACAACGCGCCGATGATGGAATTAAGAGTGTTGAACTCCTCTCCCATACCAAGTTCCTGAGAATATTCTCTCGCTCTATCCCTGAAATCGTTCAGTCCTTTTTCCCCATTCACCTGAAGATGTTTCTCCAAGTAGTTTTCGATATATTCGCGAGGCAGACACTTAGAGACACCACCACGAGAACGGCTGGCCTGTAGATTCTCTAATGTCCTTCGTTCAGCACTTGATATATATAAATTTTCGATGAATGGCATATCACGTTTTCCACCGCGATGTCCCTCCATTAAGTGTACCTTCAAACCTGGAAGTTTCACATTCTTCGTATATTCGTATGTAAGATAAATATCCCCGTCTTCAGTAGGTTTTAACTCAAAAGCACTTCTATGACTGATTACAGCATAAGGGAAAAGGAAACCTAAAATGCGAAAAACATTGCGCTTGACTATGTCTTCCAATGAATCCACCATATTGGGAGTATATATCTTAGATGTTATCTTACGGATACTACCCTCATTAACCATTTTCTTCCTTTTGCTTTCATTCATGTCTACACCAGCAAAAAGGACTTCCGAAATATTCAGTGCGATACTCATATATTCAATCAATCTTTAACTACAAAAATAGTAAATAACAACGTAAATAAAAGCAATCTAAACCATTTTTAGTATGATAAGAGGGGTTAAATCACCATTTTTAGTATGATAAGAGTGTAAGGTTCTTCTTTTGATGGCTGATTATTTATAGCACAATCAATCATCTCCTATTTGGTTGAACTCTCTCTTCGCTCAAATAATTGTATATAGTCTGTTTGGACTTGATACCGGTAATCTCCATAATTTGCGGAACGGAAGTTCCAGCGTTGTAGAGTTTGATGACAGCCTCTTTTTTCGGCTTCTTCATCTTTACACCTTTCTGTCTCCCAAACTTGACACCACGTTTCTTAGCTGCCTCAATTCCGGCCTTACTACCTTCGAGAATAAGGTTGCGGTTATACTCGGCCAATGAAGCGAGAACATGCATTGTAAATCGACCAATAGCCGTCATAGTATCAAGATTATCTTGAAGAGAAACAAATTTTATATTACGTTCTTCAAGCTTAGCACAAAGATTAATCATCTGTCTGAGGGAACGGCCAAGCCGATCCAACCGATAAATGACAAGCGTATCACCTGGACGCAAGTAGTCTAAACAGGCAGTTAATCCATCACGTTCAAATTTCTCTCCGGAAATTTTATCAGTAAAAATCCGAATGCATCCGACCTTATTAAGCGCATCTACCTGAGAAGAGAGGTTTTGATCTATTGTGCTGACTCTCGCATATCCTATTTTATCTCCCATAAGTCCAATTTAAACTATAATTTCCAAAAGTACATTTTTTGGACTACAAGAACAAACAAAAAGGAGGTTATTATGTAAAATCTGATAGTCCACGCCAAGGTATAGTTTATTTTAGACTGAATTTATACTAAACAGAGAACTATCATTTTTATTATATTCAAAGAAAATGATTTGTAAAACCGATAAAAACCTTGTAACTTAGTAGGGATAAAATTGCTTATAAAAGATATGAGAAAAAAGATTTTTGGTTACATAATAGGATTCCTTCCATTGTTTATGTCATGTGCTACAATACCGAAGGAAACGATTACCATATCAGAGACGATAGGTAAAGATTTACAGGTTTTACATGAATCACATAAATCTACATTAAAACTATACTATAATAAGATAGAGGGGGAAATTAATTCATTTATTGACAATGTTTATGCCCCATATATCATACATTATGTCTTAAACTCGGAACTTAACAAATACAAGAATGGTGAACCTTCATTATACAAAACAATTGAAGAGGCAGGAATTTCTAGCCAAAAAGAAAACACTGATGCTGCACTCAATGACATGGTAGAATTTACAGAAGACGCCTACAATCAAATAAATCTGAGAAGGGAAGAACTGCTTACGCCCATAAGACAACAAAAAGACAGTATTTTGTCTAAAGTAGACGCATCATATCAAAGCATTATATACGCCAATACTCGCCTTACAATGTATTTAGAGTCGGTAAGAAAGGTAAAAGATACCAGAAACGAAGCTTATTCGATTGTCGGATTAGACGGCCTGGAAGATGAGGTGACTGAAAAAATAATTGAACTCTCCAATTTCCTGGATAATGCTATAAAAGTGGGTAATAAAATTGATGTAAAGAGTGAAGAAGCTAAAGAAAAAATAGAGAATTTAATAAATCAAATTAAAGAACAAACAAACAAAATTAATCATGGGCAAATTTAGTGAGTTATTCAAAGAAGCAGATAAAAGTTTCAACCAAAATTATGGTGAGCAACTAAAGCAATTAAGAGCTTTAACAGAAGAAGAGAAATCAAAAATAACACCTAATACTACACTGATATCCCTTGTATTTCTTCCCGTATCTGCTTGCCACCTTCGCCAGAGTCTTTGTAGGAGCAATGCCCATTGTAACCGGAATGCCTGTACCCTTGCCAATAGTCTTAACAATCTTATGCCCGTAGGAAACCAGCTTCTCCCCTTCTCCGAAGCCGGAGAGATCCAGGAACGCTTCATCAATCGAATACTGTGTCAGTTCTGGCGTGAACTCGGACAGCAGCATCATCACCCGGCGGCTCATGTCACCATACAAATTGTAGTTGGAACTGAAAACAGCCACATTGTTTGCCTCTAAGATATCACGGATCTGATAGAGAGGTGTACCCATCTTGATACCCATTGCCTTGACTTCGTTACTTCTGGCCACGACACAGCCGTCATTGTTTGAGAGGACAACGACAGGTTTGTCACGAAGCTGCGGATTGAACACGCGCTCACATGAGCAGTAGAAGTTATTGCAATCAACAAGGGCTATCATCTGCCTTTTCTCAGCTGTCTCTTTATGTTATACGTAAGAACGCCCCATATCAGGAAGTCGTTTTCTTCAGTAATTTTTATGGGTGAATATTCCTCATTGGCCGGAACAAGCCAGATACAATTTTCTTTTTCGTCAAAACGTACAGTCTTTAGAGTAAACTCGCCGTCGATATAGGCCACAACAATGTCACCGTCCAGGGGGTCCAAGGATTTATCTATGACAAGCAAGTCGCCATCATCAATGCCGCAGTCCTTCATGGAATCTCCGTTAGCACGGGCATAGAAGGTAGTGGCCGGATGTCGTATGAGTTCCCGGTTAAGATCTATACTGTCCGTCATATAGTCCTGAGCCGGTGATGGAAAACCAGCCCTCACACCCTGATCAGCAAACGGCAAAGGCAGTTCGCTGCTCAGATCAGCAGAGTACATTGTAAGTTTTATGCTCATCCAAGCAACCCTTTCTCTATCATTTCCTTACGAAGAAGTTCTTTCTCCGTAATAGACATATCTGGCAATTTAGGTTTAAAAGGATTTTGCTTTTGATAAGCCCGCACATCATCAATTACATTTTGGAAATCATAAAGAAACTCGCGTGATGCACCATGCTTTTTATAAATTTCAATTGCTGATTCCAGCACTTCTAAAGTACAGCTGTCATCGCCTTGGAAAACGATAGCCGGTATCTCATTAACGAGACATTTCCTCAATAAAACAAGTTGATCTTTCATATTTTTTTGAATGTGTTACATTTTCAAAATATCATATAAAAAATTAATTGTGTAATTTTATCCTGACTTTATCCCTCACACAGGCCATTCTAAAACAGGAAAATGGCTAGTTGTGCAATATTATCCCTTTTAAAGATTTTTCCCTCCACTTATAAAGCTCACAAATTCCTTAGCCGGTTTAAAAGAAGGAATATCATGAGCAGGAATAATAACAGCAGTGTTTTTATGAATATTACGAGCGGTTTTCTCAGCTCTACGTTTCAAAATAAAACTACCAAAACCTCTTAAATAAACAGGTTCATGTTCTTCTAATGAAGATTTAATTTCAGCCATAAACGCTTCTACTACAGCCAATGTTGTTGCATTATCGATGCCAGTAGCAGAAGAAATCTGCTTTACCAATTCATGCTTAGTCATATAACAATTTATAAAGATTGATAGATAAAGACACAAATATAATAATTAGGAAACATCTGAGACCAACAAGGATAGATAAAACGCTTCATCATCAAACAAATCAACATATAAGGAAAGTAAAGGGTTCAAATAAGAGCGAATAGCCGGAACCTGTAAATAAGTTTTTTTATTCACTATAACACATGAAAGTTTTTTGTGATCCTCCGGAATATGCTTATTGAGTAAAGAAATAAAATTTATTATCCTTTGAGGTGTAGGCCAGTCCAAAAACTGAATAGTCACATGCATGCCATCATAGTAAGCAGAGAATTTATATGGCAAATTTCGCGAAGTAACATACAAAGAAACAAAGATAAGAGCGTCAACAAAATTATTACCGGCCACTAATTTAACATCACGACCAGAAGAAACTTTAGACAAGACGTATTCAACAAGCAAGGGATTCGATGATGCCAGTAAATACCCGGTCGAATCAGGATCTCCAGATTTATCCAAGCTAAAGAATAAGATGGGATCCCAGCATATATAAACAGAGCCAGACTTATCCGTACGAATAGAAGACAAGCACTCTTTATCATCAAACAAAAGTCTTGAAATTCCTTTTACAGGATCAAACTGGAAAAGGTTACGATAAGCATTATCACCTGCCTTATCCTGATGTATAGATTTCAGCAAATAGCCATGCAAGCCAGAAACATGCTTTAGCTTAACATTAGTTTCTTTAGATGAAATATCGAACAGATAATCTATTATTTGTTGTTTACAGCAACGAACAGGTAAGAAAAGTTCATCGCATACTACTTGTTCTTCTATGTTAGCATTCAGCAATTCAGCTAACATATTCAAAGAAATATCTGAGAAACTGTACAATTCCATACAAGAAAGTACATTATTCTCATTACAGTAAATTACATATCCTCTATTATTAATTCTATATAGGCGAAAGAAATCACCGTATTCCACTGGAGTATTTTCTTTCAGAAGCGATTGAAAGTTCATAATTATACAAGTTTAAATTGATAGATCTTTGTTTTTTTGTTTTTTCTTTCGTTTGACATCAGGTAGATCATCTTCTCTATTTTTCTTGTTTCCACCTGTAATATCGACATCAGGAATAAAAGGAACTGATGAATGTGACATATACTCATTGTCACGCTCAATATGTTCTTGCCACTCCCCCATCCGATAAATTGTATTATCACGAAACACTGATTCATTTGAGAAACCGTTCTGGATATTAGCAAAAGTAAATTTTCGTGATATTTCTGAAGCTTTAAAATCAAAGGGGACATCAACATCCATCAGGAAATAGGAAAGCCCATAAATGCCCTTGACATTTACATGTTCTTTCACCCCTATTCTATAATCAGCCAACAACCGTTTAAAATCTTCATAGCTACCGGAATTTTCCAAGGCAAGATTTAGTCTATTATATAGAAAGTGTTTCTGCTCGTCATACGACATGGATTTGGCATCAAAAAACATATTCCCATATCGGAATTTCTTAGGCAATGAAGAATCCTTAATGTAAAAGGAATCCTCAGATAAGCCATATACATAATAGGATTTATCCTTTTTACTTGTCAGTCGCATGTATACGCCCTCATTCTGTAAATTGCGTCTAAAATCCTGGAATGTATTGCTTTTAGAATAAGCATTATCCAATTTCATAAGCAGTTCTTCTTTATACAAAGACTTCAAAAATCCTCCATTTTTCAAAATAGAAAGTATAGCATCATAGTCATGTTCACCAAGAACAGACATCCATTCATCATTGGTCAATTTTAAATTCAAAAAATTGTCACCAAGCATATCTTGAGCACCTGAAGATTGAAATATAGCTATTAGCCTATCCTTAACCGCGAAATTTTTTACTGCTTTCTTTAAGGCATTATCAAAGAAATACCTTTGCCCTGAAATGGAAGAAAGTCTTTCCTTTGTTTTGTCAATTTCCACTACAGGAAGAAGTCCATATTTTTTCTCCAACTCCCTAGACAAGATTTCAGAACGTTTGAAATCTAAAGAATTTGAAACAGCTTTGCCGTCTGAATCAATACGACTGTGCAGGATGTGAACATGGGAGTGTTCTTTGTCGCAATTCAAAATAACAGTATAGCAACATCCTCCATATCCCATCCTTTCCATGTATTCATTTGAAAGCTTCACCCAGTCATCATCCGACATTCTTTCACCTGGAGAAAGGTTTAAAGTGATTTCAGAAAAAGGCTGCCTTACTCTTTCATTAAGATTCGAGAATAAGGACATGTATTCTGAAAAGGCACACAACGAATCTCCAGTCGTATTAAAAAGTTCTCTAGCCTCACCAGATGAAATTTTTTCCAACTGGTATTCAATCTTCCTTTCCAAAGTGGTCATAGAAGAGTATGATGGTTCTATTTTTGCTATCATACTATATTAATTTTTTTGATATTTCTGAGATCTGAAAAAGAATTTCATCAATCGATTGAAGATAGCTTTTTATATTATTCTCATCTGGAATTGTATTCAAATGCTTTGCTATCTGGTTAAGATTATTGCCAACACGCTTCAGTTCTATTACTGTTTGAATATCTGTTTTTGAAGTAACGTGACCTTTAAAGACCTTATTTCGTACATATGAAGACAAGCTCATGCCATGTTCTTCGGCTTGTGATATGAGTCGGATTTTCTCAACTTCCGTAAGCCTTAATATTAAAGATTCTGTTCGTTTTTCCCTCATAAGTTGATATTTTATAAGTAAATTTCTGTGAGTAGAACGAGCTGAAAAACATCAACTCGGTTGATGCAAGGAGTTTTTGTATATACAAAAACATACCTTGCGTGTACTAAAGTAAAGAAGAAATATCTTATAAGCAAAAAGAAATTCATATTTGATTGATTTTATTAATCTGGATTAAAAACTCAGGAGTACCAATACTATTTTATGCCATTAACATAATAACATTATAGCATTATAACTTGTGTTACATATGCTACATATAACAACATAACAAATGTAACATTATTTCTTTATATCAGATGTACATTTATAACATTTGTTCTTTAGTAATTACTTACTTTTGTACTTTATTTATTTACTTAGAAATTGATTTATATATATTGTTCTTATAATAGAAATTATGTACTTTATATATTACATTAGGAATATATTTCTTTTTAGCATACATAATAAATTATATGATTTCTTGCTTTATTTATTTCTTAATTATATATTTGCAAAAGAACTAAAATAAATAGAATATGGGAAAGAAATTACCTGGTATAACATTAGCATTTGAAAATCCCAAAGGAGGGGTTGGAAAATCAACACTTACTGCGCTGTTCGCTGGATATGTCCATGCCATGGGCGACGATGGCATTAAAATCGGAGTTGTGGATATAGACGACATGCAAAATACAATGGGAAGACTAAGACAATCCGAAAGTGATGACAGCAACAATCTGAAAGAAGAATATGAAGTAATGAATATATCTTCCTCTGAGTTCATCAATCAACTGGAGTTTCTAAAAGAAAGCTTTGATGTCATCTTAGTTGACTTTCCAGGTAACCTTAAACAAAATGGTGTTGTAGAGACTCTCCATTTTATCGATATAGTAATAATGCCTTTTGAACCGAACAATACAGATTTAAGCGCAACCTTGTACTTTTACGAGAACGTTTATAAAAACATAATAAAAGCTAGAAAAGAAAATGGCATGAAAACAACCGTAAGAGGTGTCATGAACCGGGTTATGCCAAATGTATTAGAGTTCAAGGAAATAATAAAAAATAAAGAAAGTCTTCCCTTCCAACTCATGGACAACTATATAAAGGATTCAAGAGTTGATTACCAAAGGAACCTCTCAACATTAAGCAGCAACTATCACCATCCATGCGATCCGTTCTGCGAAGAAGTTATAGATCTTATTAGTAAACACATCGAGGAGGAATAATATGGCAAAAACATCAACTGGCATGAGCAGACTATTGGCTAATGCATCCAAAATGGAAAAGGAAATAAAGGAAACGGAAAATGTGGCTCCGACTATCAATACAGAATCAGAAAAATCTCAGGAGGAACAAGAAGAAAAAAAAACAGAAGTAGTTCTTTCAGAAGATAAAATACTTTCGGAAAAAAAGGATAAAGAAATAGCAGAAGATAAAGAGAGAGCGGCCAGTCGAAAAGAAGAGTATGGCATGTTATTCCAGGAAAGAAAAATAAAAGATGTAGAAATAATCCGTATATCTAAAGAAACTCATGCCAAACTAAAGAAGCTCGCCAACGCAGAAGACGTTAGTATGCATGTACTGGCAACAAATATACTTGAAATGACCTTTCAAAAATACAATAAGGAAATTCAAGCTGCAATAAAGAAGTATATGAATTTATAGTATTCTGAATTCGTAACAAAATCAGATACCAGGTTCTGGGTAAAACTGGAAGAGATTATTCTTCTACCGGTTTTACCCATTTTTTATAGATAAAACCAAAGAAAGACATTGCAAAAAAGGATGAATACGCACAACTGAAGTTAGGATAGGTCATAATGATTCGGATGTTTTTACACAACTAAAAATTTCAGTTCAATAAAGGTGGGACACTTTTACACATCTGGCTAAAGTGTTCTAAATACATTACTTCATCCCTAATAAGTTAAACACTGTTAATAGACACTAGATTTGCCCGTAAATATTTTTCCGAAAGTATGTAAAGAACAGTCGAAGCATTTCTTTATTTAGGTTTTTAGGGTATTAGGAAATTGTGGGATGGTAATACACAACTGACAAAATCGAAAAAGTAAGAACTATGGCTTACTGAAGGGTTTTAGGAAGATATTAGATTGGGTTAATACGGGATACTTTTACACAACAAACACTCCATCTAGGATGCTTTTACACATCTGAAATCGGCAATCGGGATGCTTTTACACATCTGAAATCGGCAATCAGGATGCTTTTACACATCTGGGAGGGCTAATATATGTCTCCGTTGGACAGTTTTACACAACTAAAAAACGAAATAGGAAGGATTTAAAGTTGGACATAGTTAATTAATTTTTATACATAAAAATCATGGAGTAATTTTAAATATAAATCGATAGAAATCAACCAGGACACTTTTACACATCTGGACATAGAATTAATTTCATTACTAGCTATTTAGTGTATAAATAATACACTAAATGAAGATAAAATCGTTATATTTGCAAACAAAGCTCAGAATTATGATTGAAACAGAACAATACAAAGAACTTAGTAGAGTACCACGAACATTAAGTGAACCATATAATGGTGACAATCTTGATTTATTGATTGAATCAGGAGGAACAATTATGCATGACATCATAATTTTTGCTGCTAATACACAGATGAAGGATTTATTCGGAGAAACATGGTTTTCAATGGAGGACTTTTGTTCTGTTATGGGCTATGAAAGGACTAAACTTCAGCGTAAATTGACTGAAGAGCAAAAGGCTAAAACATTTGGTGCGATAAAACCCATTTATAAAACAGAATATGAAGGTGAACAGATTGAGCATCCTATAGAGACGTTTTTCGAATCTGCCTTATTCAGTTTAGGAAAGAATACACTCAGCGTGGCCTATAACGTTAATGGAATAACTAAGTACAAATTTATTCCAATACTAGAAAGCTTTGAAATAAAGGATAATTTTGCCACAAAGAAAAGGACCAAACGCATGTATAAGGTCAATTTGAGTAATGAACTGAAGAATATGATGTTCAACGGCTATAATCTGATAGACCTGAAAGACTATAGGAGTTTACCTAATAAAAGAGCTTACAGAAAATTCTATCTGAATTTATCTAAAATGATATTCTTGATAAAGCACAAGATTCAAGCAGGGCAGGAACCGGAATTTACAATGACAGTTGATGAATTGGCCAAGCATTTTGATATAAACATTGCTAATAATCATGATCGTAAAAAGAAGGTCGCTGCAACTCTAAATGCCATAAACAAAAATCTTACTCAAACAAAATTTGAGTACGAATTTGTTAAAAGAGAAAATGAAAAATGGGCATATAGCATTAAGTTTAGATTTTCAGCAGAAACGCTTAAATACTTTGACGAGAAAGCAAAGGCTATCATCACAACGCAATATTATGAAGGCCTCAAAGATGCCTTTCTTAGGAAAAAAGGAGTGCAGGTGTATGATGCTTATAAATATAAAAATGCCTTTTTATTTGGAAGCGGAGATTTTAATGAAGAATTTACTTCGTGGGCACATAGCGATGAAGATAAAGAACTAAAAACAGAAATCTTTCGAAATATCCATATCAAGATTTTGAAGATGGCTCCTAAAGAGAACTATATAATAAATATAGCTGATATAAAGCCCTTCTAACCGTACGTATTTACAACTTTTTTATAACTTTGCAACGGATTTCCATCAAATGGGAATCCGTTTTTACATATATACAGCTGCCAAACGGAAGAGTGGTGTCAGAAGTTAAACAATAAAGCAGCTGCGAACCTGTACCGTTTAAAACGGCACGGGGAGGCAGTGCTTTATCAGGGAAACACCACCCCCTCGTTTGGTGCAGCTGAGCCGTGCCATTATATACTCTTATGGCAACTAGACAAATAACTAGACTTATTGAAGAAACCATCGAGAAGATGGGGCTTCAAGAACACATTAATTTTACTCAGGAAGAGAAAGATTATTTTGAAGAGAACTTTGAACCTTTTCATTTAAAGAAAGGCCACTATCTGATCACCAAAGATGAATTGGTAGAACATTTTTATTACTTGGAAGAAGGAATATTAAACATATGTTTTCCTGATTCCAAGGGTGGTTTTGTCAATTCCCGTTTTTTGGATGACAGAGCCTTTATCAATCCTTTTTTTCTGCACAATCCCGAACATAAGGCATGCTACAGCATCAAGGCCAATACAAACTGTAAATTATGGAAAATGAAAAAGCACAAGGCTTTTAAAATGTTCGGAGAGTCCTTCAATTTTTGCAAACTTGCAATTTTTCATTTGGAAAAATCACTTATGCATAAAATTGAGAGAGAAGAAGGAATACATTGTATGACAGCCGACCAAAGATACGAAAAGGTCTTAAACAAAGAGAAATGGCTGTTTAAGCAGGTTCCACTGAAAGAGATAGCAAGATATATAGGGATAACGCCACAGGCACTCAGCAAGGCAAGAAAAAAGATCTTCAAATAGCTCATAAAAAGACAGGATACTTTTACACAACAAGTATCCTGTCTTTTTTTATGCCCCGTCATTATATGTTTTACATCATAAGAAAAAATGAAACTAGATTAATAAAACAGCATATCGTAAAAATTAAAATGTCTTTTTATTTGCTGTTTTGCATATTATCTATATGTTTGAACGGATTCAAGTAATTATCCTGACAATTTGAATAGGATTTAATGCAATAACTAAATTGGGATATGATAGAACATAAAAATATTAGACTAGAAAATATTAACCTTAAAAATACAAACCATTATGTACAGCAACATGAAAATCGTAATATTGATTCTCCTCCTGTTTACTGGAGCGGGTGTAACAATGGCACAGAGACACTACAAGAGGATTTCGGCCTTAGAAGGTAGTTATGGTACCAATATATTCGGGAAAGCTGATAAAACAGCTAATATTTCATTTTCAAAATACATAAACAGAACATCTTACTGGAAGGCAGGCTTGAATTATTTTGAAAAGAGTTTCAATTATTCTGTCAATACAGACACAAGCCAGCCGACAGGTATTATACCGGTCATAGAGGACCAAAATCTGGAAGAAACAGCTAGGAACTGGTTCGTAAATGGCAGTTATAATCGCACAATAGCCAGCAATCTTAAATCTATCTACTGGAATATAGGAATTGGATGCTTTCTAGGTACAGAGTACACTAAACATCCATCAGAAGAGTATCAATTTATCATTGGCCCAGAAATAGGGACAGAAATAGAACTTTTCATATTACCAAAACTCGCATTCACCGTCGGTCTTAAAGAAATGTGGAGTCCATTATCGATAAAGAAATGGAACACTATATGGAATGCGGGATTAAAGGTTCTCCTTTACAAATAAAAAACATGTTACTTATTGTCTTACTACAAGCCAGTACAGATGTATCTGGCCTAATATCGTTGTACCGTGAAGTGGGTGCAATGTTGGTTGGAATTGGCTTTGTTTGTGCAGGTTTAGCTGTACTTAAAAAGCTGATAACCAACCATGAGAAAACTAAAGAAGCTATTATTACTTATGTAGTAGCGTTGGTTGTCTGGTTATTAATATGGTCTTTAATATGAGCATAGCAGATGTTATCATACTCATTTTCATCTCTCTTGCTATCTACCATTTTCTGGTTAAAAGAAAAGTCACGAAAAATAATCGAAGTAATGATAAAAAGCAGGTACCAAGAGTAGAAAAAGAAAAAACAGAAAATATACAGGAAAGAGCACCGGTCATCAGGGTTATCTTTCAAGTTGAGAACACCGAGGAAGATGACCTTGCAAAGGAAATAGCAGATATGTTTCTCGATGGCAGAACTTTCTATTACAGTGGGAAAAAGCCAGAAGATGCAAAAGTAAAAGCAGATGAAATTGAAATGGAAAAGTTCATAAAGTTCGAACACGTACAATGGGATTTAATTAAAACAATACAAGTATAAACTTTAAATTTAAAGAATTATGGAAGCAATCAATCAATTAAAAAGGAGATTTAGGAACATAAACAACGGTATTAACAAGTGGGCAGTAAGTCTGATGTTTCTGTTCATGATAGCCGCCCCGATCGAAATAGAAGCGCAGAGCGGTCTTAAGATTAGCAGTCTATCTGAAGTAACGGACACAGCAAAAGAAGGAGCGGATACAATTCTTGATGTAGCAAAATACATACTTGCGGCTGTATTGGGAATAGCACTTGTATTCGTTATTTATTCTCTTGCCACAAATAACCCTCACGCAAAAGAATACCTGTTAGGATGGATCATTGCTGTGGTAGTGATTATGGTTGCCTTCCTGATTATCTGAGCCATGAGAACCATGAGGAAAATAAACAAGCCTATCAAGTTTTTCGGCTTGTCATCCGGGCAATTCGGAATATTCATGCTTATAGTAGCCATTACGATTATCGTCTGCATATTCAAGCAGCTGCATCCGCTGGTCATAACGCTTCTACTCAGCGGAATAGTATTTCTGTCAGGGCTACTGTTCAACACCTTGAAAAAGGAACATAAGGCTGGGAATCCGGATTTTCTCACAGGTTTGAGTGTACGGAGCGCAACTCCCAGAAAAATAGTAGATAAAAAAAAGATTTTCAATTTCATTCTAAACTGAACAGCCAATGGTCACACTTATCATCCTAACAGCCGTTGTCATTTGTTTGTTGGCTCTTCTCATTGCAATATTGTATATGCGCAATGAAGAAGTGCAAGTAACAGACAAGGCCACAGATCTGGCAGACATATTGCCTATACAGACCATCACCCAGGATGCAATCATCAATGGGAACGGTGACATCACAGTAGGGTACAGAATGCTTCTTCCTGAAGTGTTCACGCTTTCGGAAAAAGAAGCAGAATATATCCATGAGAGACTTGAAGCTCTCTTGAAGATGCTTCCGGCCGGAACTGTCATACATCAGCAGATTTTTTATTATACCGGAGAGTATAACAATCAGGAATATTCAAACAATGCTCTGATAGCAGAGAACAACCGGCATTTTGACGGCAAGGAAATTCTGAACAGTTATACTAATCTGTATCTTACATTTACCAATGGGAAAAAGAACGGCAAGATAAGAAAAAGTGCGACCAACACATCACTGTTAAGAAGATTACATTACCCGTTTAAGCAGCCATATAGGGATTATGAGAGACGAATGACAGAGATGGAAGCATCGCTTCTTAATTTTGAGAATGGTCTGGCATCTATCCAGCAATTCGAAATCAGGAAGATGAACAGCAAAGAGTTGAACAATGCTGTTTATGATTACATCAATCTATCTTATGATACACCTGTAGAAGATGCAACGGAAAAGGTTGTGAATCCGATGGCCATCACACAGAACGGTGAAATGAAAATCGGCCAGCAGTATGTATCGATGTTATCACTGACAATCGAGGGGGAGCATCTGCATGAACTCTCCGTTCCTCACACCGGTAAAGCCCGTTCATACGGTGGAAACATTGAAATACCGGACAGTATCAAGAGCAAGTGCTCGATGTTATACCCCGTAGGTCTCGGATTGCCTTTTAATCATATCGTCAATGTGGTCATCGAGATTACAGATCCTGATGCGACAGTAACAGCAATAGGAGCAGAGAAGGATGCCTTGAACTACATCACCAACTTTTATCCCCCTGCAGCAGAGAAGCAGAAGGAGCAAAGATTGTTCTGTGAAGAGATTACGAAATTTGACTATCAGACCGCTTACACTTCGTTCAATGTCATTCTTAATGATACGGACAAGACTTCACTGATGCGTAAGATAGCCCTTGTACAGCAAGGCTTCTCGTTCATGAACCAAAGCAGCTGTTATGTTGAAAACGCAGAGTTGTGCAATCTGTTCTTTACAAACATACCTGGTAACGCCAGGGCGAATTACAGAGGTTTCATCAATACCACGAAGCAGGCAATCTGCTATTTGCAGAAGGAGGGAATGTATGTATCAGATACGAAGGGACACATCTACAATGACCGTTTCGGCACACCGGTAAAGATAAATCTTTGGGATTATCCGACATTGAACAACAAGAACAGGATAGTTATCGGGCCGTCCGGTTCAGGAAAATCTTTCTGGCTTAACAATTACATTCTGCAAAGCTATGAGCTGGGGAGAGACATCATGATCATCGACATCGGTGGCTCATACCGTTCTATGATAGCATTGAATGGAGGGAAATATTTTGATTCTACAGAACAGAAGAAATTTGCCTTCAATCCATTTCTGTGCGACCGTGACAAGAACGGGAAGTATCTGTATATCGACACAACGGATGCGGAATCTGCGGATGACCAAATAAAAACCATTGTAGCTATAATCAGCTACATCTGGAAGGCAAGAGAACAGATGATGCCGGCTGAGACGGCCATTCTCCGGAAATCCATCATCGGCTTTTATGACTATGTAAACAACTCTTCAGTAGGTCAGAACAATGAGAGAATATTTCCGGACATGAAAGCTTACAGGAAATACCTTCAGGAGGTTTTTAAGAACAGAATGAGTGATTTTGAAAAACAGAAGTTTGAGATTGAAGAGCTTATTCTTCTGCTGGAACCATATACAGACGGTGAACTCAGTTTCCTGCTCAACGCAAAGGAAAACGTGGATATTGTCCATGACAAGCTCATCGCATTTGACATGGAAGATGCTTCAAAAAAGGAATACTTTCCGCTAGTGGCCATCATTACCCTTCAGATGATTGTCGATAAGATTAAGAAACGACAGGGTATGATGAAGGAACTGATTATCGATGAAGCCCTGGATTTCCTTCAGGATGAAAAGTTCGGAGACTTCATCGCCTATCTGTACCGTACATTCAGAAAGAAAGAGGGAAGCATCACTCTGGCAGCACAGAATATTCTCTTCCTGAAGAACATGCCATCAGGAATAAAAGATTCAATCATTATCAACTGTGCGACCAAGATAATCCTGGATCACTCGGAACATCGTCAGAACTTGCCGGAAATCCAGTCCGTCTTATCCATCAATGACGAAGAAATCTATATGATAGAGTCATTGCAAAGGACAGACCGCTGGAGGGAGTTCTTCATCAAGATGTCCAATGATGCATTCATTTTCAGAAATGAAGTCTCTGATTTTGCAGCGGTAGCATTTGACTCAAAACAATCAACCGTAGTCAGAATCAAGCAATTATTCAAAGAAACAGGCTCGACCTATACGGCCATAAACTTATATCTGGAAGAAAGGAGAAAGCAATATGGATGATGCAACAGCAGGATTAACGGAGTTGTTAAACTACAGCACTGACATGAACACGAGCATGAACAGTGTAGCACCCAGTATAGCGGCAGCATTATTAGGCATAGCCCTCATATTTGTGGTTTGGGCTTTGGCCACAAAAAAGCAAAATGCACGTACATACCTGATAGCTTGGGTAGTATGCGTAATATTTACCATCACATTTATCATCTAAGCTTATGAAGAAAATACTAGGAACACTCATACTCGCAACAGCAATACTGTTTGCAGGTACAGGAAAGACAAATGCCCAGTGGGTTGTACATGATCCCGGACATACATATCTCAACACGACTGAATGGGCCGCCAACGTAAAGAAATGGATAGAGCAGCTGGAAGAAATGAAAGCAGCACAGAAACTTAGGGAAGGATTACAAAAATTAGACGGCCTTAAGGAATTAAAATCTTTAAAAGAACTTGCAGACCTATTAGATGATGTAGCTTGTTTAAGCCAGGATTATAGTTTTTACATGAATGTCGGATCAAATTATCATTGTCTAAAATTCCTGAACTTTCAAAGGGTAACGGTTAACCTGAGCGTAAGTACGGATCTATTGATGAAAGTTGCAACCGTATCAAGCTATTTCTCGATGAACTCAGAAGGCAGGATTTCCTTTATCGAGCAAGTAAAAGAGTCTGTAGAAAAGGCCGCTGATGAAATGAGAGAGTTTAACGAAAGTGTGAGAAGCACAGTCATTTATAAATCCATGAAAGGCCACAACCGCAAAACATATTACCAAGGTCGCCTTTCAGCCTATACAAGATATACCAATTAGCCTATGAACCAGGACAATTTTTTGTGGGGACTCCAGATTACTGACGGCCTCACGATGGAATTAGTATCTAAGATGACAATTATAGCTTTCGGAGTGGCGGTCATCTGTTTTATATGCAATCTGGCCTATAATTATCTGTATCATGGGGCCAGTCAGTTGTTAACTTCAAATGAAGACAAGTTTCCGGACATGATGGAAATTGGTCGTTGCCTCATATTGTTTTTTTGCCTGACGATGTATAAGCCAATTGCACAGACCATCGTTGGTACAATGGAAGTCATAAATGAAGCTACATCGCTATCCTCAGAGAGAGCTAATGAGTTCGCCCAGTTTATGGCCAAAGCAAGCAACGAGCAAGGGGAAATGATTGCTGAATACGATACCAATTCCCTTAAAGCAGAAGTGGCAGCTGGAGAAGACACAACAGGGGCGATGCAACATGAACTTGACAAAAAAGCAGATGAAGATGAAATGACAGGACTCAGATCAAGCGTGGAAAAACTGGTAAACCTATTAAACCCTGCAAACCTTGTTGCTCTAGTCGTTCATGCAGCAGCTGCTCTCTTGGTCGGAATCATTCAGATTATCATATTAGGTATAGGTGTGGTAATTGTAAAAATACTCGTCATACTCGGCCCGTTTGTCTTTGCATTCAGTATGCTTCCGGTATTTCAAAAACAGCTATCCATCTGGTTCGGTACACTTTGTTCGTCCTGCATGGTATTTACGGTGATAAATATTCTCAATCAGATAATGTGGCAGACTTTAAAAGCATTATGTGAATCACCGGCCGACATGGTTGATATGGCAACACAACAGTTGCAATATCTGGGAATGGACCTAGCTCTTATCGGCGCATATTGTAGCTGCTTCTGGCTTTCATCAAAAATTGTGGGACACAGCGATGCCGGAAAGATTATCTCAAAGGTTATGTCAATTGCTACAACAGCAGCCACAATAGCCTTACTTGGCGGAGCTGGAGCAGCGGCCAAAGCAACAAACGTAGGTGCTGCGGCATCAATTGGAGAAAGTATAATCGATGATAAAAAATAGCAGATATGGATTTGATGAAATTTAAAGGAGTTGACAATGCGGTAAAGATGACTATAAGACTTTCAATAGGCTACTGTGTCATTCTTACGATAGCATTTATCACATGTATCATCTATCAGACTTTAAAGCTGGAGAAAGCTTACAGTCAGGCATTGGTCATAGATAAGAATGGAGAAGTATATGAAGCAAGCGGTATGCCGGCATCAAATATGAGAAGGTTCGAATACATAAACCATGTCAAGACCTTTGTCGGGAAATGGTATGCTTTCGACGAGAACACTTACGAGAAGAATATAACAAGTGCCCTGAATCTCATTGGAAACAAGGGAAAAGAGCTATTGAACGAATACAATGATGTGAATATGCTCAATTCCTTGATTCAGAAAAATATCAGGTACGGAGTATCAATTGACGAGATAGCCATTGATATGGGAACTATCCCGGTAACCGGAAAAATTCTTTTTACGCAAACGGGATATAGGGCCAGAGGCAAGGTATCAAGAAAAGTGGAAGCAGAGTTCTCCATTTATGATGTATCAAGAAGTGAGGACAATGCCCACGGAGCCAAAATAGAGGACTGGATTGTACATTATTCGGCCCCCATTGAAGACACCCAGGAAGAATATAATACCCAACCAGAAAAATCTGACAAACATGAAAACCAATAATTTTTTAAAAGACAAGAACAAGCTTCTGATGATAGTTCCCATCATATTAGGGGGCCTATTCCTATATGTATTCTTTGTTCATGACACATCATCTCAGGAGACTGTGGAAAATGAACAAGAAAAACAAACGGTGTTACTAGAGCCGGATTCAGAAGCAAAAGACAAGGCTCTCAATAAGATTGAAGCCTATAAACAAGATGAAAGAGAGGAAAAAGAGAAACAGAGAATCATGGATGAATCACAGGTAAGAGGTTCAGATTTTTATTTCGATCTTCAGAACAGGAATGAGAAATATGATCAGGCGACACTGGAGAAAATAAGAAGGATGAGAAGAGATCCATACTCTGATGTAATGGGTGAATATGGTAGTAGCGACAGTCATCTTTCGGAGCAATTAGACAGACAGCTAGCCAATATTGAAGATGAAGAAGAATTGAAAGAGATAATCAGGGAAGCCAGAAAAAATGCCGAAATCCGAAAGGAACTGGAAAAAAGCAATGTATACAGACAGCAGATATACAAGAGAATTGTCGGATATGACAAGAAAAAGAAAGAGAAGGAAGATGCAAACAAACCCGAACCAGGCAGTGCAATGGACAGCCTTGTAAGCAATCAACCAATCTACATCGCTGAGAATGGTAAAAGGACAAGACGACAACAGGCAAGTATGCCAAGCAGCAACACCTTATACAAGGCCTGCATACATGGAGACCAAACAGTCGTTACAGGAAGTACGGTAAGAATGCGTATGTTGGAAGATGCTGTCGTCTGTGGTATGAAGATACCAGCTAACACTCTTTTCTACGGAGTGGCCACATTAGGAGCCAACCGACTAGAGGTAGTGGTAAATAACCTGAAGGTCGGTAATACCATCAGTCCTGTTTCCTTTGTCATCTTCGACAATGACGCTATGGAAGGACTGAACTTACCGAACAACATGAAGGCCCAAGCGGCCAAACGCATGCAACAGGGACTTGTCCAGAATATTGACATGCCTCTTGCCTCCATCGGGACAACGACAAGCGAGATAACCAGTGCTGTCAATGCCACAACTCAGATTGCAAAACAGATATTGAATATGAAGCTTTCACAAGTCAAGGTACATCTGAAAAGCAATTATCAGATGTACATACAGGAAGAGACAAAAGAATCAAAGCTGAAGCGGAAAGCTGTTCAAGAAGAATTGCAAAGACTATATGCAGAACTTGAAGAGAACAACAGGAAGAGTCAGCCACACCCTTTGGAAACATTAATTGATAAGCTATGATTTTGAATATATTGAATTATCTGATTGTTATGGCAACTCTGTATTTCGGATACAGAATCTATCTGTCAAGGAAACAGGGTAAGAAATTTACGGAAATAAAGCCGCTTTTAGCTTCATTCTTCGCCTGTATTGTCTTGTTATGGGCGATAACAGTATTCACCGCATTTTATAATTGAATGTTATGAGAAGATTCTATATTTTAATTGTCCTATGTGTGGCCGCTTTTGGCTTAAAAGCACAGAGTCCCGAACAGGAGAGTATCAAAGCCAAGAACATATACGTTTCATTTGACTTTGTGAAGCATCTGGTATTCCCGGTACAAGTATCCGATATTGAGGTAGGAGAGAAAGAGCTTATTTCAGCAGAAAGGGTTGAAGAAGCTCCCCACATTGTCAGATTGTGCGCACAAAGTGAAGACTTTGAGAAAGAGACAAACGTAACCGTCGTATGTATCGACGGTAGTGTCTATACTTACCACGTGAAATATATAGCAAACGGCCTTGTTGATCCGTCCCCCAACATCTATGAGGATAACGGCAAATGGAAACACAACGATTATCAGGCAGATGTCAGTGACATGCACGTGGCAGAGTTTTTCTTCCCGTCAGACATTATATACGGTACACAAGGTAACGAAATGTCTTTTGCTTTACAGACTTACAACAATCAGCTGAAGGTTTCGACATCTAAGGGTGCAGTAGAAAATTCCAATCTTTTTGTCATTGACAAGAACATGAATACATACAGCATTGTCATCCGGAGAAACGAAACTTCAGTCTTCACTTATAACTATGATGACAAGCGTGAATATACTGCCCACATCGATGTGAATAGTGAAGTGATGGACAAATACCTTCAGGAACTGAGAACAAAGAAAAGGAATATATACAGTGTTGGAGAAGTCAAGAACAAGTTTGAGTTATCAATGTCAAATCTGTATGTACATGAAGACTTCATGTTTTTCATCTTTGATTTGAAAAACAAGTCATATATAGACTATGACATTGAATTTGTCAAATGCTTTCAAAGAGACATCAAAAAAAGCAAGAATGCCATACAGCAGGAAACAACCATAGATCCCATATATACAAAGGATTTTGAAACAAAAATAAAAGGCAAAAGTGCCAACAGGCTTGTTTTGGGATTCAACAAGTTCACAATTCCGGATAACAAAATCTTTGAAATAGAACTGTATGAAAAGGGTGGTGGCCGCCACATGAAACTGGCTGTTGAGAACAAATATATTATCAGGGCAGAACCTTTATTTGAAAAATGATATGAAACTGAAAGAAGCTTATGAGAACTATTCCTATAACAACATAGGGCAGTTCAGAGCCTTGTCGGAAACTCTCGGCTATAAAACAGAATATCATGACGGGAACTACCGTTTCCACAAGGGGGATGATAGTATTATACTGTCTATGGATGAAATCAGGTCAAAAGCAAAAGAAAACCGTAATGACCAGCGAACCGAAGAGTCAAAAGAAAAGGTTTGTTCATTCTTTGACAAGAACAAGGCAAATGAGCCTTCATACATTGAAGAGCTTAAAAATAAAGGTATCAGTGTGATACGGTGGAATGATATAAAGGGCGAGAACAAAGACGGTTTCACAATCATAGACCATAACCGTAAAGTATGCTATACCGGCCAGGAGCTATACGAATATGCACACAACACCGGTAACCTGCTGGACGGAAAAGGGACAAAGCTGGAAAAGGGTATAATGTCAGACCTGATGGATATAGGTGAAAAGAAAGGGAAGTTGCGCATGAGCGAAAACGGCATTTCCGTTTTTTATCGTAAAGAAGCCCTAACTATCCCAGACAGGATGCTTGGTCACAAGCTTAACAAAACCGAGAAGGAACGGCTCCTTCACGGAGATATAATCCCCTTGGATACCAAAAGAGGAACAATCATGCTTCAAGTTGACAAAGACTTAAATTCAGTAATTGTAAAATCGAGTAAAGAAATTAAGATACCTAATGTTATCGGCAAGACGGAGGAATATGAAGGATATAAGTTGACTAAAGCAGACAAATATCTGCTCGCCAACGGTCACACGTTAGAAAGTAAGCTCATGCACAGCAAAGATGGTTATATTCTGGCAAACATATCACTTACTGATGACAAAAAAGGGATTCAGTTCTCCAACATACAGAGCATAACAGAAGGAAAGGCTCATGAACTGATAAAGGAAATGAGACCTAAACTTGAAACTGTCAGCCCTGTCATAGAAAACAAGGTATCGTCAGATAAAGGGCGCGATATGGACAGTGAGTTTAAGGAAGCCGTCGGTAACAGGGACTTTGAAAAGATAGACAAACTCAGAGAAGACGGTTATAAGCCAAGTGAAGAGTATATCAGAGGAATAGGAAAAGAATTGAACCTGAGCGATAATGAAATGAAGGAAGTCCAGAAGATCTTCCAGGTCAAACCGGATGAACTAAGCGAACAACAGAAGCAGGCCGCAAGGCTTCTTGAAGCGACAATGGTAGGTAACTTCAGAAGTATTCAGGATATTCAGAAAAACGGGTATCAGTTAACCCAGAATGATATTAAGGCCATGAGGGAAAACGGAGTACAAGAAAACACCATCATCGCTGTTCAGAAAATTTTCGGCATGGAAGGAAAAAGTAAGACATTAGGTGACGTGAAGCTGGCAAGCAGTCCGAAGCCTGACAATTCTAAAGAAATGGCCAGACCAATTGCCAATACCGTAAACAAGATGTTCAACGACTTATAATCACTGAAATATGAATAATTCGAATCTTGATGAAACTATCAGAAAATTCACAGAAATAATGGTGGAAAAAATCAAACAGATCGAATCCAACTGGGAAAAGCCATGGTTTAATTCATATATGGGTGAACCTCAAAATCTGTACGGAAGAACCTATAACGGCTTTAACTCCGCCATGCTTGATTTAGTAATGGATCATTATGAGTATGATATACCTATATTCATGACGGCCGCACAAGCTGCCATGGAGCATGTAAAAATATTGAAATACCAATATCCAACTACTGTCGTATATTGGCCTACTGAAGTATATAATCCAGATACCGGGAAGTGTATTTCCATGGAAGAATATAAGAAACTGGATAGGAATGAGAGCCGTGAATATGAGTATGGGCCCCACATGAAAACACATTATGTTTACAATATTGAGCAAACCAACTATCCGGAAATATATCCTGAAATCTGGGAAAAAATAAAAGAACGATTTTTACAAAAGGATTTAATGGATGAAAAAGGCATGTACAAATCTCCTCTCCTGGATCTTTTATTGAAACATCAGAAATGGATTTGTCCGATTAAGACAGAAGCCGGTAACAAATCATATTATTCATTTAAAAACAATGAAATCATCGTTCCACAAAAAAACCAATACTTAGCAGGAGAAAAGTTCTACATCACAATACTTCATGAAATGGCTCATTCAACACGAAGGGAAAATTATTTAAACAGAAAAACGGGAGTTTTCGGGACAAGAGAATATGCTCGTGAAGAACTGGTAGCTGAACTGACAAGTGCAGTTTGTGGCAAGGAGCTAGGTATTTACCCTAATGTAAGTGAAGAGAATGCCATGTATTTGAAACTTTGGTTGAAAGAAATCAGAAATAGTCCTGAATATCTTTTCTCCGTTCTTACTGATGTGGGAAAAGCCAGCTCATTTATCAAGGAGAGAATAATGGAGATGAAGCAATTTCTCTCTCTCGAAGAGCGATTTATAAATGCCTCTATTCTCGGAGATAAGAATGAACTCAACGAACTGAAAAAGACAGGATATAATCCTACCCTGAAAGAAATAGATGTACTTAACCAGAACGCAAAAGATATAATGACAATAAAAGCTGTGAAAGAGGTATTTAACATAGACCTTAATCCTGAACGTTTGAATATAGAGTACGGAAAAACAAACATGCAAAACTATATAGGACAAAGCAATAGCTTAGGAGTATAAAGAAAATATTCATTAACCTAATAAGATAATAATATGGACTATAATGAACTGGTACAGAAAAGACAAGAAGGACTAATCAGTGACCTAGAGTTTCTACTCGCTCAGAAAGATTTGGCTGAAATATATCTTGAAGACATGAAGTCAAGAGGAGAGAAGCCCAATAACGAGAATGCCATCAGATGGCTGTGTGAATATGAGAATAACCATTTATACGAACAGTTATGAAGGAAGATTCAGCAGGTGACAAAGCCTTAAAACAGTTTGCCGACCTCATGATTCAAAAAATCAAAGAGGTTGAACATGACTGGAAAAAGCCCTGGTTCTCTCCGGAAGGTGGAGGGGGCTTGCCACAAAACATTGAAGGCAGAGTATATAATGGGATAAATCTCTTCATGCTGTATTTACTTTCGGAAGAAAAGGGTTACAGCACACCATTGTATATGACATTCATGCAAGCTAAGGAAGCCGGAGCCTCAATTATAAAAGGAGAGAAATCGTTCCCCGTAATTTACTGGAACTTTTCAGTTAAGGACAAGAACGGGAACAAGATAAGCATAGAAGACTATCGGAATCTATCAGAGGACGAAAAGAGGGAATACAAAGTGACACCATATATGAAAACCTATAACGTGTTCAATGTCTCTCAGACCAATTATCCGGAAGTCCAACCCGAGAAATGGGAAAAGCTTAAGACACAATTTGTTCCTCCGACTCTGAAGGATGAGCAAGGCATGTACACCATGCCGTTGCTCGATGCGCTTATCAGAGAAAGACAATGGATTTGTCCGATATATCCGAGAGAAAGCGACAATGCTTATTACAGGCGTGGAGAAGGATGCCATATAATTGTCCCGATGAAGGGACAGTTTGATACTGGTGAATCCTTTTATTCTATACTGTTGCATGAAATGGCACATTCAACCGGTGAGGTCGGTCATCTGGAAAGAGAAAAAGGAGAAGTCTTCGGAGATTCAAAATACGCCAAGGAAGAACTAATCGCTGAGCTTACATCTGCTGCATGTGGTAAAACAATGGGCATATCAACCTGCATCAGGGAGGAGAATGCGATGTATCTGAAGAGCTGGTTGTCAGCATTGAGTCAAGATCCGAAATTCATATACACCATTCTTTCCGATGTAGCCAAGGCAAGTGCCATGATACAGGATAAGGTCTACGGAATGGAACCTAAACTGAGCAATGATGAAAAATTCTTACTGGCGGCAAGCCAGGGCGATGAAGATAAATTGAAACAATTGAAAGAAGCCGGCTATAATCCTTCGTTGCTTATGATAGACAGGCTAAATGTCAATGTAAGCAACAATGAAGGGAAAGATGCAGTAAGCAAGGTTTTTGGAATAGATTTCGATACTAACAAAACAGCAGAAATGAGCAAGGAAATGGTCAAGGCTGCTGAAATAACAATGAATATTTAACCCCTAAATCGAAGAATTATGTTTACAGGACAATTAATCGGTTATGTAGGTGCAGATGCACGTGCAAACAAGAGTGGAAAAGGATTTTATTTTCATGTATCATCAAAGTTTAAGGGAACTGGAGACACAGAAGACAAGACACTTTGGATAACATGCTTTGTAAACTTTGAGACAAAAATCATCGATTACATCAAGAAAGGAACACAGGTATATGTAACCGGTGATATTTTCGTTGATGTATTTAAAAAGGAGGACGGGAATTGCATTCCGTCAGTTAGTATGAACGTAAGCCGTGTAGAATTACTTGGCAAGAGTGAAAAAAAGGAAGAGTCCAACGCATAAAGATTGAACTATGGAAAAAGAAAAGAAAGACTTGTCATTCATTCTGATACTGCTATCTACTCTGATAGGTATTGCCGTATTATTCCAATGGGCTATAGTAAACGGCTTGTATGTTCCGGTCAAGAATCAGGCAATGTGGGAAAAGCTGCTGGTTAAGGGAACCATGTTCCGTTTCCTGTATGTGATACTCATAGCTGGATTAGCTTTTCTTTTTCCATACAAGAAACCTGATGATGAAAGTAAAAAATGGTTTTACACAAGTTTGACCTTAATGACGGCCACTATACTTGTAGTTGGTTTCAGTGAGTTGTCAAACTGGTATAATCTATTTATATTTCCGGTGATATTTATAGCCTACACACTGTTAATCATCAAAACCATGCCTTATTTCTTCCGGCGACATGTCAAGTCGGATGAAAGTATATTCGGTCTGAGTAACGTGGAATCACCCTTCTATTTCAAATTTGAAACAGCAAATGGTCCACTTACCATCCACAAGCCACAACAGAATATATATATAGACGGAGGTCCCGGTTCTGGTAAATCAGAAAGCTGGATAAAGGGAATGATTTATCAGTGTGCGGAAAGGAATTACGCCGGATTCATCTATGACTGGGAGGGTGATCCGACGAAAGAAAATTCACCAATACTTTCAAGAATAGCTTACGGAAGTATCGAATACTTCAGGAAGCAGGGCAAAGAAGTTCCTAATTTTGCCTACATAAACTTTATAGACATGTCAAGAACTGTCAGGGTTAATGTACTGTCACCAAAGTACATGTCAAAGGGTAATGAATCTCTATTCATCAGAAACATTATAATGACGCTGATGAAAAATTTGGAAGCAAGCTGGAAAGAAAAAACAGACTTTTGGGCGAACAATGCAATAAATTACGTATATTCGATAGCTTATAAATGTTTCAAGGAAAAAGACCTTGGCATCTGCACTCTCCCGCATGTCATAGCCTTTGCCTTATCGGACAGCAACCTTGTTTTTGAGTGGCTTTCAGAAGATCCGGAAATTGCTCTTAACATGTCTTCCATGTTAACTGCGTGGAAATTAGGTGCGCAACAGCAGACAGCCGGAGCGGTTTCTTCTGCACAAACGCCACTTGTACTACTGAACAACAAGTATATATTTTGGGTGCTATCACCACTACCTGAAGAAGAGTTCTCACTGGATATAACAAACAAGGAGCATCCGACACTTCTATGTGTAGGTAACGCTCCAACAATAAAGGAAGCCGTCTCACCAGCCATTAGCTGCATCGGAAGTGTGCTGATGTCTCAAATGAACAACCCGGGAAAGGCAACAAGCGTATTTATGGTTGACGAGTTTCCTACAATTCTTCTGCAAGGTATTGACACATTTATAGGCACAGCACGAAAACATAATGTTTCTACCATCCTAGCTGTACAGGACTTCAACCAGGCGGTCAGAGACTATGGAGAAAAGAGTGCCAATATTCTCAAAGCCTCCTGCGGAACACAGGCTTACGGCATGACCGGAAATGAGAAGACAGCCAAAGATATTGAAAGTCTGTTCGGCGAAAAGAAGGAAGCCCAGGAAAGTTACTCTCACCAGGAAAGTGGAGGAGGAAGCCGAACAGAAAGCCTCCAGAAAGAGAAAGTCCTGAAAGCCCGTGAAGTGGCCGGACAGTCAGCAGGACATTTTATCGGAAAGATAGCTGGTGGACAGCCTCCTTTCTTCAATGCACAAATGAACATGTGCCGTTTTGAAGAAAAAGAGATACCGCCCTTCTCTCTTCCGGTAAGACTTGACGAAGGTAATGATAAGCTCGAACTGGATATACTTGAGGAAATCGTGCAACAGAATTATATTAAGATAATCAATGATGTAAACGAGGTATTGAAAGGCGTTGAAGAAAGCATCAAGAAACGCAATAACCCTGGGACGACACAAAATCAGAGACAAGAAAAGAATATTAATTAACTAACAAAAATAAATACCATGAAAAAGATTATTGCAACTATTTTAACAGCAGTGAGTTTATTGGCAGTATCATGCAGTAAAGATGATGATCCGACAACAGGAAGCAGTGATGCAGGAGTGTATAGAATAACAATTGAAGTCAGTGGAACTGATGCAAAAGGATTTGCCCACATTATTAATCTGGATAGGGTTAATATAAAAAATGAAAATACTGGTGAATCATCAGCATCAATAGATGATGAGTTCCCAGTATCAGCAAGCTACGTGACAGAAGGAAAAGTAAAAGAGATTTCTGCACAAGGCATGGTACATTCTAATGAAAAGGCAAGTGTAAGAATGAAAGTAACTAAAGATGGGAAAATCGTTTTTGACGAAAGCAAAAACATTGATCCTCAAAATGGCACAGAAAAAGTAGGTGAACTTAGATTTACGACAATCTCACAATAGAAGCAATTCTTCAATATTATAATAATAGAAGAAGTTGCTAAACTGAATATAATTTCGTATATTTGTATCATTAAACACCTGGTAATCAGTAATGAAAGTTGATTTTAACCGAATAAAAACAGACATCTCTCTCCCTGATTTTTTATTAAATCTGGGCTGGAAATTTGTTACCGGTTCTTCAAATAGCTGTCCTAAAATGAGTAATGGTACGCATACTATCGTCATAAAGAAGAACTCACAAAACCAATACACTTATTGGGATGTTCACAGCGATAACATAAGGGGCAGAACAATTCTTGACATGATGCAGGAACATCTATTTGAGGTGACCGGAAAGCAACCGACATTAAGAGAAGTCGGTGAAATTCTTCAGAATTACATAAATACGAATCAGATAATAACTTCTGAAAACAGCAGATACGATGTGGGCAACACGAGCATGAATACAGATGAACTAACAATGTATCTCAAACAGCTTATGCCTTATAGGGGTAATTATCTGAAGAAACGTGGAATTTCAGATGAAAGTATAAACAGTCCGGTTTTTAAAGATGTCTTTCTAATAAGGGAAGTCAAGAACAAAAACACCGTATACAGAAACATTTGTGTAAAGATGTACAATGAAAAAGGTGTTCAGGCTATATCCCAGAGAAATGAGACGTTTAAGGGTATCATCGGCGGAAAGTTTGATTGTCTGGCAACAAGTAACCATGACAAAAGCAGACCTATTGATATTTTATATGTCGGCGAATCCATCATAGACTGTATTTCGCATTACCAGCTCTGTCACAGGAATACAAGTCTAAATCTTGTTTATGTATCTACAGAGGGTACACTCACCGAAGGACAAATGCAACTGCTCCGTATCATTATCAGCAAAAATGAAGTGAAGTCACTCCAGACTATCTTCGATAATGACAAGCAGGGTTATAAGTACACGCTATGGCTTGACAACAGCCTAAGAGGGATGCAACATGATGTAGAGCATATGGATAGTGAAGAATTAAAGAAAACAGCTTATCAAGTAAAGAATACTGAGTTCCCACAGAAAAAAGATTGGAACGATGACCTGAAAGCAGTAACTATAGAAAAGACCGCCGATTAAAGGCGGTCTTTTTATATACAACAAATTCAATCAACAAGAATTATACTTCTATCGTATAATGTTCTCAATAGGTAGTCATCCCTTAAAGATACTTTCGGAAAAGATATGAGTTTAACCCATGATCCTTTCAATGGGTTAAAATAGCTTGATAATCTGCTTATCAGAAAGTGAAAGCCGGATAACTTTAAAACCAGCTTCCGTAAGATTGATAATATCAGATTTATTAATAGAATTAGTAATATTCAAAATATATTTATAGGGGTTTCGAAAAAGTTCAAGCCTAAACTCTATATCAGAAAAGCAACATGATTTCTCTTCTACACACCATACCGGTGAAGTCGTAGCTGATAATTTTTTAAGCAGAAAGAAATTATTATCATCTTTGACTATCCGTAAAACAGCAAAGTCCCCATGAGAAGCAATTTTTAGTAAATCTTTCGGACGCATACATAACTGCTAGAATATAAAATTCGTACTACAACAAAAATAATTATACCAGGATTAAGTTTTGCTACTTTTTCTTGAAAAAGTAGAAGATAACCATTTATAACCTATTATTTATAAAGGTTATAAATGGTAAGTCTATATTTTTGTGCCTTTCTGTAAGTATAAGAAGTCCCCCCAAAAGAAACTTCATCCCAATAGGCAATAAGTTGAGAAGAGTGCGAAATCATATAATCATTACGTTTCAGATAGGCGAAATTTGAAAAACTATCTGAAATGGTAATGACTTCATCTGCCATATTAAGAATATTAAAATATCTGTTTCTGTATGAGTCATTGAACAACTTGCCCTGCTGCGGAAACGGCACAACAACAATAAGAACAATATCAGGAAATTCTTCTTTTAATTTCAGCACACTTTCAGCTGCTATAGTATCAAAACCGATTGCTCCACCGACATAAAAGAATCGCTGTCCATTCTTATAACACAACCTGACTGCATCCTCCACCTTCATTTTAGTTTCCACACAATTGGCTATATGGCGATGACCGGTAAAAGAGGTGGACAGATGGCGCTGCCATCTGTCCCGTAACTTCCGACAAATATCAAGACTGGCGGCTGTTGTCTTAAATATCAATCCATTGTGAGCGATATAAGTATAGAAAAACAAGGTCTCATTTTGAAAGAGACCTGTTTTATTTATTTTGTATTCTTCTTTTGGTGTCATATTAGTTATTGAAAACGGTTTTACCTATAAACAATCCACCCAATACTTCTGCACCTAATTTCTCAATTTTGTTGGCAAAGATTGCGTAAGCAAAACCCTTTGTTAGAATATCATCAAATACTATTACTTTTTTGCCTTTGAAAAAATCTCTGTCAAACTCTATTTCTTGTTTATTGTGGATGTCGTTCTTATCTACATTATCATGCTCGGCTGATTTTTCTCCTTTAACCTTGATATGGTCGTAAGCGTTATACATTCCGCAAAGTTGGCAAACCATAGAAGAAAAGTTCTTGTATCTTTTTTCGTTCTTCTCTGCACTAGAAGCTGGAACACAAGCAAAGATAATATTTTTTGTCTCCGTTCCATAAAGCTGAATAAGCTTGTTTGCAACCAAATGGGCCACGTTAGAGAATGCCTTGCCGTCTTTGAAATCCCAAATAAGTCTGCGGATTTTCCACTCTTCTTGAGTTGCATTTCTGTTCTTTGTCGAAAGGTATGGATAAAAAGAATACATCATCTTTCTCCACTGCTTGTCCAAACTTGGGTATTTGCCGAATGTTGCTGCCATATCCGTATGCTTTAGGAGGTTAAAACTTGAATTATTCTTCAGCTAGATTTAGACCTTTTTTTAAAACCTTTGTCTGGGTTTGGTCTTTTGTCCGCTGACTTTTTTTTTAGATTGAGAATCATTCCCCATCTGAGTTTGAGCCTTTTTTTACGGCTGCCTCAGGTATGGGAAAGTGGAATTAGAAAAGTTTTGAACGAAAAAAATGTTGGGGAGGCCTGACGACATCGTTATTTTTTTCAGGGCAAAGGCTACAAGCCGGAACTCTTTCATTTCCACTGGCCCTTATACCTTTGCCGTCAAAATATAAAGGCTCTCAGATAGGGATCTTTCGACTAATACTGAGGAAGCGGACAGACAAAAAGAACTAACATAGACAATCGGAAAAAGAATGAATATCCAAAAAGGGCGGTGGGCGGGGAAAGAGGGTTAGGAATAAGGGTAGAGAGCGCATCCACCGATAGGATGGTGCGCGAACGGACCGGATGCCTGGTTCCGCTACCAACGAACAAAGTGAGGAACAACAGGAAGCAGGCATACCTTAGCAGGGTGGTGGGAGTAAGAGTTCTGCGTGTACGCAAAAAAGATCC
>OOAE01000527.1_pt1 | contig 36124 bp, 34 predicted proteins | sample 1671271 | NCBI WGS metagenome assembly OOAE01 (sample SAMN06348139, study PRJEB24527) | human gut metagenome | biome: human gut; feature: ankylosing spondylitis patient; material: feces | host: Homo sapiens | place: China | collected 2015-10 | reverse complement strand
GCCACGTGACTGGAGTTCAGACGTGTGCTCTTCCGATCTTTCATCCTCCTGTATATCGTGTATGGCGCGGTAGCTGCGGTCTGCGAATTTGTCTATTTCGCAATGACCTTTACAGACCATACCGCAAAGCTCAAAGCCCTTGCGAAAACCGCCCACGCCGCTGAAAAAATCCAAAAAGGTTAAGGGTTCGTTCATTGTTCGTCGTCCTTTCCGCGCAGGCGGTTAATCTGAAACAGGCACATTGTCACAATGCCGATACAGCCGCCGAGCATAGTTCCGATGATGAAAAAGAGTAATTCACTCATAACATACGCCTCCTTTCAGCGCATAAAAATGTCGCCCTCCGTGTGGAACGGGGACGAGCAGATTAAGGGTTTCAGGGATTTTCCCTGACAAGTGCCTTTGTGGTATCACAAAGGCGATGCTTGCTGGTATATCGCATAGCGTTCGTCCCATAGGCCGAACATCTTGCCACCGACCGAAATAAATTCAGCGTTCATGCTCACGCTGCGGGTTGAACGGGATTCCGATTAGCTGACCGTTCAGCTTCGCCAAGTGTTCAGGATAGCGGAACATCTTTGTATAACGGGCAAGCTGTTCATCGGAAAGACTGTCAAAGCTCTCGCCCCGGCAGTCGCAGATAAAGGCGGGGCCACAGATGAAATCCACCATAACGCCGTCCTCGTTTTTTACGCTGCGGTTCGGCTGCATACCGTTGATTTTGCTTTCCTCATTGCAGACAATACATACCTGTTCCTCAAACGGATAATAGGCTTCAATCAGTCCGTCAACGATTTTCTGCAAATCTTCAAGAGAAGTGCCGATTTCAGCGGTGCGGGCGAGCTTGCCCGGTTCCAGTAACACCACCTTGATTTTCTTTTCCTCACTCATAGCGGAAAGCTCCTTTCATCGTTCATAATCACGGCTGCGCTCGTTTGTCCTTGCGGAGAAATCCACCCCGACAAAGGAATCGGCGTCGAGGATATATTCGCTGTTATTCCAGTTTTCCTCAACCCGCCTTTCGGCTTCTTCACGGGAATTGGCTTCGACCTCAACCGTCTTTTGCAGGGTTTCGGTAATCGTGATCTCATAGGTTTTCATCGTTCTTTGCTCCTTTCTTTTCGCTTGGTAATGGGTAGTCCGAGCCGCAGACACAGACAATCGTTGTAATCCTTGCCTTGCGGGGGCGGCTGAATATCTACCGCGACCGCATACCTTTTTGTCAGCAGGGTTTTGATTGTCGCTGCGGCAATCCGTCCCGTATTGTCGTTATCGAGCCGTAACACCATCTTGCGGATATGCGGATAGTCTGCAAGATACTGAACAAGGGCGACAGGCAGACTGCTTTCCTCAATTCTTGCTTTCGGCTTATACACGCCTGCAAGGGAAAGCAGATTTTCGCTTTGCCAGTCCTTGCCGTCCAGCTTTTGCATTGTTCCGTAGGACAGCAGATCGACCGCCGATTCAAAGAGATTCAGCGTGTCGCTTTCGACGACGGCGGGAATCCCAAAGGAAAAATGCTTGTCGCTGCCGTTTGCGTCCCCGATGAAATCCGAGCCGATACCGCGCAGATTGGCATAGCGGGGTTTGCCGTCCCGATCCTGCCCGATAAATACGACATTGTGATAGGGATAGCTTTCATACAGCCGCCCCGTACTGATACAGAAATCTATCAGGTCGTAGTCGATACCTCTGCGGTGCAGATATTCGACGGCGTGGGTGGCGCAATGGTTCGCCTTTGGCAATAGCAAAACTTTCGGCTTCTGTTCCTTTGGCGCAGGGGTATAGGTCGGCGGCGATACCGCAACATTCCCCATAATCGTTTCAACTGCCTGCATAAAGGGCATTTCTTTGACTTTGATTAGATAGTCCAGTGCAGAATAGCCGCCGATTCCACGGGAAAACCAACACCATTTGCCGTTTGAAATCTTCAAGCTGTCGTGCTCACGAGTGCAGTAGGTGTTTCCTCCGAAATGAACAAGCTCCTGCGGCTCGTAGCTTTTCAGATAGGTTAACAAGTCCATTTCACGGGCTTTCTCCACCACCTCCGGCGGGATATATGGCATACTTTTTCACCTCCGTTCTGAAATAGAAAAAGCCGAGGGGCTTTCATTAAGAAAACCTCTCGGCTATGTAAAAATAGAAAAGCAAAATCCAAAAGTTTTTGCTTAAATTCCGTAAAAACTTTTGGATTTCAGATACTTTTTACTTTATATGAAGAAAAACATATTGATGTCAACTGATATAGGCTTTAAGCCATTGCAGGCTTGCGGGCTTCAATATACAGGTCAATATCCTCAATGATATAGTTCGTACCTGTTGTGTGTAGAGCTTCATAACAGGAATAAACATATTCCCAAACCCGATAACGAGTGAAAAGCTCCGCAAGTTGTTTTCCCGTCAAGTGCTTTGCCAATTTATATTGCTCGGCACAGTAAATCATAAATTTCCCTTGACTGCTCATAATCAAACCTCCTCCGGCAGTTCAAAGCTGCCCGTCTTTTTTTCTTCGTCGAACAGGTTGAATAGGGTAAGAGGGCTGAAATGCCATAGTTTTGTTTCTTCCTGCTCCAAAAGGGCGTAGACCTTTGAATTGTAGAACTCGTTTGAAGCCGTCATTTCATCATACGCATAATTCTCTGTAATCAGATGAACGACTTGTTCAACCAACACGCCCATAACAGCGCCGAATTTTTCTGCTCCCATTATAATTCCTCCTGCGGGACTGTCCCGATAAATTTAAGATAGGAAAGTGCTTTTTCAGATGACAGTACCAACTGATTATACAGCTTTTTGATTTTCAGCGCTTCCAAAGTCTGTTCTTTTGTAAGTACACCGGCAGAATAGAGCGTGAATGTTGTATAAACATCATCATTTGCAACAGGGCCGAAAATGAAGTCGTAGGATTCTCCTGTGTAATTGCCGGAACGGTTCTCCGACACGAAATCCAGCCAAGCCTCATTTGCGCTGTCAAAACGCAGAACAGAACATTCCTCAAAGGCACGAGCTTCATCAATCTTATAAATGCTAACGGCTTTTTCACCGTCCTTGCGGCGCTTCGTCACCTTGTCGGCAAAGCCTATCGCCTGTGTTTTATTCGTTGTCGTGTAAAATCCAAAGCCAAAATCAAGAAACCGATTCTGCGGGATCAATTTCGGTTTGGAAACAATCACATTACTTCCGTGATATAAAATCATACTGCACCCTCCAATACTTTATCTGCAATCGCTTTTTCCTCCTGCAAGGATTTCACCATCGCCTCTATGTGCCGCCGCCGTTCTACAAGAGCGCGCACATTTTCAATTTCCTTTTTGCTGATATACTGCGAAACAACTTTTTTGCCGTCCCTGTATTTCAAATAATAATATGTTTTCTCACCGACCGTCTTTTCCGAGATCGTGCCTTTCGGTAAAGCGGAAAGCTCGCTTTGATACTTCGCAAGCATATATTCAATTCTTTGCTTTTCCTGCTTGACTGTATGCAATATCAAGTTCAATCCCATCACCTGCCTATCTCTATTATACACAACAAAATCGAAAATATCAATAGACTGTTGCTCAAATTCAAAGAAAAGTCAATTTCGGTATGTAAAAAGCGGTACGAGGTATTCCCCCATACCGCTTTCAGCCGTTTATCACCTTATAGTGCTCCGACCTTTTTCAGATACGAAATACAGTCGGTATGTCCTCTGAAATATAGCCGCTGGCGTTCCATATCGTCGAGTCTGAACCGTAGCCGGAAATACTCGGTCAAAACTTCGTGTTCCTCGGCGGTCAGAGAAATATCGCCGCTGCCGTCCATAGCTTTGCCGATAAACGGATTGTCTGCTTTCAGCTTTGAAATCTGCTGATACAGGGCAGCATAGGCTTCGTCCGTCTTTCTGAAATCGGCAATCGCTTCGTCCTCAATCTCGGCAAAGGATTCCTCAATCCGATGCGCTAAATCGGTATAAGAGCTGTCGCTCACTTGAAATCACTTCCTTATCCTTTTTTATTATATATCATACCCAAGTGCGGAAACAATATCAAATGTGCAAATCAGCGCTCTACATCTTTTTCCGTTTTCCCAAGAGTGCGAACATAGTGATTCGGGCTTTGAATACGGTATTCTTCGGGGATATTCTCAATATTGCCGTCGTAGATGTCAACAAAGCGGCCGCCGTTTGCCCTTACATAACCGTGGTCGGTAAATACACCGCTTTCATCAAAGCGAATATCTCTGCCGAACCCCTCATAGTCGATATAGCTTGAAAGAGCACCCAGTTTGCTTGTATCATAGCATCCGCTTTCCTCAATCCAGTAATAGCCGAGGTCGGAATCATCGGTAACACCCGGAAGATAATCAAAGCAGTCCATATTTTCGGTAAGGTTGATTAAATCCCTAACGCTGCCCGTATTCTCGCCCAAGTCTAAAACTGCCTGCCAGAAATCCTCGCTCTCGTCAAGTTCCATCATCTTTCCTGCAAGGTAGTTGAGTTCGCTCAGGCTTTCGTATTCTCCGAGCAGGTCATAAATGTGGGAATCGGGACACCCATAATCGGTAATGAACCATTCCTCATAGCGGCGGTTAATGCCGATCCGCTTGAAAACCGCCTGCATTTCCTCATTGGTAATCGGAAACTTGACCCATTCACCGACTAAATAACCCTCGTTGTATTTGCCGAGATTGGTAATAAAGGCTTCAAAGGCACAGTCCCTTGAATCGGATAAATCCTGCATAGCTTCGCCTCCTTACCGTTCCGGCGTGACGGCCTGCCGCCTGTGCGGAATGGGAAAGCCGTAAACATTCGCTATTTCGTCGCCGAGCCTGCGGGTCACTCTCGTAATGTCTGCGCGGGTCGCCGTACCGCGGTATAGCTTTTCTTTCAGATTGTCAATCTGTGTTTCAGAAACGCCGTCCTTATAGGTGCGGTAGAGATAGTGATTTGTGCCGTCGTGGTGAATGGCGTCGCAGCGAAAATCGCCGTTTCTATCCACAAACCAAGTGCTGTAATCAATATCCCGTTCGCTGTAAAGGCAGTCACGGATATTGCCGCTTTCAATTTCCTTGTAACCCATACGGCGGCCATGCCAAAGTCCCAAGTCACCGACAACGAGAATCGGACGGGATAGCTGAATATTCAGATTGCACCTTTCGTCGTCCAGATAATCGCTGTTAAGCTCATACATCAGAGAAATGCGCTCGTCCTCGGACAATTCGGGGTACTGTTCCTCTAAATCGGCTTTACAGTCGTCGTAGTCAATATCGTTGCTCCATATAATGTGTCTGCCGTCGTTCATCGTGCGTCACCTCGATCCTTTTGCTTCGGCCTGCGGGGATTGCCGAGCTCGTCATAATTTTTCGGGTCGGCGGCGGGTACGCTCCACCCAAACATAGAACCGGCAAGCATAGCCGCCTCCTGTGCTTTGGAAACACCGAGCCTGCGGTTCATATTGTCCGCATATTTTCGGGCGGCGGCTGTATCTATCGGCATTTTCAGCGGGATATAGCTGCGGTCGCCATGAAACACCTTGATAACCTCGCCGCTTGAAGGCAAAGTGGAATAGCACAATTCCGGCATAGGCGGGTCTGCGGGTTTGTAGGTTGCTCCGCTATCCTCCATACGCTCGGCAAATTCGCAGATATGAAAAGTGTTTTTGCCAATCTCTGCGTGATACTCGTCGATAAAACGGCAATACATTTTAATTTGCTCGCCGTCCGTATGGGTAACGATGATGTTGCCGCCATCGGGGATTCTGAAAAGCTCATTATAATTGCTGTCGATAAAGCGAATCCCTTGTGCCGCCTTTTCCATGTGAGCGTTCAGCAGATTGGAAATATAGGCATAGCAATAGAAATTGTTATCGCCGGGTGCGGGAATACAGCGCAAAAGATAGGTGTGTTTTTCGGTGTCAACCCGATACCCGTATTCACGGCTGAAATTTCCCATAAACCGCCCATCGGGACGGGCGCAGCAGTATTCCAGCATAGAATCACGGTCAGCCAAGATACCCACCTTGTAAAATTCCTTGATAACGGAATCAAACTCGGCGGCAAATTCGTCCGTCCTGTACTGCTTGATCTGATCCTCATAATCGGGATAAAAGGTATTGCCGCCGTTTCCGAAATCTCCGCGCATAAGGGTAATGCAGCCGCTTTGTGACATAAGCTGATAGCTTTGCGTGTAAGCGTAATCCCGTTCATTCGGGAGCATTTCACGGATATTCAAATTCATTGTGTTTTCGCCTCGCTTTCTGCCATAAGAAATTGTCCGAACTCGGTAAAAGCGTACCAGTTTGTGCGGTCAAAACGGCTCTCGTTGAAACGCCCTTTTGTGAGAACACGCCCTCGTATAAGCTGTTTCAGGGCATAGCGGATTTCGTCATAGGTGAGAAACGGAAAGAACCCCGTCATCATCTGCACCGAGCTGCGAATCCAAACCTTGCCCTCGTGAAGCCGGGGCGACTGTGTGCTTTGCTCCTCGATACAATCCCAAAGGAAACACGCCAGCACCGCCGCATTGACCCCGTATTTTTGTGCTATGTCTGAATCAAAGAAATGAACCATAAATAGAAACCTCCTTTTGTTTTTTCGGGTATGTAAAAAGCCAGCGTTTCCGCTGGCTTCGGCGGCTTTTTCAGCCGCCCCGGTCGTTATTTCTTCTTACCTCTGATTTTCAGGAAAATCAAAGCGCCCACAATGAACACAACCAGTCCGATTGCAACAATCGTTTTCAGTTCCATTATTCAGCGTCCTCCTTTTCAGTTTTCTTTTTCTTCCAACCGATCACGCCGAGAGCAGCAGCGCCCACCGCAGAAATGCCGAGCAGGGCAAGCCAAAGGGCAGGATTGCTGTCGTCGCCTGTTTTCGGTGTGTCCCTTAATTCGTTGTGCATTTCTACTTTGGTAACAGCGCCCTCAAATACGCTTGCCGTCTTGTCCGCGGGAAGAATATAAGCGGCAGAAGCGCCGTCCGATACCTCGGAAATCACATACTCGCCAATACGGAGATTTTCAATCAAGATTTCTCCGTTCTTGTCGGTGGTAAAGATTTCGGAATACCCGTTAGGCCCGGTCACACGAAACGAAAAGCCCTCCACCTTGCTGTCGGAAGATGTCTTAATGATTTTGAGCGATCCAACCTGCGGGGCATTGACAAAGCCTTTGCCTGCCTCGTTTTCCACGGTGACGGTCTTGCCATTCTCGGTGATTTCAAAATAATAAGCGTTTTCGTCCAGATAGAAACCCTCCGGCGCTTTTGTTTCCTTGACGAAATAGCCGCCGTAAATCAGGTCGGGCATTTCATAAACGCCTGTGCCGGTTTCGGTGAGTGTGCCGAGCAGTTCATCGTCTGCGTCAAGCTCCTTGTTGCCGTTAGAATCACGGTAAACGACAAATTCAGCGCCCGTCAGTTTGTGGTCGGGATAATCCTTGTCAACTTTTGTAAGCTGAACCGTACCGCGAATCAGCGTGTTTTCGATTTCTACCTCGATTACCGCACCGTCTTTATCGACTGTCACGGCAAAGGGCTCATCAGACAACACAAAGCCTGTCGGAGCTTCGATTTCACGGACAAGCCAGTTTCCGTAAGGCACATCGGTAAAAGAAAAGCCGCCGTCCTCGGTAGAGGTGGCGGTGAGAATCGCATTTTCTCTTGTAAACTCGGTGCAGTCTGCTTTGAACAGTCCGATCACGGCACCGCCGAGCGCGTTTCCGTCCTCGTCCTTTTTCAGTCCGTGGATTTCGCCGTAAATTAGGTCGTTGTCAATCGGCTTGCCGTCGTTTGCCTTGATTTCCACAAGGGCGGCGTCCTGTCCGACATATTCATAGACAATCGGGTACTTTTCATCAGAAAGGATATAATGCTCGTCGGTGGAAAGCTCTTTAAGATAAAAGCTGCCGAAAGGCAAATCGGTGTTGCATACGGCGTGGCCGTTCTCGTCAACCGAGAGAATTTCAAACAAGCCGTCCGCAGGGATAACCGAGCCGTCCTCTGCGGTCAAATCCTCGGCGGCGAACAAGCCAAAGGTTACGGCAGAAATTTCGTCATTCATACCGATTCCGAACTGCGTATTCTGCTCTAACACCTTGTCAAGCGAAACGGCGGCTTTCTGTCGCTCGTTGTAGAAGCTGGCAGAGGTTTCAGTGATCTCGATTTCCTGTCCCGCATAGACCAATTCAGCAGTACGGATTTCCTCATTGAGAATCATTCCATACGGTGCGGTAATTTCCTTGATTTCATATTTTCCGAGATACAGCGGTTTGCTCTCGGCAAGTCCTGTGTTGTCCGTCGTTACGGTGTCAACAATTTCACCTTTGCTGTATCGGGTTGTGCCGTCGGGCGTGATAATATCCTCGGCAGCGGTGATTTCATAGACTGCGCCCGGCAAGCCCTGAACAGAGAAAACAGGCTGATACAGTCCGTCTGCTTCGGTGACAGAGGAAAAGACCTCGCCGGATTTGCTGATTTTGATAATGCCTTTCTGTGCGGTGTTTTCCTTGATAACCTCAATTACGGTAACGCCGCCCTCGTCGCTGGCTTCGTCCTGCACCACATCAAAATATACGGGTTCGCTGTTCAGCGTGTAGCCGTAGGGGGCAAATACTTCGACCAGCGAATACCCCGAACCGTATTCCAGTTTTTCGGGGGTAATCAAAGTTCCCTCGTCGTTGGTGTAGAATGTGTCGATGGCGGTAACTTCGGGATAGGTGAAAGTCTGCGTAATCAAGCTACCGTCCGGGCGGTAAAGCTGAAAGCCTGCGCCTGCATACGGAATCGCCTTGCCGGTTTCCGCGTCCACCTTGACGATCTTGATATAGCTTTCAAAATTTGCATTGTTGGCAAGGTAGCGGTAGGTCTGACCATCCTCCCGTATATACACATCAAAATCGGAAAGCAATTCGCGCCCGTCCCAGCCTTTGACCTGATGAACGGTGTAAATGCCGTAAGGCAGGTCTTTTGTCTGTGCAAAGCCGTTTTCATCACAGATGAGATAATCACGCTCGGTTTCCTTTGCGTTTCCATAGGAGCCGAATTTTTTAAGATACACTTCAAATTCAGCGCCTGCCTCCGGCGTTTCAAGCTGTGTTTCGCCGTCGTCCGTATGCTTAATCAAAGCGATATTGCCCTTGATAACCTGCTCGGTCACATCGTTAGCTGTGGAATTGTATTCTACGGTGTAGTTTTTGGCCTCTGCGCCGATATGGTGTGCGGATTCATCAAGCAAATAACCCTCACTGGGCGCAATTTCACGCACCGACCAATCATCACCGCAGACATAATATTTGGTGGTGAACTGACCGTTTGCGTCGGTGGTATAGGTGTCAATAAGCTGTTCGCCCTTATAAATGCCGTAAGTGGCTCCGGCAAGAGAAGCGTCGCCCTGTGCTGTGCCTGTTTCTTTGTCGCTCTTGGTGACGGTGACATTCCACTTTTTCAGAATGTTTACAAAGCTCTTGTTTATGACCTTGTTCCATTCAATCGCCGCTGTCTGATTTTCGGGGATGACATAACGGATTGCGGTATCGACTTCCTCCAGCGTGTAGCCTGTGCCGATCAGCACATCACGGAAATACGCCTTGCCGGATTTGTCGGTTACGGCGTATTCGTCCACCGCAAGTCCCGAAAGAGAGGTGCCGGACAAGTGAAATTTCACGCCCTCGTTTAATCCGTCCTCCGAGGTTTTGGTGACGGTGAGATCGCCGCGCTTCAAAACATTGCTGAAACTGACTGTAGCGACCTGACCGCTGACAACGGTAACACGGCGAACCTCCTGCGGCTCGTATTTGTCGTAGTTCTGTTCGGTCACGGTGTAAACGCCGGGGGTGAGATTGTCAATCTGAATCGTGCCGCCTGCGCCGGTCTGAACGGTTTTATTCACGCCGTTTCCTGTAATGGTAAAGGAAATACCCTCAACCTTGCCGTCCTCGGAAGTTTTAACGATTTTCGCTGAACCGTAAGAAACCTTGATATTCAGATAGCCTTTTACGGGGTCGCTGACCGACTGTGCATAGGTCACGGTATCTTGCAGCTTTCCGTTCGGGCCGTAAACGCCGTCCGTCCAAGTGATAACACCGCGCCTCTGCGAATTTTTCTTTTCGGCGGTAATCGTAACGGTGTCGCTTGGCGCTGTATCAGCGGTAATCGTCAGCTTGTTTCCGCTGACAGAAAAACGGATTCCTGAAACGCTTGCGGAAAAAGAGTAATTAGAAAGGACATTGTTCGTATCGGTGAGCGTGGCGGTATACTTTTCGCCGTCCCATTTCAGCTCAATGTTCTGCGCCTTGCCTGTGGACTTTGCAAAGAAGCTCGGCACTTTGGAATGGGTCTGCACGCTGGCGGCAATGGAATTGTAGTAGCTCATAATTTGGCTATACAGCGGGTGATTTGTGCTGATTTGGTCGCAGATTGCGTCCTTGCCGCCTGTGCCGACCTTGTTAAAATCGGCGTCACGCTCGCCAACAACGGTTTCCCAAACTAAAAGTTGTGTGGCAACGGCGTGAGCCAGCTTGTCGCCGCCCTCATTCTGCGAACGCCAAGAGGTTGAAATCGTCCCCGTATAGCCGTACTGAAAGATACGGCCGATAAACAGCTTAATATCGTCGGGCGAAATGGTGTGATTATAGGACGAGGGGTAATTGTCCCAAAAGTCCTCGCCCTTTTTTGTGAAGCGGTCGCCCGATTCCTGCGGAACGCCGGGTTCAATGCAGTAACAGATATTGCCGTCATACGAACCCATTGCGCGGACGGTGGTATAACGTGAAGTGCCGGTAGACCAACCGTTCATAAAATCAAAGCTGCCGTGTCCCCATTCGCCGCTGTAATTGGCGTCCCCGTCACGGGGAAAGGAAACAAGGCAAACTTCGTCGGTTTCCTCTGCGGCATAAGCGGTCGTACCAATCCCAAACAGGGTGGTAACGCACATCAGCGCCGCCAGAAACAGCGACATACATTTTTTGATTTTCTGCGTTTTCATTTGAAATCCTCCTTGAAATGAAAAAACGCACCGTGTTTTTTACACAGTGCGTTCATAGTGAAATATTCAGTTTTGTTTTTGTTTAGGCGTAGCCGATATACAAATCGTAGCTCCCGTCGGAGCGTGCCTGCGCCCATATCCAGACATCGGTAATATCTTCGTCACGGCTGTACCGATCCAGCCTGTTTTGAATATCCCTTTCCAGTTGGGAACTGTATGCTCCCGCTGTGATAGGATTGTCCCAGCAGTCAACCGCCGAGCTTTCAAGCCGTAACCCAACACTCACAGCGTAGGTTTTGGCATAGTCAATCCAAGTCTGAATATTAAATTCGGGAACGGCGGGTTCTTCGGACGCCGTTGTGGTTTCCTGCGGCTGCTCGACCTTTGGCGTTTCTTCCACAGGGGGCGTCGGCTTTGGTTCGGGCGTAGGCTCAACCGTTTTCGGCGTTTCGGGCTTCGGCGTATCGTTTGGAATGGCTGTCTGCGGTGATTGGGTTTGTGCCGCAGGGCTTTGTTCCACGATAGACTGTGAATTTTCAGCCTGTGCCGATCCCGTTTCTGCCTGATCCGTACTGTCAGCGGAACTCTCCTTACTCTCCGAAACAGAAACGGTCGAACTATCTTCCGGCTCTGTGCTTACTCCAACCGCACTTGTTACCGCCTCAATATCTGAACTGTCCTGTATCGTCTGCGGGTAATCCGTATTCGCACAACCCGACAAAGAAACAATCAATGCTGCCATAACAGCGATTATGCTTGCTTTTTTCATATTCGCAAACCTCCTTTGCAGCTTCATTGTACGAACTTTTGCGGATTTCTGCAAAGGTATGAAAATCGCTGCCCTGTAAATATCTCTTTTTTCGGGTAGTACAGGTAGTTTTTGAGGGGGAGAGGTGTGGAGAGGGGGAACAAGCGAGCACCGCCGCACCTTGCCTTATTTCAGGGTATAGTTATCCCTTGTTAGTGAAATTCTACCTTTCCATGCCTTTTTGCCGTTCGCGCTTTCGGTATAGCTCTAAAGCCTTAATAATGGTATCTTCAATTTTCTGTGCGGGCGTCCCCGGCGCAAAATATTTGCTGATACGATCTTTCGGCATTTTGAACTGCTCTTTCTGATTCGGCTTTTCCTCCTGCATAATAGAGAGAATTACCTCGTCGGTCAGTTTGCCGTCCTTGCTAAACTCTTTCATTTTGATTGCCTGTGCCAAAGACGGGGTGCAGTCCTCACATTCCATTGTGCTGTATAAGGATTCCTGCTGCTCTTTGGAAAGATAGGATAGCTCAACGGCTGGATTCAGCGCTATTTTTTTGTCATCAACCATCTGCAAAATAGAGGGTATTAGTTCGGTCAAGCGGATATAGCGTTGAATTTGTCGGGCGCTGTCGGGCGAATTATCCGCTAATTGTTTGTCTGATCTTGACTTCGTGCCAACTTGGCGCGAAGTTAAATCATTACGCTGACCTTGCCTTTTCATAGCGTCCAGCTTCATTTTATAGGCAAATGCTTTTTCGGATGGTAAAATCGTTTCCCTTTGCAGGTTGCTATCCACCATTATGATTGTCGCTTCATCATCGGTAAGATTGCGGACGATACAGGGAATTTCCGTCAGCTCAGCCAGAGCAGCCGCAAACTTTCGTCTGTGGCCTGCGACCATTTCATAACCTCCGTCCTCTTTCGGTCGGACAAGAGCCGGAACTAACACGCCGTATTTTCGGACGCTCTCGACCATTTCAGTCATGGCATCATCCTGTTTGACCTTGAACGGGTGATTCGGAAAGTCGGAGATTTCAGCGGGATTCAGCGTCACGACCTTTTCAAGCTGCGATTCTGCGCGGCTTTCGTCGGTAGAAAACAGGTCATCTAACGGCGTCATTCCTAAATCTCTCGTTTTTACGCTCAATCTCCAACACCTCCTTTGTCAGCGCGTGGTATGCGGCGGCAACCTTGCCGTTTTTGTCGTGAGCATAAATGCTCTTGCCTCTGCCGCTGGTTTCGGCGGCTCTCACGGAAAAGGGGATTTCCGTCCCGAACACACGGATTTTCTCGCCGTAATGAGCACGCAGAGAAGCGATGATTTCCTTTGCCTCGTTGGTACGGCTATCTACCATCGTAAAAAGAATACCGTCGATTTTCAGCTTGGGGTTGATCTGCCGCTTGACCTGTGAAATGGAGTGCATGAGCAAATCCAGACCCTTTGCCGAGAGAAACGACGGCTGCGACGGTATGATAACGCTGTCCGCTGCCGCCAGTGAGTTCAGCGGCATAATACCGAGCGACGGCATACAGTCAATGAGGATATAGTCGTAATGGGGCTTTATCTCGTTGATATATGTCCGCAGCGCCCGTTCACGGTTCATAGCGTTAATCAGCCGGATTTCCATACCCGACAATGTGATGTTCGCAGGGAGCAGGTCAACGCCCTCGCCGTGGTGCAAAATACCGTGACCGTCGGGAATCGGTTTGTCGTCAATCACCGACTGTATAATGTCCGTAAGCGTAACGGGCAAATCGTCGGGTTTCGGATAACCGAGGGAGAGCGTCAAAGAATTTTGCGCGTCTGCGTCAATCAGCAAGACCCTTTTGTTTTCCTGTGCAAGCCCGATTCCGAGGTTGGCGGTCGTTGTGGTTTTACCCACGCCGCCTTTTTGGTTCGTCACCGCAATTACTTTGCAATTCGCCATTTTGGGGTTTCCTCCTTTACATAGATTTAGCCGCCTGCGGCGAAGCAGACGGCTATGTACGGGTATGAAAAAAGCCATCTGCATTTCTGCAAATGGCTTCCTATATAATATGTATATATTAAAGGTACACATCAACGGTTAAATCTTCCCATTGATTTTTGCGTAGATAACAGCCAGTAGCCTTACGATATGCTTCGGCTTCTTCAAACTTTATATGTAAAGTGAGAAAAGGCGGAAAATAATCGTTGGGGTCATAAGCCAAGTGATTAGAGGGGTACGGTGCAGTCGTCCAAAAAGTCCTCCCGGAGTACCGTTCAGCACAGGCAGCTATCGCTGACAAGAAGTAATTAAGGATTCCCCTTAAATTAACCTATAAATAATGTAACGGTCACGTTCCCTAAAGAGAATGTGACCGTTATTTTTATCGTTTGTTGAAAAAATAGCCGATAGGCAGTGAAAAAGTTCACGGTCTATCGGCTTTTATTCTGTCGGCTTATCACTTGCCAAACTCATCATCTACAGCAGTGAGCGCTGCGGCAATTACCTTATCCATATCGTAGTACTTATACTGTCCGAGCCTGCCGCCGAAGATAACATCGGGACGGGTAGCGGCAAGGGTCTTGTACTTTTCGTAAAGAGCATTGTTTGTTTCGTCGTTTATCGGATAATAAGGCTCAATGCCCGGCTGCCATTCGGCTGAATATTCACGGCTGATGACCGTCTTTTCCTGCTTGCCGAATTCAAAGTGCTTATGCTCGATAATTCTCGTGTACGGCACTTCCCTGTCGGTGAAATTAACTACCGCATTGCCCTGATAGTTATCGGTATCGAGTATCTCGTTTTCAAACCGTACCGAGCGGTAACCGAGTGCGCCGTATCTGTAATCGAAAAATTCGTCTATCTGTCCTGTGAAAACGGTCTTTTCGGCTATGTCGGGGTTTTCCTTGATAAATTCGAAATAGTCGGTATCTGTCTTAACGTCAGAGCCTGCGAGCATCTTTTCGATTATCTGAGTATATCCGCCTATCGCTATGCCCTGATAGCGGTCATTGAAATAGTTGTTGTCATAGGTGAATCTGAGTGGCAGACGCTTTATTATAAACGCAGGAAGCTCGGTGCAGGGTCTGCCCCACTGCTTTTGCGTGTAGCCCTTTATCAGCTTTTCGTAAACATCCGTTCCGACCAGCTTCAGCGCCTGTTCCTCGAGGTTCTGCGGCTCGCCTATGTTAAGATTTACTATCTGACCGGCAATTATCGCCTTTGCTTCGGCGGGTGTCTTTATTCCCCACATTTTGCTGAAGGTGTTCATATTGAACGGCAGATTGTAAAGCTCGTCCTTGTAGGACGCTATCGGGGAATTGATGAAGTTGTTGAAATCGACAAAGCGATTCACATATTCCCATATTGCTTTGTCTGACGTGTGGAATATATGTGCTCCGTATTTGTGAACGTTTATCCCCTCGATATTCTCGGTGTAAATGTTGCCTGCAATGTGATTGCGCTTGTCGATAACAAGGCACTTCTTGCCACGCTGTGTTGCTTCATAGGCAAAAACCGAGCCGAAAAGCCCTGCTCCGACTATCAGGTAATCAAACTTTGACATAGCTCCTCCTTTTTGTAGCGTAAAATCAGAATTACTTTATCCTGTCCATAATCATCCCTACCACCTGCTCTGCCGTGGTGTTAAGGCAATCTATCGTTATATCTGCGTAGCGGTTGTAGTACACCTCACGCTCGGCAATTATTTCCGCTACCGTTTCACCCGGACGGCAGGCTATACCTCTCGTCTTTATATTCGTAAGACGGCGGATAAGCTCCTGCTCGTCAACTCTGAGATATACGCAGATGCCGTTTTCTTTGAGATGTGCCATACCTGCGGTCGAAAATACCGCAGAACCGCCTGTTGCGATTATCGCTTTTTTATCGTTTATTGACAGCAGTGCCTGTTCTTCCGCCTGCTTGAAGCCGTCAAGTCCACGCTCGTCTATTATGTTCTGGAGCTTTGTTCCCTGTTGTTTTTGAATAACAAGGTCAGCATCCACAAAATCATATCCCATAGACTTTGCAAGCAGTACGCCGACAGTGCTTTTGCCTGCACCGGGCATTCCGATAAGAATTATGTTTTTCATTTTTGTGTCCTTCTCTTTTGTTCTTTGTATCAGCCGTTATCGGCTGTCATTACTTTCTCGTAATAGTACCAGTTATCGCCGAGCGATGAAGTTTCGTTGTCGGAAATATCCTTTGCAGAATAGATAAGCTGTTTTGTGTTGCCGGTGTTGAAGCTGAAATGTACTGCATTATCCTGCTTTTCTACGCCGTAACAGTAAGTATGGCACAATACATCAAGCTCCTCCGTCAGCTTATCATAAAGCGGCTCGCCGTTTTCATCAGCCGATATGACCGACTTTTCAAAAAGTCCGCCGTGAGCGGCTGTAATCTTGTAGTCGGCAATATCGTTGCCTGCGCTTACAACGCTGTCAAGTATCGCTGAATATTTCGACTTTACCTGAAGTATCTCACGCTTTTCGCACTCGGTGATACCTGCTCTCAGACAAATATCCCTCAAAAAGAACGAGCCTATCAGCAGTGCAAACACACCGACAATTACAACGGCTGTTATAACTTTACGCTTTACACTTTTTCTTTCAGCCATTATTCTCACCTTCTTCGGTCACGTTCTCTTTATCGCTGTCTTTATCAATAGACTGCATTGCCGCAAGTGTATCCGCAAGCAGTGCAAGCGGTCCGCCGTGTTTATCCGTGCCGTTTACACGGAAGTTAGGCTTGTCGGTGGCAATGTTCAGCATCATATCCTTGCCGAATTTTCCGCCGACCGCCGAAACACGTTCCATCGTTTTCTTATCGGTCTTTTCGGGATAGAATATCATAACGTCGCCGCTCTGGATTATTTCGGTCAGGTGCATCTTCTGAGCAATCCTTCTCAGCTTTGCAACCTCGATAAGTCCCTCGACCGCTCTCGGCACATCGCCGTAACGGTCAATAAGCTCATCGGTCACATCATAAGCGTCCTCGTCATTTTCTATCATCGCTATCTTTCTGTAGCAGTCAACACGCTGTGCCTGATTAGAGATATACTTTTCGGGGATAAACGCATCAATTCTTATATCAATAAGGCACTCCGGAGTAATTTCGGGGGCTTTGCCCTGCTGTTCTAAAATCGCCTCGTTGAGCAGTTTTATATACATATCATAGCCGACAGATGCAAGATGTCCCGACTGGCTCTGACCGAGAACCGAGCCTGCACCTCTTATTTCAAGGTCTTTCATAGCTATCCTGAAGCCCGAACCGAAGCGTGTAAACTCTCTTATTGCGTCAAGTCGCTTGGTGGCAATCTCGCTTAGCACCTTGCCTCGTCTGAATGTGAAATATGCGTATGCACGGCGGTTTGTACGTCCGACACGGCCTCTGAGCTGGTGGAGCTGGGCAAGTCCCATACAATCCGCATTCTCAATGATAAGCGTGTTGCAGTTAGGTACATCTACACCGGTTTCGATAAGCGTTGTGCAGACAAGCACATCTATCTCGCCCTCGATAAGCCTTCTCCATACATCAAGAAGCTCTTCCTCGCTCATTCTTCCGTGTGCAATTCCGATATTCGCTTCGGGTACCATAGAATGAATATCTGCGGCGCAGGAATATATGCTTTCAATGCGGTTGTGGACATAGTAAACCTGTCCGTTGCGGCGAAGCTCCTTATTTATCGCCTGCGCTATAACTCCTCTGTCATGCTCGACAACGTATGTGGTTATCGGGTGACGGTCGCCGGGCGGAGTTTCGATGACGCTCATATCCCTTATTCCCGACATCGCCATATTCAGCGTTCTGGGAATGGGGGTTGCAGATAACGTCAGAACATCTACGTTTGTGAACGCTTCTTTCAGCTTTTCCTTATCGTTTACGCCGAAACGCTGTTCTTCGTCTATTATGACAAGTCCTAAATCCTTGAACTTAACATCGTCCTGCACAAGTCTGTGTGTGCCTACTACAAGGTCAAGCTCGCCTTCTTCCAGCTTCTTCAGAATTATCTTCTGTTCCTTTGCTGTGCGGAAACGTGACAACAGCTCAACTCTTATATCAAAGCCCTCCATACGTTTTAAAACCGTCTGGTAGTGCTGCCACGCAAGAACGGTAGTCGGCACAAGTATAGCGCACTGCTTACCGTCACCTATACACTTGAATGCGGCACGGAGTGCGACCTCCGTCTTTCCGAAGCCTACATCTCCGCAGAGAAGACGCTCCATAGGGGCAGTACGCATCATATCGTGCTTTATTTCCTCTATGCAGCGAAGCTGATCGTCCGTTTCAACATAGCTGAAATGATCCTCGAATATATGCTGCTGCTCGGTATCGGGGGAGAATGCAAAGCCCTTCGCTTTCATACGGCGAGAATACAGTTCGATAAGCTCCTTTGCCATCTCCTGCGTTGCCGCTTTTGCCTTTGTTTTCGCCTTTTTCCATGTATCTGTGCCAAGCTTGTTCAGCCTTACCGTATCCGCATCTCCGCTTCCGATATAACGTGAAATGAGGTCAAGCTGGGTAACTGGAACATAAAGCACATCCGTACCTGCGTATTTTATCTTTATATAATCCTTTGAAACCTTGTCTGCTGTGAGCTTCTGAACGCCCTCGAATACACCTATGCCGTATGAGCCGTGTACTACAAGATCTCCCTGAGAAATATCGCTGAGCGAACGTATCTGTGCGCCCTTTTTGAATTTCTTCTTAGGTGCGGAGGTTTTTGACGATGAAGCGCTTGTACGGGTGAGTACGGCTATTTTTTCTTCCGGATATTCAAAGCCTGCCGATAATATTCCCTCGACTACCGTAATTCTGCCGAGATAGAATTTCTTCGGGTTTTTGGCATAATCAGCCTTGTAGCCTTTATCGTGCAGATCCTCCGCAAGTATCTTTGCCGCTTTGTCCGTACCGCCGAAAATCACGCAGGAATAGCCGTTCCTGCTGTAATTGTCAAGCTCCTCGAAAAGCATTTTATACTCTCCGCTCCATGCGGAAAGCTGTATCGAATCTACCTTCAGAATATCGCTGAGGTCGATTCCTCCGCCTCTTATGAACGTATCCATATAAAGCCGCACTTTATTCTTTACCGTGTCCTGATATTCTGCTTTGCTCATCAGGTACCTGTCAAGTCCCTTGCACAGAACTCCGTCCTCGGTAAGCAGCTTCAGATCCTCAAGGTGAGCCGAGATAGCTCCCTTTGCCGCTTCTGCCGCAGTAAAGGATTCGCTGACTATAAGAGTGGACGCATAATCAAAAATACTGCCCGGCTCTTTATAGCAAAGCGGAAAATAACGGTTAAGACAGCATACGGAAATACCGTCACGCAGTCTTGCTATATCACGTCTTATACGCTTTGCCGCTTCATCGTTCTTCTTTTTGTTCTTTTCGGTCTTTTCAAGAAGCGTCTGCAACGTCCCCGAAAGAACACCCTCCTCGAAAATTGTTTCTCCGCAGGGTGTTATGCTGACACTCTTTACCGTATCTATTCTTCTTTGCGTGTCAATGTCGAATGATGCCACCGTGTCGATTTCATCGCCCCACAGCTCTATCCTGACAGGATAATCACTGCTGACGGGGTAAATATCGGCAAGCGAGCCTCTGAACGAGAACTGTCCCTTACCCTCTATCATATCACAGCGTGTATAGCCTGCGCTGACAAGCGTCTTTGCAAGCTCGTCAAGCTTTATCTCATCGCCTGCTTTAAGCGTAACAGTGTGCTTTTTCAGTACGTCTTTCGGAACGGTAAGCTGTACCGCCGCTTCGGACGAGGATATTATCAGCCTTGCCTTGCCCGAAAGCGCCGCAGACAGCGTTTCGATACGCTTGTACTCGTACTCCTGCGACTGTGCCTCAGTATCGGCAAGGGTCATATCCGACGCAGGAAACTGATATGCGGCAGTATCACCGCACATTGTGTTTATATCCTCTGTGAGCTTTGCCGCAGATGCCTCGCTCTCGGTTATGACAAGTACCGGCGAGGGAAGCTTTTCATAGCATAAGGACGCCAAGAAGTGTGCCTTGTGTATATGCGAAAGTCCCGTGACCAGTAAGGGCACGGGTTCATCGCTTAAAATATGTGCGACTGACTTTTTGTACTCGGTCAGCGTGTCAGCCATATTTTTAAGAAGTTCCATATTGTCTGTCTTTCTTACGAACTGTATTTATTCATTGCCATGTCTATTTTGCCCGCAACTATGAGCCTTGCGGCTTCTGCGGCATTGTCGAGCGCTTTCTCAAGGTTTTCGCCGTCTTCCTTCTTGAAGCCTGATAATACCCAGTCGGCAAGCGGAAAATCAGGGTGCGGCTTTGCACCTACGCCTATCTTTATACGGGGGAAAGCATCGCTGTTTGTGTGCAGAATTATGCTCTTTATACCGTTATGACCGCCGTCACTGCCTTTTCTGCGTATCCTTGTTCTGCCGACATCAAGCGAAATATCATCGTACATCACAAGTATATTCTGAGGGGGTATCTTATAGAAGCTCATAGCCTCGCCTACCGCCTCGCCGCTGTTGTTCATAAAGGTTGACGGTTTCATTATAATGCAGTGCCTGCCCTCTATCGCACAATCGGCTATAAGGGATTTGAACTTCAGCTTTTTTATCTGTACGCCGAGTTTTTCCGCAAGGGTATCCGCCGCCATAAAGCCTGCGTTGTGCCTTGTGTTCTCATACTGAGTGCCGGGATTGCCAAGCCCCACTATGAGATATTCGACAGCGCCCTGCGGTGCAGGCTCTCTGCCTGCGGCTATCTTATCAAATATATCGGATAATGACATTTTTATTTGTCCTTTGCATTTGCTGTTACCGACGGCTTTCTGAGATAAGCTGTTGTAAGCTTATTCATAAGACGTGCGGATTTTTTATTTGCGGGCTTTTTCATTCTCCACGTCCAGTTTCCTCCGACAGTCGAGGGAACATTCATACGTCCCCTGCCGTCTATGCCGAGAATGTCCTGCATCGGAATTATCGCAAGTGCGGCAGGGCTTGCATAAACGCTTCTTATGAAGCTGACATTCTTATGCTCCAGAAAGTTTGCGTTTATGTAGCTCTTTGCCATCTTTGCGGCTTTCGCATCTGCTGATTTAAGCCAGCCCATTATAGTATCGTTATCGTGTGTGCCTGTATACGCTACGCAGTTATTTACATAGTTATGGCACAGGTGAATACTGTCCTTGCCTTCGCTGTTGAAGCCGAACTGTAAAACTCTCATACCGGGGAAGCCCGTATCGCTGAGAAGCTTTTTTACGCTGTCGAATATATCGCCCAGATCCTCCGCTATGATATTGACATCGCCCAGCTTTTCCCTGACCGTGTCGAACAGCTTCATACCGGGGCCTTTTTTCCACTCGCCGTATTCGGCTGTTGTTGCATCGGCAGGAATAGCGTAATAGGTGTCAAACGCACGGAAGTGGTCTATTCTCACCATATCATACAGCTTCATTGCGTGGTCTATTCTTGACAGCCACCAGTTATAGCCGTCACGCTCCATAGCGTCCCAGTCATACAGCGGATTTCCCCACAGCTGTCCTGTGGGTGAGAAATAATCGGGCGGTACTCCTGCAACAAGAGTAGGTCTTAGCGAAATATCTATCGTGAACAATTTCGGGTTTACCCACACGTCCGCACTGTCCATTGCGGCATATATCGGAATATCGCCTATTATGGATATGCCGTTCTTGTTGGCGTATGCTTTCAGCTTGTTCCACTGGGTAAAGAACATATACTGTACGAAACGGTGAAATTTGATGTCCTCTATATGCTCTTCCTTGAATGCGGCAAGCACTTCGGGCTTTCTGAAGCGTAACTCCTTGTCCCATGTCATCCACGAACGCAGTTCGTTATGCTGTTTTATCGCCATAAAAAGCGCATAGTCCTCAAGCCACCAGCTCTGCTCCTGAATAAAGGCAAGATAGGAAACGTCCTCCTTGAATGAGAAAAACGCCTTGTGGAGAAGCTCTTTTTTCTGTGCGATTACCTTTTCATAATCTACTGTGGACGGGTCCTCGCCGTATTCTCTGCCCTTTATATCATCAGGTGCAAGAAGTCCCAGTTCTACAAGCTCCCACAGGTCTATAAGCAGTGGGTTTCCTGCGAATGCCGACGGTGACTGATAGGGTGAATCGGCATAGCCTGTCGGGTGTATCGGGAGTACCTGCCAGTATTTCTGCCCTGCCGCTTTCAGCCAGTTCACAAACTCAAAGGCAGGTTTTCCGAGTGTTCCTATGCCCTCGTTTGCAGGGAGGCTTGTTATATGAAGTAATACTCCGCTGCTGCGTTTAAGTTCCATAATATCGCCTTTCGGTTCTTGTTCTTACTTTTCGTCATTCATACTTGTTCTGAACGGGGCAACGGGGATACCGTTCTTGCCGTACAGCGTTACATCGCCGTAATTTGTCCAGAGGTAACGTACATACGCAGGCTTCTTTACTTCGTCTGCGTAGACGCTTATCGTTCCGTCCTCATCTATAACGGCGCAGGCAGGCTTGTATTCTTTATCTGTGCCTGCAATCTCAAAGCCTGTTATACCGTTGTCGCCCTTTATATCAAAGCCGCTCTCTGCGTGGTCAAAGCTGATAACAGCTCTGTCGCCTGTTACGATCATATTCTTGTAAATAGGGCCGAATGCCTCCGTTTCATTATCGCCGTAAACGTGGTGCATAGCCTGCAGGTACAGTCTGTGACCTACCGGTACCTTGTTCTTGGGGTGTATCTCGTTGAATTCTCCGCAATCGAGAATAACCGCAATACCCGTATTTTTTACCGTCTTGAAAGTACGCATCTGCGCCTCTCTTATAAGGCACCAGTGCTTCCAGTCGGGGTCGGCTTTATAGCGGTGCATCGGAAGCTGTACAAACATGAACGGCAGTTCATCATCGCCCCAGTCATCTCTCCAGAGCTGAATAAGCGCCTTGAACAGCTTGAAATAAGTTTTCGGTCTGTTGTCGTCCGTTTCGCCCTGATAATAGATAACGCCCTTGATAGTATACGGGCATACACGCTTTACCATACTGTCATAAAGCGCTGTTGCGTGGAAGGGATTTAAAGGTGTCATAGGACCGGGATACTTGCTTACGCCGCAGTAAGCCTGACACTCGTCCCACGTTCCGTTGGGATGTGCGCTGTAGAACTCTACCGACTTCTTCTGCCACTCTTCCTCATATTTCACATAGTCAAGATATTCCTTGTCCATTTCCTCTCTTGACCTGCCTGCTACCGCATTGTCGAAATCGTCAAGGTATGCCTTGAGGTCTGTATCCTTTTCGAGAGATTCACGGCTCATCCAGTAGCTTGCGCTTGTACCGCCCCAGTTACAGCCGATTATTCCGACAGTAACGCCAAGCCTTGCGGCAAGCTCCTTTGCGTAGAAATACGCAACTGCGCTCCACGCTCTTGCGCTTTCGCTGTCAAAACAGCTCCAGCCTGTGTTTTCTTCGTCACGGAAGAACTTTTCATCCATGTTGCAGTTTTTCTGCGTGTAATAATAGCGAACGTTTTCGGTCTTATCGTTTGCAAGAAAATCCTTGCCGCCCGTGCAGTTCTGAAGCTCAAGCTCCATATTGCTCTGACCGCCTGCGAGCCATACCTCGCCTATCATAACGTTACCGAATACGATAGTTTCTTCGCCGTTGCTTATCTTCATCTCATAAGGGCCGCCTGCCTTCATCGCAGGAAGTGTAACACACCACTTTTCATCGGCTACCTCTGTTACCGCTTTGTTTCCGCATATCGAAACTATAACGCTTTCGCCGTTTTTGCCTGTGCCGAATACTCTTACGTTCTTCTCTCTCTGAAGCACCATATTGCTGCTGAATACCGCAGCCGCCTTGAACTTAGCCATTGTTTACGTTTTTCCTTTCCATTTTGACTTTTATACGCTTTCTGCCGGTTTTGACGGCAGGGATTTTTTTATTGCTTTTTTCCTGCAACGCAGGATATTTTTCCTTGATAAGCGAGGAATAAAGCTCCTCGTCCTTTTCTTCTGACAGCGTGTATTTCTTTATCCATCTGTATTCGCCGTCCGCTTTCTTCTCAAACCTTACCGTGACCTTTACGGAGTGCTTGTTGCAATGCACTACAGCCATATAGTTCATCGGGCTTAGCCATATCAGCCTGCTTTTCAGCGTTGCGGGTTTACCGCAGACAGGGCAGATATAGCGGTTAAGTTCGGATAATCTCGGCACTGCGTTCATACGGGCGGTCTTTACCGTACCCTCCGAGGTCTGTCTGAGGCTCAGGAAAGGATTGCTGTGAACATAATCTATCTTTTTCTGCAGCTCTATTTCGCTCGGTATGTCGTTTATCTTAGTAAGAACCAGTGCGGTATAGTACGCATCGTTTATTGCGCTGTGGTAGTCAAGCTCCTGCTGTACACCGGTTATCTCTACGGCAGATTGAAGTGTTATCTGCGCTCTGTCTATCCCGTACTGCCTTGTCATCAAAGGCTGAAGGTTGAACCATTCGGGAAGCCAGCCGGTATCTCTTTCGTAGAACTCGCACTGCTTTACAAGCGTAGGTATGTCATCGGGTCCCCACGTTACTATAATAACGTCCTTCCCGAATTTTTCGAGCCATTTTCTGAAGCTCTTCAGCACCACTGTAAGATCGTGGGCGTTCTTAAGGTCATTTTTTGTAATACCCGTCAGCTTCTTTATCCTGCCTTTAAGCTCGGTATAATATCTCGGTCTTACATATTCCGAAAAGAAATCCTCACTTACGATACCGTCCGTCACGGCAACTGCGCCTATCTGTATGATTTCCACCTGTAGAACTCTTGTGCCTGCTATACGCATTTTTTCTCTGCATACCGGCTGGCTCCACTCCAGGTCAAGTACGATATATGTCACCTGTGTGCCTCACCTCCTGTATAAACACTCATAGCCCCGCAAAAGCAATGCGGGGCATTATGGTTATATCGCTACTTCGATTTTTTCGTCGAAATCGTGATATTTATAGTCTTTCAGCGTAAAGCTGTTTTTAGTGAATTTATAGAAATCGGTTATATCCTCTACAACCATCTCGGGTGCGGGATAAGGCTCTTTTTCTATAATGCGTTTTACTGCGTCGATATGTCTGTCGTAGATATGCGCATCTGCTATGACGTGTACAAGCTCGCCTGCCTTAAGTCCCGATGCTTTTGCGAACATTATCAGAAGTGCGGCATACTGGCACACGTTCCAGTTGTTCGCTGTGAGCATATCCTGTGAACGCTGATTGAGAATAGCGTTCAGCGTATCTCCGGTCACGTTGAAGGTCATACTGTAGGCACACGGCGCAAGTCCCATCTCGTGCAGATCCTTATGATTGTACATATTGGTCATTATACGGCGGCTCGCAGGATTGTGCGAAAGGTCGTACAGCACTTTGTCCACCTGGTCGAACTCGCCCTCGGGATAGATGCTCTTCTGTCCGAGCTGCCAGCCGTAAGCCTTGCCTATCGTGCCGTTTTCATCAGCCCACGAATCCCATATATGAGTGGAAAGATCCGCAACTCTATTGCTTTTTTTCTGATATATCCACAATATTTCTTCTATTGCGGAACGGTAGTAGATACGGCGGAGCGTCATTACAGGAAATTCCTCCTGCAGATTATAACGGTTTACCACGCAGAACTTTTTTACGGTATGTGCGGGTGTGCCGTCTTCCCAACGGGGTCTGACCTCGCTGTTTGTATCCCATGAGCCGTGTTCGATTATGTCACGGCAGTTTTCTATAAAATATTTATCGGCTAAACTCATTATAATCCCTTAAATTAATTATTTAAATCAGCTTTAGAACCGCTGAAAATCAAAAACTGTTATATTTTTGATAACAGCTTTGTTGTCGAGAAATCTATCTGGTCAATCGTGCGGCTCTCGAACATATTGAGGCTGTCGATACCGCTCATATTGTAGATAGAAACACCTGCGCTTGAAGCGTATGTCTTTACGTTTTTAAGCAGCGTCTGCGCTTCCTCGGGATAATCGTACTTCTTCTCGTCATTTACAAGAGCCTCGTCATAGCTTGTTATCTGAGCATTGTAAATTCCGTCAAAGCCGTAAATGTATATTTCCGAGAAGCCCTCATACAAGGCAAGCTGTAAAGCAATATACAGATCATCGACACGTCTTAAAGCCTCGCTGTGCTGTGTAGAGCCGAATGAGGGCAGCTGAGGGATAAAGCCGTTGCCCATTATATTGAAGTAGGTAGGCTTCTTTTCAAACTTATCCTCAAATACGGTCACATTGCTTGCGACAAAGCAGTCCATAGCTTCGATATACTTGCCGTTTCCGAGATAATGCTCGGCATTTGACAGTATGTACTGTGTGGGGCGGAGGGGTGTCTTGCTGAAGAACTTGCATATACCGTTGTAGCTTATGCACTTTTCATTGAACAGCAGGTTCAGCTCATCAAGCTTTACGCCTTCCTTATAGCCGATAATAAAGCAACGCTGACCGTGGAACTTATCCTTGCATTCGGCAAGCTGCGGCTCGGTACGGCGGACATCCTTTTCAAGCTTGTTCTGTGTTGATTTGTCGGAGATGTTGAACTGTGAACGTTTCATCTTCATATATGTGCCGAGAAAGCTAACAGGCTGATTTACAAGGCAGTAGTCACGCTCTGTAAAGCCGTACTGCTGTAAACGCTTTTCGATAGACTGTGCGCTTCCGACACGTCCTGTCATACCCTTGAGATATACCTCAAGTTCATCGTATGACGATGAAACAAGAACGTAATATGCCTTTGACATACCCTTAAGCTCGGTGATACTTCTTATAGAATTATCGCCCTTTACAAGCGTGCGCTCATCGTTTGTAGCCTCAAACGCAAGCTCGGGAACACGGACGCCTTTTTTTCTGAGCTGACCGAGAACCTTTTTCAGTATCTCGCCGTTAACGCCCCGTCCGTCACCCAGTATTACCAGCTTGCGCTGACCGATAATCTCGATATTCTTGATTATCTGCTTTTTGTAGTTTCCCGCCTTGAAAAACTTTGTCAGCTTTGCATTGGTAAGAGAATCGTACGTCATCATAATTGTTCACTTCTCCTTTTCAAATATATATTTCTCTGAATTTCCGCCCGTTAAACCGCTCAGCGATTAATCCTCGCTGAGTATGAATGGAAAGTCTGATTTTCAATTTTATAAACCTCAAACTCTCCCGTTTACTGCGCTTTAAGTTAAACCCGAAAACACAATTCACAACTCAGCGATTAATCCTCACTGAATATAGATCTATCAATCTTCGCCGAATAATATAGATCTATCAATCCTCACTGAGTATGAACATATCATAAATAACCTTGATAGCCTTCTCGAAGTCAGCCTCGTGGATACCTACTATGATATTAAGCTCGCTTGAACCCTGGTCGATCATCTTTATATTGATGTCTGCGTGTGATAAAGCCGCAAATATTCTTGTAGCAGTACCCTTCTTGGACTTCATGCCACGTCCTACTATAGCGATAAGAGCAAGATCGTTCTCTATCTCAATATGGTTGGGGTCTGTTACCTCGCATATCTTTTCAACAATGTCGGGGGTCTTGTCAACGTCCTTGCCGTCAACGATAATGCTCATTGTGTCGATGCCTGTGGGGATATGCTCAAAGCACATACCGTTAGCCTCAAGCACTGTAAGTATTCTGCGTAAGAAGCCTATCTCGCTGTTCATCTCATCCTTTTCGATTGAGATAACGCTGAAGTGCTTTTTACCTGCAATACCCGTGATTATGTGCTGAGGAGGTTCGTTGTCCTCTGCAACTATCATTGTACCCTTTGCCGAGGGGTCGTTGGTGTTGCGGATATTTATCGGAATCTTTGCGCTTCTTACAGGGAAGATTGCGGCCTCGTGAAGTACCGATGCACCCATATAAGACAGCTCACGCAGTTCTTTATATGTGATAGACTCGATGACCTTAGGCTCGTCAACTATTCTGGGATCTGCGATAAGGAAGCCGTTTACGTCTGTCCAGTTCTCATAAAGTTCAGCGTTGATAGCCTTTGCAACGATAGAGCCGGTAACATCAGAACCGCCTCTTGAGAATGTGCGTACCGTGCCGTCGGGGTTAGCTCCGTAGAATCCGGGGATAACAGCGTGTGAAAGACCGTGCAGTACAGACGCAAGGCAGGTATCTGTGAGCGTATCGTCAAACTTTCCGTCGGGACGGAAGAATACTACCTTTGCGGCATCTACGAATTCATATCCCAGATAATTTGCAAGAATGATACCGTTCAGGTATTCGCCACGGCTTGCGGCATAATCCTTACCGGCTTTCTTGCGGAAATTGTCTATAATTACCTCATACTCGTCATCAAGTGAAAGAGTAAGTCCTAAATCGCTTATAATTCCGTTGAAACGCTCTGCAATAGGCGCAAACTGATTGTATGCGTTCTTGCCCTCGTTTGCGACTGCGTCATAGCACGCATAGAGCATATCCGTTACTTTTATATCGTCCTTGAAACGCTTGCCGGGCGCACTGGGAACTACATATCTGCGTTCCTTGTCGCTTCTGATTATATCAGCTACCTTGCGGAACTGATTTGCGTCGGCGAGTGAGCTGCCGCCGAACTTGACTACCTTACTCATTTTTTAATTTCCTTTCTTGTATACCGTTTACGTCCCTTTTTATGTTGATTTTTACGGATTTTATAGTATGGGACTATATTCTATAATATTTTACCACAGCAAAAAAGAAAAATCAATATGTGAAGGTGAATTTTAAAGGGTTTGAGGTAAAAAAAGGCACGTTCTGCATAATGAGCGGAATGTGCCTCTTTATTTAATTTACCCTCATCCCATAGCAAGTGCCGGAGTTTCACTCTTCCTCAGCCTTGCAGTCTGCTTTTGTGCCATAACAAGCTCGTAATATACACCCTTGCTTTGTAAAAGCTCGGTGTGTGTTCCGATTTCGGCAACTCTGCCCTTTTTCAGCACTATAAGCCTGTCGGCATTTGCAAGCGTTGACAGCCTGTGAGCTATCGCTATTGTTGTTCTGCCCTTTATCAGCCTGTCGAGAGCGTCCTGTATCTGCTTTTCGGTCTGTGTGTCAAGCGATGCGGTAGCTTCGTCAAGTATAAGTATCTTCGGGTCGTGCAGAATCGCTCTTGCAATAGCTATTCGCTGACGTTCGCCGCCCGACAGATTGTAACCCCTTTCGCCGACAACGGTATTATAGCCGTCAGGCATACGGGTGATGAAATCGTGGCAGTTTGCCGTCTTTGCGGCATTGATTATTTCCTCAAAGCTTGCATCGGGCTTCGCATAGCGGATATTGTCAAGCACCGTACCGCTGAAAAGATACGTTTCCTGCAATACAACTCCCACCTGCGAACGCAATGAATTCTGCGATATGTCACGCACGTCCGTGCCGTCTATCAGCACCTGACCCGATGTTGCGTCATAAAGGCGCATAACAAGGTTTATAAGCGTGGATTTGCCGACACCGGAATGTCCGACTATGCCTATCATCTCGCCTTGCTTTATGCTGAACGAAACGTCTTTCAGCACAGGGTTATACGCCTTGTAGCCGAAATATACGTTTTTAAACTCAATATCGCCCTTTATATCAAGGCTGACGGCGTTCTCGTTGTCGCTTATATCATTATTCTCTTCAAGTATCTCGAATACCTTTCCTGCGCTTACTCTTGCCTGTGCAAGCACTCTGGGCAGGCTTGTAAGCCACTGGATAGGACCGTAGAGCATAGCGACATAGGTTGTGAACTGTATCAGCTCACCTAGCTGCATCTCTCTGCCGAGTATCATACTGCCGCCGAAGAACAGCGCACAGAACTCGCCTATGCTGAATATGTAACGGATAGGCGGCTGTACCATATACCAGAGTATATCGGCTTTCTTTACAGAATCGGCCCATTTTGCAGAGGCATTTCTGTACGCTTCTATCTCTCTGTCCTCGTTGCCGTAATTCTTTACTACCCTTATTCCGTGCAGAACATCGTGCAGAAGCTCGCTCGCACGGCACTGGAAGCGCCACACTCTGCCGTATCTTACGCTTATCGCATTGAACGACTTTACCGAAAGAAAAGCCGCAAGCGGTAAGGGAACGGTAATTACTATCGCCAACTTCCAGTTTGTGATGAACATAATTATCAGAAGCGCAACAAGTGCGGTCGTCTGAAAAATCATATCCTTGCCCTGCCTTGTCATAAAGTCCTGCAATGTTGCCGCATCACCCGACACACGATTGATAAGCTCGCCGGGAGTGCGTTTTGCGACATTGCTCATGGATAGCTGCTGGGTCTTGTTAAAAATATCACGGCGCAGATCCCTGCCGTATGCCGTTGATATTTTATAGTTGCACACCTCCTGCAGCAGCCTGAATCCCATAGAGGACAGGTTAAGCACAAGAATGCACAGCGTTATCTTCCAGAAAAGCCCCCAGTCACTGTTATTCGGCACTATAAGGTCATCTACCAGTATACGCTGGAACAGCGGATTGATAACGTCAAAAGCATACAGCACAAATGTTGCGAAAAGCGACAGACCGAACTGCACCTTGTACGGCGCAAGCCTTTTTACGAGTTTTAAAAACACGCCCTTTTTCGCATCGCAGAACATACATTTACTGCTGCCTCTTAGTGCCGCTCCGCACTTCTGACAGCTCGGCTCGTCTGCGTCCGTATGCTCGGTAAATTCGCCCGTTGCAATGTAATGCTCATATATCTTTGCAAGCTCCGCATAGCGCATATAATACTTCTGCGAAAACTGACAGACGCATATATCCCTGCCGTGCATATCCCTTACGCACAGCATCGAACAGCCGATAAGCTGTTCTACCGTTATCTTGCTTATATCCGATACGGCAAACTCCCGTACCGCTTTATCGTCATAATATACCGTGAGCTTGTCCTTTGTGGCGGTAAGATGCCCGTTTGCGTTTTTAGCCTTTTTGTCTATGTCAAACGGTAGAGAAAAGCTCACGCTGTCAATATCCACGCCTTTCGGTACTGACAGTTTCAAATTCATTTATACCCACTCCTTTCTGTAAAATCAGTAAATGCGGTATCAGATGAACAGCTGGAGCTTTTTGATGCTCGCCTTGTCCAGCCTGTCAACATCAGGTACGCTGTAGCGGTTTCCGTCTGCGTCCGTCACGGCAAGCATCTTTCCGTGTATCACCCTAAAATTATGCCACCAGTCATACACGGCTATTTTCTTTTCGCCTGCCGTAGTATCGGCTTCAAGGAAAAGATACCCCATCTGATTATCCGTTATCCTGTGGATCTTCTTTATCTCGGGAATGTAGTATTTGAGCTTGAGATAATCATCGGCTGTCTTTTTAGTATCAGCCGACAGGTCATCAAGATCCTTTATAACGCCTATCTCTTTCCACTCGTCTTCCTCATTCTTATAGCTTACGCTTATATACCTGTTTTCATCGTTGAACGGTACGAGCCTTGTAAGGTCAACCTTTTCATAATCCCTGCCGTCATACGAAAACTCAAGATAGCCGCTTTCGGTTTCGGTAAGCCCGATTTTATCGGGTGAAAGAATGTTAAGCGTATCCACATCATAAATTGCAGTTGTATTCTGTTTCATAAGCGCTCCTTTCTGCATCAGTCAAGTCCGACAGATCTCAGCGACTCGCTTTGCAGCTTATACAGCTCAAAGTATTTTCCGTTTGTGCGTATCAACTCATCGTGAGTTCCGCTCTCCTTTACCTCGCCGTGTTCGATAACATACAGCTTGTCTGCGTCACGGAGCGTTGAGAGGCGGTGTGCTATCGCAATTATCGTTCTGCCGCTCTTGAGATTATCTATCGCACTCTGTATCTTACGTTCTGTTGCGGTATCCATAGCCGCCGTAGCCTCGTCAAGTATAAGTATGTTCGGCTTCTGTATCAGCGCACGGGCTATTGATATACGTTGTTTTTCACCGCCCGACAGGCTTACACCGCCGCTTCCCGTTACGGTATCGTACCCTTCGGGGAGCTTCATTATAAAATCGTGAGCGTTTGCGCTTTTTGCCGCCTGTATTACTTCTTCCATTGTCGCATCGGGTCTTGCGTAACGGATATTATCTGCGACAGTTCCCATAAACAGATAGGTTTCCTGCGAAACAACGCCGATATTCTTTCTGAGAACATCGAACGGTATCTTCTTCACGGGTATTCCGTCTATCGTTATCTCACCGGAGGTAACATCATACATTCTTGATATGAGATTGATGATAGTTGATTTTCCCGCACCCGTCTTACCGACAATGCCGGTGAACTTTCCGGCTTCGGTAGCAAACGACATATTTTTAAGCACCGGTCTGCCTGCTTCATATTCAAACGTTACATCTCTGAAACAAATATCGCCTTTCAGAACACCGTCCGGTATAACGGCAGGCTCAGCGGGCGGCTTCACTGTAGGCTCGCTGTCGAGTATTTCGAACATTCTGCCTGCGGCATCGGTACACCTTGCCCAGTCGTTGCCCATATACATAAAGAAGAATATCGGATCCCATATCACACCGAAATAGTTTATTAGCAGTGTCAGTCCACCGAGCTGAAGGTTACCCATCAGCACAAGAGCAACGCCAAGACAGTATATAACACCGCTGAAAACGGCGTATATTCCGTGCTGTACAGGGAAGAAATGAGCGCTCCTCTTATCCCTTGCGTATTCAGCCGAATAAAGATTATTGTTCTTCCTGCCAAAACGGGATATTTCCTGTTCCTCACGGGAAAACGCCTTTACTACCCTGTGTCCGTTCAGTGCGTCCGACAAGGTAGACGTAACACCTCGTCTTGCAATATCACGGTTTCTCCAGTGCCTTCTCTGACCTCTCAGCCAAAGCACCTCGCACAGCAATACAAAGAACACCGCAAGGAACATCGACAGCGATATTATCGGGTTCACCATAAGCATAAGCACGACAAGTCCTGCTATCTTTATCATATTCGCAATAAACTGCGGAACTATATCAACGAAAAATCCGTACACGTCAAAGCTGTCACGGTCTACCCTGCCCATAAGCGAGCCTGTCTGCTTAGTCGTGAAGAATGACAGCGACAGCTTCTGCATAGAAGCAAAAATATCCGTCCTCAGCTTATGTATTACCTGCGGTGTTATCCTGCTTATAATAACGCCGTAAATCATCGAAAATCCCGTAGACAGCAGTGAGAATGCCGCCATAACGAGTATCACGAACAGTATCTGCCCGTGCAGACTTCCGCCTTCACTCAGAACATCATCGTACAGCATTTTTGTGCCAAAATAAGGAGCGATAAGTCCAAGTGCCACCGATACCGCTATCATAGCAAGTATCACCGTTATCTGCTTTTTGTAGTCGCCGAACATACCGAGCAGACGCTTGAACACCCATGTACGCTTGGTGCAGTACGGGCAGAAGGCTCTGTTCGGGTCGGGATATTTTCTGTTGCACTTCGGGCAATACAGCGTCTTGTCGTCAAGTGCGGAATCGTCGGGCGTTTCGCCCTTTTTGATTGTTTCATAACGGCGGCAGAACTGCTCGAATTTTTCGGAAAATCCTCCCGAAAACATCGCAAGCTGTTTTTCACTGCCGTCACTCATCTTCGCCATCAGCCTTGCCGTAAACTGATAGCGGTCAACATACAGCTTTTCGATTTCCTCCATAGGATATTCGCTGAAATCCTTGAAATCAAACTGCGTGTCAAATGTCTTTTTATTCTTTACAAGTCTGTCATAGCCCGATAACAGATAAAGCGTTTTGTTATCAAACGTGATGTAGGTGTCATAATAACACCCCTCGCCGTCCATATCTGCTTTTACGCAGTATAACAGCTTATCCGTATCGACCGCCCTGACAGAAAAAGCTGCCTGCACAGCGGCAGACAGCTTATCAAAATACTTCATTCATTCACCGTTTCTTTCCGACCGTAAATGCGGTCTTGCGAAACACAAAAAGATACGGCATCAGAGCGATTTACCTTTTGTCTGCCGTGCGTGTGCAATATCTTTTTATGTATTTCAAACGTTACGGCAGCCGCAATAAACCGGCAGATTGACAGATGCAGACCGTCCTACAAGGCTCATTACAGGCTTCCGTTCTTAGAATTTTCTTCTGACAGCTTATCTGTAAAAGAGCATAGCATCCCCTTGTTACAGATTTGCCCATGTGGATATTATATTAATTCCGTTCCTGTTTTCCTTGTATGTCGGTCAATGCTTATTATCTGTACATTGTGCTTGCCACTTCGGCAAGAATGTCCACACCCTTTTCGATCTGTTCGTCTGTGGGAGTGGAATAGTTAAGTCTGAATGACAGACAAGGAGCGTTTTCATCGGTTAAGAATGCGTTGCCGGGAACAACAGCTACCTTGTTCTTTACTGCCTTCTTGCAGAAGTAAGGCATATCGCCGTCGGGAAGTGTACCCCAGATAAACAGACCGCCCTCGGGTTCTGTGAACTTTATGGACTTGGGCATCTTCATCTTGAGGTTTGTAAGCATAAGATCCGACTTGTGCTTGTAGATCTCTCTCAGCTTTTCAAGGTGCTGTTCAAAATCGTTTTCGGTAACGAACTTATAGGTGATCATCTGCGGCAGGATAGAAGTGTGAACGGTTGAAACCTGCATACAAACTACAGCCTTTGCGATCACGTTCTTGGGGGCGCAGAGGTATCCCACACGCAGACCGGGGGCAAGCGTCTTTGAGAATGTTCCTGCATAAAGAACGTTGCCGTTCTTGTCGAGCGACTTTATGGTAGGCACATTTTCGCCTATATAGCGAAGATCGCCGTAGGGATTGTCTTCAAGGATATATACATTGTACTTCTGAGCGAGCGCAAGTACAGCCTTACGCTTTTCAAGGCTCATTGTCTTGCCTGTAGGGTTCTGGAAGTTGGGTATGAGATAGATGAAAGCCGTTCTGGGATTCTCTATAAGTGCCTTTTCGAGCTTGTCGATATTTATACCGTCATCTTCCATCTCAACGCCTACCAGCTTTGCATTATAGGAACGGAATGCGTTCAGCGAGCCGATAAACGTAGGAGCTTCGCAGATAATCGTGTCACCCTCATTGCATATCTCCTTGGTCACTACCTCAATAGCCTGCTGTGCGCCCGATGTGATAACCACATCTTCATCATTCTCGTCGAACATACCTTTTTTCTTAAGGTCGTCCTTTATCCAGTTACGAAGGGGTGTATAGCCCTCCGTGATAGAATACTGAAGTGCGTCAATGGGCGTGGTTGTAAGTATTTCATTTGTTATACGGGCGATCTCTTCTGTGGGGAAAGCCTCGGGAGCGGGATTGCCCGCCGCAAAGCTGATTACCTCAGGATCTGCCGTAAATTTAAGTATCTCTCTTATTGCTGATGGCTGCAATGTCTGTACTCTGTATGAAAATGCGTTCATATTTATATGTCGGTCTTACCGCCGCATAAACGGTATGACCTTTCCTCCTTGCATTTATTTTGTAATGGGTGAGCGGCATATTGGGTCTGCCGCTGTTACAATAGCTATATTTTATCACATATTCAAGCGGATTGCAACAATTTTTACATCAAACAGCTTTTAATCACGGCAGGTTACGGATATATTTCGGATTTTCACGGAACAATCGCTTAATTCCAAACGAAAAATGTTGACTTTTATTAAAAAACGTTTTATAATTTAAGTAACGGCTTTTGCCGTGCAATTTAAGAAAACGGAATGTTTAAATACTATTCGGAGGTAACAACAATGGCTTTTTGCAACAAATGCGGAAACCAGCTCCCCGACGGAGCTAATAACTGCCCTAACTGCGGCGCTCCCGCAGGAAACACACAGCAGAACACACAGAACGCACAGAACTTTGTAAACAACATGATGAACACAAATGATACAACATCACAGTTTGATCCGCAGGATATCAACGATAACAAGGGTATGTCTGTACTGGCATACATAGGAATACTCTTCCTTATCCCTCTGCTTGCCTGCCCTAACTCAAGATTTGCACGCTATCACACAAACCAGGGACTTGTACTGTTCCTGTTGGAGTTTGCAATAGGTGTTGTAACAGGTATATTCGCTTTTATTCCTGTAATCGGTCCTATAATCGGCGGACTTATAAGCGCAGTAGGCGGTATCTTCACTCTTGTGCTTATGATTCTGGGCATCGTCAATGCCGCACAGGGACAGGCTAAAGAGCTTCCCCTTATCGGCAAGTTCACACTGCTGAAATAATTTGCACAACATATCATATAAACAGCGTTGCCCCCGTCTTTCTGACGGGGGCTTATCTGTTTTTACAGGCATCGTTAAAACCGGATACATAAAACCGCTCCGCCGTAAAAAAATACGGCGGAGCGGTCAGGCTGTCGATAAACCGATTATTATTAAATCCCGCACAGTGAAATATATCGCCAACACCGCTTAAAACAATTTCCGTACCAACAAGGTATTAATAGTTTCGTGAGTATGCCGGTGCAACTGCACTGACATTGGTCTTTCAAAAAAACGCCACTAACCTGAGATATATGTACTAATATGCGGACGTGTAG
>OOAE01000504.1_pt1 | contig 36990 bp, 49 predicted proteins | sample 1671271 | NCBI WGS metagenome assembly OOAE01 (sample SAMN06348139, study PRJEB24527) | human gut metagenome | biome: human gut; feature: ankylosing spondylitis patient; material: feces | host: Homo sapiens | place: China | collected 2015-10 | reverse complement strand
GCCTCGACGGGTTCGCCTTCACCCTCAGCTGCCGCCTCGACGGGTTCGCCTTCACCCTCAGCTGCCGCCTCGACGGGTTCGCCTTCACCCTCAGCTGCCGCCTCGATCTGCCCCATATACGTGTCGTAGGGCATACCAGTAGACATCGAGAGGTAGCGAACCTCTGATCCGGTTACTTTGAGCTGATCGATGACCCGCTTCTCCGAAGCCGTCACCTCGCTCTCGTTAATCGGATGGCACTCCATGTTCGCAGGGAAGGCGACAAGCGACACTTCACGCGGCACATACTTCTCGCAGACGAATACGCCGTCCTCGTTCTCCTGACCGAGACCGTACCCACCGATCGAAACATAGGTCAGGACGCCTTGATCGTACTTTTCGAAAGCGATGTCCGCGTCTTCGAAACGCTCCATGAACACCAGCCGTCCAGCGAACCCGTTGCCGACCCGCTCGCGCTCGATCACTTTTCCGATGACGACACCCTTGTGGCCTTCGTTTTTACGGTCGTATCGAAGGACGGGGTTACGGTCGAACATCGACCAGTCGATAGCATCTACATCGATCTGGTTGTTGTTCAAGTCGACGATCCCAGTCGTCAACATCTGTTTTCTCTTCGAAATTCTCATTTTCTCTTATAATCTGGCATTACACTTACATCGTTCACCGTAGCCCAGCTGAATCGGGTGTCCTTCGGATCGAAAGCAACTGAGCCGTTGTAAACTATCTTGTGGAGGTCGACGACTACCGACGTCGAGCCCTGCGTACCATAGGTGGTTTCCGTGTCCATCCGGTCGAATTGCAGCACAAGGTCATGTTCATGCCGGATATTGTCGAAAACACTGCTTTGCTCCATGCAGCGTATCACCTCTTCGGACAGATCGAGCATCTGAGCTTGGTGGCCGCCGTCTCTCGAAAACGTGTAGTTCGTAATCGGCAGCATGTAGTACAGCTCCACGTCGAAATACAACCGGATGCCGCCTCCGAAAAACGTGTTCCCACGGCCGTCGTGTCCTGAGACATGTACTGCGACAGCCGGCAGCGGCGTGTTTTCAAGAACCGTCGTACCACCGGTGGCCCGAATAGGAACGACGTTCATGTCCTTCAACGCCGGCCATGTACGAATCGCCTCTGCTATCGCTTCACTCAGATACCCTACCATAGCCTACATGCTCCATCCAAATTCTTTAATCTTCGCCGTCGTCAACCGATACGGCGCCTGCAATATCTTCGGGCTCGGCGTCATAAAGGGCCGCGGAGCTACCCGCCCTCCGAGCTTGACGCTGCTCGCATTATGTATCATCGGCCGCTTCAACACCGTCGATTTACCGGTCTGCATGCCCAATTCATGCTCCGCGGCATAGCTCACTCGGTTGTAGAGCATGACCCGCACCATGTTCCCGAACACGTCTCGCCGGACCCGCAAACCTCTCAACAACCGGCCCGTCCGATGCAGCTTTCCGTATGACAACCTCGATTCGACGTTCCCGAAGTACTGCCCGCGGTTGTCTCGGATGAAACCCATTCGATCAGGCCATCGTTGGCCCGTCGCCGGATTTGTGCCGGTTAAGAATGCGTTTTGCGAAGTCCACAGCCATGCCTGCGATACCTCTTTTGGCATTCCTGTTCTGAGGTACCGGTTCAGCTCCTTCGCCTCCCTCGCCAGTGTTCTCAACGACTTCATCGATAATCACATCTTCGGCGCTGAGCCCTACTTTCTCGACAAACGAGACGGTGGGCTTCAACCCCAAGTCTTTCAACATCTTCGTGTATACGTCCACATCGCCGATGTCGACATAGTTCGACGGCTTCACTCTGAACTCCGCACGCTCCAACGCAGGTTCGTTCAGCAGGTACGACAGCTTCGTCCGGTTCTCCGGAATATTGAACCAGTCCTGAACATCGATCGCGTCGCTCTCGGTAATGTCTCGGAACAGTTTAAGGTGAGCACGGACCAGACGCTCCGAATTGGTGTTTTTCTCCGACATACCAAGCAGGGATGAACCCAAAATGAGCTGCATGATCGACCCCCGCAGCTGCTCGATATTCTCTTTGAAGATACGGAACGTATCGGCCGACGCACCTCCGTAGATGTTTTCCAGCTCCAAGTCTTTGGTGATCTTGCCCGTCACCTCGTCGGTCGACTTGCCGGACACGATGACTTTGCCGAGGCCTACGTTCTGAGCCGCCTCGGTCGCTGCCCGCTCCATTTCCTCGTCTCCGTTTTCGAAGTACATAACCATCTGCTGGTAGGCCAGGAACTGGGATGCAGTCTGCCAATTGTTCTGAGCGTTCTGCATGTTGATGTAGTCACGGACTACCGGCTCCAACAGACCTAACGTGTCCTCCGTATGGAACGAGCTTTGCATCCAGAACAAGTTCACATGGGACTTGACCGGAATCGGGTCCTGAATTTCGTAGGTCATACGACGAACCGCACGGTTCACCACGTCGAGGTTCCGAAGCGGGTAGATGTAGGTAGTGCCATCCCGATTCACACCGATGACACGGGCGAAAGTGAAGTTCGCCATGCCCTTCTGGTAAATCAGCTCACGGACTAATGCGGACTGACGCAGCTTGTCCGTCAAGCGCTCGTCCTCCCGACCGTTGATAATGACGGCGAACGTCCTCGACTTCAACGGCCGCAAGCGCTTGTCGACGGCCGACCGGATCAGCGTGCTGCTTTTCAGCAGATAGCTGTACAGCGCATCCAGACCTGTGAAGTCGGAATAGACCCTTGCACGTTGAACGGCGCTCCACCACGTTTCCATCGTGAGGTCGAAGTGGTAGTTCTGAGGCAACGCCTGAATGCGAGCCCCAGGTACGCCGTGGAAATTCATTATGTTATACGGGTTGCGAAACATGCTCTATATCAAGGTTTTGCACCAGTCCGTTCTAATTTTACCACCTGAACACGCACGTTCGGCTCACCTGCTATCGCGGCCTTGCCGAAGTTGCGGTTCCCGCTCTTCAACCCTCTCAGAAGGGTATGCAACTGCTTATTTTGCAGCTCGATAACCTCCGAGAACTGGGGCGACGAAGAGAGAATGTATGTCGCCGTACAAATAGCCAGTGCCAGACGAAGCGTCAGCGCCGTAGACGACGTGTCCTCCGAATCCAGCATCGCAGTTATATCGAACATCGCGCCGATGTACGACTGGACATAAGCCAGCGCACTCTGGTAGGCCGTGGCGACAGCATCGGGGTACATCGCCTCGATGTTCGCAAGCTGCTGCGGCTGGATGAACTGGTACAGCTGCTCCCGAGGGAACGCCATCTCCGCAGGCGCCCACTTCTCGGCCTCCATACCATACTCAACCATCGACGCATAGGTACACGCGAGCGAAACCGACTGCTCGGCCGTCTCACCCGTCGTTACGAATGAGTACAGCAGCTCGTCGCCCGTGTCCGGATCAACTACCGTTTTTTGTATCGTCGTTGTGAACATTGCGCTGTTCTAATGCCTTCAAATACTCCTGCTCATTTTTCACCCGTTGCAGTATGACGGGGCACTTCGACGTGTCGGAGCAAAACGTACACTCGTAAGCTCGGTTGATCGCACCTTTATTCTTTGAGTTCTTGACCTCGCAGATGCGCAGCGACCGCTCCAACTGCTTCGCCTCCGTGTCTCGGGCCGCGTAGGACTGCTGCAAGCTCGTGATCTGGCCTGCCTGGAACGTTATCTGCTGCTCCAACACACTCATCGCCGCTTTGAGCGCCTGCACCTCCTTCTCGAAGGCCTCGGCATTCTTGAAGCGTTTCAGCTGCTTCGAGTACAACAGGTACGTCACGAGCGCTCCGCTGCCACCGAGAACGCCGAAAACAATTGATATGATCTGCAACCAGTCCACTACATGTTACCACCGCCTCCGGTGGGAATCGTCATTTGGGTCAGCTTCATCGTAACCTGGTTGGACGATGGCAGGTGCTTAACTAAGTACGCTACCAGTACCTGATCCCCCGCCCACTGCACCGCTGAAAAACTGGTCGTGTTGTCGCCGGGGATGAGACTTTTAGTCAGCAGCGTTGTATACTCACCCCCATTAAGTCGTTCACCAAAGCCACCATAGTCGCGTCTCTGATTAGCTCCTGAAAATCCGAATCCACTGCCATCGTGTAATTCTGCGCGTCCTCAGTTTGCATATCGCTCATACGAATCTCTACGATCGCTATGTCACACAGATAAGCCCCGTTTTGTCTGCCCTGAGTAGCCAAAGTATAAAGTTTCACCGTCCCAAAAGTTTTCTTATATCCAACAACGTCACCCCGAAAAGGCTCAGCGCCACACAAGCCAGCGCCGCCCACCATGCTAACTTGTAGTACCACGGTACATAGCGCTCCCGCACCTTGACGGGGACCTCGACGGGGTACGGAACACTGTCCCTGATGACCACCTCGACGACCTTCGTCTCGACCGGTACCTTCACATCCTTGTTCCACAAATCGAGGGACAGCCGCTCGTCTTCACCGCCAGCCCAACGAGCTACGGCCTCCGCATACTTCGTCTCGGCCGTGACAACTGTATCCCTCGTCTTTGTGTGAACGACCTCTTTTTCAAGCCGCACCTCTACGATCGTGTCGCGCTCGGTCTTGACGACTGTCGTCGTCTTCTCGACCGGCACGTAGACCGTCTTGGTACACCCCGCTGCAAAGAGGACCAGCAGCATTAAGGATCGGTGCAATACCACAGTCGATATTTCGGCTGTTTTCCGCAGCCGAAATATCGGCTGCATACCTGCACCGAAGTCATAACCGCAGCGTCGCATGAAGCCGCGTGTCTTCGCAAACGACCGTCAGAGCCAGCGAGAACTCCGCGATGTCCGTCAGACGGATCAGTGCACTGGCCGAAACCTTCTCGCAGAGCGCAAAGCCCAGGCCCCTCGCATTGAACGTAACGGAGCTCTTGCCCAAGGACCCCGTCGGGCATGCTCCTAACTGGAAAGTGTGGCGGTACTGCCGGCCGGCCGAGTACACTATGTTGAACTGGTCGCCGTACTGACCGTAGCAGAAGGGCAGCATGAGGTCCGCATAGGTAAGCCATACCTTCTTGCTCTGGCCGCGCGTCTGCAAGTAGTACACGCCCTCGCTCATCTGCAACGGCGTGAACTCCGACTTGATGATCGCGTTGTTGGTGTTGCGGCCCTTGAAAAACAACATCTCCCCCGCACGCTGCCGGCCGCCGGCGGAATAAGTCTCGTCATAAGGGTGCACCCAGCCGCGGTACGGCGAGTAGATATCTTTGCCGGCGGTCCCCGCGCCCTTGCGCCGGTAGTGGCCGTGAATCTTGCGATAGAACGCGACGATGTGCTTGTCCGTAAGCTCGATGCCGCTGATGCGGACATACGGCGTGACGTACTGGTCCGACGTCTCGCGCAGTATCTCGATCGTCGGCTTCTGCTCGGCCGGCTCCGGTTCCGGCGTCTCTACCGTCTTGAACCCCCAGCCCATCGAACTCAGCTCCTCCTCCGTGTATTGTTCTATTTTATCCATTCCTGCTGTCGAATATGTACCCGGGGCGCACCAGCTGAACCAGCTGCGTATGCTTCGACCGCCGCTTGCGGCCCTTGCGCCCCTTCATCAGCGTGTCCGCCCGCATGATTGCGTCCAAAACGTCGTCGTGGATGCGCTTGTTCGCCTTGCGCGAGAACTTCAACACCTGATATTGCGTCAGCCGCCCCCGCTCCGTGTCCCGAAAAGCACTGTTGAACAGAATCAAGTCGTTCTCGAACAGAGGCTGCAAAAATGTTTCGATCGCCGCTTTCTTGTCCCCGAATATCCGCGTGTCCAGCTTCACCGTACATGACCAGCCCGTCAGATAGGTGAACTGTTCAAGCACCTGCTTGAAGTCCGACGGCACCTGCTTTTTCTCCATGCAGACCTCCGTGATCGACTGGTTCGGGGATATGTCCCACAGCTGCTTCACATTTTGAAGCATGTCCAGCGTCGACCCCCGTACCAACCGGACGTCGATGACAAATGTCAGATGATTCCACAGACCACACAGAACGGATGCCTTGTAGTCGGCGTACACCGAGTAGTCCTTGCCCGTGAGCGGCGTCGGGTCCGTGTAGATCACTAGCTTCTCCCACTCCTCCGGCATCGGCAGCCGGTCCGTCCAGCTGATCCGCTTGAATATCTCACCCGTCTCGCTGTCTTGGAACTGCCCCTCGTAGAACCGCTTTCGGTTCGCACCAGTTAGCTGCGAAAGGTTGCGAATGTACTCGTCCGACAGGTTCTCCCGATTGTCCCGCGGGTTCATCAGCAGGTACGCCTGCTGCCGCTTCTCCTCATGCGACAGCGGCGACCCGTCCTCATGCTTCGCCTCGTAGAAGCGGCGGTAGGACCAGTGCATCATCGACGGCGGGTTCTCCGACATCATCAGCTTGCCCGTACATCCCTCGGCCTTGTACCTCAGTCGAGTAATGAGCATCTCGACCGGCGGGTACTCGACCTCCGACACCTCTTCAACCAAAATGTGAAGCCACGACGGCGACAGGAGCTTGTCCAACCCGCTCTCCGAAATGTCGCGCTTCGACAGACCTGCGAAACGGAGGTAGCCGCCCGTACAGAACGACAGCCGCGAATGCTGGTCGGACCACGTGGCGAAACGCAGATCATCGATCAGCCACTTGTCCCAGCGTTCCTGACCATTCGCCTCAGCAATTTTCTGTAAAATTGCCGGCACGATCTGGTCCATCACACCCTGCCGCAGATCGACGAACATGTTCCGGCAGACCAAGACCGGCGCCTTGAACCGCAGCGCATCCCGAATTGCCTTATATATAAGAACGAACGTCTTGCCCGAGCCCGAACCACCGAGCAGCAGGAGCTTGTCCTGCGTCGGTGAATCCAGAAGCTCCAATGCCTCCTTCTGCTTGGCGGTTAAACTTATGGCGGTCGTAAGCGGCATACCTTAATCCCACGTCTGGGACGCCTCCCGCACCTGCTGAGGGCCCTCCGGAAGATCGTCGCTGTACTGCCCCTGCACCGCATAGAACGCGCGCCACGTCTGCAACAGCTCCCTCAGACCTCTGAGCTCGGATATGATCGCATCATCCTTACCCAAAGCGGGGTTCGCCAGAATCTGAGACGTCAAAGCATCCAGACGCTTCTTTACTTTGTTCATAGATTCTTTTGCCCAAATATAAAAAAACTTTTCCAACTTGCCAAATGTTTTTCCATCGAATATTGTTCTAAATGTCGTTTTTTATGTTCTTTTCGTCGGAATTCTGAATTTTCTCAAATTTTTCCATCCCGAATTTTTTCAAAGTTAAAATGGCTCAAAGATGCTGGTCAGCGCCAGACCCCCTGCCGCCTGTTTACCTTTGCCTCGCTGCGCCTTTGCGTCATTGCCCCTTTGATTCATTGCTTCATTCACCTACTGAACCTTCGTTTTGTTCATTTTGTGAACAGAAGCAGCGAATCAGTGGAGCAGTGGCCCATTGCTCCACGTGGAACACTGTTCATTTTGTGAACAGAAGCAGCGAAGCAATGGAACAGCGGCCCAGCGTCTCACGATCAATACCGCCGTGCATGCGCGTGTGGATAGGTGCACTGAGGCCGACACCACACCACACCACGACATTGAATCATTGCGCCATACCGACGCTGTGTAGAGGTCATACGGGCACCACAGCACACCACAGTGCGTACTTACCACGTTATCAGGCCATTGCGCCGCTCTGCCTATGCTTCCGGCCCATTGTTCTGCGCCTGCGCTCGGCCGCTTCGGATCGGTTCGAGCATCTCGAGGCAGAGGGGGTGCAAAATGTTCAAAATTGGAACTCCGCCAGAAAACACTGATTCTCAGCCGCTTACAATAGTATATTAAAGTTAGCAATCTGACAATCAAGTATTTATATATTCGTCGAAAGCGGTTTAAAGCTAAACAGCTCAATATCAACGTATTAACAAAAAACGGTCATTCGAAAGAATTTCATAGCAACATTCATAGCAACACATCTAACGTACAGACCTATAAGGGTTTAGAGGCCGTTTGTTGCTATGAGCAGATACAGCCCTAACATTTTGGGGGGTCAAAAATTCGGTCTTTCGAAAATTCATCTCAAAAAAGTTTTGGAAAGATTTCCCAAAGCAACAAAATCTTCGTAATAGACACATTTTTAGCCTCTTATCCTTGTTGCTATAAACATTTTTTCGCCGTTTTTCGGGCGCTTTTTGTCCTAAATGTCGCATTGATTTTTCGAAAAAATGTTCACGTTTTGAACATTTTTTCTTTAAGTCATTGATTTATAGCTATTTTATCCGAAATGTTTTGTTCCTATTTAGAACAATTTGGCCCATTTTCGGGTACTTTTCGGTATGATCGAGGCCTTCGAAGGTCTGCGGAAGGCCTCTGAGGTACGCCGCACAGGGGTGAAAAAATCTTTGTGGACATTTAGAACAATTTCGCGCCGTAGATCGAGGGTTTGCGGTCGAAAATAGGGCATTTAGAACAAAATAAGTGCTTCGCTGATACTTCCCGCCGAAAGTATAAGAAAATCCAATTAAAAAACTCCTGACAAACGAGAAATTTCTGTTATCTTTGCCATCAGAAAAAGGTACGAAACGTTTCGACCCGTAAACAGTACTATTATGAAAAAGACAATGAAACAAGTTCGAAAGGCGCTGCGGGAAAAGCAGCCGTTTGCGTTCACCTATCTGCGGCTGCCGATGTGTGTAAGTCCTCGCATCTGCGGCGCCGGCATCTGCGTTGAAGACCGGATGCCCCATTTTGGCGGACAAAAATCGATCGATTAGGTACATAAGTAATCAACTGACATATTAACCGGCGCACGAGGTTATCGGCGCCACAAAACGAGAAAAACGATGAAAAATTACATCACCGCCGAAGAGGCACAGCAATTTGTAACAGCAGCCCGCGAACGTATCGAGCGCTTCGAGAAGAGGGCCCGCAGCACGTGGGACCGCGGTATCGCGGCCTACGCCTTCGATCTGATTGACTACTACGCAATTGACGTAATTTCGCATCCGGATGCGGATGGGGACGTACCGGCCCCGACTGAAGAGACCTTCCTGAATGGCGCATCCTCGTGGTATGAGTACGCAGCCGGCGGATGCGGCGCCGCATTGATCTACGACGAAGACATTATAAAGCGGCTGTTTCCGCCTTCGGTCGTGAAGCGGTCGAGGTACGCGGGTGGTGGCTATCGCTGCCCGATAAGCGGCGCCGACTTCATCAGCATCGAAGGCGTAGCGCTGCGGCGCGCATATTCGATCATTGCATCAGTGGGCCGTCGTCTCTTGGAGGATCACAAAGGGTTTTGACATGGTACGAAAAGACAACACCCCGTGCGAAGGCGCGGGGCCCTCGGCCGAGCTCCGAGAGAAGGCCGAGACGATATTGCGGCTGCGGTCGCGCCTCCCGAGCATGGAGGGCATATATTTCCGCCGGAGCACGGGGAGGTTTTTCCGCTGCGCAGTCAAATATTCGACCTTGACGCGGTACGCCGTACCGGAGGACGAACTGCCCGCGGATGCTGCGGACGAGATCGCGGCGAAGCGTGCCGCAGCGCTCCTTTGCTCCTTCGCAGAGCGGGACGCCGAGCTGCGGCGGCAGATCGAGACGGCGCAGGATGCCCTATTGAAGGCCTACGGGGCCCGCGAGCAGTTGGCCCGCGACTTCGAGGCAGCGCGGGACGTCGTCGAGCGATTCGAGTTACCCGAATAGATGTAGAACGCGGGGCCGCCGCGGGTTGTGGCGGCTCCTTTAAAACAACGAAACTATGATTGAAATACTATGCGTTGAATTCGGCCCGTGGGCGGATCATGCGGCGACGCTGACGAGCCAGGCGCGGCCTAACGGCTGGGGCAAAACCTCGCTGCTGAACGCCTACCGGTTCGCCCTTACGGGTCGTGCACCCTCGGGTTTCGAAGTGCGCCGCGTCGGTGCTCCGGCGAGCCGACAGACCAGCGTAACGGTGCGGGGCTTCGCCGGTGCGACGCTGCGCCGCGTCTACGATGAGGGGCGGACGACGCTCTACGTCGACGGCGACGTGACCACGCAAAAAGCGTTCGAGCAGTTCCTAAACGAACGTTGCATACCTATCGAGCTCGTCGAGGCATGCGCCGACACCGGCGTACTAGCGTCGCCGGACTTGAAGGCCGAACAGGTGCGTGCGCTGCTCTCGCGGGCCGGTGTCATCGAGTCGTCGGCCGTCGACGAGCTGCGGCGGCGGCGCTTGGCGCTGCTCTCGGGCTGTCGACGTGCGGAGGCCGCCGCGGCGATCACGCTGCCGCCCGAGGCGCCGCCCCAGTGCCCCGGGCTGACGGAGGCGGAGCAGCTTTTTGAACGGAGGTACGAGGCCCAGGCGCGCGATGCCGCGAACAAGCCGCAGAGCCATTGCCCCGCATGCGGGCATGCGCTCTCAGAGGCCGAGATACGGCGGAATTTGGAGCGTTACAAACGTGCGGTAACATTCGTATGCGACAAAGCGACAAACGCCGAGATCGAGCGGATACGGGCCAAAAACGAGGCGTACACGCAGGAGCAGGAGCAGAGGCGCGCGGCCCAGCTGGTGCGGACGAGAGCCGCGGCGGCACGTGCGGATTACCAGCGGCTGCGGGCCGAGCTCGTGCGGGTGGAGCAGCAGATAACCGAGGCGCTCGGCCCGCAGCCGCTGGCCCTTCCCGAGGGTGTAGCGCTCGATGTGACGGAGCGCGGGACGTATCAGATAACGGTAGGCGGGGTGCCGCTTCGGAGCGTGAACCACGCGCAACGGATCGCTTTATCGGTCGAGATGCTGGCGAAAGCTCGTGCGGCAGCTGGTGCGGACGACCTCGTGCCTATCATCGTAGACAACGCCGAGAGCGTGCAAAATACTTTCGAACAATGGCCGAATATCATTAGATTTTCGGTGTTGCAATAACTAAAAAAAAAAAAAAAAAAAAATGAAAACGGAACAAGTTACGGGAGCAATTGATAAATTGCTCGAAGGGTTGGACGTTGAAAGCATTCGGGCAATGGTGAAGTCTTTGGACTTAGACGCGCCGGCCGAGATCAACGAGGCTGCAACCGATTATTTTGCGGGGCCTATCGGAGGCAAGGCAACCCACGAAATGGGGGAGAAGCTCGTGGGAATATTAATGGAGATATTTAAGTTGCCGGAAGTCAATTGCGAAACGGTAACTGTTTTCGCGGGGGCCTACGCCGCACATCGAATCCTCAGCGCTGACAACGGGCCCTTAACGGTCGGCGAGGTAATTATTGCTTTTTGCGTTTATCACCTGGCAAATATTCAATACCGTCTCCGCATAGCCCAAGTTTTCGGTATGGAAGGCTTGAAAAAAGTAGAGGGGAGACGCGGGTAGGTGACAGGTTAGCCGGATGAACGGGACATACACAGGTATGTTGCGCGGAGCGACGCCGCGCCTAACCCCAAAGGGCGATTATGCCCCGATTTAAAAATTTCAAATTATGAAATGGCTGGATACAGATCTAAGAGATGCACGCGAGCAGTACGTGCGGGAGTTCTTTTGCGCGGACGTTCTGACGATCGCCTACGCTAACGGGGGTAAGTCGTTCGATAGTCTACCCTTCCGGCTCGTCGATAATTGCATATTGGGCGCGCAGTCGCTCTTTTCCGACAATTACGCTATGGCACAGATGGAGTGCAAGGAGGCCGCCGCAGCGGTCGTGTCCAAGTTCGTAGGATCATTTGCCGGTGCGGTCTTGCGCAGCGCTGTACAGCAGCAACCGCGCATTTTGCAGCTGCTGGGCATGTACGACGTTGATGGGAGGATTGAGGCGGAGTATATTTTGCCCGCGCTGGACTTTGTAAGCGAAACATACGAGGTGAAATTGCTGCGGGCTGTTTGCCAGGTGGAGCCGGAGCGGGTATTCTCGCTGCGCAGTCTTCAAAAGTCAAGGGGTTGTTTCATTGCGTAATACGTGCGGGATCATGAAAGCGAAGCAAATTATTTCGGTTGTCGTGTTCGGTCTGGTTATCGGGGCTGGTGCCGTATATGAGCATCATCGAGTAGCAAAGATACGAGAGTATGGTGATAATATGTCGCTTCTCGTAGGGGCACAGATAAATGCGATCAATTCGTATAGGGACAGTTTGAAACAATGCCGTGAGTGGTGCGACTTTTTCCGTACGCGCGGCGATGTGTACGAGGATTTCGACAAATACGGGTTAGCGCTTATGTCAAGCCAAGAGCAAGAACTTTTAAAGGGTCTGGCGATGTATGACGCATTTCTCCAAAATACGACGATCATATTGCGGCCGGATTCTACGATATTGTTGAACATTTTCGGGCAGCTGTTCGAGGTGCCGGTACAATCGATCAAGTAGCTATGCGTATCTATGATGAAGACGACGAACGCGTCAATGCGTGGCTTGCCGTGTGGTACATCTTGGTTTGTCTGGCTTGTGTAGCCGTCATTATTATAAAGCATTTGATATGAGCAAATCGAAAAAATCGAAATGGATCCGCATCGCCGCTGTCGCGATAATAGAAATAGCCATTGTATACATAGTGTTTTTTGCGGTGTTCTTTTTGCCGGTGCTTTTAAGTGGATTGTTTCATGGAGCCTGAGTACATTTTAAACACGATCGCCGAGGATATAAACCTCGGGGTATGCTGTGCCTTGTGCGGGCGGCCGTTTGTTCAAATGGTGGGTTATCCGTGCGTGTGCTGGGATTGCTACGACCGGCTGAACGCCGAAGAGCGTGAACATTATGACGTAAATTATTTCGATGCGAGATGAAGGTACAAATTTTACATAGCGGCTCGTCGGGTAACTGTACGATCATCGATGATTGGTTGGTTATCGATGCAGGCTACCCGATCAATGAGCCACTCGGGGCCGAAACGGTCGTAGTGCTTACGCACCACCACACAGACCACACGAAATGCTTGCCCGATCTGGTGGGCTTCTCGATCTTCTGCATGCCGAAAACGAAGGAGTTCCTATTGCGACCCTTCCCATACCTACCGGTAGGTGAGATCGACAGGGAGCTGCGTTTCGATCGTAACGGCTCGGTTTACCGGTTAGACACGGTTGACTTGGTTCACGATGCCCCGTGCGTGGGGTATATCGTCGAGAAGGACGAACGGGAGCGGATATTCTATGCCACGGATTTCCGCGAGATCGTGCAGCGTGAACGCATCGTTTCGATGCTACGTGCGGGAGCGTTCGATGCTTTGTACATAGAATGTAACAACACCCTATGTGCGGCGGATTTCGGCGACGTCTTTTTCGATGATCCGGCGAAGGACGGGTTTCACCGTCGAAAGTCGTTCATGAACCATTGCAACGTGCATTATCTGATTCAGCTGTTCCGCGATGCCGGCTTCACGCCGCAGAACCCGTGTCCGACACCGACCCATTTGTTGCATAAAAGCTCCTATTATTACAGTTGGCACCCCGATGCGATCGATGAGTTATGCAAAATTGCAACCATTATAAACCCATTTAATTAAAACTTTATGAAAAACTTTATGATTAAAGGTGCGCCTACGTGTCGCATCGTTTACCCCGCAGGACTTTTCGAAAAGCGTGCACCCAAAGGTACGGACGGTACGCCGAAGTACGGGGCGTGGATTCTCGTTCCGAAGGACGATAAACAGAAGATCGCACAGATCGAAGAGGCCTTTATGGAAGCCTTTCGTGAGCTGCAAACCATGAAATTCACCGGCAAAACGCCTGATGCGATCAACCCGAAAAACAATTGTCTGATCGACGGCGACAAGCTGGCCGACACGCAGAACGGCAAGGACATGTTCCGCGGATACATGATTCTTAACTGCAAGTCCGGCGACTTCCGTCCGATCGTTACGGACTTGCAGAAACGTGTCATCCTCAATGGAGTGCCCATGCCTGGGCTTGCAGTCGAACATATTTCCGATGAGGAGCTCCACGATGGCGACTATATTTTCGCTAACATATCCTTCTGGGCCTACAACAGAGTCGCGCAGGGCATCGGATGCAACGTCCATGCGATCATGCGTGCGAAGGAGGGCCAGCGCATCGCAGGCATGCCGACCGACGTCGATTCCTATATCACGCCTACGGACTACGAATAGATCGCACTAACTGCATGAGCGCCGATGCAGGCAATAATTATTAATCGTTGACACTCGTTGAAGCAGGCGCAAAGGCATAGCAGGTTTGACCGCCTGCTATGCCACGAAACAAAAGCTGTTTTGTATGAAAAAAATCTTATATTTAGACTTTGAAACGCGGAGCGAGCTCGATTTGGCTACGTGCGGGACATACCGGTATGCGCAGCATGCGTCGACGCAGATGTTGCTCATCGCCTATGCGTTCGACGACGAGCAGGTGCGGGTCTCGCGTGAGCTGCCCGACGAGGTGTTCGCAGCGATCCAAAGCCCCGAGGTGCTGAAAATCGCGCATAATGCGGAGTTCGACCATGCGATCGCGGAGTTCGTACTGGGCTGTCCGTCGGAGTTCAATATGTGGCATGATACGGCCTACCAGGCGGCATATTTCGGCTGGCCCCGTAAGTTGAGCGCCTTAGCCGACGTGCTGCATACGCACCGCAAGGCTTCGACCGAAGAGATGTATTTTTTCACGCAGCCCGTGCGGACGCCGAAGCGCAGGGACCTCGTGGTATGGAACGAAATGGAGGATTTCCCCGCTGAGGCCGCTCGTTTCGAATCATACGCGGCCACCGACGTCGCGGTTATGCGTGAGTGCTACAAAAAGATGCTTGCATTGCCGGAGTTCGAATGTAAGATCATGCGACTTACCTTCGAGATGAACCGCAACGGCGTGCCGTTCGACATCGAGTTCGCTCGGCAGGTTCAGTCGCTGGCCAACGGGTACGCCGAACGTGCGGGTAAGATAGCGTCGGACAAGTACGGAGTTGAGAATCTTCGGTCGACGAAGCAGGTAATGGAGGCGTTGCAGCGGGAGGGCGTGCGGCTTGCGTCGCTCGATAAGAAGGAGCGGGGCGACATACAGCACGAGCTGTTGGAGCTGCGCGACGAGGCCACAGGGTCTGCATTCGCTAAGATCAAGACGGCGCAGACACGCATCTGTGCGGATGGCCGCCTGCACGGCGAGTTCGTTGGGTACGGTGCGCATACCGGACGGTGGAGCAGCCGCGGCGTGCAACTCCAAAATTTTGCCCGCATCGCCGACGAGGTGTCGACCGATCTGTCGCGTGTGAAGAGCTATGACCACCTGCGTCAGCACATGCGTCTGTGCATCTATGCTCCGTCCGGCTACCGGTTCGTTTGTGCGGACCTCTCGCAGATCGAGGCGCGCATCACGGCGTGGATGGCTAATTGTAAGTGGCGGATGCAGGCGTTCGCAGCGGGCGAAGACATTTACTCCCGTTCGGCCGAACGCATGTTCGGGTTGGAGCACGTCGACAAGTCGAGCCCCTACCGGTACACGGGCAAGTGCGCCGAGCTCGGGTTGGGCTTCGGCGGCGGTGCGGGAGCGTTGCAGCGCGTCGCACCTAAGTTCTGTGCCGAGAGCGGTGCGGAGAAAGTGCAGGAAACAGTGCAGCGGTGGCGCAGCGCGAACCCCGAGATATGCCAGTTGTGGTACGCCATCGGCGATGCTTTCCTCCGCTGCCAGCGGTCAGGCGTCTACCCGTTGATCGTAGCGCAGGGTACGAAGATCGTTTTCAGGCACGACGGGTCGACGACGTGCATACAGCTGCCGTCGGGTCGGTTCTTGTACTACCGTAACGTTAACACTCAGTCGGCCGACGACATGTTCTATACGGACTATTCGCGCGGCGGCGGGCCGGTTATGACGAAGTTGTGGCACGGCGTGCTGGTGGAGAATATCGTGCAGGGAATCGCCCGCGACGTCCTCGCGGAGATCATGCGATCGATTGCGGGTTCTCACCCAGAGATGCAGCTGATCGGCACGGTGCATGACGAACTTTGGTATCTGGTGCGTGCGGAGGACACGGGGGCATTGGACGTGCTGCTGCGTGCAATGTCGGCACCGGTGAGTTGGGCGGAAGGTCTGCTGACCAAAGGCGACGGTTTTATCGATTCAAGGTACATGAAATAAAAAAAAATGGTTTTTGAAGTTGCATTAGGGACGAAGCGGACGAACACGACGACGACACCATACCGATGGGAATGGCAGGAGATCGTGGATCGGTTCAGAAGGGTAGTTCATACCGAAGAGACAATGAAGCAATACGCCGAGTTGTCGAAAGCCCAGAAGACGGAGATCAAGGACGTCGGGTTTTTTATCGGCGGTATGACCGTAAAACGGAAGGTCAGCTTTCGACAGCTGATCGCATTGGACATCGACGAGGGGTCGCCGGAGGTTCTGAGTGATTTGCGTGCGTGGCTCAGCGGACACTCATACCTCATTCATTCGACGCACAGCTCGACACCGGAGAAGCCGCGCTATCGGGTCATTGCGCCGCTGGATCGCATCGTCGTGGCTGATGAGTACGGCGCGCTCATGCGGGTGCTCTACGATCAGTTCCATTTGCCGATAGACGTCGCTACCTTCGACTTCAACCGGATCATGTTTCTGCCATCGGTGCCGAAGGATGCGGACTACTTCTTTGAGGCGCAGACTGGCTCGGAGCTGTGCGTCTCGGAGCTGCTGAACCGGCCCGACGACTGGCGAGATTTGTCGGACGTCCCAGTCCCGATGAAAGTGATGGTGCAGAACCCGTTAACGAAACGCGGGATTATCGGAGCTTTCTGCAAGCGCGTACCTATCCGTGAGGCTATCGAAACGTATTTGCAGGGGATATGGGAGCCGGCTAAGAACGGCCGCTACACACTGGTCGGCGCCTCGACGTTCGGCGGAGGTGTGATCTATGAGAATCTATACCTCTACTCGAACCATGCGTCCGATCCGTACTTGGGGCGATGCCACAACGCATACGACGCGGTGCGGCTGTACAAGTTCGGCGAGGGTAAGAAGGGCGAAGCAGCGATGGCTCAGCTCTGCGAATCGCTGGGTATTCGTCCCGACGAAGGTACGGCGCACAGAGCGACGATCGACGAGATGGACGATGACGACGCTAAGGCGATCCTTAACGAGCGGTTGGAGCTTGATAAACACGGCAACCTGCTTCCTTCGTTAAAGAACGCGCAGCTCATTTTAACCTACGACCCGAAGCTCCGCGGCGTGTTCGCATACGACCAGTTCTCCGAGATGCCGGTCTTGCGCAAGCCGCCCTTCTGGCGCAATTTCGATGTACGGCCCAACAGCGAAGACTGCAAGAATTTGGAGGTGAACGCCGAGATGACCGACACGGACGAGAGCTATCTGCGGCTCTACTTCGAGGAGGCCTACGGGTTCAATGCCCGTGCCGTGCTGGACGATGCGCTGAACATCGTCGAGAGCCGGAACGCCTTTCATCCGGTGCGCGACTACCTGAACTCGCTGAAATGGGACGGCAGGAAGCGCTTGGAGCGGATTTTCATCGATTGCTTCGGCGTACCGGATACGCTCTATTCCCGCGAGGTAGGTGTGAAGTTTTTCGTCGGAGCCGTGCGCCGCGTGTTCATCCCTGCGGCCAAGATGGACTATATCCCCGTGCTGGTCTCGGAGGAAGGTTTAGGCAAGTCGAAGTTCATCCGCCGCATGGCGAAGCTCTGGGGCAGCGACACGTTCTATACGTTCAACGGCAGCAAGGAGGCCTACGAGCAGCTCCGCGGTGTGTGGATCATGGAGATTCCTGAGCTCCGAGGTGTGCAGAGCCGCAGCACGAACGGCCGGAAGGCGTTCATCACCAAGAGCGAGGACCGGTACCGCGCCGCATACCTGAAATATACGAAGACATACAAGCGGCAATGCGTGTTCATCGCCTCGTCGAACGACATGATCTTCTTGGACGATCCGGCCGAAGAGGGGCGCCGTTGGTGGGGTCTGGTATGTCAGCGGAAGCATATCCGCATCGACATTCACTCGGAGGCCTTCTTAGACCTCGTGGATCAGTACTGGGCCGAGGCCGTGCATTACTACTTAGAGGGTATGCTGCCGGTGCTGTCGCCCGAGGCTGAGCGTGAGGTGAACCAGCTGCGTGAGGCGCACCGGATCGAAGATACGGAGCAGGGGTCGCTGGTCGAGTACCTGAACATGCCGGTGCCGGACGACTGGGACGACCGCAGCATCTTCGAGCGTCGGCAGTATTGGAACAACGATCGCGCGCTGTGGTCAGGTACGCCGCGAAAGTATATCTGCACGAGCGAGGTGGCTCGTGAGTTCTACGAGTACGAGCGGAAGGATATGTCGCCGTCGCTCGGTCGGAAAGTCGCAGAGGCGATACGGCGCACCTGCATGTTCGAAATGACGACACAGAAGCGCCGGTTCTCACAATACGGAATTATGCTATGTTGGAAAAGAAGAGACGACATCAAGGAGGAATAGGCATGGTAAAAGATTTGATTTACGAGCATTTAGCGCATACGGGCTGCCCGAAGTGGCTCTTCGAGCAGATGTTTCGGATCGGACAACGCCCGTACCTTGCGTGGTTCACGCAGCGGTTCTGTCGGCGGCAGGACTTCGAGACCCTTATCGACATGTTCCCCGACGAGCTGGATTATAAGATTGTGAAGTCCGCGTTCTACGAGGTTAAGCCGCTGCCGAAGACACCGGAGATGATGCAGGTGGTACAGATGCTGAACGAGCTCTACCCGTATCCGGAGTATTGGGACCTTATCATGCCGTATGCGATGCGGCATATTCGAATGATCGTGGCTGAAACGCTTCTTGTCCGCACCTCGCTGACGGTTATGGAGATCGCGGAGCGTGTCGGACTTTCGGTGCCCACAGTCTACTCTATACGAAAACGAAGTATTTGGCCTTACCTCAATATAAAAGAGCCTGATTATGACGCTTAATTTATCCGGTATACCGTTCGACGAGTTCACCGTATACCAAAGGGAAGCACTGCACGGCGACTACACATGGACGTTGAATTGCCGTACTCTCGATGAGTTCGAAATGGCGTTTTGCCAATCCGCATCCATTATCGAACGAATCATCGTCGATCCTGAGCGTTCCGATTTCAACAAGGAGATCAAGGGCCTCTTGAAGACTTGGGGTATACTGAATTGCCCCGTCGTAACTCCGTGGGTCGAGGAAAATATCGATTTGAAAACTTTGGATTTCATACCTTACGACTATGTATAAGAAGGGAGTTAACCAGAAGACAGTGTACAGCGAGCACTATGTCGCTCGCTGTATGCGGGAAGCGGTACGCGAACAAGGCGGCCTGGCGATGAAAAATCACCCGCTGACACAGCGCGGCGTACCTGACTACCTCGTCATGCTGCGCGGACGTGCGATCTTCGTCGAGACGAAGACCACAGGTGAGCGCTGCACCGAGGCGCAGATCGCTTTTCATCGGCGGCTCAAAGAATTAGGGTTCGAGACCTACGTCTTGGACACGAGGATTTATAACTACTACGACATTTTTTATAAAGGTTATCGCACTTATATTACTGAAAATGAAAAAGCTGAATGAAATTCTGGCGGCAGCCGAGGTATCGGCTACCAACATCAAGGCGCGGCACTGGATGGTTGCCGGCCCGCACTTCTACTCGATCCACCTGATGCTGGACGACGTGTATAAGACATTGCAGAAAGGCATAGACGCCGTAGCCGAGAGGCTGCGCGTGCTGGGCCACGCACCTCTCCAAACGTGGGCACAGTTCGCCGAAGCATCGCCGATTAAACCTAGTGAGCCGATCGATAACTCGACAGCCGACATGACACTTGTCGCATTGTCCCGTAACGAGGTGATGACGATCGTCCGGCTGATCGACGACGGCATCGCACTCGAATATTTCGACCCGACGACAGAGAGCATTCTGACCGATTTCTCGACGGAGCTCAGCCATCATCTGCTGTTTTTGGACGGGACGGTTAACTACATCAGCGAGAGATGAACGTCGAACTGAATGAGGCCCAGCGGATCATCGAGCAGGCGATCGTTACCCGTCGTCGGATAATGATCGTCGCTCCGATGGGCGCGGGGAAGACGCTGGCGACGCTGCATGCGTTGGAGCAGCTGCCCGAGCTGCGGCGTGTCTTGGTCATTGCGCCTAAGCGCGTAGCGCAATCGGTTTGGGTGCAGGAAGCCGAGAAATTCCAGTCGTCGCTTCACGTCCGCTTCTGCTTGCGGGCTCTGGACGTGAAACTGTTCCTCATGGAGCCATCGGACCGGAAGCTATGCGTATGCAGCGTGACCCGCATCGGGGAGATACCTCACGGCTGCTGGGACGCGGTTATCTTGGACGAGAGCACGCTGTTCAAGCACCCGCGATCGATCCGGTCGAAGCAGGCGCGGCGGATATGCAACAAAGTCCCGTATCGCATACTCCTGACCGGAACACCTATTCATAACGGGTATGAAGGGTTGTGGCATCAGTGCCTCTTAGTCGACGGTGGCGCAGCGCTGGGCCGGAGCCTGACCGAGTTCCGCCGCAGGTATGAGCGCGTGAAGTTTCAAGTAAACGGCGTGGTCTCGGTCTACGAAGTCGATCCTCAGAAGACACACCTGCTGGCTCAGGACTGCCGACCGATCGTATGCGTGGTACGCAACTACGTCGCGCTGCCGCCGATCCTCTACAAGACGATCGCTGTCGCGCTTCCCGATGCTGTTCTGGCGCGCTACAAAGATTTCGAGGCTTCGTCGGTGCTGACTTACCGAGAACAGACTGGTACGGACGCCTTCGATGGGAAGGAGCGAACGTTGATCGCTTTTTCTCGGGCATCGCTCGGTCTCAAATTGCGGCAGTTCGCATCGGGGTTCCTCTACACCGACGAGCAGTGCGTGCAGTACCAGCGGCTGCATAGAGCCAAGATCGAAACGCTGCGAGACATCGCCGAGGCGCAGGACCGGCCTATTTTGGTCGCGTACCAGTTCCGGAGCGAGCTCGCAGAGCTGCAAGCATCATTCCCCCGCAGCCGGACGCTCGACACTGCGGCCGACATCGAGGAGTGGAACGCAGGCTGCATACCTATGGGTTTGGTGCATCCCCAGTCCTGCGGCCACGGGCTGAACCTGCAAGACGGCGGCTGCACACTGGTATGGTTCTCGCTCACCTACGACGCCGAGCTGTACGCACAGCTGAACAAGCGACTGCATCGTCGCGGTCAGCGCGACACCGTGAGCATATTGCATCTGGTGGCCGCAGCTACGATCGACGAACGGATTATGAAAGTGCTGCTTAAAAAGCAGACGGAAGCTAACATGTTTAACGAACAGATAGGTTATGGCAAAGAAAAATGAAGTCCTCGTACCCCTCTACGCAGTGCCGGAGCAGGTGCGCATCGAATTGCAGCGCAAGTTAGACACTTGCGACATCGGGTTCATTCGTAACGGCGAGTACACGTTGAAGGTCGTTATCGAAGACTACGAGGCAGGAACAGTCGAGTACTGGAAGGGAAAGATATGGGCCTGCGACTTCCGAGAGCTGGAACACCCCAGCTGGATGGATTTGAGCATTTATCGAGAGAGCAATACGTGAATTCGAATAAGCAAATTTACTATAATGGGATCAATGAAATCGATTAAAATCCGCAACCGTTGGACGGGCTCGGTCGTATTTGAATACACGAAAGAGGGAAACACAATCACCGAAGCGGTTTTGGAAGCTATTAGATGCGATGCCAACCTGCGCGGTGCCGACCTGAGCGATGCCGACCTGAGCGATGCCGACCTGAGCGATGCCAACCTGCGCGGTGCCGACCTGCGCCGTGCCAACCTGTACGATGCCGACCTGTACGGCGCCGACCTGCGCGATGCCAACCTGCGCGGTACCGACCTGCGCGATGCCGACCTGCGCGATGCCGACCTGCGCGATGCCGACCTGCGCTGTGCCGACCTGCGCTGTGCCGACCTGCGCTGTGCCAACCTGTACGGCGCCAACCTGTACGGCGCCGACCTGCGCGATGCCAACCTGCGCGATGCCAAAGGATGTTATCTATCATGCCCGACCGAGGGTAGTTTCATCGGTTGGAAAAAAGCCTCTGGGCATATCGTAAAATTACGAATTCCGGAAGATGCACGGCGCAGTTCGGCAACGGAACACAAATGCCGTTGCGATAAAGCATACGTCATGGAGATTCAGAACATGGACGGCACCAGGGCAACTGTGGATGCCGTTCGTTCCGACCGTGACAAAAACTTCGTCTACACCGTCGGTGCCACAGTCGAAGTTCCGGATTTCGATGATAACAGGTGGAGCGAATGCGCACCGGGTATTCATTTCTTCATCGATCGCAGGGCAGCGGTGGAGTACTAATGACGCACGGTTCTCTATTAAATTGATTAAAAATGAAAGTCATCGTATCCTTTTCAGGCGGTAAAGACAGTCTTGCGGCGTTGCTTTGGACACGCGAACATATCACCAATAATTTCACGACGGTGTTCTGCGATACGGGTTGGGAACACCCACTGACTTACGAGTACATCCACCGCATTGCCGACAAGCTGCACCTCGACCTGGTAACATTGAAGTCGAAGAAATACGACGGGATGGTCGATCTTGCGCGGCAGAAAAAGCGTTGGCCCTCGGTGCGGGCGCGGTTCTGCACGGAAGAACTCAAAACCAAGCCGGTGATCGATTATGTGCTGGACGAAGTTCAGGACAATATGCTGATGATTCAGGGCATCAGAGGCGCGGAATCCCCGGCGCGGGCCAAGATGTCGGCGCAATGTACTTATTTCAAATACTATTTTGAGCCTTACGGTTACGACAAAAATGGCAAGCCGAAAAAGCACACCTACCGGAGTAAGGATGTTCAGGCGTTTCGGGCAAAGTTCGCCGACGATCTTCTGCGGCCCGTGTTCGACTGGTCGGCACAGCAGGTGATCGATTCGATTCTCGCCGCTGGTTTGGAGCCGAACCCGCTCTATCGGATGGGATACAAGCGTGTCGGGTGCTGGCCGTGCGTGATGGCTAACCAACGGGATATTCTCAATATATCCCGTCAGTCGTCGGAGCGGATAGACGAAATAGCGCGCCTCGAAGAAGAGTTGTGCTCATCGTTTTTCGGGCCAAAGAAAATTCCGGCCCATGTGATCGCCAGCGGTAACAAATACCCAGACATCCGCGATGTCGTGCGGTATGTCGAGGGGCAGAACGCAACGGGCAGCTTGTTCGACGACGACACGGCCACGAGCTGCATGAGTTATTACGGATTATGCGAATGAACAGTGGCGTTGCGGATTTTCGAAACGATAAATGAATACGAGGGGCTTTGAAAGCCCCTCGTATTCACTGCTTCTTGAACCGTTCTCGGCCCAGCGCCCTCCAATCCTTATTCGGTATGAACCGCAGGAACGAGAACGGGCAGTATTGCGGGTTCTCGTCGTACTCATGGTACTGCGCCTCGCTCTCGAAGCAGACGTCACGGTATGCGCTATCGTAGGGCGGGAGCAGGAGCTCTACGAACCAACAGACGGCATAGACGGCATACGGCGCCACGACAGGTGTCACCCATACCCACCACGGGATCGGGACACCGGCCAATGCGAACGTCGCGGCGGAGGCTATCGCGCAAACCACACCTAACACGAACAGGCAGCACTGCTGCCATACATGCCACGTCTCATGCCTCACAGCCCAATCGGACATGACGGGGCGCTCCCAGACGCCGGTCGCCGGATTGTACTGCTTCTTGATGATGACCCAGACGAGGAAGGTCAGGTAGTCGAACTTCCCGAACGGGAGGTAGCGACTGTAAATGAAAAACGGTTTCATACTATTCAGCTAAAAAGGTGACGAGAGAGGTGAGTGTGTACAATGCTACCGACGGACTCGACGGAGTGATCGGTGGGTCGGTCTTGGAGAAAGTTGCTACAACTGACTCGTTGTTAGGCTTAGTGAACGTCACTGTCTTCGTGACTTTGCGTGTCTGGTCAGAATCGGTGGTTCTTTGAGGCCGGTAGCTGACGAAGCCGATCGTTGCGCCCGTCGTGGGAAGCCCTGCCGAGTGAATTATGACTTTAACTTCATTCGGAGCTATGTTGCCTTCGAAAGCACCGACGATGTTGATCGTAGGTGCTTGGTTGAGCGCCGTTGCGACCATAAGCATCGAAGACCTCCAATATCCGGTGTTCTGCCATGTGCAAATAGCATCGAGGCTTATATTCGTTATTTCCGCAGTAATGTTGTACTGGCGGGACTGGACCAGCTTACAAGGTGCGAGTTCCTTCGATAAGGTGATCTGAGAGATCGTGCCATGCGCGATTTCACTGTTCGTAATGGTGTTGGGCGCGATCATATCATTAGTGATCCCCAAAGCCGGAATGTACGGCATCTGCCACTCCGTGATGTCTTCGAGCGACACGTTTCCGGAGAGCTGTTCTCCGGAAGCTTTTGAGGTAAGGATGTTTTTGTAGGAAAACTCCTGCTGCGTACCTCCCTCCATCGTTCGGACGTCGCCCGAGGCAATTTTCGCAGCGTAGATCGCGTCCCCGATTTGAAGCTGATCGTTCTGCGCTACGGGGTCCCATGTGTACACCTCACCTTTGAAGGACACGGCACCGGCTTGGATGAAGCCGTCGTCATCGAGGCTCATACCCCAGAGAATTTTAGGTGTGAGGCTGGACTGCGGGACGACGGCTTTGATCGCGTCGTAGATGTTCTGCAAATCGGATACCCGCAGCGGGCGTTTCAGCGCGGGGTTCGCCGAGTTGAGTGTAAGGAAATTTGCCATGCTGCTATGCTTTTATGTAGTTAATATTGGTTTGGATGTAGAACGGTATCAGAAGCTGCAAATAGGCCGCGGCCGTCTGCTTCACGCTCTCGAACTTCGCGTCGTCGTAGATACTCGGGATCGTTACCGTCAAGTCGACCAAGTTAGGCGACGGTGAGTAAGGTACTTGCGGATCGTTCGTCGCCGCGCTGCCGTCGAACGGGAACAGCGGCTCCGCCCCCGTGCCGTCCCATGAGAGCAGGAAGTCGTTGTTATGCGACAGGATCGTGAGCTTCGCGTCGCCACCCATCAGCTTGTCGAACAGCCGCTTGATCTGGTCTGCGCTGTTCGTACACTCGGCAATGGCCAATGCCGCCAGACGCGCCGAGCGGAATTGCTTGGACACGAATGGCAGGCATAAGCTGAACACGAACTGGTACAGAGTAGACGTCGTGCCGTCCCTCCGGTACGAGAACTCGCGCAGGTAGTACGCGACCAGCTTCGGCATGTCTATATAGCGGAACATCACCCCAGCACTTTAATGTTCGACGTCGTGAGCTGCGTAGCGAAGGTGAAAGCTCCGTTCGTAAGATTGAATATCCCGTTCATAGGCCTCACCGTAACCTGCTCGCCCGACAAGCTCGTCTCGGTCGCTACGATGTCCGAGAAGCCTACTGCCTGCACCTGCGAGAATTGTTGTATGACGTCTTCGATTTCAGTCAGCGATACGACGTTGTTCTTACGAAGCACTTGTTCGTGAGCCGTGAGGTTCTGTTGGATCGTAGCGACGGCCTCCGCAGCGTCCGTACCTTTGCTGACGTAGATCACGATACCTGGGTCCGTGATCTGAGCTACCGGCAGCGACAGGATGTTGAGGTCGAGACCGATGGGCTGGTACGCCGTGAAGTACGTCTTGAAAGACGCAAGCTGCGATTCACTTAGCGCCGCTAAGTGACCGTCGTCGCCGATGACGTTCACGAGCAGCGTGTACTGCGGGTACAGCCCGACGATGTAAGCCTGCTTGATGATCTGCGCCTCCTCGTCTACCGTGGCGTAGTAGCCCGCCTGACTTACCGGATCGATCAGGAGCTCGTCGCCCTCTTGGTACGCGACAGCGCGGCGGCGGTAGTACTCGATGCCCGTGACCTTCTGCTGCGCTAAGGCCGTCTGGATCGTAGCGAGCGTATTTTGCCGCTCGATAGCCTCAGTGTCGGCATAGCTGCCTACCACGTCGATGATCTTTTTCTCGATCGATGCGTTCGTATAGTCGAGCGACGGGATCAGAAGCTTCAATGCCTTTTGGATAGTGTCGACTGCGCTCATAAGTGTAATACTTGGTTACGGTTCGTACCACGGGAGGTAAGCGATACGTGAACCCATTGGTAATTTTTCTCGTCGATCAGCTGGTCGAACTCCAAACCCGAGGTACGGATCAGTTCGAAGAGCTGCTTGTTCAGCGTGACGGCGCCGGCGCTGATGTCGGCCGCCTCGCCGCGCAGATGCTGCGACGTAGCCACGCCGCCCACGGCCTCGTTCACCGCGGGGCTTCGGTAGCCCGAGATGACGATGATCGGGGCCCCGTACCTCTCTCGGATCGGGTCCAGCAGCTTCTCCACGAGGTAGATCAGGTTGTCGGACGCGGTCACGCCAGGTGTGTTGTCGAGGCCCAGTCGGAGAGCCGTATCGGAGTGTGTAAGCTCTTTGAGTGTGAAGTAACGCATAGCTTATTTGGTTTCGTCGTAAACGGGCCGGAAACGCATACGGATTTTGACAGTGGCCTCCGCAGGCGTGGGCGCTTTACTGGGGTTGTACATGTACACTGAGTTGGGGATGTAGCCGTCTACGGTCGTCGCTTCGGCGGATTCCTGGTACTTGTTCAGATTGAACTTGTAGCGGCAAATGACCCTCAGATAGGCGTTCGCAGGATCAGGAGAGAATGTGAAGCTGTTTGCTGACCAGGCCGATAAATTTATATTACCGTCATACGCAGTAATCCCTTTGTGGCTGATCCATTTCCCGACAATCCGCTTAGCCGCGGTCTGCCAGTTGTTTAGAATATAGTCTACCGGGTATACCTCACGAATATTGGTTACATATATGGCATTGTCGCTTTGCGAATAGTTATATTCCGAACCCTCTGCGATGAAGTTGATACCGTAAAAATCGAACGTACCCTTAGCTACTTTCGGCTGGATCACATGACGCTCGTTGAACGTGCCTTTCAGATCGAAGCTGAGATATGTCGACTGGATCAGGAACTCGTACAAGTCATCCCACGACGGCGCGTCGAAGTCGATAGGCGCGCTTTGCCAGTTTTCGTCCAGAACGGTCGCCTCTAAGTTGTCGATGAGCAGATTGTCGAAGCTCCACTTCCCCGCCTCGGCAGGCGCCGGCGGCTCGACGACTCCCGTGGTGTCGAAGACGACGTAGAGGTCCTGAAACATTATATATGCGGCTTCGAGCCACTTGACGAGCCGTGTCACCCCGTTCTCTGTGACATGTGAGAAAACGGGTATGACATTGCCCACCAGGTTCATCAGGAGCGTGCCGTCGCCGTCCTCCGACGAGACGACGTAGACGAAAGACAGTTGAGCGTTGATGAAAGTGTCGTTTTTGTCTTGCGAGAAGCCGATCCCGTATACTCTGCCGACCTCTCCGGCAAAACGCATGTTGTCGCCTCTGCCTAAGAGCGACAGATGCGGCAAGTCGACCTTCTCGCCTGCTTTGAGCGACGAGAACGGACGGCCCTCGGTTATCGGCTGCACCCACCCTCCACCGTCGGTGACGACAGACTTCATCTTCACAAGGTCTGTGCTGTACGGCTGCTTCTCCTGACCCAGCGTGTCGTACAGCGGTAACTCGATGTCGAGCTGCCGGCCCACCAGATCGGGCGTCCACGTCTGCCCGATGTCTTCGACGTCCTCGCCGAGGTCGGGCAAGTCGTCGAAGCCTATCCGGTCGCCTACGGGGAGTTGATCCAATGCAGCAGGTATGCCCGTAATCGAGCCGGATAGGTTCAACGAGACGTCTACGATCGTAGTATTGGGTTCAATCTTCATACTCACCGGAGAATTCTAAGTGTTGGTCGACTATCGTCACCTTCGCGTTTTTCGCACCGTCCTTCTGCGCCATCTTCGACGCCGAGGTCAGCACCGGCTGCACGCTCTTCACGGAGCGGTTCATCAGGCGGCGGCCGATCGCGGCACCGAGCGACGGCACGGTCAGGCGGCATATCTGCGATACCGCGATCAAGGCGACGTTCTGGTTGTCCGTGACGGCCGCAGCGAACGAACCCGTCGAAGAGACAACCAAATCCCCTATGTCGAAGTCGTATTTCAAACCCGTCATTGCAGTATCTTTTCGTTTGCTATGTTGTCGTATTGGTCCAGCGACCGCCCCGAGAGAGCTGACCGCAGCGCCGTCTGGAACGCCGACGGACTGCCGTTCCCCGCCTCCGCGATCGGCGATCCGGAGATCACCGAGTTCATCGCTTCTAAGAACTGGTTTATCTTCAACAAGCTCTCGCGGAGCGGCTCGTACAGCACGAGACCTTTGTTCTGCGCACCGTTGAACTCGATCACGTCCTGAGCGATGCGCAAAGACGAATTACCGACCGTGACCGTCACCTCATCTTTGGTCTCGTCGTCAGGGTCGACCGACGCATGGATCGCTATCTTGTTGCGGCGGAACTCGAACCGGTCGATCTGCTCGCACGCGAGAATGATCGGTCGGTTGTCGTCGCCGTTCAGCATACCTAAGGCCAGCATCGACCCCACGGTGGGCACGATCCGCCGGTCCGCATCCTCGGAGTTCAGGAAGCTCAGCGGCACCGGCAGCGGCGTCGTGTCGGCAAATATCTGAACATAGGCGTTCTCTTCGTCGACCGAGACCACCGTCGCGCATTTGATCCGCAGCGACGAGAGGATGCCCCCGACCTGCTCACCGTACTCTTCGCCGATGCTCCGTATGTGGGTAAGGTCGATCATATCAAGTACTGTTGATCCGTTACGGTCAGGTGCTGGAAGTACCCGTTCACACCACACGCCAGGCGGTAGCGCATGATGTAGTACAGCCGCTCTTGGCCAAGCTCAGGGAAGATCGTATCCGTATAATGTATCTGATCGAGCACTTGGACTTTCGGATACAGCGGCGCCACGATCGTACCACGGTTACGAAAGCCCCTGAGCTTCTCCAACATCTGGTCTGCAAACTTTTGTATCCCGTCGACGGTTTGCAGCGGGCAGAAGGTCCGTACCGGCTCACCATAGGTTTTGTCGAACTCGCTCTTCGACGACTTGCTCGCAGAGGTCCGGTAGCCGCCCGTGGCCGTGTACTGCTTCCCGTTAGACAATATGCCGGTGACTTTCACGTCGTAGTTCACGAACCGGCCGTCGACCGGCACGATGTCTCGGCTGAACACGTTGTACTTCGTCGAGAACGATTCGATCGGCCGCGTGTTGTCCCGTCGCCCCGTACCGATGTAGACATTGTACTCGTCCGACACACCTCCGTAAAGCACGAGCAGCTGCATGAGCTTTTGCAATGTGTCGTAAGGGCTGCGGCCGCCCCAGTTGCGGAACGACAGCGACGTGGTGATGGCCTGCACGTTCGTTTTGTTCGTCGAGTAGGTCAGCTGAGGCACCTCCCCCGTGAAGCCCTGCTTCTGGCGCTCCTGCTTGAACGCCTCTTGCGCGATCGGGATGCAGTCCTTGATGATCGACTGCACCGTCGCCGAGCCGTCCCATGCCTTCGTAATGGAGCCGAAGCGAAGGATGAACGTATTGTCCCGAAGGTACAGCTTCGTCGGGAAGCCCTCGCCGACATGCTCGATCCATCCCAAAAAGGCCCGAAGGCGGGGTTGTCCTTTGTACCAGACATACACCTCGACCTTAGCCGTCGGACGAATCCGCGTATTTTTGAACACGGAGCGAATACGGCTCTTGGCCGGCCCGCTCTGACCAACCCCGATAGCGTACAGCGGGATCGTCAGCACAGCCGAATCGCCGAACGTGAACGCATCGCTTTGCAGCTCGAAACTCTCGAACTGCCCGACGGATTCACCCTCGATGAATACCTCGTTCTGACATATCATCAGGTTCGTGTCCATCCTATCCCTCACTCGGCAGGTCTGCGTCGAGCGTCGTTAAATTAAACGTTACCACATTCTCACCGTAGAGCACCTCGGTTAGCTTGAACTCGAACATGAAGGTACCCATACCTGTTCGGGGCGTGAACTTGTAGTCGGTTATCATCACGTGGCTCACCCCGAAGACCTCGTTGATCGTCTGATTCGAAATAGCCAGCACGGTGTCCTGCTCGTAGAACTCTTGGAGGAACTGCGCCAGCATGAACATCGCGTTCTCCGCCTCCTGGGCACGCTCTGCCTGAACGATGCTCAGGTTCGGCTGGTTGTCACGGAGCGTCAGGCGCAGTGTACAGTTGATCGTCTTGGACTGCTTCCTGGTCTGCTGGATGATCGTCGGACCGTCGACCAAATCCGAGAAGTTCAGCTTTTTCGACGCACTCAGATCGAAGGTTTGCGACACCGGCATGAAGTAATCGCCGATTTGCAGCGAATACAACTTCGTGCTGTCGTACCGGTCGATCTTCTCGGTCTCGACAGAGACGGTCCGCGCCTTGACCGCATCGTCCTCGGTCTTCACCCATGAGGGCAGCGAGAACAGCGCGTCGTCATTGGTCCGCGCCGGCGCGACCGTCGAGATGCCGATCCATGCCTTAGACAAAGCCAGTGTAACGGGCTCGCCTACGACGCTCTCTGCCCGCCGCAGCGTATCGGCTGCGATGCCTTGCGCACCTATGTTAAGATCGATTGCCATTAGAACCGTGTCGCCATTTTATCAGTGGAACCTAAGAGTGCTTGCTGGATAGCCGCTGCGACCAACTGGTCCATCGTATCGGCTACCTCGTTTACGACCTGCTGCGGGTCGTCGGTCTTGATCGTGCTATTCCATTCGACCAGCTTGTCGTGGAAGTGAATTTCCAGCGCCCGCCGATCTCGGTTAAAACCGGTCAGGTCCTTACCTCCGGCGGCCGAGCCAAGATTGAACTTGCTCGGATCGAAACCTTCGACAGACATAAGCTGCGCCATGCTCGAAAGCAGCTCCTTCACGATTTCATTTATCCCGACCGTGAGCATACTCGACGCCGACAATGGAGCTGTCATGTCGCTTGGCAGCGTGTCTGCATACGGCAAATACCGGAATGTGCTGTCCCGAACATTGAGTGCTTCATGCTGAGCACGATAGATTTTGGCCTTATTCTTTGCCGACAAATCCGACAAGAACAGATTGGATGCAGTTCCCGCAACGGGAGCAAACGGCTGCAAAGCCGACAGCGTCTTGCTTGCAACACGCGCACCCCACGGAAGACTTTCTATGCTTTGCAGATCGTTGCTGGCCTTTACAAGAGCCAGTATCCTCGGATTATGCACAGCCTGCTCGGTGAGCTGCTCGTAGAGCATACCGAACTCTTCCCGCCGACCGGCCTCGGTTTTGCTGGTATAGTTCCCGTTTTTGAGCCAGCCCTGATATAACCGCTCACGAATCTGAGAACTGCCCATAGCCATACGAACCGCCTGCTCCCTATCGACCGCTTCTTTCACGGCCTTATTATCGACAAGCTCGATCTTAAAATAGGCAGCGATCCGATCGACCAGCGTTATGAGCTTATCGACCAGCGTGGTGCCTTTGTCGCCCATCTTGTCGATCGTCATTTCCAACGACTTGACCATGTTGAGGAAGCTCCGGTTATCGACGAGCATCGACATGAACTTGTTCGCAGAGGTCGCTAAGGCCTTTATCATACCGGAACCGGCGTTGCCGATATAGGACCAAAATGGATTATTCGACGCGATCAACGCCGCAGCGTCCTGACTGGCCATGTTAATCATGCCTCGGGCCCGCATACCAGCGTTCGACGCATTCGACAACTCGTAGCGCTTCAACACAGAGAGCAGCGCACCCTGATCTTTGAGGTAGGTACGAACGTCGACGCCTTTGAGCCCCTGCTCTTCCATTTCCTTCAAGGCGTACTTACCTAAGATCGGAGCCTGATTCAACAGCTCTCGGATGTCTCGCATGTTGGGCGCCGTCGTGACCAGCAGCTGCTGAATATTGGTCATGACTCGCTCGAACGAAACACCGGCATGCTGAGCGATCAGGCCACCGACCTTCGTGAGGCCCGTGGCCTCGCCCAGTGTGATCTTGCGGTTATTCGCTCCGACGCCTAAGCCTGCCAGAACGTTGATACTACTCAGCGTCGTGGATCGGTCTAAGCCATAGGCCGCCGATATGATGTCTGCGTTCCGAAGCGTCTGTTCGTACTGAGGCCCCATACCTTCCCTGGTCTGGTGCCGACGTGAGATCAGCTTCGCGCCCTCGGCAAACCAGTCGGACTGCAAGACACGGAGCGCCGCAGTCATAACCCCTCCGGCGATCATCGGGCCGGAGAACGTTGCCATCTTAGTGGCTTTGAACAACGCCCGCCCGATCGATGTCATGATGTTTCCAGCGATCCCCGCGACATTGACACCCCGCATCAGGCGGCCGGCGTCCATACCAAACAACATGCCGTTTTCATCAGGCTGCAACACCGATGACAAGCGGGCGTTGAAGCCTCCGAGGCTGAGCCCATACCCCCATGACGCTATGCGTGTCGACCGGTGGCGCGTGTAAGGCGCCCCCTGAGCATACGGACGCGCCGTCGCGGGACGGGACGCCGTCCGCAGCGGCCGAGCGTAGGGCCGGCTCTGCCGCGGTGCCGAAGGAACTGTGAACCGACGATTCGGGATGCTGCGATACGCCGCACCGACAGAGCGAAGCGCCGAGGCCAACGTAGTCGCGTTGGCTGCCGCAGCGGCCAGATTGGTCGCCAGACGCTCAGAGTTCGATACGGCGTTACCGCCCAGATTCAAAACAATATTGTAACCTGCCATTTTCCAGATCGTCGATTAACTTGTCGTCAAAGTTGTCCTGTTGGTAAGGAGCTAACTCGCAGTTTCTGCACCAGTACATCGATGCCGCGAAGAGCTCTTCGATCAGCGTCCGAGGGTACAGCGTATGATCCATCAGCAAGTGGAACGGAATGTTGCAGTAGTGTGCTACGAAAACCCGTCGAAGGAACAAAGGGTCCTCCTGCTGCGCTCTTTTGAGAATCAGATGATTCTGAACGATACGTTTAGCGTCTTCCTGCTTCGATTCCTCTACGCCTAGAATATCACGTATCGGATATGTTAGGCGTTCTCGAAAAAAGCGTGGAACTCCTGCTGGGTCTCGTCAGTGTTCAGAAGTGTTCGAGCTGCTCGGGTGTCCGACAGAACACACGCGAAGTCCGATTCCGGATTTTTCTCGTCCTCAGCTTTATGCACCATGAACTGACGAACATAGGCTTTCGACGCATCCGACATGTTCCGAAACTCGGAAGGCATGCGCCCCAGCATGTCGATGTAAGCATACGCAAAATCCGTATGCTCGTCTTTGCGCCGGTCGAACGGCACTACTTGAACCTCGATGTCCCGCTCACCCGTGGGTGTGAGAACATTTTTAAGCGTAACTTTACGCAATACCAACTCTTTTCCCATACCTGTTTTGTTTTTGGTTAGCGGTTCATGGGGCGATCAAACCCCATGAACCAGATACTCGCACTCTACAACAGCGTCGTGGCAACCGCCATTCCTCGGGCGCGGAAACGGAGTGATTGCAGAGTTTCCGTACCCCGTCGTTCGACATCATCACTCTCTTCAACACCGGTACAACTGGTGAAGGTCTTGGTCGTCGACGTGGCCGGAACATCGTTGCGTTTGTTCCAAACCGCCGTGATCGTCAAGCTCTCCACGATGTCCCGAATATGCACGATCGGATGGTCAGTAGCCGCGGTAGCCGCTCTGACCGCGTCCATGATCGTGATCCACTCGGCCGTCTGAATAGAGAACGAAATATCGTAGGTGTTTCCTCCGTTGTCCGTCCCGATCGGCTCGTCCGTAGAGAACGCGCCGATGTCGTCGGTCTGACCGGAAATTACAGAGCTGAAATTCGCACCGGTGCCGATCTTAATCGGCGTACCGATTGCGTTGAACGTGAGGTAGAGCTCAAAGTCTCTTGCCGCAATAACTTTCTGTGCCATACTACTCTACGCTTTTTACATAGAAAACGAAACCTTCTACCCAGCGGAGAGTGATCGCCTGCTGGATTCCCAACGTAACCTCCAAAGTACGAGTACCCTGCATGTCGTTGTTCTTTGCGACGATCTGGATCGTCGCGTCAGAGATGTCCCCGCTGTCGATGTACGGCTGGATGACCGATGCACGCGCTGCATCGAGCATGACCTGCTTGAACGTCGACTGGATGTCCCCAGACTTCGAAGTCGGGATTTTCGTATTGAGGTACTTGTTAAAGAATGCACGCAGATCATCGACGACGGACGCGATAGTACGCGCAGCTTCGATCGTACACAAAGCCGTGCTGGAATCTTCGGCCGTAGAGCCGTCGTTGATCCACAAACCGTTCTCGGGCGGCCGCGAGATCGGGAAGATATACTGCTTGTCCGACAGAGCGTCGATCGTCGCCTGGGACGCCGAAGCGCAAGGAGAGTTGGCCCAAGTAACCGTCGAGCCACTTACCGCTCCGTCTACGAAAAACAGATCGGTGCCGAATGCCGACAACGACCCGTCGCCCATCGACGTACCTACCGAAAGCGTCGAGACCCAACCGCCGACAGCCCCGACGGCCGCACGACTGCCCTGACGCTTGGTGAACGTCACGACGCCCACCATACCTGACGCTTTCGTGGACAAATCCTCCAACTCGGAGATATCGCCGGTGATAACGCCGACGTCCGTGATGATGCACGTGGAAAACGCTTGCGCGTACATTTTCATAACCGTGGCTTGGAGTTTGGTCACGTCTGGTGCCGACGTCATCTTCGTCGGGTCGTTCGAAATGAGAATCTGACGCGGCCGATACTCGTTGCCGCCCACCGTGGTGTACTTCACCCACAAGGGCAGCTTATCTTCGATCTTGCTGGTGTAGTCCGCCAGACCGACAATCCACAGTATCGTACCGGAGTTGTTCACGTAGGCCTTCGGCTGGTAGAAGTCGTTGACCTGCTCGTACAAGTCCTTGTTGTTCGCCTCCGTGATCCCGTAGCTGGCCAAATCATTGGCCGAGGTCAGCTTATACGGCATGTCCAGCTCGAAAGCGACCGTACCGGGGCTAGCAGATGTTGCCTTCGCACCGACGACGATCAGCATCGAGTTGGAATTGACCGATGCAGGAGGGGCCAATACCGTATTGGAGATGTTGATATTAATTCCTGTTCTTGCCATAAGGCATTACTTTTTCTTTCTGTTCGACTTCTTAGGTTCATCCTCCGACGCACCGAGTGCTTCGGCGATGTTGTCCACTGTCTGTTCGTCGACAGCGGGGGCCTTCGCAACCTTCCGCACCGTCGTCTCTTCGAGAACCTTCTGGCGCGGTACGATCGCAACTTCGAACAGACGATCGAACTCTGCGGTGTCGCGGCCGTATGCCCGCAGACGGTCGATCGAAACCATGTCGGCCGTCATTTCGATATACCCCACGAACTTCGACGCATCGTCGATAATCATGTTCTTGACACGGATCGCTGCTTCGACCGAATCGCGGGTACGGAACATCATACCCTCGGTCGTCACGTACAGCTTCTTGTAGACGGAAAGCTGCATTGCGATCTGCTGAATCTGTTGTTTATTAAACTTCGTCTTCATCTTGTTTTGTTTATTATGACCGTGAAGGTGTCTTCCCTCCCCACCTCCACGGTCATAAAGTTACACTACGCGCCTGCTTCCTCGGTAGGAACGATGAGCGCAGCGCCTACACCGTTCGAACGAGCTACCGTCGCACCGGTCGACATCCAGCCAGACATCGTGTATCCGTAGTTCTGCGGATCGGGCATTACGATAACATCGATCGTACCAACACCGGCAATGACCTCGCCCTCGACGAAGGCCACACCAGCTCCGACATGCTTCGCAGTGGTCGATGCGGGCGATACGTCGGTGATCTTGCCGTCGTTGGACACCGTGCCGTCGGCGTACATCGCCGGATCGAGCTCTGCGGCCGACGAGGTGAGGTTGTAGCGAGCCACGGGGTTACGAGCCGTGATGCGCGAGCCCGAATACTCGAAGCCGCTGCCGACCGAACCAGAGAGGTGAGGCGTCAGCAAGGTCTTGAACGTCGCATCGGTGGCCAGCTTCGTGTAGAGGTTAGCCGGAAGGACAATTTCGACCTTGCGGTTGTTCAGCGTGTAGTTCTGCAACAGGAAGGCGCCCTCCGTCATGATGATGTCGTCGGCGACCACACCTTTGATCGTGACTGCCGAGCTCGGAGCCTCGATCGGGAAAAGGCCGCTCGACGAGAACGACGATCCGGTGGTGGGGATTTTCGAAATGCCGGCCGTGTTGGCAACCACCTGCAAAATGTAGGTGCAAACATCCGACATCAGCGAATCCATCGCAGTCGTCCAACCCCACGACTGCTTGTCGTAGGCCAAAATAGCCATGTCGGCGTTCTGGAACGTGATCGGCTGGATCGAGAACACTTGACGCGCGATCGTCCGCTTCACGTCGTCGTAGAAGTACTTCGGCGCGTTAACCGGAGTTACCGCACCAGTGTACGTCGCCGGATTGATTCCGCTCTCGATGTAGATCGCGCCTTCACGATCCGACATGGGCACGAAGCGGATCGAACGCATGAACGTGTTGTTCGGGAGCAGCTTCTCCAAGAACAGCGACATCCATTTGATGACGCCCAGATCGGCCGCGGTCAGCGTAGCCGCAGCCGCACCACCGGCCGCGCACTCTACGAGCATATACAGACCGTTTTTGCGCTCATGCGTCACTCCGTTCGTGAAGTTGCAAGCGCTGGCCAGAATGACCATACGCTCGTCAGCAAGCATGGACGAAGCAAGAATCTGCATCGTCTCGACGTTCTCCGGCGTGTTGTCCATAACGGTGCTCCCACTACGGAACGCCGCATTCACCGCCTCCAACCGATTCTGGAACTCACGGTCACAGATCAGTTCTTTGTACGTTTTGTTCATCGTTGAAATTGTTGATTGTGGTTTGATATTGTGTTCATGCCACGCCATACCTGCCGGCATTGCGCGGCGCCCCTGAGATGCCTCGATGTTCTCGCCTCCACCCTCGGCTGCTGCCTCGACGGGTTCGCCTCCACCCTCAGCTGCTGCCTCGACGGGTTCGCCTTCGCCCTCGGCTGCTGCCTCGACGGGTTCGCCTTCACCCTCAGCTGCTGCCTCGACGGGTTCGCCTTCACCCTCAGCTGCTGCCTCGACGGGTTCGC
>OOAE01000460.1_pt1 | contig 39183 bp, 24 predicted proteins | sample 1671271 | NCBI WGS metagenome assembly OOAE01 (sample SAMN06348139, study PRJEB24527) | human gut metagenome | biome: human gut; feature: ankylosing spondylitis patient; material: feces | host: Homo sapiens | place: China | collected 2015-10 | reverse complement strand
CCGCCGTCATGGGCCCGAATGCGATGCACGGGTGCGGTTCCCCCTGAAATTTGACTCTGGCACTGCCACGGTATACGGTGCTTGATTTGTAATGAAGATGTGACGAAGGACGACGAGAGATGACTCCAGTTACCCGCAAGGTGCGTGTGAAGGTTCCGGCCACCAGCGCCAATCTTGGCTCCGGTTTCGATACGGTCGGTTTGGCCTTGGACTATCATGACGAGCTTGAATTCACGCTGAGCGCCGACCCGGTGAACACCGCGGCGCAGGTGATGATCGAAGGCGAGGGCGAGGACACCCTGCCTCGTGACGAGACGCACTTGGTGGTCTCCACGTTCCGCCACGCATGCCAGACCTTCGGTCTGGGACGCGTCGGATTCATTCTGCAGGCGCACAACAACATCCCTCAGGCGCGAGGCATGGGTTCCTCCGCCGAGGCCATCGTCGCCGGCATCGCCGCCGCGGCAGCCTTCGCGCAGGACGACGACCTCAACCGCGACGCCGTGTTCGAGCTGGCCGCTGCCATCGAAGGTCATCCGGACAACGTGGCCCCGGCCGTGTACGGCGGCCTGACCATGTCCTGGGACATGGAGACCGCGGAAGGTGTCGGATCCGTGCCGATTCCAGGCGGCGAGCCGATGCACAACGGCTTCCACACCATCAATTACCGCGTGGCGGACGATCTGACCGCGGCCGTGTTCGTGCCGGACTACGAGCTGTCCACCGAAAAGGCCCGTCAGGCGTTGCCGACTGAGATTCCGTTCAAGGACGCCGTGCACAACGTCTCCCGTGTGAGCCTGCTGCCGGCCGCCATGAACCCCGCGATGCTGGCCTCCGGCTCGCGTCAGAACGCCAACGCACTGCTGTTCGCGGCCACGCAGGACCGTCTGCATCAGCCGTACCGCGCCTCGCTGATGGAGCCGTCCTGGGCGCTGATCGAGAAGATGCGCTCCCACGGCTTCGCCTCCACCGTGTCTGGCGCCGGCCCATGCGTGCTGGTGCTGCACCATGGCGACGCCCACGAGGAGCTTGAACAGATCGCCGCCGAAGAGCTGGCATCCGGCCATTGGCGTGTGCTGCATCTCGCGGTCGACACCAAGGGTGTGCAGGTGGAACGCGCATGAGCATCCCGCTGATTCTCGCCTCCCAGTCCCGTCCACGCCGTGACGTGCTGTTCTCCGCCGGCATCTGCCCGACCATCCGTGTCTCGCACGTCGACGAACCTGCCGCGCTTGAACGCGAGGCGGCCGCGCTTGGCGTCACCGTGAACGACCTGAGCGTCGAACAGCGTGTGATGATTCTCGCCACGGCGAAGGCCGAGGCCGTGCACCAGGCGTATCGCAACATCGCCGATACCGCGGCGCACGCGCGCGGGGAGCGCGTGGTCGGCTTCCCGCTCCGGGCGGTAGACGATCGCGACGCATCCTCGGCGGGCACAGACGCACGCACGGACAGCGCGCAGTCCGCCGACGAGACGAAGACCCGCGATTTCTCCGGCATCGCCATTCCCACCGTCGCCGAGCCGATCGCCGATTTCGTGGATGGCCGTCCAAGCCTGACCCGTTCGAAGGCCGGCCCGCTGATTCTCGGCTGCGATTCCATGTTCCTGCTGGACGGCGAATGCTACGGCAAGCCGCATAGCGAAGAGGTAGCGCGCGAACGGCTGCGTGCCATGCGCGGTGCCACCGGCGAGCTGTGGACCGGCCATTGCCTCATCGACTTCGCGTCGGGCCGCATGGTGCGCGGCGCCAGCAAAGCGACCCTGCACTTCTGCGAATATTCCGACCTGGATATCGAACGCTACATCGCCACCGGCGAGCCGCTGGAAGTGGCCGGATCGTTCACTTTGGAAGGTTTCGGCGGCGCGTTCATCGACTCGATCGAAGGCGATCCGCACGGCATCATCGGCCTGAGCCTGCCGTTGGCGCGCCGTCTGGCGGCGCAATTGGGCGTCGAATGGACCGATCTGTGGAACGTCACGCGCTCCGACCTCGCGCCGGACGCCGAATATGATGCGAAAACGGGTGCCGCGAAGCCGCTGCCGCCCAAGGAGAACGTGCACCAGCCGGGAGACGGCTGGGTCGACTGCGCCTGCGGTCGCAAGCATTGGGGTACGAACGGCGCGTCCGGCGTGCTCTTGGCCCGCCGCAGCGAGACGACCGGTGAGGTGACGCACGTCGTCATGCAGCACCGCGCGGTATGGAGCGCGGAAGGCGGCACGTGGGGCATTCCCGGCGGCGCCACCGCCGATGGCGAAAGCCCGATCGAGGGCGCACTGCGCGAATCGTACGAGGAAGCCAACATCACGCCGGAGGACATCGACGTGGCCGGATCGTACTGCGAGGACCACGGCCCATGGTCGTACACCACGGTGTTCGCCTTCGAAAAGCCGGGGCACCGCGTCGAACCCAAGGCCAACGACGACGAAAGCATGGAGATCGAATGGGTGCCGGTCGATGACGTGCCCAACCGCAAGCTGCTGACTGCCATGCGCACCGATTGGCCTAACTTCGCGGCGCGTCTGCGTGCTTTGGCGGCCGTGCGGTAGCCTGCGTGCAGTGTGCCGCATCCTTGGAACATGACGGCTGTTAGCGCTAACTGAAGTTGCGTGTACAATAGGCGAACGTACCAACAGTTGTGTGCGAAAGGCGATGGGGCATGGCAGACAAACGCAATGCGGGCAATAGGCGTCCTTCGATGTTCGAAGTGGCGAAGCTGGCTGGTGTGAGCCACCAGACGGTCTCGCGCGTCATCAACCATTCGCCGGACGTTTCCGACGCCACCCGTGAGAAGGTGCAGAGGGCCATCGACCAGCTCGGATACCGTCCCAGCAACTCCGCCCGCGCGCTTGCCTCGCACCGGTCCCGCACCATCGGCCTGATCGCCGGCGGCCAGCATTTCTATGGCCCGATCTCCACGATTTCCGCGATTGAGACGATGGCCCGCCAGCATGGCCTGTTCGTGACGGTGAGCATGGTGCATGAGGCGCTGTGCTCGCAGGAGGAATTCGACGACCTGTGCCGCACCTTCGACGAGATGAACGTCGATGCGTTCATCTTCCTCACGCCCACCGATGTCATGTTCTCCGCGGCATGCCGGACGCGGATCGCGCAGCCTCGTGTGATCGTCACATCCACGCACGGTGGCATCGGCGTGCAGGACGGCCTGCGGCTGATGAAGTCCGCCGACCGCCGCCGCGTATCCGTCGTCGGCATGGACCAATGGTCCGCGATGGCCGACGTGATGCATCTCGTCGTGGAATACGGGCACCGTTCGGTGCTGTATTTCGCCGGTCCCAAGGAGTGGCGCGACGCGGCGACGCGCCTGCTGGCATGGAACAAGCTATGCGCGGCCAATGCGGTCAATTCCGTGACGGTGCAGTGCGAGACCTGGGAATCCTCCGAAGCGTACGGCAAGATGAACCACATCCTCGACAACATCGGCCGCACCGGCGGCAATCTGCCGACATGCATGGTCTGCGCCAACGACAGCCAGGCCGTGGGTGTGGCCCGCGCGCTGCATGAGCATGGCGTGCGCGTTCCGCAGGATGTGAGCCTGGTGGGTTTCGACGACATGCCTGCCATGGACAATATGTTCCCGCCGCTGACCACGGTCCGTCCCGGCTTCGAGCAGCTGGGTGTCGCCGCCATGCGTGAGACGCTGTACTTGCTGGGCGCGGGGGAGGAGAACTCCTTCGGATCATCGCAGCATGGCGTCGGACTGGTGTCGGCGCAGATGGTCAACCGCAGCTCCCTGGGTCCTGTCCGCCGTCGCTAAGGCGCTGCTTCTTCTCGATTTGTTTATATATTCATTGCTCCGATGACACGTCGGATTTGGTGCGTCACGGGTTTGTGCCTACAATAGTGAGCGTTAACAGTGAGCGCTAACATTCAGTTGACAGAGTGGTTGCGAGGCGCTCGGACGCAAGGAGTTCGTGAACTATGACGCAAGAGCAGGTCGCAGTGACCGCCGAGAAGATCCGCGCAGGCAAGACGAGCCTGGGCATCGACTTCGGCTCCACCCGCATCAAGGCGGTGCTCATCGATGACGCCTACCACACCATCGCGGCGGGCGACTATGAGTGGGCCAGCCATCTCGAGGACGGGCTGTGGAGCTACACCCAGGAGGAAATCTGGAAGGGTTTGCAGACCGCATACGCCCGGATGGCCGGCGACGTCGAAACCGCCTATGGCGAACGGCTGACCCACGTGGGGCACATCGGCTTCTCCGCCATGATGCACGGCTACCTCGCCTTCGACAAGTCCGGCGAACTGCTCGTGCCGTTCCGCACCTGGCAGAACACCAACACCCACGAAGCCCACGAGAAGCTTTCCGAGCTGTTCCAGTACAACATTCCGGAACGCTGGTCCGTGGCACACCTCTACCAGGCGGTGCTCAACCACGAGGAGCACGTCTCCAAGGTGGACTACATCACCACACTCGCCGGCTACGTGCACTGGAAGCTCACCGGCGAGAAGGTGCTCGGCGTGGGCGACGCCTCCGGCATGTTCCCCATTGACCCGTCCACCCATACCTACGAAACCGAGTTCATCAAGCGATTCGACGCGATCGAGGAAGTCGCCGCGCAGCCGTGGAAGCTTGAGAACCTGCTGCCCCGTCCGCTCGTGGCGGGCACCCCGGCCGGCACGCTCACCGCCGAAGGCGCCAAACTGCTCGACCCGACCGGCACCCTTCAGCCGGGCGTCGTCCTCGCCCCGCCGGAAGGCGACGCGGGCACCGGCATGGTCGCCACCAACTCCGTGCGCGTGCGCACCGGCAACGTCTCCGCCGGCACTTCGATCTTCGCCATGGTCGTGCTTGAGCACAAGCTGACGCGCCTGCATCCGGAAGTCGACCTCGTCACCACCCCAGCCGGCGACCTGGCCGGCATGAGCCACGCCAACAACTTCACTTCCGATCTCAACGCCTGGGTCGGCCTGTTCGGACAGTTCGCCGCCGCGATCGGCCAGCCGGTCGATGCCGGCACGCTGTACGGCACGCTGTTCCGCGCCGCGATCGCGGACGATGTCGACGCCGACTGCGGTGGTCTGCTCAACTATCCGTTCCGCTCCGGAGAATTCCTGGCTGGCCTGCCGGAAGGCCGACCGCTGTTCGCCCGCAGCCCGGAGGCGCGCATGAGCCTCGGCAACTTCATGAGAACCCAGCTGTTCAGCGCCTTCTCGCCGGTCAAGATCGGCATGGATGTGATGACCAAGGACGAAGGCGTCGCCGTCGACTCGCTCGTCGGCCACGGTGGCATCTTCACCACGCCGAAGGTCGCGCAGAAGATCCTCGCCGCCGCATTCGACACCCCGATCAAGGTCATGGCCACCGCCGCCGAAGGCGGAGCGTGGGGCATGGCCGTGCTCGCCGACTATCTGTGGCACGCCGACCAGCCGCTCGCCGACTACCTCGACGCCCGCGTCTTCGCCGACGCGGCCTCCACCACGGAAGCGCCGGATGCCAACGACGTGGCCGGCTTCGAAGCCTTCTTCGACCGCTTCCGCAAGGGTCTGCCGATCGAGCATGCCTCCATCGAAAACATCCCGCTGGAAACCAAATAACCGTCCATCGCAACAACAGCAAGCCTGACGAAAGGAACACAATATGGCAACGTTGGCTGATTACGGCCCGGAAGTACGAGCTGAAGTCAAGCAGGTGCGCGAAGTGGTCGCCACCCTGCACGAGCAGCTCATCAAGTGGAATCTGGTGGTGTGGACCGCAGGCAACGTGTCCCAGCGCCTGCACACCGCCGACCTGATGGTCATCAAGCCGTCCGGACTGCGCTACGAGTACCTCACCCCAAGCTCGATGGTCGTGTGCGACCTTGACGGCAACGTGGTCGACGGTGCCGAAGCGCCGAGCTCCGACACCGCGTCCCACGCCTACATCTACCGCCACATGCCCGACGTGTACGGCGTGGTGCACACCCACTCCACCTACGCCACCGCATGGGCGGCCACCGGTCAGAACATTCCGTGCGGCCTGACCATGATGGGCGACGAGTTCGGCGGCCCGGTGCCGGTCGGCCCGTTCCGCCTCATCGGCTCCGAAGCCATCGGCGAAGGCGTGGTCGAAACCCTGAAGAAGTATCCGAAGTCCCCGGCCGTGCTCATGCAGAACCATGGTCCGTTCACCATCGGCAAGGATGCTGAGGCCGCCGTCAAGGCAGCCGCCATGACCGAAGAGGTGGCGCACACCATGTGGGCCGCTAAGCAGCTCGGCGACATCATCCCGATCTCCCAGGAAGACATCGATAGCCTTAACGACCGCTACACCAACGTCTACGGCCAGCACTGACGCGACGGAAACTGAAACGACAAACCCAACAACGAAGTAAGGAATAATCCAACATGGCAATGGAAAACCCATTTGAAGGCAAGGAAATCTGGTTCGGCGTCGGATCGCAGGACCTGTACGGCGAGGAGGCGCTGCGCCAGGTGGCCCAGCAGACCGGCGAGATGGTCGACTTCCTCAACGCGACCGGCAAGATCCCGGCCAAGATCGTGCTCAAGCCGACCCTGAAGTCCTCCGACGGCGTCAAGGCCTTCATGACCGAAGCCTCCGCCAACCCGAACGTCATCGGCGTGATCACCTGGTGCCACACCTTCTCTCCGGCCAAGATGTGGATCCGTGGTCTCGAAGTGCTCACCAAGCCGCTGCTGCAGCTGGCCACCCAGCACCACAGGGAAATCCCGTGGGAGACCATCGACATGGACTTCATGAACCTGAACCAGGCCGCCCACGGCGACCGTGAGTTCGGCTACATCGTGTCCCGTCTGGGCATTCCGCGCAAGATCGTCGTCGGCCACTACACCGATCCGGAAGTCGCCGGAAAGGTCGGCACCTGGGCTCGCGCCTGCGCCGGCTGGGATGCCTCCCAGAACATGAAGGTCATGCGTTGGGGTGACAACATGCGTAACGTGGCCGTCACCGAAGGCGACAAGACCGAAGCCGAGCGCGTGTTTGGCGCTTCGATCAACACCTGGGCCGTCAACGACCTCGTCGCCGCCTACGAGAAGGTCAAGGACAGCCAGGTCAAGGACCTCATCGAAGACTACAAGGCCAAGTACGACGTGGCCCCCGAGCTGCTTGATTCCCGCTACGATGAGCTGTTCATCGCAGCCAAGGAAGAGGCCGCCATGGTCAACATGATGCGTGAGAACGGTTGCACCGCCGGCGTCGACAACTTCGAGGACCTCGGCACCCTGCCGCAGCTGCCGGGCGTCGGCCCGCAGCGCTTCCCGTCCGAGTACGGCTGGGGCTTCTCCGCCGAAGGCGATTGGAAGACCTCCGTGCTGGTGCGCATCGGCGCCGTGATGGGCTACGGCCTTGAGGGTGGCGCCTCCCTGATGGAGGACTACTCCTACAACTTCGTGCCGGGCAACGAGTTCGACATGGGCTCCCACATGCTGGAAGTCTCCCCGTCCATCGGCACCATCGCCAAGCCGAAGCTGGCGATCTACCCGCTGGGCATCGGCGGCAAGTCCGACCCGGTCCGTCTGGTGTTCTCCGGCAAGCCGGCCGACGCCGTCGTGGTCTCCATGGCCGACGAGCGCGAACGCTTCCGCCTGCTCATGGACGAGGTCACCATCGTCGAACCGCAGGGCTCCCTGAAGAACCTGCCGTGCGCCCGCGCCGTGTGGAAGCCGAAGCCGGACCTGAAGACCGCCGTGCAGTGCTGGATTGCCGCCGGTGGCTCCCACCACACCTGCATGACCACGTCCGTCGGTCGTGAGGCTTGGGAGGACTTCGCCCGCATCGCCGGCGTCGAACTCGCCGTCATCGACGAGAACACCAACGCCCGCCAGTTCGAGAAGGAGCTGGAGCTGAGCGAAATGTATCACCGCCTCAACAACCGTCACTGAAATAACGGAGCGTTAACAGCACGGCAGGAAACTTGACGTACCTTCGTACGCCGGCGTTTTCTGCCGCACTGTTACCGCACGCGTTATCTCAGCGATACGGGGTGCGCTTAAAAAACAGCACGGCGGGGAAGTTGACGTACTTTTGTACGCAGCGTTCCCCGCCGTGCTGTTTTTGTTTACCTATGTGCGGCTCAGCGCTTGCCGGCGTACAGCTGGCGGTCGATCACGTCGGCGAACACGCGGTTCACTGCCGGACGCACCACCTTCAGCGACGGCGTCAGGCACTTGTTCTCCTGCGTGAACTGCGCATCCAGCACCACGAACTTACGCACGGATTCGGCGCGCGAAACCGTCGCGTTCGCCTTGTCCACATACTTCTGAATCTCGTCATGAACGGCGGCGGTAGCCGCCACGCGGTCAAGCGGCGTATCCGCGGACAGGCCCACGGACGGCAGCCAGGCCGCCAATCCTTCCGGATCGAGCGTGACCAGCGCGCCGATGAACGGACGATTATCGCCCACCACCACGGCATGCTCCACAATCGGACACTTCGCAATCTCCTGCTCCATCGGAATCGGCGACACGTTCTTGCCGCCGGCGGTGATGATGATGTCCTTCTTGCGGCCCGTAATCGTAATACGACCCTCATCGTCGATCGACGCAAGATCGCCGGTGCGCAGCCAACCGTCCTCGGTGAACACCTCGGCCGTTTTCTCCGGCAGATTGTGGTAACCCATGAACACGTTCGGTCCCTTGACCTGCAGCTCGCCATCGTCGGAAATACGCACGGACGATCCCGGCGCAGGCTGGCCGACGGTGCCGATCACATTGTCCGTGACGCGGGTCGCGGCGAACGGCGCCGCGGTTTCCGTCATACCGTAGCCCTGGATCATCGGCAGGCCGATGCCGTTAAAGAAATGCGCCAGCGACACATCCAGCGGAGCGCCACCGCACGCCACATAACGGATACGCGGGCCCAACGCGCCACGCACGGTGTGGTATACGGACGCCTCATACGACAGGTGTTCGGCGGTCTGCTTCATGGTCGGTTTCTCGCCGGCCTGCTGCATGCGCGACCAGTCGCGCGCGGACTCGGCGGCCTTGAGGAACAGGCGGCCCTTCCAACCCATGCCGGCCTTGCGGGAAGCCGCGTTGTACACCTTCTCGAACACGCGCGGCACGCCCAGCAGGTACGTCGGCTCGAACGAACGCACATCCGGCAGCAGCGTCTTGGTGTCCGGCAGATAGCCGACCACGCCGTCATCGGAAGCGATCGACGCGTACTGGATGAAGCGCGCGAAGCAGTGGGCGAGCGGCAGGAACAGCAGCAGACGCGGATGGTCCTCGAGAATCATCTCGTGCAGCGCAAGGCTGCCGGCGCGCGTGATCGACACGAAATTGCGATGCGACAGCTCGGCACCCTTCGGTGCCCCTGTGGAACCGGACGTGTACACGATGGTGGCCAGATCGTCGGCACGCACCGACGCGATACGCTCGTCCAGCTCCTCGTCGGACACGGTGACGCCCAATCCCTCCAGCGCGCCCATGGCATTGGCGTCGAGCATCAGAATATGCTTCAGAGACGGGCAGCGGCCAATCACGGAATCAAGACGGTCGAAGCGTTCGCGATCGTCGGCGATGGCGAGCTTCACGTTGGAATCGTTGAGAATGCGTTCGGCCTGAGCCGCGGAATCGGTGTCGTAGATCGGCACATTGACCGCGCCGATTGCGGCCAGTGCGAAATCAAGCACGCCCCACTCGTAACGGGTGGCGGAGAAGAGGGTGACGGCATCCCCCTTGCCGATGCCGAACGCGATCAGGCCTTTGGCCGCGGAGAGCACGTTCTTGTGGAATTCGCCGGTCGTCACCTTGGTCCACTGGCCCGGAGCGGTTTTGCGTTCCGCGATCACGGTGTCTTCGCCGGTGCGCTTGATGCGTTCGGTAAGCAGGGAGTAGATGGATTCGTCGTCGCGTACTTCGACGGATGCGCCCGGGGTCGTGTACTCGGTGAGCATGAAGTGTTCTCTTTTCTTGCGTTTCCGCGGTTTTCGTGGGTTTTGCGATATATGCGATCGCTGCGATTGCGGTGATCGGTGACGTGCTTTTCGCGTCCTGTGTCGCGCCTCGCATATCGTAAGTTACGGTGACGTAAGTCCGCATTGTAAGAAACAACAAGAAATATGGCGACGGGTTTGTTTGAACTGACAAAGTGGCACGAAACGTCAACGGAACGGGGGATTGGTACACGGATCCATCATCTCGAAAAAAGGTTTGACGCGTTCGATCGCAGGGTGTCCAACGGGTTGCGCGACGGGTTCGAGAGGGGTTGCCCTTACGGGCGAAAACGGTGGAAAATGCGGCAAAACTGGGCGGAGTGACGTTGCGAACCACAACATGTTCCGTGTACACTCAAGTTTGGCGCAACTACCCCTTGCGCCTAGGCTGTTTGCTCAACGGCGAACATTCAGCCGCCTCACTTTTCGCCGTTCCCTTGGTTTTCTGTGGTTTTGCTGTTGTGCATTTGCTTGCGAGTTCTGATGGTTTTCTAGATTTTTCCGACGATTTTCTGCGATTGCCGTTCCGTCATTGCCTTTCGTCGGTATGCCCGATACGCTTGGAGCGGATGGCGGTATTGCAAACGATTGGAAAAGGGGCATGATGTTCGACAAGCGGCTGTTTTCCTTGGCTGACGGCGTCGGTCGATTGATCGCGGCGAAAGTCGCCTGCCAATGGCTGGGCCTCGTGGCCAACATCGCCTTCGTCGTGGCCGTGGTGCGTATGCTGCAACCGCTGTTCGCGCCCGTACCGTCCGCCACCGCGCCCTGCATCGCCATTATTCTTATTGCCGCGGTCGTGCGATTCGTCACCATTCGCGCCGCCGCACGTTTCGGTAGCGAGGCCGCCGAACGCGTCAAACTCGCGCTGCGTGAGAAACTGTTCAATAAGATGCTCGCGCTCGGCCCGTCCTACGCGCAGCGCGTGCGCACCGCCGGCGTGGTGCAGTCCGCGGGCGAAGGCATCGAACAAATCCAAAGCTTCTTCGAACTGTTCCTGCCGCAACTGTGCTACGCCGTGCTCGCCCCCATCACGCTGTTCGCCGTGCTTGCGCCGATCGACCTGCCCACCGCCGCGACGCTGCTCGCCTGCGCGCCGCTCATCGTGCTCATCGTCGGCATGGTGGCGATGCGTGCCGCCCGCGTATTCAAGAAATACTGGGGCAAATACACGGATATGGGGGCGTCGTTCCTCGACAATCTGCAGGGACTTGAGACGCTGAAAACCTTCGATGCGGACGGGCGCGCCGCACGAGTCATGGACGAGAAGGCCGAACAGTTCCGCGTGATGACCATGAACGTGCTGCAGATCCAACTGCGTTCGCTCACGGCGATGGATGCCGTGGCATACGGTGGCGCGGCCGCCGGCATCGGCGTTGCGGTATGGCGATTCGTATCCGGCTCGCTCTCGCCGTCTGGCGTTTTCGCGCTGTCCGGCGTGCTGCCGCTTGGTTTGACGCCGATCGCCGCGGTATTGCTGACGATTCTGCTAGCCGCCGATTTCTTCATTCCGCTGCGACAGCTCGGCTCGTATTTCCACGTTGCGATGAACGGCATGACGTCCACGAAACGTATTTTCGCGCTGCTCGACGCGCCCGAACCGGAGCATGGCAGCAAGGAACTGCCGGAATTCGGGGCTTCCGGGCGTGGTGTCGGCGTGGAGTTTCGTGGTGTTTCGTACCGGTATGCGGACGCGGATGTGGATGCTGGGGGTGCTGCTGGTGCGGGGCCTGACGCTGCCGGGTCTGCGGGTGCCGGTGTTGCGAGTCCCCGTCGTATATCGTCCACATCGCATTCCGATATGCGGAACGCGGATGTGGACAGCGTTGATGAGGGCGGCGGCGCGGGTGACGCGCGCGAAACGCGCTACGCCTTGCGCAACGTGGCCCTCCGTGCGCTGCCCGGCGAAGTCACTGCGATCGTCGGGCCATCCGGTTCCGGCAAGTCCACAGCCGTCCAGCTGCTTGCCGGCACGCTTGTCGGATATGAAGGCGATGTGCTGCTGTCCGAAATGCCATCCGGAATGCAGGACGAAGTGCTGGGCGCTATGTTAAGCAGTGCGGCGCCGGATGACAGTGAAACCCTGAAATCGCACCAAATCCGCGACCTCACCGCAGCATCGCTCACCCGCGAAATCTCCATCGTCTCCGCGCACAGCCACCTGTTCGCCGGCACCCTGCGCGACAACCTGCTCATGGCCCGCGCCGACGCCACCGACAACGAGCTGTGGCAGACGCTGGAAGCCGCGCATATCGACGATTTCGTGCGCGCGCAATCGCGAGGACTCGATATGCCGATCACGCAGGACGGCGCGAATCTGTCCGGCGGGCAGAAACAGCGCATTGCGATCGCCCGTGTACTGTTGCGCAGGTCGGCCGTCTATATTTTCGACGAGGCGACCAGCAGCGTCGACGCGGACAGCGAAACGTTGATTTTGCAAACGATTCGCGCGCTCGCCGACGCCGGCGCAACCGTGCTGATGGTCACGCACCGCATGGCGAACGCGGCCGACGCGGACCATGTCGTAGTGTTTGATGGGGGTGTCGTCGTCGAGCAGGGCGCGCATGACGATCTCATGGCCGCGGACGGCACGTATGCCAAGCTGTTCCGGGCGCAGGAAAGCGTGGAACGGGTGGGATTGTCTGGTCGCGTCGCGCCGCGCGTATCGCGTATGACTCATGCGTCTGGTGCGTTTGCCGTGTCTCGGATGTCTGGTTCCGCCGAATCGAACGCCAGTGGCGCCAAATCGGACATGCCAACAACCCAAGTCATCGCCCGCTTGCTGCGCGAAGTCGGCCCACTGCGCAAACCCATGGCCATCGCCTGCGCGTGCGGCATCCTCGGCCACCTCGCCGCCACGTTCCTGCCGGTTTTCGGCGTCGCCGCGCTGTTTGCCGCAGCTGGCGCAAAAGTCTGGAATCTCAGCCTTCCTGCGGCAATCGCAGCCATGATTATCTGCGCACTGATCCGCGGCGGCATGCGCTACGCCGAACAGTACATGAACCACAATGTCGCTTTCCGCCTGCTCGCGCTGTTCCGGTCGAAAACGTTTGCCGCGCTGCGTCGCCTCGCGCCCGCCAAACTGTCCGGCAAAGGCAAAGGCGACCTGATCGCGCTGGTCACCACCGACGTCGAACTGCTGGAAATCTTCTTCGCGCACACCATTTCGCCGGTTGTCATCGCCATCGCGACCACCGTGCTTTACGCGGTCGCATTGCTTACGTTGAGCCCTGCGATCGCTGTCACGCTGGTCATCGCGCACCTGACCGTCGGCATTGTGCTGCCGAAACTCTTCGCCACGGCGGTAGGTGGTCTCGGTGGGGATATTCGCCGCGAATCCGCCCAACTTGATGACGAAATGCTCGACGATATGCGCGGTCTCGACGAAATCATCCGATTCGGCCAAGGCCATGCGCGGCTTGCCGGCATCGCGTCACGCACGCGCTCGCTCTGGAGCCGCCGTGCCCGGCTGAGTGCCAAGAATGGCGATTTCGCAGGCTTCGGCGCGGTGCTGGTCGTACTGTTCACTGCCATCGCGGCATTGCTGGCGATGGTCACGTCCGGTACGACGATGCCGATCGCTTCCACCGCCGCCGCAACCATTCAAACCGTCCTTTCCGCGCCCGCCGCCCGCCTGACCGCCGCTTTCGTGCTGCTGGCCAGCTCGTTCGGTCCGACGCTCGCGTTGAGCGCGCTGCCGGCCAATCTCACGCAAACGTTTGCAGCCGCCTGCCGCCTGTTCGCGCTGATGGACGAAACCCCCGCAGTGGAGGAGCGGGGCGATTTCCTGCCGCGCTACCATGGCATGTCCATGCACGACGTCACGTTCGGCTACGGCAATTCGGGCGAGGCTCCAACTTCCGGAAGCGATGCGGATGCCCCCGAGTCGTCCGCCGAGCCAATCCTCAGCCACGTCTCGCTCGACGTTCCGCAACACGGCATCCTCGGCGTCCAAGGCCCGTCCGGCCGCGGCAAATCGACGCTGCTGAAACTGCTTATGCGTTACTGGGACCCGCAATCCGGCTTGGTCGCCCTGTCCGAGGTGCCGCTGCCGCAGATCGACGCGCATCATCGCCGTCGCGTGCAAACGATGATGGGACAGGAAACCTACCTGTTCGACGGCACTATCCGTGAAAACCTGCTTATGGCCTGCGACAGGGGCGATGCGGATAGGGCTGGTAATGCTGGCGATCCGGACGATTCCGCGACTTCCGGCAGAGCGCTTCTTACCCCGCCCGCTCCTCCCGTTTCGTGGAATGCCGCTGATTCCGTGCTTTCCACCCGGTCGACCCCTTCTGTCGGTGATGACGTGCTGCGCGCCGCGCTCGCCAAGGCTTCCGCGCTTGAACTGGTCGACTCGCTCCCGCAGGGCCTTGATACCCCCGTCGGCGAGTTGGGCGGGCGGCTTTCAGAGGGTGAACGGCAACGCATCGGCCTGGCTCGCGTCTTCCTGCGCAACGCGTCGCTGGTGTTGTTCGACGAGCCGACGAGTCGCCTCGACGCCTACAACGAATCCGTGATTCTGCAATCGATTGACGCGTTGGCGCAGCAGGGGAGCGCGGTGCTGCTCGTCTCGCACCGCGATTCCACCATGCGTATCGCGGACCGCATCGTGCGCATGTGAGCTGGCGCGTGCGGATTGCGAACTGATGCGGCGAGCCGATGCGTGCGAACTAGCGTGTGAATCGGCGTAATGCGGGGCCTGGTGAGGTGCCCATGCCCATGCGGCCGCATACGGACGCGCCGCACGTCCGCAATGTGGTCGTATGAAAATCGCATGTCATTCGTGTTTCCTATAGCGCGCGCGACGGCGTACGGAAGCGGACGAATCGAAAGCCATGGTCGCAGGTAAAGCAAGAAAAACGGACGAAACCGACGAAATGTCGACGGAATCGAAATCATAGGGAAATGAAACACTCTTGAAAATAAGGTTGCAAATTTAGCAAAACCGACTTTTTGGTAGGTTATAAGATTCAGTTCGCGTGAAATCGAAATGGGAAATCGTTAGTATCGATAGCAAACGATTATTTTCGACGAAAGGCTGGCGATGGCCAACGACAGGAACGAACTGAACAAGAATCTGGCGCAGATGCTCAAGGGTGGCGTGATCATGGACGTCACCACCCCCGAGCAGGCGAGGATCGCGCAGGACGCCGGCGCATGCGCGGTGATGGCGCTCGAGCGCATCCCGGCCGACATCCGCGCTGCCGGCGGCGTCTCCCGCATGAGCGACCCGGCCATGATCAAGGGCATCCAGGAGGCCGTGTCCATCCCGGTCATGGCGAAGGTGCGCATCGGCCACATCGCCGAAGCCCGCATTCTGCAGGCCATCGAAATCGACTACATCGACGAATCCGAAGTGCTCAGCCCCGCCGACGACGTGTACCACATCGACAAGAACCAGTTCGACGTGCCGTTCGTGTGCGGCGCGAAGAACCTGGGCGAGGCGCTGCGCCGTATCGCCGAGGGTGCGTCCATGATTCGTACCAAGGGCGAGCCGGGCACGGGCGATGTCATCCAGGCCGTGCGTCACATGCGCACCATGAACAAGCAGATCCGCGAGCTCGTCTCCCTGCGCGACGACGAGGTGTACGAGGCCGCCAAGCAGCTGGCCGTGCCGTACGACCTCGCCAAGTACGTGCACGACAACGGCCGTCTGCCGGTCGTCAACTTCGCCGCCGGCGGTGTGGCCACCCCGGCCGACGCAGCCCTGATGATGGAACTCGGCGCGGAAGGCGTGTTCGTCGGTTCCGGCATCTTCAAGTCGGGCGACCCGGCCAAGCGCGCTGCCGCCATTGTGCAGGCCACCGCCAACTGGCAGGACGCCGATCTGCTCGCGCGCCTGTCCGAGAACCTCGGCGAGGCCATGGTCGGCATCAACGAGGACGAGATCCAAACCATCATGGCGGCTCGCGGCGAGTGATTGGGCGCGGCTCCCCTGGGGGTCGCGGGCAGTTGCTCGCCGTGCATAGGGCGTGAAATGCGACGGTGGCCTCCATCGGCTGCCGCCGCGCCGAAACCCCAATCGTAGACAAACGCCGAAATCAATCGACGAAACCTCAAAACACGGTCAGAATACAGGAACAGCAATGGTTGTAGCAGTCGAATACATCTCCAAAGAAGAATCCGAAGACGCGGAATCCGCCAAGCATGGCGTGACCGGCATTCTCGCGGTGCAGGGCGCGTTCGCCGAACATGCGGCCATGCTCGATCGTCTCGGCGCACCGTGGAAGCTGCTGCGCGCCGACGAGGATTTCGACGATTCGATTGACCGGGTCATCCTGCCGGGCGGCGAAAGCACCACGCAAGGCAAGCTGCTGCGCTCGACCGGCCTGTTCGAGCCGATCGCGGCGCATATCGCCGCCGGCAAGCCGGTGTTCGGCACCTGCGCCGGCATGATTCTGCTGGCTCGCAAATTGGATAACGATTCGAACGTCTATTTCGGCGCGCTTGACGCCGTCGTGCGTCGCAATGCGTATGGACGCCAGCTGGGCTCGTTTGCCGCCACCGCCGATTTCGGCTCGGCTTCCGGCGATTCCGCCGTTGTGGTCGCGCCGGGCGAGCGCGTGCCGCAGGGCGGTGCGGCTGGTTCTGCTTCGGCTGGTTCTGTTCCGTCCGAATCCATTGTGTTGAAGGACTTCCCGCTCGTCTTCATTCGCGGACCGTTCGTGGCCGAGGTCGGTCCCGCCGCCACCGTCGAGACGTCGGTGGACGGCAACGTGGTCGGTCTGCGCCAGGGCAAGATCCTTGCCACGGCGTTCCATCCCGAACTCACCGACGACACCCGCATTCACGAGCTCTTCCTGAGTCTCTAGATTCCGGCTCGTCGCGCACGTCTTGCGATTTTCGCCCGTTTCGTTCGTTCGTGAGCGAAAGGGGGATTCGTTCCGTATGGTTTCCTACCCTTTTTCGCTCATGTCTTGCGATTTTCATGCGTTTCGGCCGTTCGTGAGCGAAAAGGGGTGTGGCGCGCCGGTCCTTTCGTTTGCGTTTCCTTGATTTTCCAACGATTTCGATTTTGCGTTTGACGTGATTTTGCGCACGTCCTGCGATTTTCGCACGTTCCGTCTGTTCGTGAGCGAATGGGGGTATCGTCCCGTACGGCCTTACGCCCTCTTTTGCTCACGTCTTGCGTTCCGGGCCCATTCCGCCCGTTCATAAACGGAACGTCCAAGCGAAATACACAAGCAGAAATGCGGGGAATCGCACAGAAATCCTATCCCCGCTTGTCCACTGATTTATACACACTCCATGCCGCAGCGTGCCGTGCCGGCACAAAGCATCTACCATAATCGCAAGTTATCCCCGCCTGACACGCCGAAGACACGCCGAACATGTGTATTTTCTGCGTTCTCCGACCACAACCCCGGTGCAGCTGGACATCGAATCGGCGGAAGCAATACCCTCGGACCATGAATGGTATCAACGATGTGAATGGTCCGAACGGACAACAGCACTATAAGCCGTTGGAGGCGCAGTCGATCGCGCAACGGCAGCAGGAGGTGTGGAACGTATGCCGCGCGTTGAAAGATCGTAACGAGTTGTATGGCGTGCTGACGTGGAACTCCGCGATCGCAATGTGGGGTGTGCCAGATCCGTCGATGGATTCGGCGCGGACGGCAGATGGTGTTCCCGTGGTTCATGTCGTGGTACAGACCGCGCGAAACCGCCGAAAAGGTATTCCGGGAGTGGTCGCGCATGTATGGAAAGGGCTGTCCGAAGAACATATCTGTCATACGCAAGACGGCATCGACGTGCTTGCTCCAGAGTCGACATGGGCTTCAATGGCGGAAACGTTGAGCGTTGATATGCTGGTCGAATTGGCTGAATCGCAGATGCGTCATGGGCGGACGACGAAGGAAAAACTTGCCGTTTTCCTCGAGGGAAATTCCTTTCGTGGCCGTCGCAAGTGCCAACTGGCATTGTTGCTGGTGGAATCGGGCAGTGATTCGCCCAAAGAGACCGAATTGCGATTGTGCTTACTGTCGTATGGTCTGTCTGGTTTCGCTGTTGGATACGTGGTTTCGGGAATTTCGTTTGAGAATGGGGCTGCGGTCACGCTCGATCTCGCTGATCCGGAATTGAAGATCGGCATTGAATATGATGGCGACCACCACCGTATGGATAAGATGCAGTGGCGTCGCGATGTTTGGAAGCGCCGTCAACTGGAAAGTATGGGATGGACGATTGTCGCGGTCACCCAACTGGATTTGTCGGATGAACCGCATCGTGCCGCGCTCGCCATGAACGTCGCCATGATTCGTGCGCGTAAATCGGGTCATCCGGTTGCGTTGCATACGCCGGTTTCCTGGTAGAAATGCTCTCTTCGCGGCTTGAAAGGCTGATTATGTCGAGGCTGCCGCATTGGTGATTTGGCGCATCCTATGCTGGCTCGTGATCCTGTGTGGCGGGGTGCTGTTTCCTCTGCATTTGATGAGGGTATTGCTGGTTCTGTTTTTATGAGATTCGTGGCTTTTCGCTCACGTCCTGCGATTTCGTCCCGTTTCGTCGTTCCGTGAGCGGATGGGGGTGTTCTCCCGTCCTGCACCACCCTCTTTCGCTCACGTCTTGCGGAAAATTGACTTTCGTCCGGATGTGTGCGAAAAGCGATATCGAATGAGGGCGATTCTGCCAGTCGAGCGCCAGTCGATCGCAAATGAGCGTAACTAATCGCGAGCGAATGCCAGCCGGTCGCAGTCGATCGCAAATACATGCGTATGTCTGGATTTGACAGAATCGCAAAAGTATTTAAGATTAAAAATATCAAATGGTACACGGTTGTACCAAATACGTTCGGAAAGGCAATGACGTGCAGATTCATACCGGCAAACCCGCCGTACCCACCGCAACCCCCAATCGCCAGCCTTTCGCATGGCCGAAACTGCTGACGGAAAACGGCCGCGGTATCGCATTCGGCGGCGACTACAATCCCGACCAATGGCCTGAGGAGATCTGGGACGACGACATCCGCCTGATGGAAAAAGCCGGCGTCAACACCGTGGCCCTCGCCATCTTCAGCTGGGATCGCATCCAACCCACCGAGGATCGTTGGGATTTCGGCTGGCTCGACCGCATCATCGACAAACTCGGCAATGCTGGCATCGCGGTCGATCTGGCCTCCGCGACGGCGACCGCGCCGCTGTGGCTGTACGAAAGCCACCCGGAGGTCCTTCCGCGTGACAAGTACGGCCATCCGGTCAACGCCGGCTCGCGCCAATCCTGGAGCCCAACCAGTCCGGTGTTCAAGGAATATGCGCTGACCCTGTGCCGCAAGCTCGCCGAACGGTACGGCACTAACCCGTATGTGACCGCATGGCATATGGGCAACGAATACGGTTGGAACAACCGCGAGGACTACTCCGACAACGCGCTCGAGGCCTTCCGCGCATGGTGCCGCCGCAAGTACGGCACCATCGACGCGCTCAACCAGGCGTGGGGCACCACTTTCTGGGGTCAGGAAATGAACAGCTTCGACGAGGTGCTCATTCCGCGGTTCATGGGTGCCGATTCCATGGTCAACCCCGGTCAAAAGCTTGATTTCGAGCGCTTCGGCAACGACATGCTCCTCGATTTCTACAAGGCCGAACGTGACGCGATCGCCGAAATCTGCCCCGACAAGCCGTTCACCACGAATTTCATGGTCTCCACCGACCAGTGCTGCATGGATTACGCTGATTGGGCCAACGAAGTGAACTTCGTCTCGAACGACCACTACTTCCACGAAGGGGGTGAGATGCACCTTGACGAACTGGCATGTTCCGACGCGCTGATGGACTCGTTCGCACTCGGCAAGCCCTGGTATGTCATGGAACACTCCACTTCCGCCGTGCAGTGGAAGCCGCTCAACATGCGCAAGCGCAAGGGGGAGACGGTGCGCGATTCCCTTGCACACGTTGCCATGGGTGCCGACGCGATCAACTTCTTCCAGTGGCGCGCGTCCGCATTTGGCGCCGAATCCTTCCACTCCGCCATGGTTCCGCACGCGGGAGAAGACACGAAGCTATTCCGTCAAGTGTGCGAGCTGGGCGAAACGTTGCGAACATTGGCCGATGCGGGTGTGCAGGGTAGTGAGCTGGAACGCTCTGACACGGCGATCCTGTTCAGCGCCGAATCGGAATGGGCTACCCGTTCCCAAACCCTGCCGAGCATGAAACTCAACCATTGGCACGACGGGCGCGACTGGTACCGCGCGTTCCTGAACGCGGGTTCGCGTGCTGACATTGTGCCGCTGAAATACGATTGGAGCGATTACAAGACCGTCGTTTTGCCGACCGTCCTGATGCTGAGCGCCGTCGATACGCGGCGATTGGCCGATTTCGCGGCGGCCGGCGGCAGGGTGGTGGTCGGTTACGCGACCGGCCTGATCGACGAGAATTTCCACACGTGGCTCGGTGGCTACCCGGGTGCCGGCAACGGCCTGCTGCGCGATATGCTGGGCATCCGCGGCGAGGAGTTCAACATCCTCGGCAGTGGCGTGGAAGGCGAGCCGGAGGCGATTCGGCTGGGTGCCGGCGGTGAGGTTGCGCTGGAAGATGCAGCCGCGCTGAACGGCGCCACGACCCGCCTGTGGCAGAACGACGTGACCGTTACCGGCGATCGCACGCAAGTCCTCGCCATGTACGCAGGCGAGGAGGCCGACGAATGGGAGCTCGACGGCATGGCCGCGGTCACCCGCAATCCGTACGGCGCGGGCGAAGCGTATTTCGTCGGTTGTGACCTGGACGTGGCCGATTTGACGAAGCTGATTCGGACATATCTTGCGGCACCGGCACAATCGCAGCAATCGCAAGCCAATACCGACGTTCTGCACACCGTGCGCAAGTCTGCCGACGCCGCGTTCGATTTCTATCTGCCGCGCGGCAAGAAGGAAGTCGAATTGCAGGGCGTCGAGGGCGAGCCGGTCGTCCTGTTCCAGACGGAACGGGGTGAGGAAAACGGCTCGTATACCGTGCGCCGCAACGGGGTTCTCGTGGTGAGGCGCTAGAATCGCCCCTGTAGCAGGGATACTGGGCAGTATTTCGAAGCGTATCGGGGGAACCATGAGCGAAGCGAGACCTTTCGCGTCTCAAACCGGCAAATCGCCATCAGAAAAGAAGCGCGTCACTTTGCGTGACGTGGCCGAAGAGGCCGGAGTGTCCCTCAAAACCGCGTCGAACGTCATCAACCACACCGGCCGTATGACCGACGCCACACGCGAAAAAGTGCAGAAAGTCGTGGATCGGCTCGGCTACCGCGTCAACGTGTCCGCGCGCAACCTCAACCGTGGCCGGACCGGCTTCATCACACTCGCCGTGCCATGCCTGACTGCCCCTTATCTTGCGGAGCTCGCCAACCGGGTGATCGACGCGGCGCGCATCTACGGCTACTCCGTGTACGTCACCACGTACGCCGAGGGCACGTCGCGCGGCGCCGCCTCGCTCCTGCGCAACTTCAACGCCACCGTTTCCGACGGCATGATCCTGTCGCTGTCCGAAATGGAGGACCTTACCCCCGAAGACCTGTCTGTGGATTTTCCGCTGGTTTGCGTGGGCGCGCGATTCACGCATCACAAGGCGGACCACGTCACACCGGACGACGTGCAAAGCGCGCGTCTCGCCACGGAATATCTGCTTGACCGTGGCGTCAGCAGGCCGGCGGTGGTCGGCTCGCGCACTGATTTCGCGCAGCTTTCGACTTTGCGTGATGTTACGGAAGGCAACGCGCAGCTTCGTATGCGCGGCGTGTTCGAAGCGTGCTGTGACCGCAATATCGCGCTTGCCACTGAGCTGATGCCCAACGTCGGCCACGATTGGTCGATCGGCTCTGGCGCGCGCAATATGCAGCGCATCATCGATTCCGGCGTGCCGTTCGACGGAGTGATCGCATTGAACGACCAGCTTGCGATGGGCGCGCTGTCGACGCTGGCCGCCAACGGCATTTCCGTGCCCGACCAAGTGCAGGTGATCGGCTTCGACAACAACGAGGAATCCGCGTATTTCCAGCCGCCGCTGACCACCATGGATTCCTGCCTCGACTGGATAGCGCCGACCGCGGTCAGTCGCATCATCGACCGCATCAGCGGCAGCCGCGTGCTTCAGCCGGAACTGATCACCACGCAGACCCGCGTGATCGCCCGCGCCACCACGTGCGCGTAGACGCGTAAGCGTGCAAACGTTGCTATATATGGGCGATTGAGGTGCGTTCCGCCTGCGCTCCATGTTTCGTTAGCGTACCCTGTTACGTCGGCGAACAGACCGTACTTGCGATCGTCCCTTACTTTTCCGGCACGGCCTGCGCCGGGCAGGCACGCAGTACGGACAGCATCGCCCGCTTCTCCTTCGTCGTGACGGTCAGCCCGTACTTGGCTTTCACGCCGATCTGACGGGCCACGTAATCGCAACGGTATGCGCCGTTCGTCGGCAGCCAGTACGCGGCCGACGCGGAGCCCTTCTCCTGATTGGCCGGCCCGTCCACCGCCAGCAGGTTGTACATGTCGTTGCCGAACCGGTACCGCTTCGTACGGTCCCACTGGTTCGCACCCGACCGCCAGGCATTCTCCAACGCCACCACATGGTCGATCTGCACCGCCGACGAGGTGCGCGCGCCGCGTACGAAGTGGATTGTTTTGCCGGTGTACGGGTCGGCCAGCGTGCCCGATTCCACTTTGCATCCATGCTGCCGGTAGCGCACGTCGGTCAGGTCGCGCGCCAGTACGTCTTCGCGCACGTCGCATCCGTTGCCGTCGTCGTCGGTTTGGCGGAAGCCGAACAGGTCGCGATCGTAGCCGGCGTGCCGCTGATTATCGTCGACCGTCAGCTGCTGCAGCGTCTGCGCGGCGCTGCCGGACGCGGTGTATTCGCCTGTTATTTCGCCGACGGTCGGGTTTGCTTTCGGCATGAGCAGGCCGATGGTGACGCCCGCCACCACGGCGATCACCAGCAGAATCAGTATGCGTTCCACCGGCCCGTCGGCATTGAGCAGCTTCTTACGAAAATGCGTGCCGTCACGCGATCCGTGCCTTGTCATCGCACCCTAAGCAGTCTCACGCGTACGTGAACGTCATCGGATCGTGCCCGGCGCGCGTCGGCCCGTCGAGCGCATCGATGGCCGCATGCTCGGCCGGGCTGAGCACGAATCCGAACAAGTCGAGGTTCTGCTTCTGCCTGTCCGCATGCACCGACTTGGGGATGATGATCGTGCCGTTTTCGATGTGCCACCGCAGAATCACCTGCGCGGGCGTGACGCCATGCGCTTCGGCGATGCGTGCGATCACGCCGTCGCCGGCGTTCAAGTCGGCGCCGCGAGCCATCGGCGAATACGCCTCGACCGCGATGCCGTGCTCCTTGCAGTACGCCACCACCTCGCGCTGCTGCCACGTGGGATGCAGCTCGATCTGGTCGACGGCCGGATACTCGCCCGTCTCCTTATGCAGCCGCTCAAGATGCTCCGGCAGGAAATTGCACACGCCAAGCGTACGCACACGGCCCTCCGCGCGGAATTCGTCGAACGCCTTCCAAGTCTCACCGGAACGCCAGTCGAACGGCGTCGGCCAATGCAGCATATACATGTCCACATAATCGAGCTGCAGCAGGCCGAGCTGGCGGTCGAACGCCTTGCGCGCGGAATCGTACCCCTGCTCGGAGTCGCGCAGCTTCGTCGTCACCCACAGATTTTTGCGATTTTCGCCTTGCGTGAACCCCGCGTTTTTCAGCGCGCGCCCCACGCCCGCCTCGTTGTTGTACCCCGCGGCACCGTCGATATGACGATAACCGGCTTCCAGCGCGCTCTCCACCACGGGGGTAACGCCCTCATCGTCGATACGCAGCACGCCCAAGCCGATCTGCGGAATCAGATTGCCGTCGGAAAGCGTGATCATCGGAGTGTGGAAAGTAGCCATGAAAACAACCCTTTGAATCGAATATGCGATGTTCTCTGCACCAGTTTAGCGGCTTCCGTGATCGCGGTCTGTCCGCCCCACAATCGGCGCATGTTCGGCAGCTGTTCAGCTTTCCGTAACAGACGTAACAATTCTGCGCGGAAAACGCACTATAACGTTGCGCGGATATGAAGAACGATATGGATTCGAAGAATATGACGATCACTGCGCAGCATGACCGATCCGCCCGGCCGTACCACCACGGCCACGCGCTCGCCGGCATCCTCGGCCCCGCGTTCGTGGCGGCGGTCGCATACGTGGATCCGGGCAACGTGGCGGCGAACATCACGTCGGGCGCGCGCTACGGCTACCTGCTGGTGTGGGTGCTGGTGTTGGCTAACTGCATGAGCGTGCTCATCCAATACCAGTCCGCGAAACTCGGCATCGTCACCGGCAAAAGCTTGCCGGAAATCTTGGGCGAACGGCTTGGCGACGCGGGCCGTTTCATGTTCTTCATGCAGGCTGAGGTAATCGCCATCGCCACCGATCTGGCGGAAGTGATCGGCGGCGCGATCGCGCTGAAACTGCTGTTCGGCCTGCCGCTGTTCGTCGGCGGCTGCATCATCGGCGCGGTGTCGACGGTGCTGCTGATTTTCGAAAAAGGCGCCACGCATCGCATTTTCGAAAAACTCATCATCGGCCTGCTGCTGGTGATTACGTTCGGTTTCATCGCCGGCCTGTTCATCGCCCCGCCAAATCCGAAAGAAGTCGTCGCCGGCTTGATTCCACGCTTCAAAGGCACTGATACCGTGCTCATGGCCACGTCCATGCTGGGCGCCACGGTCATGCCGCACGCCATCTACCTGCATTCCACGCTCGTCAACGACCATTACGCCCCCGGCGAAGCGAAGCCGAGCATCAAAAAGCTACTTCACGGCAGCAAAATCGACGTTGCCTGGGCGCTGATACTGGCCGGTTCGGTCAACCTCGCGCTGCTCATCCTCGCCGCGAACTCGCTGTACGGCATGACCGGCACCGACACCATCGAAGGCGCGCAACGGGCCATCCAGCATGTGCTCGGGCCGGTGATCGGCACGATTTTCTCGATTGGTCTGCTTGCGTCGAGCCTGAGCTCCACGTCGGTCGGCACTTACGCCGGCAGCGAAATCATGCACGGCCTGCTACGCATCAAAGCGCCGATGTGGGCGTGCCGAGTGGTGACGCTGGTACCCGCGCTGGTGGTGCTATGGTTCGCCAACAATCCGACGGAAGCGTTGATCGTCGGCCAGGTCGTGCTGTCGGTCGGCATTCCATTTGCGATTATTCCGCTGATGCGCTACACGCACGACCGCACGCTGATGGGGGAGTATGTGGACGGTCCGGTCAAGCACATCGTCAATATCGCGGTCGCCGCGCTGATCGTCGCTCTGAACGTGGTGCTGATTGTGCTGACAATGCTCGGCAAAGCCTGATTTTCCGTGATTTTTACGTCGATCTCCGGCGGATTTGCGGTGCTTTTTTCGTAGTTTCTCAGCTGATTTTCTAGGGTTTTTCCCGCAGATTTCCTGCGGATTTTTCCACGAAACCTACGCTGCCTGCACTTTCCCGCTGTCATAATCGACCACGGTGTACATGCCCTTCCCCTCACGCTTGGACTGGTACAACGCATGGTCGGCGAATCCCAAGCAGAGGCTCAGATCGACGTTCTTGCCGGACAGCACGCGGCATGCGCCGATACTGCAATGCACGTCCTGCCCGTATTGCGCGGACGCCTGCGCCAACTGGCGGCGGAACAGGTCCAGCGTGCTTTCGATCACGCGCTCGTTCGCGGTGTTCTTTATCAGCGCCACATACTCATCGCCACCGAAACGGACGATGATGTCATCATGCCGGTACAGCCGCTTCAACGTCTGCGCCACTTCACGAATCCAGAAATCGCCCACTTTATGGCCGTACGTATCGTTGATCTGCTTGAAATCGTCGATGTCAACGAAAATCAGAACAGCCTGGTCGCCTTCCTGCATGTGCGCGAAATAATTCTCAATCTGTTCGCGGCCGGCGCTCTTGCTCCACAAATCGGTCAGACCATCGTGCTGCGCCTCGTAGCTGACCTTCTGATAGGCGTCATCCTGCGAACGGATTTTCTTGTTCATTTCGATGGTGTCGACCACGAACGTGAACTGGATGGAAATCGTGATCGCGATGGCCTGCAACGCCAGTCCGTAATGGAGAATCTGAACGATGGTTGCCACAATCGGCAGCACGAAGAACGACAGCGACGTGACGAACAGCGGTCGGCTGAGGTTTTTGCGGTTTTCGATGATCAGCATCGCAATCAGCGCGAGCTCTACCAGACCCAGTATCTGCGGGATAGCGAACAGTGGTCCGCGGCGGTAGTAGTTCTGGCTGTCGATGTAGTAGACCATATGGTTGAACTGCGAGGCAATCGTCAGTACGATGCCGAGCGCGGACGCTGCGTAGATGACGTCAAACTTCTTCGAACGCGGCTTTTTCGGCTTGGATCGGGCATTGGCCGAACGTTGGTTCTTACGATTACGCTTGGCTCCGCCGCTCATTCTGGCCCTCCACTCGTGCGGGCTGACGTTTTCAAGCATGTCGTCGCCGCTGACGGTTTGCCAGATATAGTTGGCGAACAGTGCGATGAAGATGAAATTGATCAGGTATTCACCAAGATTGCCGATGCGCGTCATGTAGAAGTCAAGCTTGTCGCAGCCGCCGTTGTGATACCAGGCGGACACGTCGGCCAGCAGCATCAGCGCGCACAGAAGCTGCATGGAAACTTTCGTATAGGTACGCCGCGTCCTACGTATCGCGCCCACGTAGACGCCACCTGCGCAAACGATGCAGATGAGAACGCCCCATAGCTCCATCGCTATGTTGAATAACGTGACTACGGTCATACTTCCTAACCCCCTGCGCGGCGTATTCCTTCCCTGTATCGTGCCGTTACTGCCAACGCATATGTATACCACCCCGAGATGAACAAATACGAAGTTTTGCCAATTTTTCTCGGTTGAATTGGAATTGAACGTGTTCGAATAGTTTCATCTCGCGTTCGACCACCCGCAGTGCTAGACTTTTTGAGTCTGTTTTTGCAGGAGTTGCGCAATACGCTGCGAGTATGCGCGGATGAGTGATGGAGGGCGGTCGGTTTGCCGTCGAAACCGGAGAAGAGGTCGGAAGTGAAGCCGGAAAAGAAAATAAACGCGAAACAGGGCCGCACCCACGGCCTGTCCCAGCCACTTACCGGCGAGGAATCGTATAAAAACGACCATTTGACGCATGCCGCGTTCGTATCGATCGCCATTCTCACCTTTATCACGTTCGTCGGCAACTTCACTCAGCTGCAGTTGAGCGCCGCACTGCCCACCATCGTGTCCGATTTCGGCATTTCCGTGACGACCGGTCAATGGCTGACGTCGATTTTCCAGCTCGTCATGGGCGTTATGGTGCCGCTCACCGCCTACCTGACCCGCCGATTCTCCACCCGCCAGATCGTGATCGCGTCGATGGCGGTGTTCACGCTCGGCTCGGTGTTCGCCTGGCTCGGCTCATCGTTCGTACTGGTTTTGATCGGCCGTCTGCTGGAAGCCGTCGGCACCGGCGTGATGTGGCCGGTCCTGCAAATCACGGTATTCTCCATTTATCCTCTGTCCCGCCGCGGTATGGCGATGGGTACCGTCGGCATGGCCATGAGCGTCGCGCCCGCGATTGGCCCCACGTTGGGTGGTGTGCAAACCGATTTGAACGGCTGGCGATCGATCTTCCTCACGCTGACGGTTATCGGCGTGATTTCACTGTTTTTGGCGATTTTCGGCTTGCGTAATTTCGGCACGTGCGACGCGTCCGCCAAAGCTGACTTCTTCTCCGTCGGCCTGTCGATTTTCGGCTTCGGCGGCCTTATGTTCGGCTTCACGAACATCGAATCGTATCCGTTCACGCATCCGATGGTGTGGCTCGCCATGCTCATCGGCCTGGTCGGCATCGTCTGGTTTGTGCTGCGGCAGATCAGCGGCGCTCGCCGGCAGGCGGCCGACCCGTCCAAGCAACCTCCGCTGCTCAACCTGAGCGTGCTGAAAAACAAGAGCTTCACCGTCGGCACCGTCACCGCCGCGCTGTCGTTCTTCGCCTTCAGCTCGATTATGGTGATCATGCCGCTGTACATTCAGGATTGCCGCGGCTATTCCGCCACGATCAGCGGTCTGGTGATGCTGCCCGGCGCGTTCGGCCAGTGCATCGCGCAGTTCTTCGGCGGCAAGGCGCTCGACCGTTTCGGCGCGCGTCCGGTGGCGCTGATCGGCTCGATCACCCTGCTGTTCGGCACCATCATGATGAGCCTGATTTCCATGACCTCATGGATTTGGTGGGTGTCGATTTGGCAGTTCGTGCGCCAAATCGGCATGGGATTCGTGCTTATGCCGATCACCACATGGTCGCTCAACTGCCTGGAACCTGAGGAAGTGAGTGCCGGCTCGGCCGTCACGAACACGGTTCGCCAGATCGCCGGTGCCATCGGTGCCCCCGTGCTGGTGATTCTGATGGAAACGTTTACCGCCCTGCGCTGGGCTGCGATCGGCGGCGCGAAGAACATGTATGCCGCGGCGAACGTGTTTGGCATCCAATGGGCGTTGCGCGTGAGCGCCACCATCTGCTTCATCATGGTGGTCATGGTCTTCTTCGGCGTCCGCGGCAACGGCGCCGGCTCCACCCGCGACACCGTCCAGCGCGCACTCAATCGCGTCCACCCTCATGCCGCCTAGCCTGACCTACTCGCCCATACCCGTATTTTCGCCGTTCCGTAGGCATGTCATGAGCGTGGTTTGCTCAAGTGCCGCCATTCCCCGCAGTAGGAAATGAGAGAGAAATGTCCGCATAATGGCATGTGGTACGGGTGCGCGTAAAAGCACTGTGAACCTCGCGGGAAGGAGGTGGCGCACCCGTGCCGTGTTGCGTATGGTGAACGGGAACGTAATGAAAGGCAACCATGCGGCAAACCTGCGAAAGCGAGCGTGAGAACGGCGGCAATAACGATGCCGAATGCGAACGCACAAGCGAAAGCGAAATCGAGGATCTGGGCGCGCAGCTCGACAAAGCATGCGCCAGCCGCCCCCTCGACCGCGCGCAACATGGCATGACCCGCCGTACCGCAGCAACACACCTTCTGACCGCGGTGCTCTGGCTGGCCACCGCCGTCATCCTGCTGGCCATGCTGCTGCGCATGCTGCCCAACAACCTCGACGGCAAACGGTACGTGCCGCTTATCGTCGCGCTGATGCCGTGGCTGGGCATGCTGTCTTTGATTATTGCGATCACCGCGATAGCCGTCCGTGCAATAGGCGGACGCGTCCTGCTCGCCACCGTCAGCGTGGTGTGCGTGGTCGTGCAAATCGGCTGGCATTGGGGTTATATCAGGCCGCAGCAAACGATTTCCGACGCGGCCAGCAGCGCAGTCACGCAGGTCTCGTCCAACGGCTTGCCCAACACGTCCGACCGGTACGCCCGCATCATGACCTTCAACACCAAGGAAGGACATGCCGACGCCAATCGGATCGTCGAAATCGTCAAAAACGAGCATGTGGAAGTGCTCGCGCTGCAGGAAGTGTCATGGGACCTGCTCAACCGGCTCAACGGCGCCGGAATCGCCAATTATCTGCCGTATTCCGTGGCCGCGCAGCAAACGTGGCATGACAACGGCGGTGTGAACGTGCTGTACAGCGCCGCGCCGATGGAAAACGCCAAACAGAACCTCATTCCCGTGGAATCAAGCAGCGTTTCCGCCGCGACGATCGATTTCGGCGGCAGCAAGGTGCGCTTCGGCTCCGTCCACCCGTTCTCGCCGCGCCCCCGCAACCAAGGTCTGTGGAACCGTAGTCTCGACTCGCTCGCCCAACTGCAGCATTACGACAATCTGTACGTGCTGATGGGCGATTTCAACTCCACATGGGACCACGCCAGCTTCCGATACCTGCTCGGCAGCCGCTTCCTGGATTCCGGCCAGCAGGCGGGCGAAGGCCTGCACATGACGTACCCGGCCATGATGCCGATCGCCGAAATCGACCATATCGTGCACGACAAGGGCGTGAACGTGGGCGATCTGGAAACCAAGTACATCGCCGGCTCCGACCACCGCGCTCTCCTCGCCACGCTCGAAGTCGCCTGACCCGCACCTAATCTGCGCTTGAACATATCTGCGCATAGCAAACATATCCGCACGTATCCCCACATATGCCCCTCAACGTACCAATAGCCGCAAACACGCCTGCTGCTATATCGACATTTTTGACATTATGTAGGTATAGGAATAGTCTATATTCACCCCGAACCTGCATATTCTGCACAAATGACGGTTATAAGGATGATGGTTATGGAGTACAAAAGCATACGGCAGACATTGGCAATGTCATCATCCACGGCCAAGCCGAAGGATGCGGCTGAGGAGGAATACCAAAAAAGACTCAACGGCTATTCAACATACCGGTCAGGTATTGAATTCGAAGGTCATGAGATGTTCGCCGTGGCGTTCAGGGAACTGTTGAACGTCATGGATTCGGTCCGTGGCATGGAAGTGCAGGTCGAATCGCTGTGGGCCGCATTGCCGCCGATTGCCCGCAGGGCGTATCTGATGGAACTCATCGGCGCGGAAATGCAGAGCACGAACTCCATAGAAGCCGTGCACACCACGCGCAAGGAAATCTCAGACGCGTTGGATGCGGCGGTCGCGGACGGGCCGCACAAGCGGTTGAGTGAGCTTGCCAAACTCTTTCTCGGACTCTCCGGCGAAAATTCCGCAACGTTGGAACTACCGAAAACGTTGCATGACATACGTAATATTTACGATCAGGTGATGGCTGGGGAACTACGGGAGGAAGACAAGCCTGACGGAATGGTATTCAGAGCCAAGCAAGTCTCTGTGTGTGACGGCTTTGACCGGGAGATTCATCAAGGCGCATGGCCGGAATCGGAAATCCAAGTGCAATTGACCAAATGGCTGGCGTTGCTTTCGGATGAGGCGATTCCTCCGCTGCTGCGGGCTGTGATGTGCCATTACGCCTTCGAATGCATTCACCCGTTCTATGACGGCAATGGCAGGACGGGCCGGTTCCTGCTTGCTCTGCAGCTGAGCAAGCACCTGTCCATACCGACGGCGATCAGCCTGAGTCCGGTTATCGCCGACGCGAAAGGCCGGTATTACAAGGCGTTTGATGATGCGCAGCATCCGCTGAACTGTTCTGACGTCTCGCTGTTCTCATATCGGATGATCCGTTTTATCGCCACCGCCCAGAAGAACATCATCTCTGTGCTCGGCGAGAAGAAAACCCTGCTTGACACCGCGCGGAAGAGGCTTGAACATTATGCGCGAACGCAGGGCATTACGGAACTGCAGCGGAACATGCTGTACTTCCTGCTGCAGGAGGAGCTTTTCGACGATGCTCCGAAACCCATATCGCGCCGCCTAATGCGCGAATGGCTTGGCGTGGGGGAGCGGAAGACCAACACCGCGCTCGCGGAACTGGTGAACAGGAACCTGCTCGAGTTCCACGGCTCCCGCCCGATCCGCTATTCGCTGACCGCCACCGCCCGCGCCGAATTTCTGCAATGATTCTGCGCGTATTGGACGATTTGCCGCATGCGGGGAACGCCTCGCGCTAAAATTTCCGTTTGGCGGGTTGCGGAAGCCATGGTGGATTTCGCAAAACCGCAACACGAAACGTTGGAAGAACGGTTAAGGGGTTCAGGCATGCGCATCATGTTCGTCTGCACGGGCAACATTTGTCGTTCGCCTATGGGCGAGCTGTTGATGTCGCACTACCTGACCGGCACCACCGTGCAGGTATCGAGCGCCGGCACGCGTGGTTTGCCGATGCATCCGATCGATCCGTCGAGCGGCCGCCTTATGCAAAGCGTCGGCATTGAGTCGAGCGGTTTCCGTTCCCGACGGCTGACCCGACAGATGGCCGACGAAGCTGACCTGATCCTCTGCTTCGAAAAGCAGCAGCGCAAGGAAATCGTCACGTTGGCGCCAGCCGCCGTACGATACACGTTCCTGCTTGACGATTTCGCGAATATGTGCGATTACTGCGCTTGCAACAATATGATTGCCGGACTGACCATCCAGGAGCGTCTTCAGTCGGTAATCAAGAAGTCCTCGATGATTCGTCCGATGATTCCCCAGCCGAAGGACATCGCCGACCCTCACGGCCGCGAGTTCAGCATGTTCTGCGTCGCCGCCGAACAGACGAACGGTGCGATCCGCAAAATCCTGAAAAGCATGCGCAAACACCGTGCGGTAACCCCCGCCCCCATCCGCTCCCAAATCGTTGCCTGATAATTCTTTTAGGTCCATGGATTGATTCACCATAGCTTGGCCCTACTCTTTTTTTGAGTCCGAGCGTGTTTGTGATATTCACCCATTTTTTATTATTGATATTTTGATTTGATTGGCATGTTGCATGCCATAAGAGGTAAAGAAGCCCTTTTTGAGCATCTCTTGAAAGATTAATTTCAGGATTGTTGGGGTTGGGCTGTCGGTGGCTTGGGGTGAGGCGAGGATGCTTTGTGTTGCAAGGTGGTATTGGTTGGAAAATTTTCTGAAACGTTTGCATATGTGAATTTGCGACGATAGTGGGTGTTACGGGGTGCTGGTATGGGTGTATCTGTTGCTGACAGCGTTTGCAACAGAGCAGAAAACAATTGCGTTTTAACCGCTGTTTTTCATTAAAAATCACTCATTTTTCAAAGGAAAAATGTGGTATTTTTAACGCAACGTATGCTAATGGCAAACGTTATCATATCGAAGATGCAAGGAAGCAGGGAGGGTAAGGTGCGACTTAGCACTCATACGTTCGCGGGTATGGCGAACGCACTCACCAGAAAAGAGCCTCCTCATGAGGATCAGCCTGAGCTGATGACTCGTGCGGAGCGCAGACGCGCGGCCCGTAAAGCACGCGCCGTCAAGACCTGGAAGAAGGTCGCAGCGGGAACGGTGGCGGTCGCCACATTGTTCGGCGGTATGGGTGTGGCATCCACCGCACTTGCCGCCGATCGTGACAGCTATCAGGACACCATCGGAAATCCTTCTTTCGAGTCGGCCCGTAACCAGTACGGTCTGACCAAGCACATGAAGAACGGCGCCATCCTGCACGCATGGATGTGGTCGTTTAAGACCATCACGCAGCATATGCCTGAAATTGCCGCGGCGGGCTACACTTCCGTGCAGACCGAACCGATGAGCAAGATCAAGGAAGTCGCCGCCAACGGCAAGAAGTTCACCGAGAACTGGTACTACGTGTACCAGCCGGCAAACACCTCCATCGGCAACTTCGTGGTCGGCACCGAAGCCGACCTGAAGGAAATGACCGCCACCGCCCATAAGTATGGTGTGCGTGTGATCGTCGATGTGGTCGCCAACCACTTCACCTCCGATTGGAACGCCATCGACCCCGATTGGCAAAACAAGGACTACTTCCACAAGCGTACCGGTTGCGACGGCCCCAACGGCGAGATCAACGATTATTCCAACCGTTACAAGGTGACGCAGTGCCACCTGCTTGGCCTGTGGGATCTGAATACGCAGAACCAAGCTGTTGCCGATCGTATGCAGAAGTTCCTGAAGACCGCTGTGGCGGACGGCGTTGACGGCTTCCGTTACGATGCGGCAAAGCACGTCGAGCTGCCGACCGAAGTCTTCGACAATAAGCAGTCGAACTACTGGAACACCATTCTGAAGAACGGCTCCCAGTTCCAGTACGGCGAGGTGCTGCAGGGCGATTCCGGCCTTGACTACAAGGCATACGCCAACATGTTCCGCGACAATTCCTCCGATGGCGGCGGCAACACCGCTTCCAACTACGGCAAGACCATTCGCGCCGCTGTCGGCTCGAACAACCTTGACGTCAAGATGGTGAAGAACATCGATACCGGCGGCGCAAGCGAAGACCAGCTGGTCACCTGGGTTGAGTCCCACGATAACTACGCCAACGGCGACAAGGAATCCACCGGCCTCACCGACTATCAGATCATGATGGGCTGGGCGGTCGTTGGTTCCCGTAGGGCCGGCGCTCCGCTGTACTTCAACCGTCCGAAGGGCTCTGGCGGCACCAACCCGCAGTTCGCCGAGCAGTCCCAGCTGGGTGACGCCGGTGACGACATGTGGAAGAACAAGTCCGTCGCGGCAGTCAACCACTTCCGTAACGCCATGGATGGCAAGGGCGAGAACCTGCAGAACTGCGGCGACAAGTCCTGCCTGATGATTGAGCGCTCCACGTCTGATGGCATTCAGAACGATGGTGTGGTCATTGCCAACATGGGTGGCGACAAGAGCCTTTCCGGCATGGAAACCACACTTGACGATGGCACCTACCCGGATGAGGTCAATGGCGGCCAGCTTGTGGTCTCCAACCATAAGATCGTTTTCGGTACCGCCAAGGGCGGCGCGGTCAGCGTCTTCTACGTGAAGGGCGAATCCGATCCGAACGTGTCCGTGGAAGCGGCTTCCAAGGAATTCTCCTCCGACAATGTCAAGGTCACGTTGCGCGCGCAGGATGCCGACAATCTGAAGTACACCACCACCGAGGGCGAGAGCGGCTCCTTCACTGACGGAAAGGTCATTTCCGTTGGTAAAACTCTTTCCATCGGCGAGACCGCTACCGTCAAGGTGACCGGCACCGCCGCCAAGGATGGCAAGAAGGTTAAGAAGGGTCAGGCGCTGAGCGCTTCCGTGACCGTGAAGAAGGTGGAGGTCCCGAAGCAGAACCTTGCCGCGCAGTACAGTACCAACAAGGTGGGCATGGGCGTCAAGAAGACCATCAACTTCAACGCCGGGAAGGATGCGAGCATCGCTGACTGGGACAGCTCCATGCTGATCGCGCAGGGCGCCGCCAACGACGACCCGCGCGTGTACCGCCCGAATTCCATGTATGAGGTTCCGATCGATCTGTACGCGCTGTACGGCGCCTATGATGACGACAACCTGTACCTCATGTGGGAAATGACTAACGTGCAGGATGTCGTCGACACTGGCGACGACTACCCCCTGAGCCAAGGCCACCTGTGGCAGACCCAGAACCTGCCGTTCCACATCGCCATCGACACCAAGGATGACAGCACCTGCATCGGCAACAACGGCGGTCTGCAGACCGGCGGTTCCCTGTGGGCATCCAACATCACTTGGGGTGGCGAGCAGAAGCTCAATAACGTGGTGACCATTTCCACCAACGGTTCCAACGGGCCGTGGATTTACAAGGGCGACGAGAGCGGTCTGAACTCCAAGGCTGCGTATGGTCCGGCTGCTAACGCCGCCACCAACACCAAGAAGTCGAACATCAAGTTCGGCTATGGCAATGGCATTCTAAGCAAGGATGTCATCGGCATCGACGGTGGCTGGGGTGAAAACAACGGTCGTTTCATCGGCGATATGAAGGCCGAGAACCAGAACAAGGCCAAGTGGGTCAACTTCAACGAGAAGGGCCACAATTCCGCTCAGATGGATGATCACTACGAGATCGCCATCCCGCTGGAAGAGATCGGCACCACCGCTGACCGCATTGCCTCGAACGGTATCGGCATCGAGCTGGCAGCCACCTTCGGTCTGTCCGCCATGGATTCCCTGCCGTACGATCTGGCAATGAACGACAACGCCGACCTGCCGGACACCGGTTCTCAGGTGAACAACTCCTTCGAGAAGTCCGATGACGACATGTTCAGCGTGAAGATGGCCAACATCGGCGGTTCCGGACCGGTCATCCCGACCAAGTCCGTGAGGATTGATCAGTCGGATTACAGCGTTGACCTGTCCAATGGCGTGACCACGAAGCAGTTGACCGCCACGACCGATCCGAAGGGCGCGTCCGTGAGCTGGAGCTCGTCCGACAAGGACGTGGCGACCGTCAGCCCGAAGGGCGTGGTCACCCCGAGGAAGGCCGGCAAGGCCACGATCACCGCGAAGTCCGGGACCAAGACCTCGTCGATCACCGTGACCGTGACGGGCCAGCTTCCGCCGGACCCGGTCGCGAAGAACACCGTCTACGCTTCGAAGCCTTCGGGCTGGGGCAAGATCTACGCGTACGTGTACACCGGCGACGGCGCGACCGCGAAGAACAACGCGGCCTGGCCGGGCGTGGAGATGACCGCCCCGAGCACGACCGACGGCTGCGGCGAGACCGGCCTGTACAAGTACGCCGTGCCCGACGACCTCGCGTCCGGCGCGAAGGTGATCTTCAACGACGGAGGCAGCCAGCAGTATCCGGGATCCCGCCAGCCGGGCCTGGACTACAACGGCGGCATCGTGAAGTGGGACGGCTCCTCCGCGGCCCTGGCCGCGGTCGAGTGCACCATCCCGGTCCCGGTCACGTCCGTGTCGATCTCCGGTGACGGTGTGAGCGGCGGCAAGCTCTCGCTGAAGGCCGGGGCGAGCGCGCAGCTGACCGCGACGGTCAAGCCCGACGACGCGACGGACCGCAAGGTCACATGGACGAGCTCGGACAGCTCGGTCGCGAACGTGATGGGCACCGGCGTGGTCACGGCCGGCTCGAAGGCCGGCACCGCCACGATCAAGGCCACCGCGGGCGGCAAGAGCGCGAGCGTCACGGTGACGGTCACGGACGTGCCGAAGCAGCCGATGACGGTGTGGTACCATCCGGACGCGTCGTGGACGACGGTGAAGGCGAACTGGCGTTTGGAGTCCGATCCGAAGACGCTGGGACGCAACGTCGACATGGACAAGGTGAAGGACGGCTGGTACCGCCTCACGATCCCGGACACGAAGGGTTCGAGGGTCGCGGTCACGTTCACGGACATGAAGCGTCTGGACAACAACGCGAACCGCAACTACGTGGCTTCGGGCTCGGTCATGGCCGTCAAGGACGGGGTGCTGACGTTGAAGGCCCCGGACCTGGAGTCGAAGCAGCCGATGACGGTGTGGTACCATCCGGACGCGTCGTGGACGACGGTGAAGGCGAACTGGCGTTTGGAGTCCGATCCGAAGACGCTGGGACGCAACGTCGACATGGACAAGGTGAAGGACGGCTGGTACCGCCTCACGATCCCGGACACGAAGGGTTCGAGGGTCGCGGTCACGTTCACGGACATGAAGCGTCTGGACAACAACGCGAACCGCAACTACGTGGTCTCGGGTGGCTCGATGGCGGTCTCGGGCGGTCAGGTGATCGGTGACGTGACCCCCAACTGCGCAGTCACCAACAAGCAATAAGTATTTGCTGTAGTTTAGCGTCTTTTGACTGTTGATTCGGAAAGAACATTGTCGAGTTGATAGTCAAAGACGCTTTTGTATGTTGAGGTTAAAGTTTTGGTCGCATTTTGGGGGTATAGTAGTAGGTGCATAATCCGATGAAAAGAGAGAAAAGTGCGCGAGTTTGATTCTTTGAAAATTGCTGTTGCAGGCACAGGGTATGTAGGCTTGTCTCTGGCGACGTTGCTGAGCCAGCATCATCAAGTGACTGCAGTGGACATTGTTCCGGAAAAAGTTGAGAAGATTAACAAGAGAATTAGTCCTATCCAAGATGATTACATCGAAAAATATTTCGGCGAAAAGGAATTGAATCTCGTTGCTACTTTGGACGGTGAAAAGGCCTATTCGGATGTTGATTATGTGATTATTGCGGCACCGACGAATTATGATAGCAAGAAGAACTTCTTTGACACCTCCGCGGTGGAGGCCGTGATCGATCTGGTCATGAAGGTCAATCCGGATGCGATCATGGTGATTAAGTCCACTATTCCAGTTGGCTACACCAAGTCGATCCGCGAGAGGACCGGCTCCAGGAACATCATCTTCAGTCCGGAGTTCCTGCGCGAGAGCAAGGCCTTGTACGACAACCTGTATCCGAGCCGCATCATCGTCGGCACCGACCTGGACGACGCGCGTCTTGTTGATGCCGCGCACACGTTCGCGGCCCTGCTGCAGGAGGGCGCCATCGAGAAGGACATCAGGACCCTGTTCATGGGGTTCACCGAGGCGGAGGCCGTCAAACTGTTCGCGAACACGTATCTGGCGCTGCGCGTGAGCTATTTCAACGAACTGGACACGTACGCGGAGTCCAAGGGACTGGACACCCGGCAGATCATCGACGGCGTATGTCTGGACCCGCGCATCGGAACGCACTACAACAACCCGAGCTTTGGGTACGGCGGCTATTGCCTGCCGAAGGACACGAAGCAGCTGCTCGCGAACTACCGGGACGTGCCGGAGAACCTGATCGAAGCGATTGTGGAGTCGAACCGCACGCGGAAGGACTTCATCGCGGATCGTGTGTTGGCCAAAGCTGGTGCATATGAACCTAATGATTCTTATGAAATTGATAAAGAAAAGCCGGTAACGGTGGGCGTGTATCGTCTCACGATGAAGTCGAATTCGGATAATTTCCGTCAGTCTTCGATTCAGGGCGTGATGAAGCGCGTGAAGGCGAAGGGCGCGACTGTTATCGTGTATGAGCCGACTTTGGAGAATGGCGCTACATTCTTCGGTTCTGAAGTGGTGAATGATCTTGACGAATTCAAGAAGCGCGCGAATGTTATCGTGGCGAATCGATATAGCTCCTGCCTGGATGACGTGCAGGATAAGGTGTATACCCGCGATCTCTTTAAACGAGACTGAATCATATTAAGGATATAGGCTAATGCAGAGTGGTTTGCCTGTGCAGCATGTTTTTATTGTGGGCTCGAAGGGTATTCCTGGGAATTATGGTGGCTATGAGACATTTGTGGATAAGCTTACTGAGTACCATCAGGATAATCCGAACTTGAAGTACCATGTGGCATGCAAAGCCAAAGATACCAAGACCTTTGAGTATCATAATGCTGATTGCTTCGATGTGAAGGTGCCCAGCATTGGACCTGCTCAGGCGATTTATTATGATGTTGCTGCACTAAAGGCTTGTTGCGAACATATCAAGAAAAACCATATCCCGCATCCGATTGTTTACATCATGGCTTGCCGCATTGGGCCTTTTGCTGGTCATTTTTACAGAGAAATACATAAACTGGGTGGAACTGTGTATCTGAACCCGGATGGACACGAGTGGATGAGAGCAAAGTGGTCTGCACCGATTCGGAAATACTGGAAGATTTCTGAGCAGATGATGGTCAAATATTGTGATCTTGCTATCTGCGATTCTGTGAATATCGAAAAGTATATCCACGAGTGTTATGACAGGAAAGGGATTAAGGGCAAAAATCCCAAAACCACATTCATTGCTTATGGTGCAGATTTGACACTCAGCAAGCTGGCTGATGATGACGAAAAGCTGATGAATTGGTACAAAGAAAAAGGTCTGTCAAAAAAAGATTATTACCTTGTTGTTGGTCGCTTTGTGCCGGAAAACTCGTTTGAAGTTATGATTCGTGAGTTCATGAAGAGTGGATGGATATC
>OOAE01000426.1_pt1 | contig 41149 bp, 35 predicted proteins | sample 1671271 | NCBI WGS metagenome assembly OOAE01 (sample SAMN06348139, study PRJEB24527) | human gut metagenome | biome: human gut; feature: ankylosing spondylitis patient; material: feces | host: Homo sapiens | place: China | collected 2015-10 | reverse complement strand
CCAGCTTGACGATGCCGCCGGGGTCGCAGAAGCCGTCCATGCTGGAAAGCTTGGTATGCAGATGCAGCTCCACCCGCTTTTCCGGGGCGGTATCCTCCCGCTTTTTGCGCTCCACGATCAGCACATCGTAGGGGTACACGATGTAGTCGTGCTCGTATTTATCGTAGGAGCAGTCGCCCCGCACGATGACCGTGCTGCCCTTGCCGATGCCCTCCCACTTGGAGCAGTCCTCCCCTTCCTGTGCGCGGACCTTCAGGTTGATAGAACCGGTATAGTCAGTGATGGACACGGTGTAGATCTTGCGGTAATTGCCCTTGACCTCGGTAAAGAACACATCGCCCCAGATCATGCACTTGCCGCCCTCGCCGCCCAAGTCCTTGAGGGGCGTAAGATTTTTGGGGGTGAACATTTTGCCGTGGAAGATGGTGACAGGTTTATCGGTAAGGTTAAGTCCCTCCACCTTGATGGACGGTGCTGTGTTCTTTTTCTCAAATTTGACCACCGGCGGTGCAATCTTGCGTTCCAGCTTTTCCTCCATCTGCTGCTGCTCAGCCGCAGTCACTGCGCTTTGCAGCGTTACCTTGGGGGTAACGCCGGTATGCTCGGCAACGCGCTTTGCAAGCAGCTCCTCAAAGCCCATCTCCTGCAAAAACTTTGTGCCGTGGCACACCCCCACCGTGATGTTCTGCCCGGTGATAGAAATGCTGCTCCTGTCCAGAAAGCCGTTGATGGGCACGCCGTCCCGCTTCATGTCCTCCAGCAGGGTGCGCAGAGCGTGCTCGTCCAGCATGGCATAGCCGAACAGGTTTTTGATCTTCAGTTCAAAGCCCTCGTAGTCCGGCTGCAGGGAAGCCAGCAGCCGGGCGCAGAGGTTCTGATCCAGCGGGGCGGCGCTGCGCAAAGTAAACTCGACCTGCCGGTCCTGCCGCAGCATCCGGGCGTGCTCCACAATCACCTGCCCGAAGCAGGCCGCAAAATCCGGGTCCGCCATAAACTGCGGCCACAGCTGGGAAACAAGTGGTTTCACAAATGGTACTCCTTTTTGGTGGGTTCTTTACAGCACAAACTGCCGCACCCGTTTTTGCGGGTGTGGCAGTAGGGAAAAGAATACTTACAATTTATAGATCTCGTCCATGAACTGATCCAGAATGTTATCGCCGGTCAGCTTTTTGATGGGCTTGCCATGGATGAACAGCACAGCCTCGCCCTTGCCGCCCGCAATGCCGATATCAGCTTCACGGGCTTCGCCGGGGCCGTTGACAACGCAGCCCATCACGGCTACCTTAATGGACTTTTTGTAGCCCTGCAGCCGCTTTTCCACCTCGTTGGCGATCTCGGTGCAGGGGTACTGGGTGCGTCCGCAGGTGGGACAGGTGATGACCTCCGGTCCGGTGACCGGGAAGCCCACGGCGCGCAGAATGTTGAAGCCTGCCTCCACCTCTTTTTCCGGCTCGGCAGCCAGCGACACGCGGATGGTGTCACCGATGCCCTCCAGCAGCATCCCACCGATGCCCATGCCGCTTTTCAGCAGACCCATCTGGTAGGTACCGGCTTCGGTGACGCCCACATGGAGCGGGTAGTCGGTGACGGCGCTGAGCTGGCGGTAGGCTTCCATCATGCGGGGCACGTTGGAGTTTTTGATGGAGATAACGATGTTGTTAAAATCGAACTTTTCCAGCAGCCGCACATGGTACAAAGCGCTTTCCACCATAGCTTCCGGGGTGGGTGCACCGTAGCGGGCCAGAATGTGCTTTTCCAGACTGCCGCCGTTGACGCCGATGCGGATAGGGATATTCTTCTGCTGGCAGGCATCCACCACTGCCTTTACCCGGTCGTCATCGCCGATATTGCCCGGGTTGATGCGGATCTTATCCACACCCACATCTGCACAAGCCAGTGCAGCCTTGTAGTCAAAGTGGATATCTGCCACGATGGGGATGTTCACTGCGTTTTTGACGGCCTCGATGCACTTTGCATCTGCCGGGCTGGGACAGGTCACCCGCAAAATCTGACAGCCAGCGGCTTCGCACCGCTTAGCCTGTGCCACATTGCCCTCGATGTCCTCCACCGGCACATTGAGCATGGTCTGCACCGCAATGGGGTTGCTGCCGCCAATGGTCACATTGCCGATCTTCACTTCACGTTTTTTCTGCCGCATAAAGGTTCCCCTTTCTTATACTGTCCCGGTAATAAGCCGGAGAATATCGTTGTAGGTTGCAAAGAGCATCAGCCCGAACAGCAGCCCGAAGGTTGCAAGGGTGAGCATGCTTTGCAGCTTTTCCGGCACAGCATGGCCGGTGACGCCTTCAATGACCAAAAATACCACCTTGCCGCCATCCAGCGCTGGGAAAGGCAGTAGGTTGAGGATACCAAGGTTGACGGTAATCAGCGCCAGCAGTTCCAGCAAGTCCTGCCAGCCATAGCTGGCGGCCTGCCCGATGGCCGACACGATACCCACCGGGCCGGAGAGGTTGTTGATGCTCTCCCGCCCGCGCACTAAGTCCACAAGGGAGGTGAACACGATGCGGCCGTAATACAGCACGCTGTTGCCTGCCTCCCGCAGCACATTGCTAGGGGTCTTTTCCAGTCCATAGACGGAAAAACCGATGCTCATGTGGGTCTCGCCCTGTTCGTCCTGCCATGTGTCGAACTGCACCCCCGGCAGCTGCACCTTTTGGCCATCCCGCAGGACGGTAAAATCTGCGCTGTAAGACCGGGTGCGCACCAGCTCGTACAGGATATCATTGGCCACAAAGCAGCGGCGGCCGTTCACCGCCAGAACCTTGTCCCCCGCCTGCAGGCCGGTCTGCCCGCAGAGGGCACCGTCCTGAATGGCGTAGATGGTCTTGCTGGTGATGGGCTCATTCTGGGCGGCGATCAAAACCACCAGTACCACAAAGCCCAGCACGAAATTCATGGCAGCACCAGCCACCATGACCAGTGCCCGCTGCCAAACCGGTGCTTCATTCAGGGGGACGCCGGTGGGCTGCACAGGTGCTTCCGTCTCCGGGGCGGGCTGCTCCTGCACAGTATGGGCAGCTTCTGCCTGCTGGCTTTCGGGGCTTTCCTCCCCTTCCAGCGCTACAAAGCCACCCACAGGCAGGGCACGCAGACTGTACTGGGTGCCTTTATGATTCTTTTTCCAGAGCACCGGCCCCATGCCGATGGAAAACTCATTGACCTGAATGCCGCAGAGCTTTGCCACAGTAAAATGCCCGAACTCGTGGATGGCGATCACCGCACTGAACACAAGCAGCGCGGCAAGGATGGTGATAATAAATGACATTCGTTCTCCTATACCGCCCCGGAACTGTTACAAAAACAGCGCCGGGGCGTATATTTCTGATAAAGCGTTACAGGTGTGCCTGCACGAATGCGCGCGCCATGCGGTCGCACTCGTACACGTCTGCCAGCGTATAGTCGCCGCCAAAGCTGTCGCTATCCACAACAGCCTCCACCAAGCGGCCGATATCCAAAAAGCCGATCTTGTCCTCAAGGAACAGCTTAACGGCTTCCTCGTTGGCACCGTTGGCGGCGCAGGGGCCAAGACCGCCCTTGCGAATGGCCTTTTTGCAGGCGGCAAGGCAACGGAAGGTCTCTTCGTCGGCCACATCGAAGGTGAGCAGCTTCAGGGTGGTAAAGTCCAACTCCGGCACTACGCCCGGCACACGCTTGGGGTAGGTCAAGGCGTACTGGATGGGGATACGCATATCCGGCACACCCAGCTGCGCGATGATCGAATTATCGCTGAACTGCACCGCAGAGTGGACGATACTCTGGCGCTGCACCACGATTTGGATTTTTTCCGGGGGCAGACCGAAGAGCCATACAGCCTCGATCAGCTCCAGACCCTTGTTCATCAGGGTGGCGGAGTCGATGGTGATCTTCGCGCCCATGTTCCAGTTGGGGTGCTTGAGGGCGTCTGCACGGGTCTTGCCGCGCAGCTGCTCGGTGGTCATGCCGAAAAAGGGGCCGCCGGAGGCTGTGAGCAGAATTTTGGTCAGGCTGGGAGCGCTTTCCTTATCCTGCAGGCACTGGAAGATGGCGGAGTGCTCGCTGTCCACGGGCAGCAGCTGCACGCCGTGCTTTTCCACAGCCTGCGTGACCAGATGACCGCCGGTAACAAGGCTTTCCTTGTTGGCCAGTGCCAGATCGTGGCCGCTTTCGATGGCGCACAGGCTGGCACCAAGGCCGGCAATGCCCACCACACTGTTCAGCACCACATCCGGGCCGTCCAGCGCAGCCAGCTCCTTCAGCCCCTCCGGACCGGTGAGCAGCTTGGGCGCATTTGCCCGGCCTGCCAGCGCAGCGTCCAGCTTTGCGGCGGCGTCCAGGTCGGTCATGCAGACGTATTTCGGGTGGAACTCCTCGACCTGCTGCAAGAGCTTTTCCACATGGCTATGGGCAGAGAGACCGTAGACCTCGTACCCTTGAGCGCGGATGACATCCAGACTCTGGGTGCCGATAGAGCCGGTAGAACCCAGCAGCGTAATTTTTTTAGACATAATAGTTTCCTCCCCTGTATCAGGCGTAGAACACGGCGGTAATGACCATGGTCACGAAGGGCGCGATGAACATCACGCTGTCAAAGCGGTCCAGAATGCCGCCGTGCCCCGGGAAGATGGTGCCGTAGTCCTTGATGCCGCACTGGCGCTTGACCACGCTGGCAAACAGGTCGCCGTAGATGCCCAGCACAGCGGCGATACAGCCCAGCAGCGCGATAATCACATACATGGAAACGCCGATATTAGAGCGGGTAAAGGCCTCCATGCGGTTTGCCGCTATGGAGTAGATGAGGGTGGCGACCACGCCGAACACCATGGTGCCCAGCACGCCGCCGATGGCACCCTCCACCGTCTTTTTGGGGCTGACCACCGGGCACAGCTTATGCTTGCCGAAGGCGCGGCCTGCAAAATAGGCACAGGTATCGCCGCCCCATGCAAAGCAGAGGATGAGCAGGATGAAGAAAACCGCGTCATAGCCGAATTTTTCCACTGGCAGACGCTCCTTGAGCAGAACGAAGGAGTAGAAGCAGAAGATCACGATGCCCGAAAACACCAAAAGACCGCTGGCCTTCTGGTAGCTGATGGTACCGTTGCGCACCACCAGATAGATGGCAAAAAAGGTGACCAGCACAAAGGACATCGGCATGACCAGCTTGCGCATGGCGCTGTAGCTGGAAAGCATGATCAGCAATGTATAGGGTACCAGCACTGCGTACATGAGCCAGTCCTTTTTTTCAAAGCCGAGGGCGCTGTAAATCTCGTGGATGGCGATCAGGGTGATGGCTGCGATCACCAGATTGAACACCATGGTGTTGAAGGTAAACATCACGCCGATGAGCACCAGAATGCCCACGATCGCAGTAATAATGCGTGTTTTCATAGGTTTGATCTCCTTTGTTCTTCCGGCAGCAGCCCCTTGCAGGGCAACACATTCCGACCCGAGGAAGTACCGGGTCTGTCGGGTCTGCACCATAGGTGCAGGGTTTGCAATACGGACAGATTGCCGCTCAGATGCCGCCGAACCGGCGGCTGCGGTGGTTGAACTCCTCAATGGCGGTATCCAGATCGGCGCGGGTAAAGTCCGGCCAGAGCACATCCATCTCCACCAGTTCCGAATAGGCGGCCTGCCAGAGCATAAAGTTGGACAGCCGCTTTTCTCCGCTGGGACGCAGGATAAAGTCCGGGTCCTTCTGTCCGGCGGTGTACATGGCATCGCTCATCATCTGCTCGTTGATGTCCTCGGGGCGGATCTCGCCTGCTACAACCTTTGCGGCCAGCTGCTGTGCTGCCCGCACGATCTCCGGGCGGCCGCCGTAGTTGATAGCGATGTTCAGGGTCATGCCGGTCTTGCAGGCAGAGTCCCCTTCCAGTTCATTCATCATCTTTTGTAGCTTGGGATCCAGTGCGGTGCGGTCGCCCAAGAACTTGATGCGGATATTGCGGTTCTTGTAATCAAAGCCCTCGATGAGGTACTGGGCGAACAGCTTCATGATGGCACCCACCTCTTCCAGCGGGCGCTTCCAGTTCTCGGTAGAGAAAGCATAGAAATACACCGATGCTACGCCAAGTTCATCGCAGTAGTTGGCAATATCCTTGAACACCGCCGCACCTTTTTTGTGTCCTGCGGTGCGGGGCAGGCCGCGGTTTTTCGCCCAGCGGCCATTGCCGTCCATGATGATGCCGATGGAAAGCCCCTCGGCAAATTCTTTGGGGTGTGCCATTTATACCTCCCGGCAGCAGGGCTGCCCTGCAAAAAGTGCCGCGCACCTTTCACCAGCGCACGGCACCTCCCAGTTGTTATTGTGTGCTGCGGATCAGACGGCCATGATCTCCTTCTGCTTTTCTTCCACGGCAGCATCAATGTTCTTGATATACTTATCGGTCAGCTTCTGGACATCCTCTTCCATGATCTTCTGGGTGTCCTCGGTCAGCTCGCCGGCCTTCTTCATGGCCTTAGCCTTATCCATGGCATCGCGGCGCACGTTACGCACGGCAACCTTGGCGTCCTCACCCAGCTTGGAGACCTCCTTGGCCAGCTGCTTGCGGCGCTCCTCGTTGGGTGCGGGGAAGTTCAGGCGGATGGTAACGCCGTCATCAATGGGGGTGATGCCCACATCGCTAGCCATGATCGCCTTGCTGATGGGGCGCAGCAGGGTGCGATCCCAAGGGGTGATGGTGAGGGTGCGTGCCTCAGAGACGGCCACAGCGGCCAACTGCTGGATGGGGGTGGGAGCACCGTAGTAGTCCACGACCACCTTATCCAGCACGGCGGGGTTTGCACGGCCTGCGCGCACAGCGGCCAGCTCGCGGCTCAGGTGCTCCACAGAGCTCTTCATCTTATCTTCGTAAACCTTGGTGTTGCTGCTCATTGTCGTTGTTCTCCTGTTTCTTTTATTCTATTGATCCATGCAGGCAGCGCACTGCGCCGCTGCTGCTCTATCCAATCGTATGCAGTTGCACCGGGGCGCTATGCTCAGCCCTCGTAGACCAGCGTGCCCACGTTCTCGCCCTGCACAGCCCGTGCGATGTTGTCCGGGTCGGCCAGATCAAACACCAGAATGGGCAGCTTGTTGTCGCGGCACATGGTAGCTGCGGTGCCGTCCATAACGGCCAGCTGATCTTCCAGCACCTTGGTAAAGGTAAGGGTATCGTACTTTTTGGCATCCGGGTACTTGTGGGGATCCTTATCGTAAACGCCGTCCACCATGGTCGCCTTGAACATCACGTCGGCGCTCACCTCCACGGCGCGCAGCGCGGTAGCCGTATCGGTAGAGAAGAAGGGGTTGCCAGTGCCGCCGCCGAACACAGCGATCTTGCCCTCATCCATGGCGCGCAGAGCGTCCTTGCGGGTAAAGGCAGGGGCCACCTGCGGCATGGTGATCGAGGTGAATACCTCGGTGGGCACACCCAGCTGCTCCAGCTTATCGGAGACAGCCAGTGCGTTCATCACTGTAGCCAGCATACCGATCTTATCGGCCAGCGTGCGCTCCATCTTACCGCTGGAGCGGCCGCGCCAGAAGTTGCCGCCGCCCACAACGATGCCGATCTGCACGCCCAGCTCGTGGGCCTTTTTCACGCCGCCGCAAATAGCGTCCATGGTGGGCTCGTCAAAGCCCATGCCCTTTTCGCCGCCCAGCGCCTCGCCGCTGATCTTCAAAAGGATACGCTTATATTTCAATGCCATAATCCAAACACCACCTATTTTATCTTTCGCCGGATAGACCCGGCATTTTTGCTATACTCTATTTTACAATAAATTCGCCACATTGTAAACAGTCAAACGCACCGTTCTTCGCAAAGCTTTTGTGAACGAATGCGCAGCGCCCGCAAAGCCTGCTTTTGCTCCGGGGGGATGCGGCGGCTTTCTACTGCTTTCTGGATGGTCTTGTTGTGCGTCCACACGTCCAGCCGCTTTTCGGTCAGCCACGGCAGTGCCGCTGCGGGCTGCTTTGCCAGTGCAGTGGCAAAATACCACGCCCGCATCATATTGACATAGTATTCCTCGCTGTGCACCGCCGCCACCCAAGCCAGATATTCCGGCCGGAAGGCATCGTCCAGATAATACCGCATCAGCATCCCGATCCCGTAGCGCACGGTATACGTCCGATCAGAGCTCAGCCAGCGCCGGATAGCGGCCAGCAGTTCCGGCTTATGCTGCGCAAACACCTTGGGGCTGAAGCTATCGCAGACTGCCCAGTTATCCACATAGGGCAAAAAGCGCTCCGTTGCCGCCAGCGCTGTGCCGTAATCCCGGACAGGCTCCAGCAGAAAAGCGTGGAGCGCGTTTTCTTCATAATAAAAATGCGGTAGTTCTTGCAGAAATGCCTCCGCTTCCGGGGTATCCGCCAGCTGTTTTGCCAGCTTACGCAGCAGCGGCACCCGCACCCCGATCACCGTTTCCGGTGGCAGGGTGGGCATCAGGCGGCTGTAAAAGACCCGATATTCCTTATCTTGCAGCGCAAACAGCTGCGCACGGATCGCATCCACTTCCGGCATTTTGTCACTTCCCTTCTGCATCATTGTACCAGATGGGAAGGAAAATGCAAAGAGAAAAGACCGCAAACGGCTTTTGTTCCGTCTGCGGTCTTTCTCTTATTCGGCTATTGTATCTCAATCCAGATGGTCAATTGCATACTGTGCCTGAGACGCAGTAAACTGTTCACCATATTCAGAAGTAAGCTGGTCATAAACTGCGCTTTTGGACATCGACATATTATAATAATATTGCTTTGCTTTTCGAGGGCATTCGCATTCCAGTCTACGCCCGTCATATTATCAATAGCATATTGTGCAGCATCCGCAGAGAAACCTTCACCATAAGAGGAAGTCAGTTGGTCATAAACACCTTTCTTCGACATATGAAGATTTTTAGCATATGACAAACCTTTTGTTAGCGCATTTTGATATTCTTGATTAGAAGATTTACCAGAGACCTTTCCCGTAGAGCCAGCACCGGGACCGCCTGTAATCCAACCGGGTCTCGAACTGTATGTCAAACTATTTTCATCGTTTGAACTGTTATACGATGAAGTTGAAGTTTTCTTAGCCTTGCTTTTGACGTTTACAGTCATAGACGCGCTTATATTACCATCAATCGTTGCAGTTATTTGCGCCGTTCCCTCTTTTCCAGCATATAACATTCCATTTTCAACTTTCGCAACAGATTCATCCGTTGTTGTCCATACAATCTTATCTGCATTGATGTTTGTAGGGTATACGGTGTATTCTGGACAATTATAGATTGTATCTGTTCTTTTCGTGGTTTCTGTTTCTTCAAACTCAATTCGAGGTTCGTTATCCACGCTGCCTTTTTGCGACGAAGTAATTTCACTATCGGCTGTTTTTTCGCTGTCGGCTAATTCTCTACTATTATTCGCATACCAACCGAGACCACCACCGCATACCAGCAAAAAGATCGCTGCCGTCACACCTATAATTTTCCAATTTAGTAAACGTTTTCCTTTTTGTTTCTTTATGTAGCATGCCTCAATATCAGCTACTGCTTTTTTAAGGCTTTCCTCATCCTTTGGGGCAACAGAATAGCCGTATTCAACTTTTGTATCATTCTCTTCTACCATGATCACCAATACTGCTTTATTTCCTCTTCGCTTTACCTTTATGCTCTTAATTGCTGAATAAGAAATGACCTTTCCGCTTCCATCAATGATGCCGTCTGCAATAAAGGTGAAATCCGGTGAATCGCCTTTTCCCGTAAAGTGGTACTCCATTGTACAATCCTCCTTCTTTGGCGCTCTTTTTAATTATACCATTTTATGTTTAATTGTAAACATTATTGTAACATTTCTTTCTATCGTTCTGTACATCATAATAGAAGTAGGGTGATGATTATGGAAGAGCTCAAAATAACAAAACGCACTGAACCTGTTATGTTCACGATTCGGGTAGACAAATCCATTGTTGACTTTTACGACGATTTAGCGCAAAAGACGAACCGTTCTCGAAACGAGCTTATTGGCCTTGCGTTGGAATATGCCAAAGATAAAATCAAAATCGAGCCGTAATACGTTTATTCATATCAAAAGAGCCGCAGCTGGGAAGAAAATCCCCAACTGCGGCTCTTCTGTTAATTTAGTTTTTATCACGCTTTTCAAAAGCAGCGCTCAAATCGGCCGTATTTTCAATTTGCAGATGTTACCCCACCCGCTGCCGTTTATCCAGCCGCATCTTATCAGCTATCATCGCAATGAACTCCGAGTTGGTAGGCTTACCCCGCAGGTTATGGATGGTATAGCCGAAGTAGCTATTGAGGGTATCCACATCTCCCCTATCCCATGCCACCTCGATGGCATGGCGGATGGCGCGCTCCACCCGGCTGGCAGTGGTACCGTTTTTCTTGGCGATTTCCGGGTACAGGCGCTTGGTCACGGCGTTGATATACTCCGGCTCGTTCATGGTGAGCAGGATGGCATCCCGCAGGAACTGGTAGCCCTTGATGTGCGCAGGCACGCCAATTTGGTGCAGTATTTCGGTGACGGTCAACTCGTCACTGTCCACGCTGGTGTGGAGCAGGTGCTTTTCCTGTCCGCTGGCTGCTTTGAGCACCCGGGCGGCCAAGACGCTTTCGTCAAAGGGCTTGACGAAATAGTAGGCAAAGCCTTCGTCCAGCAACTCCTGTACCATCTCCTCGCTCTGAAACGCGCCGGTAACGAAAAACGAGGTGTGGCGCTCGCCTGCGGCGTTGTAGCGCTGCTTGACCGCCAGCGCGTCCAGCCCGGGCATAAAGGCGTCCAACAGCACTACCTGCGGGCGAACCGCCAGCATCTTCTGTAAAACCTTGTTTCCATCCTTTTCCACAACGGTCACTTCCACGCCCTTTTGCTCCAGCGCCTCACGACAGGCTTCTGTAATCTGAGCACCGGTATCCGACATCAAGAATCTCACTTTATCCATGGTTGTTTCCTCCAATGTGTGCAGTTCCCTTAACACCATGGATTTTACCATATTTTTCCAGATAGTTCAACGGTTTATTTTGGGAAATTATGGAAATTCCGCTCGAATGTCCTACTTTTTTATGCTGCCGCGTCCCTTCCGGGCACGGAATGTGCCTGTTCCAGCATGGTTTGCGCAAAAATGCCGTAGCCTCGTGTCGGGTCATTGACCAGCACATGGGTCACTGCACCCACCAGCCGTCCGTTTTGCAGGATGGGGCTGCCGCTCATCCCCTGCACGATGCCGCCGGTCTGCGCCAGCAGTGCCGGGTCGGTGACGCGCAGCACCATGTTGCGGCGCGGGTCGGCGTCGTTCACCTTTTCTATATAGACACGGTAGCTGCGGGGTGTTTCGCCGCTGGTGGTGGTCAGGATCTCTGCCGCGCCGGGCAGCACCTCCTGCGCAAAAGCGATTTTTGTCTGCTGTCCGGCAATGGCGGTATTTACCGTGCCGTAGACGCCGTTTTCGCCGTTGATGCAGATTCTTCCAAGGGCGTGGTCGCTGATAAATTTGCCCTTCAGCTCTCCGGGGCTGCCGGCGGTACCGCCGGTGCAGCCCACGATCTGGCAGGCCACGATCTCACCGCTGCGCAGGGCGACCCGCTCGCCGGTGTCGCTGTCGCTGATGGGATGCCCCAGCCCGGCGAATACCCCGGCCTGCGCATCCACAAAGGTCAGAGTGCCCACCCCGGCGGAGGAATCCCGCACCCACATTCCTGCCCGCCACTGGGCGTTCTGCGTATCCCACACCGGCAAAAGGGTGGTCTGCCGCTGCTCCCCCTTGCGGACGTAGACCACCTCCACCGCCGCACCGGCAGCGGCCTCCAGCGCGGCACGGACCTGCTCGTTGGTCTCGGTAACGGTGTTCCCCATGCGGATCACCCGGTCGCCCAGCCGCAGCCCCGCCTGCTTTGCGGGGTTTACCGTACCGGCGGCGGTGTGTACCTCGGAAAAGCCCACCACAAGCGCCCCCTCCGAGAACATTTTCACCCCAAAAGGCGTGCCGCATACCGTAACCGTGGGGCGCTGCATCACGGTGGCGCGGATGGTCTTGACCGGCAGCCAGCCGCCCAGCGCCAGCGTGGTCTGGTAGCTGCCCGCTGCCCGGGTGCTGGCCACATTGCGGCTGCCGTGCCCGCGCAGCGGCTCCACCCAGCCAAAGCGCGGCAGCGTGAGCGTCTGTTCCGGTTCCAGATAGACCTCCTCCGGCAGGGCGCACCACAGCCAGCCCAGCGCCGCCACCGCGGCCACCAGCAGATAAACACCTATTATCTTTATCCACCTGACGATGCTGTGCTTGGACATTTTACGGCCTCCCTGCGCATTTTTCGGGGTTAGTATGCGCAGACAAGCACGAAAAAACCGCACCCGCATCCAAAATGGACACAGGTGCGGTTATGATTTTACAGGGACAGGCGCTTATGCGTCCTGCAGCTCGCCGCGGCTGGCGGCCTTGAGGTAGGCGAAGATGAACTCATCGATATCGCCATCCATCACGGCATCCACGTTGCCGGTCTCGTAGTTGGTGCGGTGATCCTTGACCATAGTGTAGGGCATGAACACATAGCTGCGGATTTGGTGGCCCCATGCGATCTCGTTCTGCACGCCCTTGATGTCGTCGATCTTATCCATATGCTGCTGCTTGGCGATCTGGTAGAGCTTAGCCTTCAGCATTTCCATAGCGTAGTCGCGGTTCTGGAACTGGCTGCGCTGGGTCTGGCAGTTGACCACGATGCCGGTGGGCTTGTGGATCAGACGGACAGCAGAGGAGGTCTTATTGATGTGCTGGCCGCCGGCACCAGAGGAGCGGTACACCTGCATCTCGATATCCTCGGGGCGGATGTTCACCTGAATGGTGTTGTCCAGCTCGGGCATAACCTCCAGAGAAGCAAAGCTGGTCTGGCGGCGGGCGTTGGCGTCAAAGGGAGAGACACGCACCAGACGGTGCACGCCGTTCTCGCTCTTAAGCAGACCGTAGGCGTTGGCACCCTTGACCATCATAGAGGCGCTCTTCAGACCGGCTTCGTCGCCGTCCTGATAATCCAGCACCTCCACGGTCATGCCATGTGCCTGTGCCCACTTATTATACATACGATACAGCATCTCGGCCCAGTCCTGTGCCTCGGTGCCGCCGGTGCCTGCGTGGAAGGTAAGGATGGCGTTGCTGTGGTCGTACTCGCCGTTCAGCATGGTCATCAGCTGCAGTTCCTCCACAGCCTTGCCCACGGTGTTCACGGCCTCCTCGGCCTCGGGGATCATGGCGGGGTCGTACTCCTCGTCCAGCATCTCCAGCATGGTCTCAGCGTCATCGTACAGACCCTGCAGCTTTTCAAAGCGGTTCAGCTTGCCCTTCAGGTCGCCGACCTCGTCAAAGACCTTCTTGCTCAGTTCTGCATCATCATAAAATCCGGGGCGGGACATAGTGTGCTCCAGCTCCTGCACGCGCTTGCGGCTTGCTTCAATGGCCAGTGCTTCCTCCAGGTCCTTAACGGCCTTGGCGTGCTCGGCCAACTGCACTTTCAGTTCATCAGTCGTGATCATTCTCTAAGTTCCTCTCGTTCAAGGGTTTACATCATAACAATAATGTCCCCGGCAGGGTGCAAAACGCACGCGCAGCGCGCATTTTCTGCTCCGCCAAAAGACACAGTTTATACACAGATACTTCATTAGTATACCGAGAATCTGTGATAAAGTAAAGAGGAAAAATACTATCTTGCCGGATTTTTAAAGATTTTCACCTTTTCTTTTCATACCCGGGGGAGTATAATACCAGTATGATCGATTTCACAGGAGGATATCATGCCGAAATATTATGGCTGTCCCTGTGAGGGCTGCGGCAAGCCGCTGACCCTTCAGGACGACATCGTGGTCTGCCCGGACTGCGGTGCACCCTATCACCGCACCTGTTACGAGAAGATGGGTCTGTGCATCCACGCCCCTGCCCATGGCGCAGGCTATGAATGGAAGTTTCCTTATCAGGATGCGCAGCTGCGCACCTGTCCCACCTGCGGGGAGCGCACCCTGCGCAGCGAGAATGTCTGCCGCTGCTGCGGCGCTGCCCTGCCCCCTGAGAGCGCAGAACAGCCCAACGACCGCGCTGCCGCCAGCGCCGAGCAGAACCAGGATTTTGATTACAGCAGGATGTACCGGGACGAAATGTACCGTAATTTTACCGAAAAGGTCGTTGACCCGGTGCACCGCAATGTGCGCGCCGCCTTTGGCAAGGATGAACTGATCGACGGCGTCCCCTATCAGGACTGGGTGGATTTTATCGGCACAGCCGCGCCGGTCTACCTGAACGATTACAGCCAGATGCAGCTGCGTCACTCCAAGATCTCCATGAGTTTTTCAGCGCTGCTGTTCGGCCCGTTCTACTTTTTCTACCGCAAGGCGTGGAAGCCCGCCTTCGGCTTTCTGGCCGCAGAACTGCTGCTGTTCATCCCCACCTTAATCAGTATGATGCAGACCACCGGCAGCCCCCTGACCGCCGGGATCAGCGCCTCTATGCTGGTAGTGTTGAGCCGCGTCATGTCCCTTCTCAGTTTTGCACTGATGCTGGTGCGGGGGCTGTATGGCAAGTGGCTCTACCGCCGCAGTGCAGCGGCACGCATCCGCCGCATCCGTGCCGAGTTCCCGGACCCGGAGCAGCGCCGCGCCGTGCTGAACGCACAGGGCGGTGTCAGCTTTGCAGCCTGCATCGGAGCGTTCATCCTGCTGATGCTAGTAGGCAGCCTTTGCTCCATGCTGCTGGGGCCGGACCTGAACGCACTGGTAGGCACCTTTATCTGATAACGGTTCATGCAGGATGGGGATCCTGCTGAAAAGCGCGGTTCACCGTGCATAAAATGAGAACATGGGAGAATCATTATGAAAAAAGTCACCAAAGCCGTTATTCCGGCTGCGGGTCTTGGCACCCGCGTACTGCCCGCTACCAAGGCAATGCCCAAGGGAATGCTGCCCATCGTGGATAAGCCCGCCATCCAGTATCTGGTGGAGGAGGCCGTCCGCTCCGGTATTACCGATATCCTGATCATTCTGGGCCGCAACCAGAGCATTATTGAGGATCATTTTGACCGCAGCCCCGAGCTGGAGGAAAAGCTGGCAAAGCCCGGCAAGGAAAAGATGCTGGAGGAGTGTCTGGGCATCGCCAATATGGCCAACATCCTGTTTGTGCGCCAGAAGGAGACGCTGGGTCTGGGCCACGCAGTCAACACCGCCAAGGCCTTTACCGGCGATGATCCCTTTGTGGTCATTTATGGCGATGACGTGATCTGGGGCGAGGATCCGGTCTGCGCCCAGCTGATCCGCGCCTACGAGGAGTTCGGCCGTCCGGTTGCCGGCGTGTCCGCTGTGCCTTGGGAGGACGTGAGCCGCTATTGCAGCTTAAAGACCACTCCCATCCACGACAACTACTTCTTTGTGGACGATATGATCGAGAAGCCCAAGAAGGGGCAGGAGTTCAGCAACTATTCCATTCTGGGTCGTGTGCTGCTGACCCCGGAGATCTACGAGATCCTTGCCCACACCAAGCCCGGTGCCGGTGGCGAGATCCAGCTGACCGATGCCATGGCAGAGTATGCCCGTACCCGCGGCGGCATGACCGCCGTGGAATTCACCGGCAAGCACTACGATATGGGCAACAAGCTCAAGGTCGTGGAGGCTCAGGTGGAACTGGCCTTGCAGCACCCTGAGATCGGCGAGGAGTTCCGCGCCTACCTGAAGGAGTTCTGCAAGACGCTGTAAATTATATACTGCGTAAACAATAAAAACGGGGCTGTTGCACGAAACTATGTGCAGCGGCCCCGTTTTTTTGCCTATATTCAGATAAAAAGGGGTTCAGAAACGCCCGCAGGCCTTTCTGAACCCTAAATATGAAAATTAAATTCCTGATTTAGTTTGCCTGGCTGGGATGCGGCACGGGCGGGCGCTTGGTGAACATGGCCTTGAGTGCCAGCGGGGTAGCCACGCTGGACACCACGATCAGCAGGATCACAGCGGTAAAGTAGACCGGGTCTACCACACCGATGGCCAAGCCCTTCTGTGCCACAATCAGTGCCACCTCGCCGCGGGTCATCATACCGACGCCGACCTTCAGGGAGTCGTCCCAGTTGAAGCGGCAGACCTTTGCAGCCAGACCGCAGCCGATGATCTTGGTGATCAGCGCCACAACCACAAAGCAGACGCAGAACAGCAGGATTTCCGGGGTCAGGCCGCTGATATCAGTCTTGAGGCCGATGGAGGCAAAGAAGATCGGCGCAAAGATAACGTAGTTGCTGATATCCACCCGGCGCTCCACATAGGGCGCGTCATCCATGGTGCACAGCACGATACCTGCAATGTAAGCGCCGGTGATATCGGCGATGCCGAAGTACTCCTCAGCAATGTAGGCCATGGCAAAGCAGAAGGCCATGCTCACGATGGTGATACGCTGGGTATGGGGGTTGCGCTGATCCAGCCACTTCATGGCGTAGTGCGCCACAAGGCCAACGCCCAGTGCGGTGGCAAAGAACAGCACCGTATTGAACAGCACCTTGCCCAGACCCGTACCGGTGCCGCTGCTGGCACCCAGCACGCAGGTGAGCACCACGATGCCGATGACATCATCAATGACAGCGGCACTGACGATAGTCGTTCCCAAAAAACTCTTCAGGTGCCCAAGCTCCTGCAAGGTGGCCACCGTGATGGACACACTGGTAGCGGTCATAATGGTGCCGATGAACAGCGCCCGGTAGAACTCCGGGCTGCCAACTGCGGCAAAGCCGTAGAACGCACCATATAATAAGGTGCCGCCCACCAGAGGCACAGCCACGCCAACGGTAGCGATCAGGGTGGCGATGGGGCCTGCCTTGATCAGCTCTTTCAGGTTGGTGCCGAGGCCGGTGGTGAACATGAGCATCACAACGCCGATCTCTGCAAAGATGGAGATGGAGTCACTGATCTGCACCAGGTTCAGCAAGCAGGGGCCGATCAGCAGGCCGGCGATGATCTCGCCCACCACCTGCGGAGCCTTGCACTTACGCGCCACCAGTCCGAAGAATTTCGCGCTCAGGATTATGATTGCCAGATCTCGAAACAACGAATACATGGATTATCCTCCTTTAATTTTTCCCGCTTTCCTGCCACTGCCGGAGCCCCGGCCCTGCCATATTGCAGGGAAAGCGTTTACATTATAGTCCTTTTTACCAAAAAATGCAAAACATTTTTTATCGTTCTTTTTGTCAAAAAAGCTTGACAGAAGTAAAGAAGCTTGCTATAATAAATTGCTGTCTGAACAGACACACCACACAGGCCGCGATACCGCAGCCTGTGTACCCTTGGCCTTGCAGATCCGCAGGGCCCTCAAGTCCAAAAGGAGGTGCTACAAAAATGGCAAAGTACGAAACCATGCTGATTACCAGCGCCGCTCTCGACGAGGAGGCTACCGCCGCTCTGGTTGGTAAGTTCAAGTCCCTGATCGAGGCTAACGGTACGATCGATTCCATCGACGAGTGGGGCAAGCGCCGTCTGGCCTACCCCATCAACGACGAGGAGGAAGGCGTCTACACCGTGATCAACTTCACCAGCGAGCCCAGCTTCCCCGCTGAGCTGGACCGTGTGTACAAGATCACTGAAGGCGTTATGCGCAGCCTGATCATTGCTCACGAGGAGTAATTCTTCTGTGACAGAAAGGGAAACCGTACTATGTTGAATGTTGTTGCTATCATGGGTCGCCTTGCGCGTGACCCTGAAATGCGTCAGACCACTACCGGCAAGAACGTTGCTTCGTTCCGCATTGCCTGCGACCGCGGGCGCCGCGATGCCAATGGGCAGAGCGTGGCGGACTGGATCGATGTGGTTGCATGGGATCGGCAGGCCGAATTCGTCTGCCGCTATTTCCAGAAAGGTTCCCTGATCGTTGTGGACGGCCGTTTGCAGTCCCGTCAGTATCAGGATAAGACCGGCGCAAACCGCACTGCCGTTGAAGTGGTTGCCAACAACATCAACTTTGCAGGCCCCAAGAGCAGCAATGCAGGTGACGGAAACGGCTATCAGAATGCCGCTCCGTCCTACCAGAACGCAGCGCCTGCCCGTCCGGCTGCTGTGGAGGCAGCTCCCAGCTACTCTGCCGGCAATGCCGACGACTTCGCCGTCATTGATGACAGCGATGACCTGCCGTTCTGACACGAAACGGTCTATCCGTTAAAAATCCAATAGGAGGTAATAAGCAATGGCTTTTGAAAGAACCGAAGGCTCTCGCCCCGCACGCCCCATGCGTCGCGGCCGCAAGAAGGTTTGCAGCTTCTGTGTCGATCGCATCGACACCATCGATTACAAGGACGTGCCCCGTCTGCGTAAGTACGTCTCTGAGCGTGCTAAGATCATTCCCCGCCGTGTGACCGGCACCTGCGCTTATCATCAGCGCGCACTGACCATCGCCATCAAGCGTGCTCGTCACGTTGCTCTGATGCCCTACGTCAGCGACTAATTTTTAAAAAACCAACCCGATCAAAATAATCAGCAATCAGCAAAGCGCTCTCACCGATGACAAGGTGAGAGCGCTTTTTTGCTTGCGTTAGATATACTGTTCACACCAATGTTTTACCTTCTCCCCCACCTGCCGAGCGGTCAGCCCGTCGGTAGAAAGAAATGTTACGTTTTTCTTTTCCCGGAACCATTCCCGTTTCAGCGGCAGAAGGTGGTTCAGGTAATACGCAAAGAATTCCCGGGAACGGGTGGTATCTCCCGCTTTACGGGCACGCAGGACGGCTTCGGAAGCGTCCAGAAACAGAATGTGCTCCGGCATACAAGCCTGCACCGCTGCAAGCTCCGGGGCCAAAGCCTGCCGGATCGCTTCCATCTCCCACTCCAGCCCCCTGCTCTTGGGGTAGTTCAAGGTGTAGAACTCAATCTCCTCCGCGCCGAAATCCATCACGGCGTGGGGGTATTTTTTTGCTTCCTGCCCGCGGCGCAGCTCATTGCGCAAAAAGAGCCGTTGGATCTCCAGATAGTCCGCATAGCTGTTCTTATTCAACCCACGCTGCTTTATCTCTGCAAGAACGGCAGCGTTGTCCTCAAAACAAACCTGTACCTGTTGGCAGTGCTGTTCCAGATAGCGCGCTGCCGTGGTCTTTCCCACTGCCATGCAACCCTGTAAGGATAAGATCATAACATTTTGCCCCTTCTCCTTTTTCACATAGTATAGCACATTCAGCTGTGTACCGGGAAGCGTTTTTCGCGCAAAAAGTTACAAACCGGTACGATTGTCCCGGTTGTTTATGACTTGTACCGGGAATCATCGGTATTTTCAGATTTGCTGCTTTGCGCGCAAATCAAACTGCACAAACGCGAGGGGCGGCATTGCACACCTTGCACAAAGTTGTATCACACTTATTGATTTTTTATACAGAATGTGCCATACTAATGTCGCTGGGAACGTTCCCGACAACGTTCCCGAAATACTTTCAGAAAGTGAGGCTCTCCGACATGGCAAACCTGACCATCAAGGATATTGCACGGATCAGCGGTTGCTCTGTCAGCACCATCTCCCGTGTGATCAACGACAGGCCGGATGTCCGCCCGGAGACCAAGGAGCACGTTCTGAAGGTGATGCGGGAGGCCGGGTTCGTGCCCAACACCAACGCCCGACAGCTGAAGATCCAGCAGTCCCGCAGTCTGGTGTTCGTAGTAAAAGGCACCCGGAATATTTTCTTCTCGGATTTTCTGGTGCAGCTTCAGCGTGCCGCCACCCTGTACGGGTACAACGGCATCGTCTCTTACTTGGACGAGAACGCCAACGAGATCGACGCCGCCGAAAAGATCCTGCGGGAGATCAAGCCCAAAGGCATCATCTTCTTGGGCGGCAGCGTAGCCAACTTCCAGCGGGGCTTCGACCGTATCAATGTTCCCTCGGTGCTCACCACGCTGGTCACGGATGAGTTGGACTTCCCCAACCTTTCCATGGTGGGCGTAGATGACCGGGCAGCGGCCTATACCGCTGTGGACTACCTGATCCGGCAGGGGCACCGCAAGATCGCCGTTTTGGGCGGTCCGGTGACCAGCTACCCCAGCCTGATGCGCCGCAAGGGCGCACAGCAGGCCATGGAGGATGCGGGCATTGTGTTCAACGACAAGCTGTACGGCCTATCCAACTACGATTTCGAATCCGCCTACCACGCCATGAACAGTCTGCTGGCCCGACGGGCAGAGTTCACCGCCCTGTTCGCCATGAGCGATGTCATCGCCTTTGGCGCCATCCGGGCGCTGGTAAGCGCCGGGCTGCGGGTACCGGAGGATGTTTCGGTGATTGGCTTTGACGGCATCACGATGTCCCGCTACTGCGTACCGGTGATGACCACCATCGTCCAGCCCAGCGAGCAGATCGCACTGCAAAGCATCGAACTGTTGGTGCGGCAGATCGAGCATGGCTCCTCTGCCCAGACCGTGACCCTGCAGCCGGAGTTGCAGCAGGGCGAAAGCGTAAGGGCAATTTAAATTTTGTATTCCCTCCGTCGAAGGACGGAGAGTATATAGTTGATCTGTAATTTTAATAAGAAGGAGAACTTATTATGAAAAAGATGATCACTCGTCGTAACTTCCTGAAGGCCGCTGGCGTTTCCGCCGCTGCTCTGGGTCTGGCTGCCTGCGGCGGCTCTTCCAGCAGCACCGCTTCCTCTGCTGCCAGTTCTACCGCTGCTTCCAGCACCGCTGCAAAGGCAGACGGCAAGGTCTATTACCTGAACTTCAAGCCCGAGCAGGATCAGGATTGGCAGGATCTGGCCGCTGAGTACACCAAGGAGACCGGCGTGCCTGTGACCGTTGTCACCGCCGCTTCCGGCCAGTACGAGACCACCCTGATGAGCGAGATGGAGAAGAGCGAGGCTCCCACCCTGTTCCAGGTGAACGGCCCTGTTGGTCTGGCAAACTGGAAGGATTACTGCTACGACCTGTCCGGCAGCCAGCTGTACGGCGAGCTGACCAGCGATTCCTTTGCACTGAAGGACGGCGATGCTGTTACCAGCATTGCATACGTCATTGAGACCTACGGCATTATCTACAACAAGGAACTGCTGACCGCTGCCGGTTACAAGCAGGAGGACATCAAGGGCTTTGCCGACCTGAAGAAGGTCGCTGATGACATTCAGGCTCGTAAGGCTGAGCTGGGCGTGGACGGTGCTTTCACCTCCGCCGGCATGGATGGTTCTTCTGACTGGCGTTTCAAGACCCATCTGGCAAACCTGCCCATCTATTACGAGTACAAGGCAGACGGCATCGGCTCCACCGACGCCATCAAGGGCACCTATCTGGACAACTACAAGCAGATCTGGGATCTGTACATCACCGATTCCACCTGCGATCCCACGCTGCTGGCTTCCAAGACCGGCAACGATGCCGTGGCAGAGTTTGTTGGTAAAAAGGCTGTCTTCTATCAGAACGGCACCTGGGCTTACAGCGACGTGAAGGATCTGGGCGACGACAACCTGGGTATGCTGCCCATCTACATCGGCGTGGACGGCGAGGAGAATCAGGGTCTGTGCACCGGTTCTGAGAACTTCTGGTGTGTCAACAACACCGCTTCCGAGGCCGACATTCAGGCTACTCTGGACTTCCTGTACTGGTGTGTCACCTCTGAGACCGGCACCAGCGCAATGGCTGACAAGATGGGCTTCGTCATCCCCTTCAAGAAGGCTAAGGACTCCACCAACCCCCTGATCACCATTGCAAACCAGTATGTGGCCGACGGCAAGACCAGTGTTGACTGGTGCTTCTCCACCATGCCTTCCGAGGAGTGGAAGAACGGCGTGGGCAGCGCTCTGACTGCATACGCAGCAGGCACCGGCAAGTGGGACGACGTTGTCACCGCATTTGTGGATGGCTGGGCCAAGGAGTACAAGCTGGCCAACGGCTAAGCCTTTGACTGGAGATCTCCCTAGGAATTAAAAAGGGAGGCGGGCGAAAAGTTCGCCCGCCTCCTTTCCTTTTTTATCAGACAGCTCCCTCAGGAGGTATATCATGCAAAAAGCCATTAGTAAATACTGGCCGATATTTGTGCTGCCTACTCTGGTCGCCTTTATTATCGGCTTCATCTGGCCCTTTATCTGGGGCGTTTATCTGTCCTTCCAGCGGTTCACTACCGTTTCCAAGACCACCTTTGTAGGCATCCAGAACTACCTCTCGGTATTTCAGGATTCCACCTTCCTGCACGCCTTTGGCTTTACGGCGGTCTTTACCGTGGTGAGCACTGTGCTCATCAATGTGTGCGCCTTTGCAATTGCGCTGGTGCTGACCCGCGGCATCAAGGGCACCAACATCTTCCGTACCGTGTTCTTCATGCCCAACCTGATCGGCGGCATCCTGCTGGGCTACATCTGGCAGATCCTGCTCAACGGTGTGCTGGCGAACCTGCAGAAGCCCCTGCTGGCACTGGATGCCAAGGCCGGTTTTGTCGGTCTGGTCATCCTGATGTGCTGGCAACAGATCGGCTACATGATGATCATCTATGTGGCCGGCCTGCAAAGCGTGCCCGGCGACCTGATCGAGGCCGCTAAGATCGACGGTGCCAACGACCGCGAGATCCTGTTCAAGATCAAGATTCCCATGGTCATGCCCAGCGTGACCATCTGCACCTTCCTGACCCTGACCAACAGCTTCAAGCTGTTCGACCAGAACGTGGCTCTGACCGCAGGCGAACCCGCCAACGCCAGTGAAATGCTGGCACTGAACATCTACAACACCTTCTACGGCCGCTCCGGTGCGCAGTGGAAGGGCATCGGTCAGGCAAAGGCTGTGGTGTTCTTCCTGATCGTGGTGGTCATCTCGCTGATCCAGCTCCACTTTACCCGCTCTAAGGAGGTGCAGCAGTAATGTCGAAACAGAAAAGAACCTGGGATGTCATCCTTGTTGTTGTAATGGTTCTCCTCTGCCTGCTGTGGATCTACCCCATCGTGCTGATCCTGCTGAACAGCTTGAAAACCGAGGGCAGCTTTACTACCTCCACGGTGTTCCGTCTGCCCACCGCCGAGACCTTTGCCGGACTGCGCAACTACGTTTACGGCGTGACCAAGATGAACTTCCTCTCCAGCATGGGTTACAGCCTTCTGATTACTATCACCAGCGTTGTGCTGATCCTGCTGTGCTGCTCCATGACCGGTTGGTACCTGACCCGCGTAAACAACAAGCTGAGCAAGTTCATGAACCTGCTGATCGTGTTCTCCATGGTCGTTCCCTTCCAGATGGTCATGTTCACCTTGTCCAAGACCGCTGACCGTCTGAACCTGAACAACCCTTGGAACATCTGCATCATCTATCTGGGCTTCGGTGCCGGTCTGGCCGTGTTCATGTTTACCGGCTTTATGAAGAGCGTGCCCATGGAGATCGAGGAAGCAGCCATGATCGACGGCTGCAACCCCATCCAGATCTTCTTCAAGATCGTGTTCCCCATCCTGAAGCCTACCATGATCTCCACTGCAATTCTGGAGACCATGTGGGTGTGGAACGACTACCTGCTGCCCACGCTGGTGCTGGATATCAAGAAGTACCGCACCATCCCCATGGCGATCCAGTATTTCCGCGGCGGCTACGGCCGTGTGGAGCTGGCTCCCATGATGGCCTGCATCATCATTGCTATCATCCCCATTATTATCCTCTACATGACCTGCCAGAAGTACATCATCGAGGGTGTCGTGGCCGGTGCTGTAAAGGGCTAAGGAGGTGCACGTTATGCGTGCAAGCGGCATTCTGATGCCGGTGTTCAGTCTGCCGGGGCCTTTTGGCATCGGTACGCTGGGCAGTGAAGCGACCGCATTCGTTGATTTTCTGGCCGAGGCAAAGCAGACTTATTGGCAGATCCTGCCCATCGGCCCTACCGGCTATGGCGACAGTCCCTACCAGAGCTTTTCCGCCTTTGCCGGAAACCCCTACTTTATCGATTTCCGGCTGCTGGCGGCAGATGGCTATCTGACTGCCGAAGAGATTCCCGCCGCGCAGCCGGTAAGCACCGTTGACTACGGTGCGCTGTACAACCAGCGCCCGGTGCTGCTGAAAAAGGCTGCTGACCGGCTGCTGGCAGCCCCCTCCCCTGCTTACGAGGCCTTCTGCACCGCGCAGAGCTTCTGGCTGGAGGACTACGCCCTGTTCATGGCCGTAAAGGCAGAGCAGGGGCAGGCAGGCCTTGCCGACTGGCCGGACGCACTGCGCTGCCGGGAGCCGGAGGTCATTGCCGCCGCAAAGGCACGGTTGGCAGACCAGATCAGCTACCACAAGGCGGTGCAGTTCTTCTTCTACACCCAGTGGAACGCGCTGAAGGCCTATGCCAACCGCAAAGGTGTCCTGCTGGTGGGCGATATCCCCATCTACGTCAGCCCGGATTCCAGCGACCTGTGGACCCACCCGGAGCTGTTCCAGACTGATGGACAGATGCACCTGACCCATGTAGCCGGCTGCCCGCCGGATGCCTTTGCGGCAGACGGACAGTTGTGGGGCAACCCGCTGTATGATTGGCCCGCCCACAAGGCCACCGGCTTTGACTGGTGGAAGCGGCGCATGAAGCACGCCACCTCTATCTACGATGTGGTGCGCATTGACCACTTCCGCGGTTTCGAGAGTTACTACTCTATCCCTGCCGAAAACACAACGGCTGCAGGCGGTCACTGGGAAAAAGGCCCCGACCGGGACTTTATCCACGCCATGCAGCAGGCGCTGGGCGGCGGCAATATCATCGCCGAGGATCTGGGCTACTTGACCCCGGAGGTGAAGGCGATGCTGGCCGAAAGCGGCTACCCGGGCATGAAGATCATGCAGTTTGCCTTCGACAGCCGGGAGTCGGGCAACTACCTGCCCCACACCTACCCCCGCAACAGTGTGGTGTATACAGGCACCCACGATAACGTGACCACCGAGGGTTGGCGCAGCAACGCCAGCGCCGAGGACGTAGCCTACGCCTGCCGGTATCTGCGCTGCACGCCGGAGGAGTTGACCGAAGGCATGATCTGTGCCTGCCTTGCCAGCGTTTCGGATACTGCCATCATCCCGCTGGCAGACTGGCTGCATCTGGGCAGCGAGGCCCGCATCAACACCCCCAGCACACAGGGCGCAAACTGGCGCTGGCGGCTGGCACAGCCCCTGCCCGCTACATTGGCCGGGCACATCGCCGCGCTGACCACGCTGTATGAGCGCGTGCCGAAAGCACTTTGACCTCGTTTTCCTTTCGTTTGGCAACCTGTAAAACACACAAGGCATCTGCTTTGCCCGCTGTTGCGTCCTGCGTAGCACAGCGGGTACGGGCAGATGCCTTTGTTGTCCGCTTTTTCAGCACGTTTTTGCTACAACATTTTTTCGCCGTAAAAAAAGCAGGCATTTTGCGTGTTTACAGCGTATTCAGGTCAGTTTTTCAGCATTCTGTCACAATATATTCACAAATGTATCATGGTTTTCAAACCCGCGCTCTCTTGTCATTTTTGTGCAGATATGCTACAATTCAGTTACTAGATGAACTGCCCCTTGGGGAGTTCTGTGTGCGAAAGGAGTTTTCCATCATGGATCATACATATCAGCGCCCGCTGCAGCTGCCCGCCTGCTGCTCTGTGCTCTCTGCCGAGGAGATGACCTATACCGAGGGCGGTGCCCTTTCTATCAACATCACTCCGGAGCAGGTGATGGCCTTTGGCATCAATGCCACGGTAAACCTGCTGGGCATGATGGGCCGCTATGCGTTCCAGGGCGCAGTCTCCGGTATGCAGAATGCCCTGAACGATGGTTTGAGCGTTGGTGATGCCGTAGGGCACTACTGGGGCAAGCTGAACACATGGAGCAAGGTTGCCACGATCGGTATGGCTGGTCTGGGCGGCTACTATGCTTATTGTCAGGCGCGCAGCATTTATCTCTCCGTTAAGAATATCGTGATCGCTTTTAAGAATACGATCGACGAGTATCAAGCTAACAAAAAAGCACAGCAGGAGGCTGCCGAGCAGCAGAATTGTCTGCCCACTCTGGTAGCTCTGTGCTGATTTTCAATCGTTCCGGAAAGGAGTGTTCTTATTTATGAAAAAGCTTCAGCTGCCCTCTTCCTACGCAGCCCTCTCCCCCGAGGAGCAGTGCGCTGCCTTTGGCGGCAGCGAATTCGGCGATGCTGTCGGCAGCTTTTTTGACAATCTGCACTTCAATGATTTCTTCTGGAACGGTGGGCTGTTCTCGTTTTCCTTCACCTTTGTGCCCATGCTACTTTTCCGCATGATCAAGACAGGTGTGCAGACCGGGATCAAGCTCTCTCAGCAGATCGGCCGCCTGCTTGGCATCACCCGCGAGGCTACCGTCACTGCCGTCCAGTACTTGGATAATACGCAGCAGCGAAATGACCAGCCGGTCGAAAATTCTCTCCCCCAGCTTTTTTCTCTTCAGTAATAAGCTATAAGAAAGCCGTGCATCCCGGAGCATTCCGGCCGTGCACGGCTTTTTGTTTTGTTCAGATCACCCGGACTGCACCCTGCTCCCGCAGGCGCAGCACATAGCAGCTGCCCTGCCCGAATACCTGCTCGATGGCTGTATGGTACCGCTCCAGCAGCCGCCCGGGCACATAAGCCTGAATGGTGCCTGCAAAGCCGCCGCCCTGCATCCGCCATGCGCCCTCACTGCCCTGCAGAATGCGCTGGCTCAGAGCCAGCGCTATGGACAGTCCCTGATGCCGCACATCCGCTGTGCAGTACACATTCTGACACAGCGCAAAGGAAGCCTGTCCGCTCTGCTTCACCAGACCTGCAAACACCGGGAACTGCTTTGCATAAAGCGCATCCCGCTGCGCCAGCGTGCGGGCATTCTCCTCAAAATAATGGATCGCCCGCAGCACTGCACGGTCTCCGCAGCAGCTGCGCAGGACAGGCAGTGCCATCCAGAACGCGTTCTCTTCCACCTGACCCAGCAGCGGCTTTCCGAAGCAGGCGGCCACCTGCTCCATCTCCTGCCGAATCGCCGCAAACTCGCTCGTCAGTTCGCTGTGGCTGCCCCGGGTATCGGTGACGCAGAGGAACATTCCTTCCGGCAGCAGACCGTCTGCATGGAGCTTTTCGATCTTTGGGGTGCGCGGATCGGCAAAATCCGCAAAGATAATGCCGCCCACCGCACTGGTCAGCTGATCCAAAAGACCGCTGGGCTTGCCGAAATAGGTGTTTTCCGCATACTGGCAGATGCCCGCCAGCTCTGCCGGGGTCAGCCCGGTGCTGTATTCCTCGTTCCAGATAGAGGCCATGCCCATCTCAAAGGCCGCCGAGCTGGACAGACCGGAGCCCCGCAGCACATCGCTGGCGGTGTAGGCGTCAAAGCCGCCGATCTGCTTACCCACTGCGCGGAAGCCCTCGGCAATGCCGCGGATCAGGCTGGCCGAATGGGTGCTCTCCCCTGCCTGCGGCTCTGCAGTGGCCAGATCAATGACATCCAGCTTGTTGAACCCCCTGGACTTGACCCGCACATAGCCATCCGTGTTGCGGGCCGCCACCGCCACCAGATCCAGCGTGACCGCCGCCGCAAGGCCGTAGCCCCCCTGATGATCCGTGTGGTTGCCGCCCAGCTCTGCGCGCCCGGGTGCAGAGTACACCTGCACCTGCCGCCCGGGGCCGAAATACAGTTCAAACTGCTCCAGCGCAGCCGCATAGCGCCCGCGCTGCCGCTGCAAAACCGCCGGATCCGCCCCGTAAAGTGCAGCAAGTGCGGCGTCCCAGCTGCCCTGCAGGATCTGTTTTCTGAGTTGTGCACTGGTGGCCATGACAGCTCCTCCCCTCCGGAATAAACGATTCTGCTCTTTTTGCCTATTGTAAAGCATTTCGGGCGTTTTTTCAATTTATTTGACCTAAAAATCCAAAATTTGGCGTCAGGTGCAAAGAATAAGATGTACTTTTGTTGAATTTGCAGGGCATTCTATGGTATACTGGGTGCAGAATGTGACAGGACGGAGGTAAAGCTGCCATGCCAGACGTTTATAAGCAATCCTTTAAGCAGAATTACACCAACAATATCGAATTGTCCATCTTCAACTGCGGCTTGGAGCGCTGCGCTCCGGGCCAAACATGGGGACCCGGCATCCGCGACCACTACCTGATCCATCTGGTGGTATCCGGCAAGGGCATCTTCGAGGTGGGCGGCCGCACTTGGGAGGTAAGCGAGGGCGACCTGTTCTTTGCCCGCCCCAGCCAGCTGATCCGCTACACCGCCGACGAGCAGCAGCCGTGGGAGTACAGCTGGGTGGGCTTTAACGGTGCCTGTGCCCACAAGCTGGCCGCGCAGCTGCCCTTTACGGACGATGCCCCTGTGCACCACACCAGCGACCCGGACGGGATGCGGGCAGCGCTGACCAACATCTATTCCTCCCGCGGGCTGCAGCCACAGGACGAGGCAGCCATGGTGGGGTATCTGTACCTGTTTATCGCTGCCTTGATGCGGGAGACCAGCGCAGGCAAGCCCCACACGGCCTCCTCCTCCAGCCAGTATGTGCTGAACGCCATCAAGTACATCCAGTTCAACTACTCCCACGACATCTCCATTGACGATGTAGCCAAGAGCGTGGGGGTTTCCCGCAGCCATCTGTACCGGGTGTTCATGTTGAACGTGGGCAAGAGCCCCATCGACTACCTGACCGAGTACCGCATCAACGAGGCCTGCAAGCTGCTGCGCGCCGGCAACCTTTCCATTGCGGAGGTTGCGGTGTCGGTAGGCTTCTTTGACCAGTTCTACTTCTCACGGGTGTTCAAGCGCGCCAAGGGCGTGCCGCCCAGCAAGTATTTTGCCGCCCAGCAGGACGCCGACCCGGCAAGCCCTGCCCAACTGTAACCTGAGCCCATCACACAAGGAGAAACCATGCCTTTACAGAAAAACCAGATCCTGACCCTGCGCATTGAGCGCCTTTCCAGCGACGGCAGCGGTGTGGCCCACAGTGCCGATGGCGAGGCCGTATTTGTCCCCGGCACCGCCCCCGGGGACGAAGCACGGGTGCGCATCGTGAAGGACTGCGGCCGGTATGCCTTTGGCATTCTGGACGAGCTGCTCACCCCCTCGCCGGACCGCATTCCGGTTGACTGCCCGGTAGCAGGCCCCTGCGGCGGGTGCAGCCTGCGGCATCTGGATTATGCCGCTGAGCTGCGCGCCAAACAGGAAAGCGTGCTGGATGCCTTCCGCCGCATCGGCGGGCTGGAGGTACCGGTGCTGGATATTCTGCCTTCTCCAGACGTAGACCGCTACCGCAACAAGGTGCAGTTCCCTGTGGGCATAGACAAGAACGGCGTGCCCTGCATCGGCTTTTACGCAGGGCGCACCCACCGCATCGTCCCCTGCCCGGACTGCAAGCTGCAGCCCAGCGTGCTGAACGAGATTGGCAACGCGCTGTGCGCCTTTTTTGCACAGCAGGGCATCCGCCCCTACGACGAGCAGAGCGGCAAGGGGCTGGTGCGGCACATCTTCCTGCGGCGCGGCGCGCACAGCGGGCAGATCATGGTGTGTCTGGTATGCACCCGGGCAAAGCTGCCCCACGCAGAGCAGCTTTGCACCGCGCTGCGGGGGCAGTTCCCGGCCATCAGCACCATTCTGCTCAACGTCAACGCCAAAAACACCAACGTCATTTTGGGCAGCGAGAACCATATCCTGTACGGCCCGGGCTACATTGAGGACACGCTTTGCGGCGTGCCGGTGCGGTTGGGACCGCTGTCCTTCTATCAGGTCAACACGCTTGCCGCCGAGCGGCTGTACGGCGTTGCTGCGCAGTACGCGCAGCTGACCCCGGACGACACGCTGCTGGATCTCTACTGCGGCATGGGCACCATCGGCCTTTCCATGGCCGAGCAATGCAGGGAGCTGATTGGCGTAGAGATCGTGCCGGAGGCCATCGAGAGCGCCAAGGCCAACGCTGCCCGCATGGGCGAGGCCGTAGCAGCCAAGAGCCGCTTTTTCTGTGCCGATGCCGGCCAGGCTGCCACCCAACTGGCCGCCGAGGGTCTGCACCCGGACATCGTGATGCTGGACCCGCCCCGCAAGGGCTGCGATGAGGCCACCCTCTCCGCAGTGGTGCGCATGGCACCCCGCCGGGTGGTGTATGTCAGCTGCAACCCCGCTACCGCTGCCCGAGACGCCGCATGGCTGGAGAAAAATGGCTATCATACAGAAAAGGTGCAGCCGGTGGATCTGTTCCCGAGGACGAAGCATTGCGAGGCCGTTCTCCTTTTGTCCAAACTCAACGTCGACCACCGCATTGAAGTGGAAGTGAGCATGGATGAGCTGGATGTGACTGCTGCGGAAAGCAAGGCAACTTACAATGAGATTCGGAACTATGTGTGGGAACACCACCAGTTGAAGGTGTCCAACCTCTACATTGCGCAGGTGAAGCAGAAGTACGGCATCATCGAGCGTGAGAATTACCATAAAGCGAAAAACGAGAATGCAAAGCAGCCCCAGTGTCCGAAGGAAAAAGAGGATGCGATTGTGGAAGCATTGAAGCATTTTCAGATGATTTGATACGCAATCACCCCAGAGAGAATAGCCTCTTGTGCGTTCTCTCTGGGGTGATTTTTGCGTTATGCTACTTCCGGGTAGCGCATATATACATACTCGTAGATTTTCTTCTGGTAGGTCTGGATATCGCTTACATCATAGCTATTGGGAAGTTCTTGCCAAAGGGTATTGCGGATCAGATTATCCACAATTGCCTTAGTTTCCTGCTTGTCCGTCCAATGGTCGAGTTTGGCAATCTGCTGTTTGATTTTTGTCAACAAGTCCACAGACACCTTCTTGATCGTTTCAATTTCCTGCTTCGTGAGGTTCTCCGAAAACAGCAAATCATACACCGAAAGCTCCTCATCGCTAGAAAAGCCCTCACGCACATAGCGCTGCTGCTCCGTGTCCAGTGAACTTGCAAGTTCCATCAGATCCATGAAGGTTTTCTCAATGGTTGCCCGGTTCTGCTCTGCATTATAGGCATCTATGATCTCCTGATAGCGGTCATAATAATCAATGCGCTGCGGGTTTACAAACAGCATTTTCGCCAATTGCTGATTCACCAGTTCATCCAGATCGCGCAGCAAGAGATTCTTCCGCCGGGTGTGGGCAAACTCCCGGCTCAGCAGGTCAAAATCAATTTTGCTGATGTCAAACTGCCGGGAAGGTACAGCCTCCTGATCCGGCTTTTCCACATGGATGTACTCGTTGACGATGCCGTTGATCTGCACCATCAGGTCGGTATTGTCCGCGTGTTTCCGCTTCTGCTGCAAGCCCTCGTAGATGGCGAGAATTGCGTTTTTCCGGGCGCGCACGGCATCGTCCACATCGTCACGGTCTGCGTAGCGGAACAGCCGCGCCAGTTCAGACGCATAGGTCTGGAAGGTTTTCTTGGTTTCCAGCGTCTCGCACATCGCGTTGACTGCATCCTGTACAAGGCTCATCTTTTCAAAGTCCTGTGCGTTCACCAATTCCTGCAGCCGGAACCCGTGTTCTGCCAGAAAGCCGTCCGTTTTTCCGATGACCGTGCGGATGCGCTGAATCAGCTCCGTTTTATCCACCGTTGGATCAACGCCCGCCGGGCTGTTCTTGCTGACCGTATAGTCCGCCAGAGCCTTGCGCAGCGCCTTTACGATACCAATATAGTCCACGATCAGGCCGTTGCTCTTGCCCTCCGAAACACGGTTTGCACGAGCAATAGTCTGCATCAGGGTATGGGCTTTCAACGGCTTGTCCAGATACAGACAGGACAGACACTTTACATCAAAGCCCGTCAGCCACATGGCACAGACGAACACCACCCGGAACGGATTCTTGCTGTCCTTGAATTCTTTATCCAGCTCTCGTTTTTCCATTTTGGCACGGTGCGGCAGAATATCCAGTCCCCACTTTTTGAAGGTCTGCACCTCGTTCTGCTCCTGACTGATCACCACTGCCATTTCGGTTTCTTTCATCCATGCCAGTTTACGGGCAAGCTCCTGTGCTTCCTGCTGGGTCGCTGTGCCCTGCCGGACTTCCAGCTCCCTGATCTTTGCCTGCCAGCATTCCTGCACATAGTTGTACATCCGCACACAGGTGACCTTATTCAGGCAGACGAACATCGCCTTGCCGCTGGTCCAAAGGTCAGAGTAATGCTCCACAAAGTCCTTTGCAATGGAGCGCAGCCGTTCATCTGCGGTGAGAATATGGATCTCCTTTGCAAATTCCCGTTCCAGCTTTTCCTCCTGCGAGGGATCGAGGTCGGCAGCTTCAATGGCGTCCAAGATGCGCCCGGTGATCTCCGGCTTGTCCAACTGGGCGATCTTATCCGCACGGTTTTCATAATACAGCGGCACCGTTGCGCCGTCCTCCACCGCCCGCTTGAAGTCATACACCGACAGATACCCGCCAAAGGTGCGCTCGGTAATATGGTCATCTGCCAGAAGCGGCGTACCGGTAAAGCCGATGCGGGACGCCGTGGGCAGCAGGTGCATCATGTTGTCTGCAAAAATGCCGTACTGGCTGCGGTGGGCTTCATCCGATAAAATCAGAATGTCGTGATCCGGGTAGATGGGCGGCTCCTTGGGCAGATTGAACTTCTGGATCAGGGTAAACACAAAGCTGGGGTTGCCCTGCAGCTTTTTTACAAGGTCTGCACCGCTGGATGCAATGAACTGCGAAGCCTTGGTTTTGCCCAGCAGACCGCAGTTTTCAAAGGTATCGCTGATCTGCCGGTTCAGCTCGTCACGGTCGGTCAGTACCACAATGGTGGGCGAGCCTGCAAACTTGCGCCGGATCTTCTGCGCCAGAAAGACCATGGAGTAGCTTTTGCCTGACCCCTGCGTGTGCCAGAACACCCCCAGCCTGCCGTCTTTTAACTTGCGGTTCTCGTAAGCACTGACGGCCTCGTTGACGCCGAGATACTGGTGGTTGCGCGCCAGAATCTTGGTAGTGCGCCCGCCAGAATGGTCGTAAAGGATGAAGTTTTCCAGCAGATCGAGGAAGGTCTTTTTCTCGCAGATGCCCCGCAGCATGGTTTCCAGTTCCACGCTGCCTGCATCGCTTTCTTTCAGGCGCTTCCATTCGTGGAAAAACTCGTACTTGCTGCCAAGCGTACCCACCTTGGCTTCCAATCCATTGGACAGCATGAGAAAGGCATTGTAATAGAACAATTGCGGAATGGTATCGAGGTAATCCCGATAGTTGTCTATGTAGGCGTTCTGCACATCCACGGTGGGCTTTTTCAGCTCGATAAACAGCAGCGGAATGCCATTGACAAAGCCCACAATGTCTGTCCGGCGGCGGTACAGCTGCGAGTGGATCTTCATTTCTTTTACGGCGAGGAAATGATTGTTTTCCGGGTTTTTGAAGTCGATCACCGCCGCGCTTCGGATTTCGGTGCGGCCATCCGGCCGCTTGACCGTCACCGGGATGCCATCCCTCAGAAGAAAATACTTTTCCTCGTTAATCTGCATCAGGGATGCGGTGGAAACGTGTGCCGTGAATTTCTTCTGCACCTCGTCCAGCTGGTTCGGGGTGAGCCACGGGTTCAGCCGCAAAAGCGCCTGCCGAAAATACCGGGTCAGCAGCACTTCCCCATAGCTGGTGCGGCCCAACGTCCCGTCCGGCCCCAGCTTTTCGGAGTTGTAAGCCAGCACCACCTCCCAGCCCAGAGCATTTTGCAGAAAATTGCCTGCGCTGTCCTGAACAAGGACATTTTCGGAGTATTCGCGGCTCATAGGATCACCTCATTTTTTCAACTTTTCTTTTAAGCAGAATTCTTCATTGATTTTAATGATTATAATTGCCATCACAATTAAGAATCGCATATAATCATCTCTATGCACCTTTTCATCTAATGAATTAGTCGAGTGAATATATTTATTTCTCAAATCTAGTCCATTTGAAAATTTATGTTTATTAAGTAAATAATCAAGATAATCTTGTTCTGGTCGTGAGAACAATGTATTCTCTACCAGCAACTTATTATTTTTCAGTGCATCCTTCAATGGATCATTTTCTGTTTTTTCATAGGCCAAGCAAAGATATTCATATCTATAAAGTTGAATCAACATTCTCAATCTATCATACTTCAGTTCAATTTCCCCAGCTTCATCTATTCTTATAGTACCTTGACTTAATAAGAAGTCGATTTTTTCTTTCTGAATAGTTTTAAAATCATTATAATATACAGTTTCATTCTCTAGAAGTTTAAAGAAAGAATCATAGGCCTTTCCTATTCTTTCCACATAAGTTAAAAGTGATTGTGATGAAAAGATACTTATATATTCCGATCTAATATTTTCATCATTACAATAGGCATACTTTTGTGTGCTTAGACTTGCAACTTGTGAAAACTCAACGCTTTGAGATGAGAACTCCAGATAATCTCTATCAATTGCTCCATATTTACTGTATAAATCAAATTGCTTTAAAACATGATCTATTTTACTAGAAATCAGTCTGTTTCTTTCCCCAAATGGCGCATCCCTCCTCACTTTCTCATAAACAAACCCCTCCACATTAAACTCATCTTTTAGGTATGTTTCAAAAAACCATTTATAAATATCTTCTATTTCTATTTCTCGCTGGCACAAAATGTTATAATACCCTGTCATTTGAAGAAATGCCATAGTGTTTTTTATACGAAAACTTGTTCCGACTTGGTACTCTCTCAATCCTCTTGTTCCAAACAAAAAGTTTTCAAGACCATACTCAGAGGGTTGCGAAACCAATAGGCATCTGTTAAAAAAATCAGCAAATTCAAACCAGTAGAAATTATTAAGAAGCGTTGCATAATCAAGATTATCTAATATCCATTTACTGTCATATGAAACTTTTAGCTCATTCTGATCTTCTGATTCATTTTCTATCTTTCCGGTACCATCCATCGGTTTAAAGCCGATTCCTACTCCTGTTCTAAACGATAGGCCCGTTTCAAAAAGTTTTTTTCGCATGATTTCTAGTTTTTTATATGCTTTAAAGCGTGTCATTTCGCTAAGTTTAAGCTTGTCCGGATTCTCTTCTTGCACAATCACAGTCAAATAATTCATATTAGGAGAATCCAATTCGATGTACCTTTGAACTAACCCTTCCTTATCTTCTACTGTCAATTCTTTTGGAATGTAATATAGTTCTTTGTCCTCAGAACGTTCCAAAAACTTATTGACAAAGAATTCTGCATTCTCTGCATCCTTTAAAATGTATTCACGCACCACCTTTCCAAATTTATATACAATATCTTTTTCTCTCAGTATTCGATCAATTCTAATATTAGCCTTTTCCAGGAATTCAGCAAATTGCAAATCATCAAACTTTTTGTACAATCCTATCTTGCAAACCAGTTCAACAAAATCTTGACGGTACATTATATTAGTTTCGTTATATAATGTTGCCAACTCATTTATATCTTTTGAATTAAGGAAACAGCCAACAACTCCAAACACTTGATTAGCCTTATTTTGATAATCTGTATATTGAGGATTTGTCCAGTCCTCAAGTCGTATTCCAGTGTCGATATATTTTTTCACATTATAAAGTTCTATAACTTTATTTATATCTGTGTAGCTTTTCCAATTATCATAATCGTCAAAAACTATCTCGCACTTTTTTAATTCTCCCAGATTAACAACTTCGCCATTTCCATAAAAATCGACACCGAAATACGCATCCATCTATATTACACCTCCACTTCCCCGCTCATCAACTTTGGCAGCAGTAAATTTCTTGCTGTCTTTAACCGCTCATTTTGTCCTTGCAGCGTCTTTATTTTATTAAAATACGTTTTTGCACGTTTGTCAAACTTTTCCAGAGTTTCTTTATCGGGAATCACCACATCCATCGCATCCAGAATCTTTGTCGTCATGCTTGGTACTGCTGCGCCAATATTCATGGAGTACATATCAAATGCTTTGACAAAGAAATACACAAAAACGGCTGTATGCGGCTGTTTCATCGTAGCATAGAACATTGTGTCCACTGTCCAAAATGTTTCATCCACATACATGATATTATTCAAAGAACCTTTTCGGGGAATCAGGACTGCCTCACCAGAAAACAGCGATTTATTACATTTTCGCATTAAACCGCCAGAGCCATAAACAGGGATATTTCCATCATCAGGAGCTTTTTTATGGTCTTTTCCATAATTAACACTAATGAGTTCCTTTAACAGTCCTCTGCTCCACCCCTCCGGCACACCGTCCACAATTTTCGTGTTTTCATGCCCCGGAAAACGCAAATCTACAAACCACTCTTTATAAAGCCGCTGGGCTGCTTCTTCCAGCAGTTTGATTTGTTTCTGATTGTTTTCAATCAGGTCATCGTAGTTTGAAATCATTTCAACAATTCTAGGAACTTTTTCCTCAGAAAACATAATCGGAAGTTCTCTTAGCTGTTTAAGTGATAAAAACTGTTGACTAGAACCTTTCATCTCACCTAACATCTTTCCCTTTCCTTCGGGCGAGTTCAAATAGTAACATAGCCATTTACCACGAACTTCTGATCCTCCACACTTAAATAATGCAACATTTTTTATTGCGTAGTCCGGATCATTTTTAACAACAGCTGCTTCCCCAACTGTTCCAATCATGGACATTATAACATCCCATCGTTCTACCATACTTCTTTTATTTATTGCATTATAATCCTCTTCTGAAATGTAGTACGCACTCGATGAATCAATTTGTCCATTCTTAACGTGTTTTCCTGTCACCAATTTATATCCAAAATCCACTGGTTTTGGCGTATCATGTGTTCCGTCTTTTACCGCAATACAATATTCATCTGCCCGAAGCGTTTCCCAATTCATACCCCCATCTCCTCCAGATTCTTCGAGATGGTTTCCATCAGGCGGTTGGACTCTGCCTGCAATTCCAGCAGTTCCTTGTGGATTTCCTTCATCCGCTGGGCAAAATCCACACCGTCATCCTCCACGGGTGCAACGCCCACATAGGCGCCGGGCGTCAGGGATGCGCCTTTCTCGTTGAGGATGGTGTCTCGGCTTGCCACCTTGCACAGACCGGGAATGTCCTGATAAACGCCCTCGCCAAACTTTTCGGTGAGCCAGACGGCCTCCTTGGCAACGGTCAGCTTCTCGCTGAGGGCTTCCAGCTCCTTGTCGAACTTTTCCTGCGTAGCTTTGCGCTCTTTGCGGGGTGCTGCCTCCACAGCGGCTTTGGCTTCTTCCCGCTTGGCCTGCACGTTTTGTTCCAGTGCGGCCTGAATCTCTGCAAAGGGGCGGTCGTCTGCCAGTTCTGCGTGATACTCCGCCAGAAGCGCCTTGTACTTGTCCACCTCGCCGCGATAGAGCCAGACAATGGCGTCAAGGTTCTTCAGCTGCCAGTCGCTCCACTCGTTCTGAGTGCGGTCCACCACGGTATAATAGTTGCGGGCATCGATGAACAGTACGGTGTCCAGCAGATGCTCCGGCTTGCCCTTATCCAGAAACCACAGCGAACAGGGCAAACTTTTGGTGTAGAAGAAGTTGTTGCCCACGCTCATCATCACGTCCACATGGCCGGTCTGGATGAGCTTTTCACGGATGTCCTTGTCTTTGCCCTGACTGTCGGTAGCCGAGGACGCCATCACAAAACCCGCACGGCCATGCTCGTTCAGGTAGGAGTAGAAATAGGACACCCACAGATAATTTGCGTTGCCGATTTCCTTGGCCTTGTTCACGCCGGGCAGGCCAAAGGGCAACCGCCCGGCACTCTGCGCCGACTCCGACTTGACCTTGTCCACGTTAAACGGCGGATTTGCCATCACATAGTCGCAGCAGCCGTTCAGGTTGTGGGCATCGTGATAGAAGGTATTGGCTTCATCGCCGGACTTGATCACGCCGGTCAGACCATGCACGGCCATATTCATCAGGCAGAGCTTGGCGTTGTACTCCACCTTTTCCTGTCCGTAGAAGGTCATGGTGTTGTTGGCGATCATGCCCGCATGGTTTACAAAGTCGCCGGTCTGCACAAACATACCGCCGCTGCCGCAAGCCGGGTCCAGCAGAACGCCGTGGGCAGGCTCCAGCACATTGACGATCATCTTCACCAGCGATTTCGGCGTAAAGAACACGCCGTCGTCCTGTGCCACATTCTTGGCAAACTTATTCAAAAAGTACTCATAGATACGGCCGATCACATCGCCGCCCACATCGTCCAACGCATCATTGTTGAAGATGCGCAGCAGTTCCCCCAGCAGTTCATCCGAGAAGATGGTGTAGTCCTTCGGCAGAACGCCCTGCAGCTGCTCGCTCTGCTGCTCCACCAGTTCCATGGCGTTGTTCACCACTTCGCCCAGACTGTTCAGAGGGTTACCCTCGATGCCGGTCAGCCCCTGTTCCGGGATGTTGGCGGGCAAATTGACCAAGTAATTGTACTGCGCCTCCTTGGGCAGAAACAGTGCACTCTTCTCGGCAAAGTCGCTCTGTTCCACCGGCAGCACCCGGCCACCGCGCATGGGACGGTCTTTCAGGATCTCCTGCTCTACCAGTTTGAAGCGGCTGTACGCATACCGCAGAAAAATCAGTCCCAACACCGGCATACAGTATTGGTTCGAGGTGAGTTTAGAGCCTGCACGCAGCAGATCTGCCGACTCCCACAGGTCAGCTTCCAGTTTTTTGACGTTCACATTATTTGCCACGAGGGGGTTCCTCCTGTTGTTTGGATTTTCATTTTCTATTGTATCACATTTTTCTGCAATGTTCATCTTTAATCATCGCTATTTTCTTTTTTGACTGGAAAAAGTTGTTTACCAATGGCTGACAATGTGTTAGAACCATAAACTTTCTCATTTGGAGACGCTAAGTCTGCATCCATCGGATGCAGTTCAAGGGTTTGGGTGTTGTATGCTCTAAAAGACTTCTTAATCAGATGATTTGGAAGTCTCTTAGAACACACAACTTTACATACCGAAGAAAGGAGACAAAACCATGAGCAAAAGCGAGAAAATCACTGCTCTTTACGAGCGTTTGAGCCGAGACGATGATATGGATGGCGAGAGCAACTCCATATCCAATCAAAAAAGACAGTTGGAAGACTACGCTGCCCAGCATAATCTTCCTAATATCGTCCATTTTACGGACGATGGCATAAGTGGCACTCGATTTGACCGCCCCGGATTTCTTGCCTTGATGAAAGAGGTCGAAGCCGGGAATGTGGAGTATCTGTGCCTAAAGGACATGAGCCGTCTGGGGCGTGATTATCTGAAAGTCGGTCAAATCATGGAAATTCTGCGACAGCAAGGTGTCCGTCTCATTGCTATCAATGATGGCGTTGATACTGCCAGAGGGGACGATGATTTTACCCCTTTCCGAAACATCATGAACGAATATTACGCACGAGACACCAGCCGTAAAATCCGTTCCACTTTCCAAGCAAAAGGCAAGACAGGCAAGCATCTTACAGGCTTAGTAATCTATGGTTACCTCTGGAATGAGACAAGAGACCAGTGGCTTGTAGATGAATATTCGGCAGAGGTTGTAAAGCGTATCTTTTCAATGACGATTGAGGGCATGGGACCTTATCAGATAGCAAACAGGCTGAAAGAGGAAAAGGTACTCATTCCCTCTGCATATCTGGCACAGTTCAACGAGGGTGTGAACAAAAACAAGACTTTCAAAGATGTTTACGGCTGGGGTTCTTCCACCATCTGCAACATTCTTGATAAGCGTGAGTATTTGGGACACACCATCAATTTCAAGACCCGAAAGCATTTCAAGGATAAGAAAAGCCATTATGTGCCGGAGGACGAATGGACGATTTTTGAGAATACCCATGAAGCCATCATTGACCAAGAGACCTTTGACCTTGCACAGAAAGTCAGAAGCAAGGTACGCCGTTATCCCGATGGCTGGGGCGATGTTGCACCGTTGACGGGCTTGCTCTATTGTGCTGATTGCGGCGGCAAAATGTATGTCCACCGCTTTAACAACGGCAAACGCATTTCGCAATATACCTGTTCAAAGTACAGCAAAATCCCTGTTGGGACGCTCTGCAAGACCCAGCACCGTATCAATGAAAGTGTTGTGTTGGAGCTGGTAAAAGACCTATTGAAAGCCATTGCCGAGTATGCCAAGCATGAACGAGCCGAGTTTGTCCGAGTGGTGCAGGAGGCACAGTCCAGCCAGCAGACAGCAGAGGTCAAGAAACAGCGGACACGCCTTGCAACCGCAAAGCAGAGAATATCCGAGCTGGAAGTCCTGCTCTGCAAAATCTATGAGGACAACATCTTAGGCAAGCTCTCTGACAGCCGCTATGCCACCTTAGACGCTCAATACGAAAAGGAACAGAAAGAGTTGACCGCTGAAATCAGCACGCTGGAAAAGGCAATCAGTGACTATGAAAAGCACGAAAAGGACGCTGACCGTTTCATTGCTCTGATTGATAAATACGAGAATTTTGACGAGCTGACCATTACCATGCTCAATGAGTTTGTTGAAAAAATCCTTGTGCATGAGCGTGACCGAAAAGGCAGTATTCAGACCACGCAGGAGGTTGAGATTTACTTCAATTTCGTTGGGCGTTTCGTCCCTCCGAAGTTTGCGGAAGTAGAGCTGACCCCAGAGGAATTAGAGGAAATCCGCAAGCGTGAGGAACGCAAGGACAGACTTCATCAGAATTACTTGAAGCGTAAAGCCAGCGGTTGGCAAAGGCAGTACGAGGACAGAACAAAAGCAAAGAAAAAGGCTGAAATGGACGCAAAGAAAAAGGCTGAAATGGACGCAAAGAAAAACGCTCTCCGAGCCGAGGATATAGCAAAGGGCGTGTTCATTCCTGTCAGCAATATGCCGAAGTTAGAGCCGAAAATCGCACCACAGAAAGGAGCTTAATCATGGAACTGAATTTTATCAAATGTGGGGACTACTACATCCCAGACATCAAAGTGAAAAATCCGAATATCCGTCTTGGAAAATGGGGACGGATGCGGAAAGAGTATCTGCGACTGGCTAATCCGGTGCTGTTCTCCGACATGGTGCTGAATGAAACCCTCTATGAGCATTGTGCGGAGATTGAGGAAACAGCCAAGAAGCGTATGGAAATCATCGTGCCGCAGCTTGCAAAGGCATACGGTGTGACGGAGCAGCTCAAAGCAGAGAACCAAATCGAATGGGTTCGGCAGATGAACGCTTGTGTTGCACAGGCTGAGGAAGCTATCAAGGGCGAGTTGATTTACTGCTGAGAAAGGAGCATGAATTTATGATTTTAGAAGCAATCTTCAACGGAGAGATTTATCCGGCAGAAACGGTAGTACCGAAATCAGAGAAGTTTCGGGAAG
>OOAE01000415.1_pt1 | contig 41609 bp, 35 predicted proteins | sample 1671271 | NCBI WGS metagenome assembly OOAE01 (sample SAMN06348139, study PRJEB24527) | human gut metagenome | biome: human gut; feature: ankylosing spondylitis patient; material: feces | host: Homo sapiens | place: China | collected 2015-10 | reverse complement strand
CCTTCTGGTTGATGATGGTATCGGAGGCGATGGTGGTCTTGCCGGTCTGGCGGTCACCGATGATCAGCTCGCGCTGACCGCGTCCGATGGGGATCATGGAGTCGATGGCCTTGATACCGGTCTGCAGCGGTTCCTTGACGGGCTGACGCTCGATGATGCCGGGAGCGCGGCTCTCAATGGCGCGGTACTCGGTGGTCTCGATGGGACCTGCGCCGTCGATGGGCTGGCCCAGTGCGTTGACCACGCGGCCGATCATGGCATCGCCCACCGGCACGGAAACCACCTTGCCGGTGCGCTTGACGATGCTGCCTTCTTTGATGCCGGCATCCGAGCCCAGCAGCACGATGGAAACGGTATTTTCCTCAAGGTTCTGGGCCATACCGTATTCGCCGTTGTCAAACTGGAGCAGCTCGCCTGCCATGCACTTTTCCAGACCGCTGGCCCGGGCGATGCCATCGCCCACCATAATGACCGTGCCGGTCTCGCTCTGCTCGATGGCATTTTCGTAATGCTTGATCTGCGCACGGATGATCTTGGAGATCTCTTCAGGTTTCAGTTGCATCTTTGTTTGTTCACCACTCAATTCATAATAGTCATTTCGGGTGGAAATTCGTTCTGTGCTCTGCCCCGTTTGTAAAGGGCAGGGGAATGTTACAGAGTGACCGCCGCAATATCCCGGCGCAGGGAGGCAAGACGGTTCTGGACGGTGCCGTCCAGCTCAGTGCCCTCGATATCCAGCCGGATACCGCCCAGCACCTTGGCATCCACCTTGGTTTTAAGGTCGATGGTCTTGCCGGTCAGGCTTTCCAGCTTGGCGTGCAGCGCCGCGCGCTGCTGCTCGGTAAGCGGAACAGCCGAGATGGCCGTAGCTTCCAGAATGCCGTGCGCCTGATTGTAGCGGATGCGGTAAGCCCGTGCGCAGCCGGACAGCTCCCGCAGGGTGCCCTTCTCGCACAGGATCTTTAAAAAGTTCAGCACATAGAGGTGGACCTGCCCGCGCAGGGCTTCGTCCAGCAGACCGCAGCGCTCCTTTTTGGGGATGCTGGGGGTACTGAGCAGCCGCAGGTAGTCCGGGTTTTGCTTCAGAAGCTTTTGCACCTCGTCAAGCTCGCCCAGAATGCGGGTCTCCAGCCCTTCCTCTGCCGCCAGATCGTACAGACTGCCGCCGTACATCTTTGCAGTTTCGGTCATGATGCTTCACCCACGTTTTTGATAAATTCGTCGATCAGGTCCTTGTGGTCCTTTTCGCTGATCTCGCGCTCCACCACCTTGGATGCGATCTCCATGGCAATGCCGCCGATCTCGTCCTTGACCTCGTTCACGGCCTTCTTACGCTCCTGCGCAATGTCGGCCTCGGCCTTCTGCTTCAGGGCAGCGGCCTGTGCGCGGGCCTCGCCCACGATCTCTTCCGAGCGGGCGGTGGCGGTCTTTTGCGCCGTAGCTACGATCTGATTGGCCTCAGTGCGGGCGTTCTGCAGGTTCTGCTCGTACTCCGCCTTCATGGCCTCGGCCTCGGTGCGCAGCTTCTGCGCATCTGCGATCTCGCTGTCGGCCTTGGCCTTGCGGTCGGCAATCACCTGTTTGATCGGCTTCAGCAGGAACTTTTTGAAGATGACCAGCTGGATCATCAGGTTGCAGATCTGGGCCAGAAAGGTCCAGCCATCCAGCGTGATCAACGCCTGATACAGTTCCATAAGCGTCTCCTTTCGTTATTTTTTCGGATCGGGAGGCTTATGCCAGATACTTCATGAACATACCGGGAGCCAGGAAGATCAGCAGCAGGCCGGTAACAAAGCCGTAGATACCGGTGGTCTCGGAAAGGGCGACGCCGAGGATCAGGGTGCTGGTAACGTCGCTCTTGCACTCCGGCTGACGGCCAACGGCCTCACAGGCAGCAGCAGCAGCGTTGCCTTCGCCGATACCGGGGCCGATACCTGCGATCAGTGCGCAGCCTGCGCCGATGCCGCAGCCTGCCAGAGCGATACCACGAGCCAGATACTGGAAATCAGTCATAAGATTTGTCCTCCTAAAATGTGTTTGTGTTTTGGGGGATGCCGGAAGGCCTTAGTCCTCACCGGCAGCACGTTTGATGAAGATTGTGGTCAGGGTACAGAAGATGAACGCCTGAATGCAGCCGCCGAACCAGTCGAAATACAGGCCGGTAAAGGCCGGGATGCCGATCTGGAACAGCTGGATCTGACTCAGGAAGCCCGGCAGCCAGCCAAAGATGACGTGGCTCAGGCTTGCCAGTGCCCAGTACAGCAGTGTGGAGATGACCGTACCGGACAGGATGTTGCCGAAGTGACGGAACGCCATGCTGACAGGGGTAGAGATCTCTGACAGCACATTGATGGGTGCCATGATAAAGATCGGATCGAGCAGACCCTTGAGGTAGGCCAGAATGCCGTTCGTTTTGATCTTGTAGTACATGATCAGAACAAACACCACGATGGCCCACGCTGCCTCGGTGTTCAGGTCGGCCGTGGGGCTCCACAGGCCGACAACGCTGATCAGGTTGCACCCGATGCTCAGTGCAAAAATAGCACCAACCAGGGGGATATACTGATCGAAGTGGAAGCCCATGTTGTCGTGCACGAACTGTTCCAGCCGCGTTACGATGAACTCGGCTGCGGCCTGTCGTTTGGACACATTTTCCAGCTTGAGGTCGTGCCCCAGCCAGATGGCAAAACCCGAGAGCAGCGCCATGACGATCCAAGTGCTTACCAAGGTCTGGGTAATTTTAAAATCACCCAGCAGAGGGATATTGGTGTGAATGGTATACAGGATCTTTGCGCCGTTCAGTTCCATTTATTCTTGTTCACCCCCTTCGTCACGGGGCTGCACCGCAGACGCCTCAGCAGGGGCGGGGTCATCTTCCACAGCGATGTCCACCGGCTCCTGCGGGGGTGTGAGCGGCTTGTACTTCCCGGTTATCTGGAGATAATAGATCGTAACTCTGGGGAACAGCAGCGGCAGAACGCCTGCAAACGCCTGGAAACAGGGAGCCGCAATGGCTATGATGATCCACAACGCCTGCAGCAGCATCCTTGTATTATAGGATATCTGCAGCTGCGCTTTACGCTTTTTTTCGTCCGGCTCGTCAATGACCTTCTGCACCACAAAGCAGATGCCGGCAAAGTTGCCGATGGCTACCAGCGCGCCGATGATGCCGCCCAGCAGCACCCGGTAGTCAAAGGCTACCCAGCCCACCAGATGCAGCGCTGCAAACACCACCCACATCACGGCGGTGCACAGAGACACGCCGCAGGCGATGCGCAGCAGCTCCTTTTTGGATTCCGGCTGCAATTTCATAAAAACGAACCTCCATTACTGGTGGGAGTTGAAGCCCACCCGATGATTTTTTTCGTGTTTGGAACGCTCCAGCCGTTCCTTGCAGAACACCCAGAAGTTCTGCGCCCCGGCGGCAAGCCCCAGACCCACAGCGGGCAAAAACAGCCATTCCGGCCAGCCCCAGTGCTCCACAGCCCACCAGCATCCGGCAAGGCAGAGCACCAGCGGCAGCAGCATATTCAGTCCCAGCTGGGTCAGCCAGACCAGATCTTCCAAAGCCTTGTACCAGCCCTTCAAGTTCTGCGCCGCTCCTTTCTGCGGGTGCCGCCCGCATTCCAGCATTTGGAAAAAATGCCAGAGACGGACAGGCAGCCAAAAAGTCTATGCCCTCAGTATACTTCAAAGCGTCGGATATTGCAATCAATTCTCCACCGAAATATAGTAAAATTTCATAGTTTGTTAAGACTGATTCCATAAATGTGCGCGTATAACACACATTGTGCGCCGATGATTGCATCATTGCACAAACTTTGCGGAAAAGTTTGTGCAGAGTGTAAAAAACGGAAAAAAGCAAAAAAGGGGCTGCCGCACAAACGTGCGGCAGCCCCGGCGGGTACTTTGGGATTCAGGCGCTTACCAGAGGTTTGCAGTCTCGTTGTACAGACCCTCGTAGCTCTTGGCGGAAACGTCCCAGCTGAAATCGCACTCCATGCAGTGACGCACGAGGTTCTTCCAGTTTTCCTTGTTGTTATAGGCATCCTGTGCGTTGCAGCAGGCCACATACAGCTCGTGGGCGTTGTAACCGGCAAAGGTAAAGCCGTTGCCGTCGCCCATGGTGCTGTCATGGATGGAGTCGCGCAGGCCGCCGGTCTCGCGGACGATGGGAGGTGTGCCGTAGCGGCAGGCCACCATCTGTGCCAGACCGCAGGGCTCGCTCTTGGAGGGCATGATGAAGGCATCTGCACCGGCGTAGATCTCCTGCGAGAGCTTGGGCTCAAAGCCGATGTAGGTGCCTACGCGGCCCGGGTGACGGCCGCACAGGTCAGAGAAGAAGTTCTCGTACTGGCTCTCGCCGCTGCCCAGAATGACCAGCTGGATGCCGCGGTCCACCAGACCGTCAGCGATGCTCTGCACGAGGTCAAAGCCCTTCATGCCCACCATGCGGCTGACCATGCCAAAGACGGGGCTGCCGTCTTTATGCAGACCGAACCTGTCCTGCAAAGCTTCCTTGCACTTGGCCTTGCCGGTCTCAAAGGTCTTGATACTGTAATTGAAGGGGATGTTCTTGTCGGTAGCGGGGTCGTTGGCGTCCATATCGATGCCGTTCAGGATGCCGCACAGCTTGTACTGTTTTTCACGCAGCAGAGCGTCCAGACCGTAGCTGAACCACGGGTCCAAAATCTCCTGTGCGTAGGTGGGGCTGACGGTGGTGATCTTGTCGGCGGTCTCGAAAGCGCCCTTCATGAAGTTGGCGCAGCCGTCGTACTCCACGATATGCTGGTCCCGGTGGCCGATGCCGCAGGTGTCCTCCAGAATATCGGTACCGTACTTGCCCTGATAGGCGATGTTGTGGATGGTGAACACGGTCTTGATGCGGTTGAACTTGTCCAGATGACGATAGTACAGGTTCAGGTACACCGGCACCAGAGCGGTCTGCCAGTCGTTGCAGTTGATGATATCGGGGGTGAAGTCGATGTAGAACAAAGTCTCCAGCACGGCGCGGGAGAAGAAGGCGAAGCGCTCGCCGTCATCGTAGAAGCCGTACAGGCCGCGGCGCTTGAAGTAATACTCGTTGTCCAGGAAGTAGTAGGTCACGCCGTCCACATCGGCCTTGAACAGGCCGCAGTACTGGCTGCGCCAGCCCACAGGCACGGAGTAGTTGGTAACGTATTCCAGCTTATCGCGGTACTTCAAATCGCCGTACAGGGGCATGATGACGCGGGCGTCCACGCCGTCCTTGACCAGTGCTTTGGGCAGGGCACCTGCCACATCGGCCAGACCGCCGGATTTGGCAAAGGGATTGGCTTCCGAAGCAGCATACAGGATCTTCATAGGATTCGCTCCTTCCATGATACAGACAGATGTTCGCGCTCCCCGCCGCCGTGAAAAGCGGCGCGAACCTTGCATACAAAAGAGCAGGCGGGGGCACACAGGTGCCCCCGCCCCTCTCAAGAGGGGCTACCGGGGAGGAAGCCGCCCCTATGGATATTGCAAGGATCAGACGGTGTGCTTCTTCTGCACATACACCGGGAAGCTCTCGGTGCCGGACAGCTTCTTGCCGGCCGTGATTTTCACGTTCTTGTCGGTGACCACACAATCCAGCTCCACGTTGGGCTCCACCACGGTGTCCTGCATGAGCACGCAGTTCTTGACCACTGCACCCTTCTTGATCTTGACGCCGCGGAACAGCACACAGTTCTCCACGGTGCCCTCAATGAGGCAGCCGTCGGCCAGGATGGAGTTTTCCACCTTGGAGCCGGTGACATAACGGGTGGGGTTGTCGTCACGGATCTTCGTGTAGACCGGGCTGTTCTTCGGGAACAGGGCATCCAGGTTCTTCTCGTCGATGAGCTTCAGGTTCTCGTCAAAGTAGCTCTTCATGTCGCAGACATGAGCCACATAGCCGGTGTACTCCAGCGCATGGATGTTCAGGATGTTGACATTGTGTGCCAGGATATCGCGCTCAAAGTAGATCAGGCCGCGGGAAGTTGCGTCCTTCACCAGCTTGATCAGGGTCTCGCGCTCCAGCACATAGATGTTCAGGTCCAGGTTCTGCACGCCGGGGCGGTAGTCATTGAACAGCAGCTCGGTCACACGGCCGTCGGCATCGACGGTCAGGGTATAGTTGTCGTTCTTGCGGCCCTCGGGGATCTCGGTCTTCTGGTAAGCAACGGTCACATCGGCACCGCTTGCCTGATGGGCAGCCAGCAGAGCGTTGAAGTCGTAGTTGACGGCGATGTTGGCATCGCTCATGACCACATACTTCTCCTTCTGGTGCTCGAGGAAGCTCAGAATGGAGCCCAGAGCCTCCACACGGCCGGAGTAGATGCGCACGCCCTTTTCTGCAAAGGGAGGCACGATGTTCAGGCCGCCGTGACGGCGGGCCATATCCCATTCACGGCCGGTGCCCAGGTGATCCATCAGGGAGTGGTAGTTCTTACGCACCACGATGGACACGTTGGAGATGCCGCAGTTGGCCATGCTGGACAGCACAAAGTCCACCATGCGGTAACGGCCTGCAAAGGGGATCGAAGCCATTGCACGCTCGGTCACCAGCTCCGGAACGGTATTGTCATAGCTGTTGGGGAAAATGATGCCCAACGCATTGGTGTTCTGTCTCAGCATACTTCCACGCCCTCCTTGACGGATTCAAACACTTTTGCGCCCTCCTTGACGGTGGCGCCTGCACCGACCGTCAGACCGGTGCCCACATGTGCGATGGGGCCGTCGCCGCCGACCTTTGCACCGGCACCGACCACAACGTCCTCTGCCAGGATGCAGCGCTTGACCACGGCACCTGCCTTGACGACCACGCCGTCCATCAGGACAGCGTCCTCAACGGTAGCGCCCTCTTCCACCACGACGCCTGCGCTCAGCACAGAGTGCTTGACGGTGCCGTAGATCTTGCAGCCCTCGGTGACCAGAGAGTCCTGCACGACGGCGCGGGGGCCGATCTTCTGAGCCGGCAGCACGGGGTTGCGGCTGTAGATCTTCCAGGTCTTGTCGAAGATGTCGATGCCGGAGTTCTCGGGATCCAGCACTTCCATGTTGGCTTCCCACAAGCTGTCGATGGTGCCCACATCACGCCAGTAACCGGCAAAGCGGTAAGCGTACATCTTGCGGCCGTCCCGCAGCAGGGCGGGGATGATGTTCATGCCGAAGTCGTTCTTGGAGTTGGGGTCTGCCTCGTCCTCTTCCAGATACTTCTTCAGGACATCCCAGTTGAAGATGTAAATGCCCATGGAAGCCAGGTTGGACTTGGGTACCGGGGGCTTCTCCTGGAACTCGGTGATGCGGTCGTTCTCGTCAGCGACCATCAGGCCGAAGCGGGAAGCTTCCTTCCAGTCCACTTCCATGACGGCCACCGAGAACTCTGCGCCCTTTTCTTTGTGGAAGCGCAGGAAGTCTGCGTAGTCCTGCTTGCAGATCTGGTCACCGGACAGGATGATCACATACTCGGGATCATAGCTGTCGATGAAGCCGATGTTCTGATAGATCGCGTTTGCCGTGCCCTTGTACCAGTCGGTGCCCTTAGCCTGCTCGTAAGGGGGCAGGGTGTGCACGCCGCCGTGCAGACGGTCCAGATCCCAGGGCTGGCCGTTGCCGATGTACTCGTTCAGCTTCTGGGGCTGATACTGGGTCGCGATGCCAACGGTATCGATGTTGGAGTTCACGCAGTTGGACAGCGGGAAGTCCACGATGCGGTACTTACCGCCAAAGGACACCGCAGGTTTTGCCGTTTTCTGTGTCAGCGCGTACAAGCGCGAGCCACGTCCGCCGGCAAGGATCATTGCCACAATTTCTTTTGCCATAGCTTTATTCTCCCCTTTAACATTAACATTTCCGTTGTTCGGAAATGAGCGTCAACAAATGATCGTGTAGAACGGATGGGTTACTCTTTGGCTGCCTTGGGTTTGCGGCCGCGCTTTTTGGGCGCTTCCTCTGCTGCCGGTTCCGGCTCAGCCTTTGCCTTCCGGGTGGGTTTCTTCACCGGCTTTTCTGCCGGAGCTTCGGCGGCCTTGGGCTTACGGCCGGGCTTTTTTGCATCCTTTTCCGTGGGGGCCTCCGGGGCAGCCTTGGGTTTGCGGCCAGGCTTTTTCACGGCCTTTTCTGCCGAGGCTGCCTTGGTGGTCTTTTTGGCGGCGGTCTTTTTGCCGGGCTTTTTCGCCTCGTCCGCTGCAGTTTTGGCGGTGCGCTTTGTAGGCACCTCAAAGTACAGGGTGCTCATGGGGGGCAGGGTGATGGTGATGCTCTGCTCAAAACCGTGCATGGGCTTTTTGTGGGTCCGCACGGGCTTGTTGTGGACCGCACCGGAGCCGCCAAAGGCAGCGTCGTCGCTGTTCAGCACCTCTTTGTAGGTACCGGTCACCGGGGCACCCAGGGTGTAGCCCTCCCGGAGCACAGGGTTGAAGTTGCACACCACCAGGATCTGCTTGCCGGCAGTGTCCTTGCGCAGGAAGGCGATGACGCTCTGCTGGGAGTCATCGGGCACGATCCACTGGAAGCCCTCCCAGCTGTAGTCCACCTGCCAGAAAGCGGGGTGGTCCTTGTAGAAAGCGTTGAGGGTCTTGGCATAGTTCTTCAGCTCGGTGTGCTTGTCGTAGCCCAGCAGCATCCAATCCAGCTGCTTGGCCTCGTTCCACTCGGCAAACTGACCGAACTCCTGACCCATGAACAGCAGCTTCTTGCCCGGGTGCGCCATCATGTAGCCAAAGAAGGTGCGCAGGTTGGCAAACTTTGCCTCATACTCGCCGGGCATCTTGTTGATCAGGCTGCCCTTGCCGTGCACCACTTCGTCGTGGCTGATGGGCAGCACAAAGTTCTCGCTGAACGCATAGAAGAAGCTGAAGGTAACCTTGTTGTGGTTGCCTGCGCGGAAGAGCGGGTCGGTCTTCATGTAGCTGAGCATGTCGTTCATCCAGCCCATGTTCCACTTGAAGTTGAAGCCCAGGCCGCCGTCCGAAGCGGGCTTTGTGACCATAGGCCATGCGGTGGACTCCTCCGCGATCATGTACTTGTGGGGGTGACGGCCCAGCACGGTGTTGTTGAGCTTGCGCAGGAAAGCCACGGCCTCCAGGTTCTCCTTGCCGCCGTCCTTGTTGGGCTCCCACTCGCCCTGCTTGCGGTTGTAATCCAGATACAGCATCGAGGCCACGGCGTCCACCCGCAGGCCGTCGATGTGGTACTGCTCCAGCCAGTACAGGGCGCTGGAGATCAGGAAGCTCTGGACCTCGTTGCGGCCGAAGTCGAACACCATGGTGCCCCACTCCTTGTGCTCACCGCGCTTGGGATTGGGGTCCTCATAACAGGGCTCACCGTCAAAGTTGTACAGGCCGAACTGGTCCTTGGGGAAGTGGGCAGGCACCCAGTCCATGATCACGCCAATGCCGGCTGCGTGCAGCTTATCCACAAAGGACATGAAGTCTTTGGGGGTGCCGTAGCGGCTGGTGGGGGCAAAATAGCCGGTGACCTGATAACCCCAGCTGCCGTCGAAGGGATATTCCATCACGGGCAGCAGCTCCACATGGGTATAACCCATCTCGGTGATGTAGGGAATCAGCTGGTCGGCCAGCTCTGCGTAGTTGTAGGGCTTGTTGCCCTCCTTCATCTTCCAGCTGCCGACGTGCATCTCGTAGATGTTCATGGGGCCGTTGATCACATCGGCCTTCTTCTGGGCGGCCTGCCAGGCCTCATCGTGCCAGGCAAAGCCGGAGATATCATAGACCTTGCTGCCGTTGGACGGCCGGGTCTCGGCGTGGAACGCATAGGGGTCAGCCTTGTAGACAAGGTCGCCTGCACGCGTGGTCACGCAGTATTTGTAAACGTCGAATTCCTTCATGCCAGGAATAAACAATTCCCACACAGAATCCCCATCCACCTTGTGCATGGGGTGGCTGCCGGGCTTCCAGCTGTTGAAGTCGCCTACCACGCTGATGGCCACAGCGTGCGGTGCCCATACGCGGAACACGACGCCGGGCTCGCCTGCGCGTGTTTCCAGATGTGCGCCGAAGTAACGATAGGCCTCGCAGTTGTTGCCCTGCTTGAACAGATACACCGGCAGATCCGATGCATTGCCCTGAATCTTTTCTTCGGTCGGTTTCATAGACTGCTCCTCCCCGTACAGATCCGCATACGCGCACCTGTAGCTTTTTACTCTTTTATATTAAAGAATTCCGACCGGTTTTTCAAGGCCTTTTCTGGAAAAATACCCATAATCTTTTCTTCAATATTTCTCCCTTATATACACACCCGCCAATTTTTTGCAAAATTTATCGTGAATCTTACCAATGCAATGAAAAAAGCGGAGCCTCTGCACCTCTCTCTTTTGGGAGAAACGTACAAATGCTCCGCTCTGCGGGGTCCTTTTCTGTTATGGGGTCATGCGGCGGACCGGTCAGCCCACCACATACACATTCACCTGAATGGCACCGTTGATCACGCTCTCGGCGTAGGTCTCATAGAACAGATCCACCAGGATCTGACCCTTCTGCACCGCGATGCCGGTGTCGGTGGCCACCGCGTAGCCGTACACGAACTTTCCGTCCGTAGAAGTGATGTACAGCTTGGTGCCGTAGGGGATCACATCCGGGTCCACGGCCACGGTGCCGTAGCCAAGGCCAAGGCCGGAAGAGCCCTTGCCGGTTTTAGAATAATAACCGGTGGCCTTGCCGGTGAGCACCTTGCTGTAGGAAGCAGGGGCATTGGTGGTGCCGTCCGGGCCGGTCAGGGGCGAGACGGGTGCGCCCGCGCCGTAGGTCTTGATGACATGGTTCGTGGGCTGCACGGTGGTGGTGGAATCCACCACGATGCTGTTCTCCAGCTCACCGTCCACATAGCGGTCGCGGGTGGTCACGGTCTGCTGGCCCTCGGCACCGTGCTGCACGGTGGTGGTGCGCCCGGTGTTGCGGAAGTACAGGCTGGTATAGACATACTCGGTATCGTAGGGGATGGCCTGCGTTTCCACGCGGTCCTGATAGTCCACGCGGTGCACCACGATCGGGGTGCCTGCGGTCACCAGGCGGTCCAGGGCAGGCTCGGTGTAGTCATCGCCCTCCAGGGTGATGCCGGCGCGCTGCAAGGCATCGGCCACAGTGCCGTACACCATCTTCACCGGGTAGGTCTGGCCGTCGGCCTGGATGTTCACCGAGAATGCGCGCTCAATGTTCAGGGTGGCAAGGTTGCCGCTGAACGCCGTGTAATAGACCTGGTCGCCCTCTTCGGACTGGATGCCGGAAAGGCTCATGACCTTAGCGGGGTCGGTGGCAGAGGTGAGGATCACCTGCTTGGCCCCATTGGAGTCGGTGACGTAGGTCAGCCGCAGATTCGCAGCGGTCACACCAAGGGTAGCCACAAGGCACACGACCATGACACAAAACGCCAGCACGCGGGAAGAGACTGCAGATCTGCAGCCCGAGGATGCTTTTTTCAAGTTTACGGAAGCGATACGAGACAACTCCTCTCTTCTTGTTTTTGGTGCGGCCGCGGATGCTGCATTGCACCCCGGCCGCCGGGACTGCGGAGCACCAGGGGCTCCACAATCAAATACGATGCTTTTCCGGCTGTGGAAGCCAAGCATCGTATTGCGTCGGAATCCGTTCCAACGGGACATTGCTCCGTCCCCCGGCACAGGCCCCCATTGCCTGCACCGTACCGTCCACTCAGACGGCATTTCACTTCATCCAGATAAAATTTAAACGCTGCAACGTCCGTTGCTCCGTTGCGCGGTATTATCTTACCAGACCGGAGCTGATTTGTCAAATCGGGCGTCTCCACTTTGTTAGATACTTGACATTCTTTTTTGTGCAATTTTAACAGTGTTTCCTGCAAAATATTGTTTTTTAAGTTATTTCCTCCGGATTTTTCGCCTTTTTTCGTCTACGTTCTGTTCATGAATTTTTAACATTTGCATCCGTCCCGGACGCCCCGGAACGACCCGTTTCTGGCCCTCCCGCACGGAAACAAGCGGCCAAATACCGCAGTTTTCTGCACAAAACCAGGCCCGCCGCCGGGCATTTTCCGCACCCGGAATTGCCCCCGAATTACCCCCAAAAACACCCCTCCGGCAAAATGCCGAATCCCAGAAATCTGCGGAGAAAAAGAACACACTTCTGCTGCCGCGCGCCCCGGCGTACAATCAAATAAAAAACCGGAAAGGAAGGTCAAAACCATGAAGATCCAAATCATTCATCGAGCCTGCGGCGGCACCGAATTCCTGCCGCAGCCCAGCCGCCTGCACCTGGGCGCACAGAACGCGGAAGGCGTGGACCGGCTGCAGTTCCAGCTGCCCGAAAGCTGGGCCAACTGCGCCATTGCCCTGTACCTGCGCCGCAGCGACGGCACCCAGCTGGCCCCGGTGCCGCTGGACGGCGATGCCTGCGTGACGGTGGACCGCCGCCTCACCGGCTGCACCGGTGGGCAGTGGATGCTGGCCGCCGTGAGCGGCTCCGGCTACACCGCCTACACCCGCCCCGGCCGGTACGACACCTATGCCACCCTGCCCACCGACGGCGGCTCCGAGGACCTGCCGCCCACCCTGTACGAGCAGTTCGTGGCTCGCGTGCTGGAAAGTGCCAGCACAGCCGCCACGGCGGCCCAGAGCGCCTCGGCCAGCGCCGAACGCTGCACTTCCAGTGCCGCACAGGCACAGACTGCTGCCCGGCAGGCCAGCACCAGCAGCACCGCGGCGGCCGGGTGTGCATCCCGGGCCGAGGCTGCTGCCGCCCGCGCCGAAGAGCTGGCCCCGGCAGACGGTCAGGTACTGAGCGTGAACGGCAAAAGCGGTGTAGTGGTCCTGCGTGCGCAGGACGTGGGTGCCCTGCCCCGGCCTGCGCAGCCGGCAGCCGGCTCCCTGCTGCGGGTTCTGAGCGTGAACCCCGACACCGGTGCCCTGCTCACCGACACTACGCCCCCGCCCGACCTGACGCCCTATGTGCGCAGCAGCACCCTGCCGGACGCAAAGACCCCCGGCCCGGTGCGCATCGACCCGCAATACGGCGTGGCTGTGCGGGAGGACGCCACCCTGACCCTTGTGCCTGCCTCCGCCGAGCAGCTGGACAGCATGACCGACGGCTTTGCGCCGCTCACCCCGGCCCTGCTGCCCTACGGCGTGAAAAAAGCGCTCACCACCGCCAGCACTGCCGCCGGGTGGACCGGTGCGGAAAAGACGGCCGCCCTGCGCACGCTGGGTGCCGACCTGACCGCCTACTATACCCGGCTGGAGGCCGACGCCAAGTTCGGCACGCCGTACACCCTGCCGCCCGCTACGGCAGACCAGCTGGGCGGCGTGAAGGTGGGCGACTATCTGGATGTGGACGAGGACGGCACCCTGAGCGGCAAGACGCTGTATGACACCATCGCGGCCAGTGTGGCGGTCAAGTCGGAGCCCCGGCTGGTGTGGAACCACCACGTGGAAACCGGAAAAAGGTGGCATTCCTACGACATCAAAATGCCAGACGGCCTTGACTATGTGCACGTTAAGTCGAGGTACAACGACAGTGGCCGAACATACGGTGAAGAAGTAGACATCGCAAAAGGCGGCACGGTCAATCACAACTTTGGCTATGGCAATGGAATCTTTGCATCCAACACGACTTTCCGACCGGACGGGACCCTGCACTTTGAATTGGCAGGGTCGAACAATACCGGCGGCTACACCGTAGACATCTGGCTCTCCGGCTACCACTACCCCACCCTCGCGGACCTGCTGACGCAGGTGACCGCCGTGGAGAGCAGCGTCACCGATCTTCAGGTGGCCCTGTGCGAGCTGTACGAAGAAAAGGAGGAAAATTGATGGCGAAAATTTATGCAGCCCTGATCCGCAAGGGTATCAAGACGCTGGACGAGGTGCCCGCCCGTCTGCGCAGCACCGTGGAAGCCCTGCTGGCGGAGGTGGAAGCCGATGCTTGAAGCCTGGTCCCGCACGCGGGACGGCACCCGGAAGCTGAGCGCAAACTTCACCGTGGCCGAGTTTGCCTGCAAAGATGGCTCGGACCCTGTGTTCGTAGACAGCAGCCTTGCCGCCCTGCTGCAGAAGATCCGCGACCACTTCGGCCGCCCCGTAGTCATCACCAGCGGCTACCGCACCGCCGCTCACAACAGATCCGTGGGCGGGGCCGCCTACAGCCAGCATCTGTATGGGCGCGCTGCCGACATCCGGGTGCAGGGCATCCCGGTGGAGCAGCTGGCCGCCTATGCAGAGACCTGCCTGCCCGGCACCGGCGGCATCGGCCGGTACCCGCCCCGGGCCGGACGGGCTGTGGGCTGGGTCCATGTGGACACCCGCCCCGCCAAAAGCCGCTGGACAGGTTAAGAAGGAGGTGAACCCAATGGAAAGCATCCTGTCCGCCCTGATCGCCGGTGCCGTGACCCTGATCGGGGTGCTGATCGCCAACAGCCGCAGTCAGGCCGTGACCGACACCAAACTGGAAGAACTGACCCGCGAGGTGCGCGAGCACAACAATTTCGCCCGCCGCGTGCCCATTCTGGAAGAGCAGATGAAGGTGGCCAACCACCGCATCGCCGACCTTGAGAACCATGAACGAATGAAAGAGAGGAACTGATTTATGGAACTGAGCAACAAGATCTCCGCCGCTACCCTGGCCCGCACCGCTGTGCTCCTGCTGGCCCTGACCAACCAGGTGCTGAGCGCAATGGGCAAGCCCGTGCTGCCCATCGAGAGCACCACCGTGGAGCAGCTGGTCACCGCCGGCATCACCACCGTGGCCGCCCTCATCAGCTGGTGGAAGAACAACAGCTTCACCGCTGCCGCCGTGGCCGCCGACAGCTACATGGCCCGGCTGAAGCAGAAGCAGTGATCGCCGACTGCCCTATATAAGGTAGCGGGCAAGGCCCCCGGAGACGCAGGTTTCCGGGGGCTTTTTTCGTCTGCAGCAGGGCGGCAGGAGAAATTCCAGCCGGTTCTTTGCCAGAAATTCCGTTCCTCAAAAAGTGGTTTTCCGCAACAATCCGCACACTCTGCACCAGTACCGCAACCGCATCATTTCACGTCCGCAACAGTTTCTCTTTTTTCTGCAACAAATTCTTGTGATTTGTGCAAAATATCCAATTCAGACTTTGGAATATTTTCACAAATCATGCGTTTCTACACATTTTTTCTTGACAACCTGCACCAGATTTCCCACGCTCATGTACTCCTTGCGGAAGGAGTAATCCTGATAAAACGGCTTGTTGCGGCCATGCTGACCGGCCCCGCAGCCCGCCGCACACAGCAAAAGCCGCCCCGCAGGCCGGAACTTCCGGTGCCTGCGGGGCGGCTTTTCGCATTTATGAAACGGAGGAAAACGCTCAGAGGTCTGCGCCGTTGGAGCGGATGACCTTCTGATACCAGTAGAAGGAATCTTTCTTTCTGCGGGCCAGCGTACCGGTACCGTCGTCCTGCTTGTCCACATAGACGAAGCCGTACCGCTTGCTCATCTCGCCGGTGGAGGCAGACACCAGGTCGATGCCGCTCCAGGCGATGTACCCCATCAGGTCCACGCCGTCGGACACAGCCTGCTTGACCGCCTCGATGTGACGGCGCAGGTAGTCGATGCGGTAATCATCGTGGACACTGCCGTCAGGCTCCACCGTGTCGTGGGCACCCAGACCGTTTTCCACCAGGAACAGCGGTTTCTGGTAGCGGTCGTACAGCTGGTTCATGGTGATGCGCAGGCCCAGCGGGTCGATGGCCCAGCCCCACTGGCTGGTCTGCAGATAGGGGTTCTTCACCGAGCGCACCACGTTGCCGTCGTTCACGGCCTTGCCCTCCAGGCTGGCCGCCACGCAGCGGCTGGCGTAGTAGCTGAAGGAGATGAAGTCCACGGTGTTCTCCCGCAGCAGGGCGTCATCGCCGGGCTCGGTGTGCAGCTGTACCTGCTTTTCCGCAAACAGCTTGCGGGCGTAGCCGGGGTAGCGGCCCCGCACCTGCACGTCGATGAAGAGCAGGTTTTCCTGCTCCTTCTGCACCGACTCCCAGACGTCCTCCGGGTTGCAGGAGTAGGGGTAGAAGCTGCCGCCGGCCAGCATGCAGCCCACCTGATTGGCGGGGTCGTACTGGTGGGCCAGGCGGGTGGCCGTGGCGCTGGCCAGCAGCACATGGTGGGCCGCCTGATAGATCACCTGACTGCGGTTCTCGCCCTCCTGGAAGGCGATGCCTGCCCCGGAGAAGGGACTGTGCAGCAGGATGTTGATCTCGTTGAAGGTAAGCCAGTAGTGCACAAGGCCGGAGTATTCTTTGAAGCAGGTCTCGGCGTAGCGGGCAAAGCATTCCAGCGTTTTGCGGCTGCGCCAGGAGCCGTACTGCTCCACCAGACCCATGGGGATGTCAAAGTGGCACAGGGTGACCAGCGGCTCAATGCCGTACTTCCGGCACTCCTGGAACACATTGCGGTAAAAGGCCACGCCCTCCGGGTTGGGGGTCCGTTCATCGCCGTGGGGGTACAGGCGGGACCAGGAGATGGAGGTGCGGAACACCTTCAGCCCCAGCTCTGCCATCAGGGCGATGTCCTCTTTGTAATGGTGGTAGAAGTCCACGCCGGTGTGGCTGGGGTAATACTCCCCTGCCTGCAGCGTCGGGTGGGGCGTGCCGCCCAGCTTGACCTCCATGCGGTGGACACCGTGGGGCATCATGTCGATGTTGCTCAGGCCGCGGCCGCCCTCGTTGTAAGCGCCTTCGGCCTGATTGGCCGCAATGGCAGCACCCCAGAGAAAGTTTTCGGGCAGTTTGTAATCAGACATGGGGATCACTCCTCTTCCGGGAGATTCTCAAAGCCGATCACCAGCGTCAGCACAAAGGACAGCACGATGGACAGCACCGAGATGCCGGCGATCCAGGCGATGCTCACACCGGGGTTGGCCGGGTCGATGAACTGCACACCGGTGAGAACGCTGGGCGACACCATGGAACGGCTGGCCAGACCTGCCATGCCGGCCAGGCAGCCGCAGACAAAGCCGGTGATCAGGGAAGCGATCAGGGGGCGCTTCAGGCGCACGGCCACGCCGTACAGGGCGGGCTCGGTGGTGCCGGCGATCAGAGCAGAGGAAGCAGCGGCCAGAGCGGTCTGGCGCAGCTCGCTGTTCTTGGTCTTGAAGGCAACGGCCAAGGACACGCCGCCCAGGGACAGGTTTGCACCGATCTCAGAGGGCATAACGGTGCCCTCCATGCCGGTCTCGGAGATGGTCTGCAGGATGGTGGGGGTGAACACGCGGTGCATGCCGGTGATGACCAGCAGGGGCCAGAGGGCGCCCATGATGCCCACAGCCAGGAAGCCCAGCTTAGCCTGCACGAAGTAGACGAAGGCGGAGATGCCCTCGCCGATCATGATGCCGACCGGGCCGACCACGATGATCGCAATGGGAGCAGCAACGAGGAAGATCAGCATGGGCTTGAGGAAGTTCTTGGTGACAGCCGGGGTGATCTTGTCGATGGCACGCTCAATGTAAGACAGGATCCAGGTCATGCACAGGGCCGGGATGACGGTGTAGGTGTACTTGACGCCCACCACCGGGATGCCCAGGAAGTGTGCGGCGGTATCGCCGACCGTGACCGCCTCCATCATGGTGCGGAAATCCGGGTGCAGCATCAGGCCTGCAATGGCAATGGCGATGAACATATTGGTGTTGAACTTCTTGGAAGCAGAAGCGGCCACCATCACCGGCAGGAAGTAGAAGGCTGCATCACCGATGGTGTTCAGGATCTTGTAGGTCTCACCGTCGGCCGACAACACGCCTGCCATGCCCAGCAGCATGACCAGCAGCTTGACCATGGAGCCGCCGATGATGGCGGGGATCAGCGGGGACATGGTGCCCACGATGGCATCCAGAATGTTGTTGCCCACCTTCTTCAGGGTCAGAGGCTCCTTCTTCTCGCCGCGGGCCACCTGGCTTGCCTCGCCGAAGTCGCCCATCTTGAGCACTTCGTTGTAGGCCTCTTCCACATGGTTGCCAATGATGATCTGGTACTGGCCGCCCTGGTTCACGACGCCCATCACGCCGTCGGTCGCCTTGACGGCTGCGTCGTTGATCTTGCCCTCGTCCTTCACCACAAAGCGAAGGCGGGTCATGCAGTGGGTCACGCTGGCAATGTTTTCCACACCGCCGATGTTCTCCACGATCTTTTTGGAGATCGCAGCATAATCTTTTGCCATGATTGTTTCTCCTTTACCTTTTCAAGTCATCCAATTTCCGGTCGAAGTACTTCTGATGCGTCCATTATAGACGCAGGCAGGTGGTTTGTCAGCAGTTTCCGGGCATAAAAAAACAAGTGCCGTTTTTTCGCACTTGTTTTTTCCAGGTAACACCCTGTTTTTTATTTTGGACTTTTTTCAGATGGCTGCCGGGCCCTCGGAGGTATAGCGGTAGAGCTTTTTGCCCAGCCGTTCCACGATGCTCATGGCCGGGAGCTGGGTCGTCACATCGTAGACTCCCAGCCGCTCGTAGGTGACATAATAGGCCAGATTATAGTCCGAGAGTTTTGCGATGGTGCAGTTTTCCGTGTTGGTCACGCTGAGGATCTGACAGTTCTGCTCCTTGAACCGCATCACATGGCCGATGGTATCGCGGGACTCGCCGGACACCGAAAACACGATCACCAGCGAATTTTCCACGAATCGGCTCTCGGTGGGATAATGGGGCTCGTCGATGTACAGGCAGAACTTGCCCATGCTGGAAAAATAGCGTGCCCCGTACTTGGCCACGATGCCGGACATGCCGCTGCCTACAAAAAAGATGTGCCGGGCCTGAAAAATGACCCTGGTCAGCATGTCCAGCTTCTGCTCAAACTCCGCCGAGCAGGTCTTTTTCAAAAAGTCGATGACCTCCGACACATCGTCCTTGACCGGCGGCTGCTTTGCCTGTTCCTGATGCTGGCGCAGCCGGATCTTGAACTCCGCGTAACCGTCGCAGCCCGCCTTTTTGCAGAACCGGAGGATGGTGGAGGTAGACACATGGGCGGCATCCGCAAACTCCCGGATGCGCATATAGCACACCTTGTCCGCGTTCCGCACAACATACTTATAAACTTCCAGCTCCAGATCATTCAGGCTGCAGATCATCTCTTCGCTGAACATCGGCCGCCCCTCCCTCGTGGTGGTTTTTGTTCCAGTATACTGTATTTTTTGCCGCGTTACAATTCCCCTGCTCAGAAAAAAGCCGCCGCACGGTGGCAGGGCCGTGCGGCGGCAGAAACATGCTTTGGGGAACCGATCAGATCAGGCTCAGGGCCTCTTCGTCGCCCACGAGGATGAAGTCGGGGTGCATCTGCAGGATGCTGGCGGGCACTTCCGGGGTGACCGGGCCGAAGAAAGCTTTCTTCACGATCTCGGCCTTGCCGGTGCCGTTGACCACCATCAGCACCTTACGGGCCTGCATGATGGTCTTGATGCCCATGGTGTAGGCCTGCTTGGGCACCAGGTCTACGTTGCCGTCAAAGAAGCGCTTGTTGGCCTCGATGGTCTCCTGGGTCAGGTCCACACAGTGGGTCTCCAGCTCAAAGGCCTCGCCTGGCTCGTTGAAGCCGATGTGGCCGTCGTGGCCGATGCCCAGCAGCTGCAGGTCGATGCCGCCCACGCTGTGGATGATCTGGTTGTACTGGGCGCAGGCTGCGTCCGCATCGGGGTTGGTGCCGTCCGGCAGGTTGATGCGGGCGGGGTTGATATTGACGTGGTCGAACAGGTGGCGGTGCATGAAGCTCCAGTAGCTTTCCGGGTGGTCCTTGGGCAGGCCGCGGTACTCGTCCAGGTTCACGGTGGTGACCTCCGAGAAATCAATGTCGCCCTTGTTGTACCACTCCACCAGCTGCTGGTAGGCCCCCACCGGGGTGCCGCCGGTGGCCAGACCCAGCACGCAATTGGGCTTCATGATGACCTGTGCGGAAATAATGTTTGCCGCCTTGCGGGACATGTCTGCGTAATCCTTTGCACGAATGATCTTCATCACAAACGACCTCTTTCATCTTTCATCTTTGCTGCGTTCACCGCGCAGCATCGGTTTTGCGCTTCCACGCATTCTATTGCAATTCTACCACAATTCACAGGATGCTGTCCAGCATTCTAGCGCATTCTGACCGAATTTTGCTGTTTTTCAGCCGATTCGTCCAAAACCCGCCGGGCAGAACGCAAAGGGTCCCGCCGAAGCGGAGCCCTCACACCGGGAACGCCCGGCAGCGTTTGAAGTTTCAGGTTCAGTCCAGGTCCTCGCCGTTGGATGCGATGACCTTCTTGTACCAGTAGAAGCTGTCCTTGCGGCTGCGGGCCAGTGTGCCGGTACCGTCGTTCTGCTTGTCCACATAGATCATGCCATAGCGCTTCTTCATCTCGCCGGTGGATGCGGACACGATGTCGATGGGGCCCCAGCAGGTGTAGCCCAGCAGGGGGATGCCGTCCAGATTCACGGCGTCCAGCATGGCCTCGATGTGCTTGCGCATGTAGTCGATGCGGTAGGGGTCGTGGATGGATCCGTCGGCCTCCACGGTGTCGTTGGCACCCAGACCGTTCTCCACGATGAACAGGGGCTTCTGGTAGCGGTCGTACAGGGTGTTCAGGGTGATGCGCAGGCCCAGCGGGTCGATCTGCCAGCCCCACTCACTGGAGGCCAGATGGGGGTTGACCACGCTGCTGATGACGGCATTGCCGCAGGCGTGCTTGGCCGAAATGACCGGGTCGGCAGAGACGCAGCGGCTGGAGTAGTAGCTGAAGGAGATGAAGTCCACCGTGCCCTCGGCCAGGGTCTCCCGGTCACCGGGCTCCCAGTCCAGCTGCACACCGGCGCGCTCCATGCGCTTTTCAGCCCAGACCGGGTAGGCACCGCGGGCCTGTGCGTCGATGAAGAAGTAGTTGTCGCGGTCGCTTTCCATGCCCTTGTACACGTCCTCCGGGGCGCAGGAGTAGGGGTAATACTGGCCTGCGGCCAGCATGCAGCCCACCATGGCCCCCGGCATCTTCTCGTGGGCCAGCTTCACGGCGCGGGCGCTGGCCAGCAGCTCGTGGTGTGCGGCCCGATACTTGACCTGCTGCACATCCTCGCCCGGCTCGAACACCAGACCAGCGCCCATAAAGGGCATGTGCAGCAGCATGTTGATCTCGTTGAAGGTCAGCCAGTACTTGACCAGCCCGCCGAAGTTGTCGAACAGCACCTCGCAGTAGCGCACAAAGGCGTCGATCATGCGGCGGTCTTTCCAGCCGCCGTACTTCTTGATCAGCGCAATGGGGGTGTCAAAGTGGCAGATGGTGACCAGCGGCTCGATGCCGTACTTGCGGCACTCCTCGAACACGCTGCGGTAGAAGGCGATGCCAGCCGCATTGGGCTGGGCATCGTCGCCGTTGGGGAAGATGCGGGTCCACGCAATGGACAGACGATAGCACTTGAAGCCCATCTCCGCAAACAGGGCAATATCCTCTTTGTAGTGGTGGTACATGTCGATGGCCTCGTGGGCGGGGTAGAAGTGCTCTGCATCGCACTCCAGCATCTTCATCTCGCCGCGCGCCACCGGGCCTCGGTCGGGACCGAAGGGGACCACATCCACGCTGGACAGCCCACGGCCGTCCACATCGTATGCACCCTCACACTGGTTGGCAGCGGTTGCACCGCCCCACAAAAAGCCTTCCTGCATTTTCATACGGACATCCTCACTTTCTTCTTATCATGGGCCGTGCCCATTGGAATTCCTGCACCTCTAGTATAGCGGAAAAACCACAAAAGGAAAAGAGGATTTCGGGGCTTCTTTGTGCCAAAAAGACAAAACAGCGCCCCCTGCGCCGTCCGAGACGGTTCAGGGGGCGCTGTCATTGCGGTTCAGAGAATGCTGCGGGGATCAGTCTGCAGACAGATAGTGCATGGCCTTGCGCAGGCGTGCCTCATTTTCTGCGGTGGGCTCCATGAAGGGGCTGTGGAACAGATCCTGGAACAGGTTCTCCATCTTGGGGGAGTTCGGGTCGATGCCGATGTCCTCCAGGGTCAGGGGCATGTTCATGCTGCGCATAAAGGCACGGAAGGGTGCCACCTGCTCCGGATGGCCGTTGAAGGCCAGCTGCAGGCAATCGCCGATGGCCACGATCTCACCGTGCAGGTAGGGCTTTGCCTCCTGGGTGAAGTGGGTGCGCACCAGCTCGTAGGTCTCGTGGCCCAGAGCGGTCTGGCCAAAGCCTTTGCTCACGCCGCTGACGATGCCGGCCACGGCAACGTTCAGGTAAGCGATATCCTCCACGGCCTTGGTCAGCTTGCCCTCGGCAATGTCATGGCAGGCCTGATGGGCCTCCTTCTCGTAAACATGGTAGGCCATCTCGGCGATGGTGTAAGCGGTGAACAGACCGATGCTCACATCGTCCAGCAGGATCTCGCTGCGGCCGTTCTGGATCTCGATCATCTTGGCCATGCCGTCCATGATGCCGCTGGCTGCGTAGCGCGGGGGCTCCTTGCAGATGACGTCCATATCCATGACGATGGCGTTGACCTCGTGGTCATAGCGCAGGCTGCCCAGGGAGGCACCCTCGGCAGTGTACATGACGCTCAGCGGGGCAAATGCCGCGCAGGTGGCAATGGAGGTAGGCACCTCCACGATGGGCAGGTCGCCTGCAAAGTGTGCCGTAGCCTTGGCCTGATCCATGATGCGGCCGCCGCCCACGCCCACGATGACCTGGCAGCCGGTGGTCAGGGCCTGCAGGGCGTGCTCCTTGGCGCGCTCGTAGGTGTTCTGATCCGGGTACAGGGAGAGTTCAAACTCCACCCCGGCATCCTTCAGGCTCTTTTCTGCCTTGCCTTCGGTGGCTGCCCAGGCGCGGGGGCCGGCAATGACCAGGGCCTTTTTGCCCAGACGTGCCACCTCGCCGCCCAGCAGGTTCAGGGCGCCTGCTTCCTGCAGGTAACGGCCAGCGCCGAACTTGTAAGCGTTATCCAGTTTGATATCGGCCAGACTTCTTGCTTCTGCCATAGTTTTTACACTCCTTACTCCATGTAAGCACCCTTCATGGCACTGACTGCGTGCTGACTATACAGCTTCAGCAGGCCATGGGTGTATTTGCTTGTAAAACCCTTCCAGTTGGCTTTGCGTTCTGCCAGAATGGCGTCCATTTCTTCGGGGGTCTTGTGCTCGCCCTTCACACCGGTGATCTCCAGGCGGCGGGCCTCCACGTCCAGTTCAATGATATCGCCCTCTTCCACCAGTGCGATGGGGCCGCCTGCGGCGGCTTCAGGGCTGACATGGCCGATGACGGGGCCGCGGCTTGCGCCGGAGAAGCGGCCGTCGGTGATCAGGGCCACGCTGGAGGCCAGGGTCGGGTCGGAGCAGATGGCTTCGCCGGTGTAGAACATCTCCGGCATACCGCTGCCGCGGGGGCCTTCGTAGCGGATGAACACGGCATCGCCCGGGTGGATGCGGCCGTGGAGGATGGCGTCGATGGCGTCCTCCTCACAGTCGAAGGGGCGGGCGGTCAAGGTCGCCTTGAACATGGCCTTGGGGCAGGCGGTGTGCTTGATGACACAGCCTTCCGGGGCCAGGTTGCCACGCAGGATGGCGATGGAACCGTTGGTGCCGATGGGCTCGTCGAAGCTGCGGATGATGTCGGTGCGCTTGATCTCGCGGCCGATCTTCTTGCTCTTCTCGGCCAGCAGGGCATCGCAGTGCTCGTAGAAGCCGTTCTTCTTCAGCTCCTCCAGGTTCTCACCCAGGGTCTTGCCGGTAACGGTCTTGGCATCCAGATGCAGCATGGACTTGATCTCTTCCATGATGCGGGGCACGCCGCCTGCATAGTAGAAATACTGTGCGGGCCAGTCGCCTGCGGGACGGATGTTCAGCAGGTAATGTGCGCCGCGGTGCATCCGGTCAAAGGTGTCGGCGTCGATCTCGAAGCCGAACTCGTGGGCAATGGCGGGGATGTGCATCAGGGCATTGGTGGAGCCGGAAATGGCCGCATGGACCATGATGGCGTTCTCAAAGCTGCGCATATCCACGATATCGCCTGCGGTGACACCGGCTTCCACCAGCTTCATCAGCTGTGCACCGGCGTCGTAGGCAGCCTGCTTCAGCTCGGGGGCAGTGGCCGGCATCAAAGCGGTGCCGGGCAGCATCAGGCCCAGAGCCTCGGCCATGACCTGCATGGTGGAGGCAGTGCCCATAAAGGAGCAGGCGCCGCAGCTGGGGCAGGCGTGCTGCTTGTAGTAGGTCAGCTGCTCGGCCGGGATCTCGCCGCGCTCGTACTGTGCGCTGAACTTGCCGATCTGCTCCAGGGTGAGCAGCTCGTTGATGGCACAGCCGGGGTCGTTCTCGGTGTACTTGGCGGGCAGGTCGTGTGCCTCCATGACGCCGCCGGTGACCACGATGGCTGCCATCATGTCCTTCATGCGGCCGATGCTCATGAGCATGGCGGGCATGGCCTTGTCGCAGCTGGAAATGAACACACCGCCGTCAAAGGTGGTGGCGTTGGCCTGTGCTTCCACCAGGTTGGTGATGGCTTCGCGGTGGGCCAGCGAGTAGTTGATGCCGTCATGGCCCTGAGCCATGCCGTCGCACATGTCGGTGGCAAAATACCGGGCAGCCTTGCCGCCGTGGTCGTTCACGCCGCGGACAGCCTCTTCCACAAAGATATTCAGGTGGCCGGAGCCCGGATGGCTGTTGCCGTAGGTGCTCTCCACCATGATCTGGGGCTTGCTCAGGTCATCGACCGTCCAGCCCATGCCCATGCGCAGAGGGTCCATCTCAGGGGACAGGGAACGGACCTGCTGACTTTTCAGCATCATATTCAACTCCTTATAAAACTCTCAGATACTCTCTCACAGGGTCAGGCGGCGGTCACGCGCAGCGACCTTCCACCAGCCTGTGACCTTGCCGTTTTCCACCACCGGGACCGCCGGGTACAGGGCGCTGGTGGGGCAGACGTGAGTCGGGATGGCAAACAGCTCGGTCCCAATGGGCGGGATGTCGGCGATGTGCTCTTCCGGCACACGCACCACCCAGTGCTCCTCGTTCTGGATCACGGTGCGGGCATACTCCATGCCCACGATCTCCGCGCGCTCCGGCTGGGGATCGGTGGCCACGGCCTTGCAGCCCAGATCCAGTGTGAAGGTGTCGCGGCTGGGGCGGCTCACCACGCGGGTGAGCAGGGCGGCAGCCGGGGTGAACTTCAAATCCGGGTAGGCCTTGCGGTACCCAGCGTCCTGGATCACGCAGGTGCCGGGGCTCAGGAACTCGCCGGTCATCTCGGCGTGCACCGGGAAGGACGGGGTGCCGCCCATGATCAGGATCTCGCAGCAGATGCCGTCCGCCTTCAGGCGGGCCTTGATCTCCTCGATCTGCTTGTCCACAGGGGCGGTAGCCACCTCGCGCTCCTGCACGCTGCTCTCGTGGCGGTGGCCGTCGTAGCAGTGCATGCCGCGCATGACGATGCCGGGCAGGGTGTTCCACTCCCGGTACATCGCTTCCACTTTATCCAGCGGCACACCGGTGCGGTGCTGGCCCATGTCCACATCCATCAGCACATTGGCCTTGCAGGTCTGGCCCAGCTTGCGGATCTGCTCCGTGTCATCGCCGATGGCAAAGAACTCCACCTCCGGGAAGGCGGCCTGCAGCGCGGCAAAGCGCTTGATGTTGGGGCCCACCAGCGGGTACGCCAGAGTCAGGTGCTTCGCACCGGCCTTGGCGGCCATTTCGGCCTCGGCGATGGTGGCGCACTTGAAGCGGTCGATGCCCGCCTCGATCTGCATTTGGACCACCTCGGCCATCTTGTGGGTCTTGATGTGGGGCCACAGGCGGGCAGCGCCGCCTGCAATGTCGATCATCTTGCGGATATTCTCGCGGATGATCGCCGGGTAATAGACCAGCTGCGGGCTTACGATGTCCTGCTGACCCTCAAAGGTATAGAGGTTGTCGTTGATCTTATTCATACTCCACCAGCATCTCGATCTCGACCGCGATGTTGCCCGGGCAGGAATTGGTGCCCATGGCGGTGCGGGCGGGCAGACCCTTCTCCTCGCCGAACAGCTCGAACAGCAGGTTGGAGCCGCCGTTGATGACCTGCGGCTGCTGTGCAAAATCATCGGTGCAGTTGACAAAGCCCAGGACCTTGACGCAGCGCTTGATGCGGTTCAGGTCGCCCAGCTTGGCGTCCAGATTGGCCAGCAGGTTCAGCATGCAGTTGTAAGCAGCCTTCTGGCCCTGCTCCAGGGTCAGGTCGCCGCCGACCTTGCCCACGATGTTGTGGCCGTCGCCGATGTCAGGGCCGCAGCCGCTGCAGTACAGCAGATGATCGCCGAACTCCATGACCGGAGTGTAGACGCCGCCCTTCGGCGGGGGTGCGGGCAGGGTGATGTTCATTTCCTTGAGCTTATCGTAGACATTTGCCATAAGAAAAACCTCTCTTCTTTTTCTCTGACGCAGCCGAAACGGGGGCTGCTGCCGGTTGAAAGATGTTCCGCAGCCGGTGTGCGCCGACTGTGAAGCGACTTGTTTATATTCCCAACAGCGTACTGCCAAGGCTCAACACCAGCGGCACGCTGATCAGGATACTGAGGGTGGAATGTGCAACGGCCTGGCTGGCCAGTTCCCCTTCGGTGTCGTACTGCTTTGCCAGCACGGCCGTCAGGCTGCCTGCCGGGCAGGATGCCAGAATCAGGATCGCCATGCACAGGGTGCGGTCCAGCGGCAGGAAGTACAGCGCCGCCAGGAAGCCCAGCGGGAACACGACGCACCGCAGGGCCGTGATGAGCCATACCATGGGGTTCGTGACCAGTTTTTTCAGGTCACTGCGGGCCAGCATGCCGCCGGCGATCATGAGGGCCAGCGGCGTGGTGGTGTTGCCCACCGCCTTGCAGAAGCTGTCCAGAATGGCGGGCAGCCGCAGGCCGGTCACCAGCATGACCACCATGATGGCGGTGGTGATGTTGGTGGGGGTAAGGAATGCTTTGATGCTCACCTTGGCTTCCGGGTCGAACAGGTGCTGTACATAAGTAAAGAACAGGATGTTGTAGGCCATGATGCCGGCGGCACCGTACAGGGCACCCGCCTCGCTGCCCAGCAGGGCGCTGATGAGTGGGATGCCGATGAAGGCGCTGTTGGGCATGACGGCGGCACCCACCAGCACGGCCTTCTGACCGCAGGTCAGGTGCATGGCCCTGCTCAGCACAAGGCAGATGCCGATGGTGAGGATGTAGAAGATCTCCAGCACCACATAGCCTTTGAGCATGCCGGCCACGGCCTCGCGGCCGCCGTCGATGCTGGCACTGGCCAGCAGGGTGCAGGGCAGGGTAACCGACATGACCAGGTTGGACAGGAACTTGCTGTTCCTGTCATCCATGATGCCCAGTTTGGTCACGGCTGCACCGGTGCCGATCTCCAGAAAGATGATCAGGATCTGCTGCAGAAGGATCGCGATCGACATGGCAGCTCCTTACACCGTCAGCACCATACCGGCACCGGTCGTGGTGCGCCGGTCGTGGTCAATGGCGACCTGGCCGTTGACGATGCACCAGTCCAGACCGGTGGCCTTCTGGGCAGGATTCGTGAAGGTGGCATGATCCGTGAACTTCTTCGGATCGAATACCAGTATATCAGCATAGTTGCCTTTCTGCAAGCTCCCTCGTCCGACCAATCCCATTCTTGCGGCGGGCTGGCTGGTCATCCGGCGGATGGCCTCCTGCATCGTGTAGATGCCGCGCTCGGCCACATACTCCCGCAGCACCTTGGGGAAGGCACCGAACATGCGGGGGTGGGGCGTGTCGGTCTTGGCATAGATGGCATCGGAGATGATATTGGACCAGGGCAGACGTGCCACCGTATCAATATCCTCCTGGCTCATGGACATATTGATGATGGCAGTCTTCCCGTCCTCGCTGTGCATCAGGTAGGCGGCCAGTGCAGCGGCGTCCTCAAAGCCGAATTTCTCGGCAGCCTCCGTCACCCGCATGCCCAGGAACTTCTCGTTTTCGGGGCAGACCACGCCGCTGATGATGATGCGGTCCCAGCCCAGCGTGATGCAGAAGTTGTCCCAGTCATCGTACAACACACTGCTGGTACGGCGGAACTCCTCCACACCTTCGGGGGTGCCCAGTTTTTCCAGTGCACGGGTCATGTTGCCGGCCACGAACACCGGGGGCAGCATGGTGGTCAGGGCCGTGCTGCCGCCCTCGTAGGGGTAGAAGTCCACGGTCACGTCCATGCCCTCGGCGCGGGCGGCTTCGATGTCGGCAATGGCAGTGTGGATGTCCTTGCCCCAGTTCTTCATGCCGCAGCTCTTGAAGTGGCTGATCTCCAGGGCACAGCCCACGCGGCGGGCGATCTCGATGACCTCCCGGACGCTTTGGACCATGCTGTCGCCTTCGCCCCGGATATGGGTGGTGATCACACGGTGATAGCGGCCCACCGGCTCCAGAATGTAGGCAAATTCATCGGTGGAGGAGTAGCACTCCGGCAGATACATGATGCCCAGCGACACACCGGGAGCACCGGCGGCCATGGCGTCCTCGATCAGAGCACGGGCGTCGTCCAGCTCCTGCTGGGTGTAGGGAGTGTCGGCAAAGCCCTTGACGCAGATCTTGACGGTGCCGGTGCCGATCATGGCGGCAACATTCAGGGGCAGCGCGGTCTTGTGCAGGGCAGCCAGATAATCACGGTAGGTGTGGGGGCCGTCCAGGCCGATGGGGCCCATGACGGCTTCTTCAAAGGAATAATACTCCTTTGCCGCCTCGTCCGATTCCGGGCGCGGGGTCATGCTGATGCCGCAGTTGCCGGCCACCGCCGTGGTGATGCCCTGGGCCAGCTCCACCTCGCCAAAGTGCGGGTCGTTGAGGGGCTTTGCGTCGTGGTGACGGTGGATATCCACAAACCCCGGGGTCACCGCCTTGCCGGTGGCGTCGATGACCTGGTCTGCCGGTTCCGTGATGCCCGGAGCGATCTGAGCAATACGGTCGTCCTGCACCAGCAGGTCTGCCTGGTAGGGCTGGCCCCCCAGGCCGTCGTATATGGTGCCGTTCTGGATCAAAATACGTTTCATGATAGGTTCCCTCTCGCTACGAATTTGCCCTGCGGCAAGGCGACCCTGCCGCAAAAACGATGAAAGGGGCAAGGGCGTATGCCCTCGCCCCTTTCGGAGAAACAGATTTACAGTTTGCCGGCTCAATCGGTCTTACAGATCTTCTTCCTCAGCAGCAGCCTCAGCAGCAGCGACCTTTTCCACGACAGTGCCGCGGCGGTCGTCCATAACGTGCTTCAGGCGCACATCGTCGGGAGTGGTGTCAGCAGGGAACATGAGAGAGACCACGATGCCGAACACCAGAGAAATGATGGTAGCAGGCACAGCCGGACCACCCATGGTGGCGTTGATCCAGTTCTTGAAGGAAGGCAGCACCAGGATCAGCACGCCCAGCAGAGTGCCGGAGCCGATGCAGGCCAGACCGCCCTGCCAGTTGACACGCTTCCAGAAGCGGCCCAGCAGCATAGCCACAGCCACGCCGGGCAGGAAAGCGCCCACGATGGTGGAGATGTAGCCGATAACGTCGTTGACGAACAGGGTGATAAAGAAGGCAGCGCCCAGGGTGCAGATCAGAGCGATACGGCTGTACTTGGCGTAATCCTCTTCCTTGATGGTCTTGCCGGTGACGCTGGGGTACACGTCGGTCAGCAGGATGGTAACGCCGGAGATGGCGTCGGAGTCACCGGAGGACATGGTAGCGGACAGGCCGCAGATCATGAACATCATGCCGATGATCGGAGGCAGTGCGTTGGTAGCCATGTAAGCAAAGGCGTAGTCGCCGCTGGCCAGGGTGTCACCATTCATGGTGGCGATGGTGAAGCAGCTCATGCCGATGATAGCGGTAACAAAGCTCCAGCCGAACAGCAGGATGCCCTGGCCCAGGAAGGCCTTGCGGGCAGTCTTTTCGTCCTTGGAGGTGTAGATACGGGTACGATGGGTGGGGGTACCGATAACGCCCATGGCTGTGGACAACACCAGTGCTATGGCAGCCATGACACCGTAGGAGCCCAGGCCGTAGAAGGTCATTGCGCCGGGCTTGCCAGCAGCGGTGAAGGTATCCACCACGTTCTGGTAGCCGCCTGCCAGGGGGATAGCACGGACAGCGATGGTCAGGAAGCCGATGAGGATGGCGATGAACTGGACAGCGTCGGTGGTAACAACGGCCATGTAGCCGCCGATGAACACGTAGATGCCGAAGCCCAGAACGGTGATGATCTTACAGGTAACGTCCGGCAGCTGGGTGACGTAAGCCAGGTACTTGGCACCGCCGTTCAGGTGGTTGCCCAGCCAGATGATCTCGATGACGAACATCATAAAGCCCATGACCTGGCGGATGATCTTTTTGCCGCCGTAGTAATACTGTGCTTCCTCAGACATGGTCAGGAAGCCCTTGTTCTTTGCCTTGGTGAACAGCAGCATGGAAAGGATACCTGCCGATGCGCCCAGGCCGTAGATGGCGCCGCCCCAGCCGTGGTTGAAGCCGTTGCCGATGGCGCCCATGGAAGAACCGGTGCCGATCATGGTTGCACCCACGGTGCAGAAGATCAGGAAGAAGCCGAGGTTGCCGCCGCCGGTCAGGAAGCTGCTGCCCTCATTTTTGCCACGGCTGGTGATCCAGCCCACAAAGATCATAAAGCAGATCCATGCGATAAAGCCGCCAATAAACAATGGGATGTATTTGGGATCCAACATAGTTTCATTTCCTCCTTAGAAACATTTTCCTCAGCCCGGCGCAGGGTCCGCTCGGGCCGATGTGGCTGTCAGACATTTCCCCGCTGCGGGCCGGCACCGTGGGGTCGTTGTCCGACAACAACCTTGCTGAAATAAATGTACCAATTTTTGCATCATCCGTCAATAGATTTTTAACATTTTCTTCAAAAAGAACCATTTTTGGCGTATTTTATAGTTTTCCTGTTCATAATTTTGTCATTTCCACGAAAAACAAACTGCCCCTTGCAGTCTATTTCCCGGTGTCGTATACTGAAATTGGAGCAGGGATTTACAGAAAAAAATCCAAGTCCCTTTCAAAAGCAACGATGTTGCGCTTATTTTTAATCGTTTGCAATTTATTAAGTTGTCCGACAATGCCGTCGCAGGCCCCAAAATCGTCTGCATCCCGTGCAAAAGGCAACGATCGGCGGCGCTCCGGCCGCCGAAAAAAGGACGGACGGCCTGCAGTTTTCAGCCGTCCGAACCAGAAAGCGCACAATTTTTGTTCGGATATTGGAACACAAGTTTCAATATAGCCCGATATCCGAACACGTCCGGTGTTTTCAGGATTCCTGTGCGGAACACATCGGAACACTTTCGTCGTTTTCCCGACCTGGTCCGAATGCCTCTCAGAGGCCCTATATATCCCTATATATAAGGAAAGGAAGTGAGACCCATGCCTTCCGGAGATGCCCACCGTTCCCTGGCACGCGCGCTGGATATTCTGGAGCTGTGCAGCCTGAACGGCAGCGGTTACACCCTGACCCAGCTGTCGCAGCAGCTGGGCATTGCCAAAGGCAGCATCTCTCCCCTGCTGCACACCCTGCGGGCCCGCGGCTACCTGACCCTGGACGACCAGGATCATCACTACCGCATCGGCCGCATGGCGTTCCGCATTGGAAACACCTATCTGGACGAAGCCAGCGCCCTGCGGGAGATCTACCGCCTGATGCACGACATCGTGTCGGTCTGCCACGAGACATGCCACCTCGGCAGCCTGAAAAACGGGGATGTCTATTACCTCAAAAAGGTGGAGACCCCGCTGCGCAGCCGTACCGTCACGGTGGAGGGCCGCAGCCTGCCGGCCTACGCCACCGGCGTGGGCAAGGCTCTGCTGGCCGACTACCAGCTGCCCCAGCTCAAGGCCCTGTATTACGACGGCCTGTACCCGCTGACCGAGCACACCATCACCGACTTCCGACTCCTGGCCGACCAGCTGGCCGAGATCCGGGCCAGCGGCTTTGCCTACGAGTGTGAGGAGAGCACCCGGGGCATCCGCTGCATCGGCGTGCCGCTGCGCAAAAGCGGCAAAGTGGTGGCCGCGCTGAGCGTTGCCTTCCCGCTGGAGCGCTACAGCGACGCTGCCGCCGCCAGCGCCCGGCAGGCGCTGGACGAAGCCCGGCGTCAGATCGAACGAATGCTCTGCAGCGTAGAGCTGCAGTTCTGAGCCCTATAAGAAAAGGAGTATTTTTATGCCTCAGTTGATCACCATCGGCGAGACCATGGCCGCCTTCACCCCGGACAGCGTGGGTGCCCTGCGCTATGTGCAGAACTTCGGCATCCGCACCGCCGGTGCCGAGAGCAATGTAGCCGTGGGTCTGGCAAAGCTGGGCCTGGAGGCCGCCTGGGTCAGCCGCCTGGGCACCGACGAGTTTGGCTGCTTCATCCGCAATCAGCTCCGTGCCGAGGGCGTGGACTGTTCCCGCGTCATCTACGACCCCGACCACCGCACCGGCATCATGTTCAAGGAGACCGGCGTGGGCGAGACCAAAGTGTTCTACTACCGTGAGAACAGCGCCGCCAGCCACCTGTGCCCCGAGGACGTGACCCCCGCCCTGCTGGACGGCGTGAAGGTGCTGCACATGAGCGGCATCACCCCCGTGCTGAGTGAGAGCTGCCTGGCCATGACCAAAGCCGCCTTTGCTCTGGCCAAGGAGAAAGGCGTTGCCATCAGCTTTGACCCCAACATCCGCCGCAAGCTGTGGCGTGGGCAGGACTACGCCCCCCTGATCCGGGAGCTGACCCTGCAGAGCGAGATCGTGCTGCTGGGCCTGGACGAGGCCGACGCCCTGTTCGGCCTGCGGGACCCGGACGCCATCTTCGATCTGCTGTTCCGCGACGGCTGCGCACAGTATGTGGCCATCAAGGATGGCGGCAACGGTGCCTGGGTGGCCGACAAGACCACCCGCGAAAAGCTGCCGCCCTACCCCTGTAAGCCCATTGAGCCCATCGGCGCCGGTGACGGCTTCAATGCCGGCTTCCTGGCCGGCATCCTGCAGGGCCGCGATGTGGTCACCGCAGGCCGCATGGGTGCCATCTGCGGCGCCCTGGCCACCCAGACCCCGGGCGACGTGGAGGGCTACCCCGACGCCGCCCAGATGGAAGCTGCCCTCACCGGCGCTGCCATCACCTACCGCTGATCCGCTGAAACCGCCGGTTTCATTTTTTGCCGAAAGGAGTTTTTTGTATGGACACTTACGATCTGGTTTCCAAGCATCCGCTGCTGGCCATCCTGCGCAACGTTCCGCTGGAAAAGACCATTGATTACGCCGAAGCCGCCGTGCAGGGCGGTGCCCCCTTCTTTGAGGTGGCACTGAATAGCCCCCACGCCCTGGAGCAGATCACGATGCTGCGCACCCATTTCGGGGACCGCTGCACCGTGGGTGCCGGCACCGCCATCACCGTGGAGCGCTGCAAAGCCGCTCTGGACGCCGGTGCACAGTTCCTTCTGACCCCCGGCACCCCGCTGGATGTGTTCAGCTACTGCGCCGAGAACGACATCGCCCTGCTGCCCGGCGTGCTGACCCCCACCGACGTGGCCACCAGCCTGCAGTTCGGCTACAAGACCATGAAGCTGTTCCCGGCCGGCAGCATGCCCCGCCACTACGTCAAGGACCTGCAGGGCCCCTTTGACGGCACCAACTACATGGCCATCGGCGGCGTGAGCCCCGCCAACATCCGCGAGTTCTTTGACGCCGGCTGCATCAGCGTGGGCCTGGCTTCCAGCCTGATGCCCAAGGACGCCGTGGCCGCCAACGACTGGGAAGCCTGCGCCGCCTACGTCCGCGGCATGGTGGACCAGATCCGCCGCTGAGTTTTTACAGAACGTCCATATCATAACAGAAAAAACAGAAAGGAATCCATCCCATGAAGATCGTTGAAGTCAACACCTATACCGTCCGTCCCCGCTGGGGCTTTGTTGAGATCGTGACCGACGAGGGCCTGACCGGCTGGGGCGAGCCCGTGCTGGAAGGCCACTGCGCCACCGTTCTGGCCTGTGTCCAGGAGATGAAGCCCTACCTCATCGGCAAGGACCCCATGCGCATTGAGGACTTTTCCGCTGTGCTGTACCGCGCCGGGTTCTACCGCGGCGGCGGCGTGCTGATGAGCGCCATTGCCGGCATTGATCAGGCCCTGTGGGACATCAAGGGCAAGTTCTTCAACGCCCCGGTCTACCAGCTCATGGGCGGTGCCTGCCGCGACAACATGCGCGTGTACAGCTGGATCGGCGGCGACCGCCCCAGCGACGTGGGCGCTGCTGCTCTGGAGCGCAAGAATGCCGGCTTTACCGCCATCAAGATGAACGCCACCGAAGAGCTGCAGATGATCGACACCTACGACAAGGTGGACGCCGTTCTGGAGCGCGTGGCCGCCATCCGGGAGAGCTGCGGCAAGTATTTCGGCATCGCCATCGACTTCCACGGCCGTGTGCACAAGCCCATGGCAAAGGTCCTGGCCAAGAAGCTGGAAGAGTTCGACCCCATGTTCATCGAGGAGCCCGTCCTGTGCGAGAACATGGAGGTGTTCAAGGAGATCGCTGCTGCCTGCAATGTGCCCATTGCCACCGGCGAGCGTCTGTTCACCAAGTATGACTTCAAGCGCCTGCTGCAGGCCGGCGGTGTGGACATCATCCAGCCGGACCTGAGCCACGCCGGCGGCCTGACCGAGGTCAAGAAGATCGCCTCCATGGCCGAAGCCTACGACGTTGCCCTGGCTCCCCACTGCCCGCTGGGCCCCATCGCTCTGGCAAGCTGCCTGAACGTAGACGCCACCTGCTACAACGCCGTGATCCAGGAGCAGAGCATCGGCATCCACTACAACGTGGGCAAGAGCGTGCTGGACTATGTCAAGAACCAGGACGACTTCAAGTTCGTGGACGGCCGCGTGCAGCTGCCCGTCCGTCCCGGTCTGGGCGTGGACGTCAACAAGGAACTGGTGCTGGAGGAGAACAAGACCCCGCACGAGTGGAAGAACCCCGTCTGGCGTCACAAGGACGGCAGCGTTGCCGAGTGGTAATGCATCCCGCCGCCTGAGTTAACACAGAAAAACAGCCCGCATGGCAGGAGCATCGTGCTCCGTCATGCGGGCTGTTTGCGTTCGATTTACTCTTTTTCTTCCGGTTCTTCGGGCTTGGCCAGCTCCTTGAGCTGCAGCACCCATTCCGGCACTTTGGGAGCAAGGGGCGGTTCACCGCTGCGGGCGCGGTGCATCTTCCGGTACAGGTCGCGGTTGTAGGAAAGGTGCAGGGTCATGGCATCCCGTGCCCAGGTGCTGTCGCCGCACTTGATGGCCTCCAGTACAGCCTTGTGGGTGTCCAAGGTCTCCTGCAGCAGAGCGCGGTGGGTGCCCTCGGTGAACACCTCCACCGACGCTGTGATGATGGGAGCCAGCTGGGGAGCCACCAGATTGCCGCTGGCGCGGGCAATGGTCCGGTGGAACTTCATATCCTCGTCCAGATAGTCCTGCCCATGCAGGATGTGGTATTCCATGAGGTTGTACAGCGATTCCATCTCGGCGATGTCCTCCGGGGTGGCATGGCGCGCCGCCAGCGCGGCAATGGCCGGCTCGATGATGTTACGCACCTCCAGCAGGTCGAAGGCCAGACGCTCCTTGTCCTCAATGAAATCCAGCCCCAGCGGGTCATCCGCCAGGCCGGGCTGGTCGGTCACAAAAGAGCCCGCGCCGTGGCGCACGGTCAGAATGTTCTGTGACTCCAGCCGCTTGATGGCCTCGCGCACGGTACTGCGTGCCACACCCATCTCGCGGGCAAGCGCTGTTTCAGTGGGCAGCTTGTCGCCGCTCTTCAGTTTTTCTTCCAGAATGTAGTCCTTGATCCGCTGTGCAACCTGTTCGGCCAGCGGCCGGCTGGAATCGTACCCCGCAGTTTCCATAAAAACCTCTTCCTTTGGCGTTTTGCTCTGTTCTACCCTTCATTATACCGGAAATTTCTGGCAGTGTAAAGCAACGCCGTGCAGAAACCTTCGCTCCGGCAGCAAAGGTTTCTGTTTTATGCAAAAGCGGCCGGTGTTTCCCGCACCGGCCGCTTTGTGTTATACTGAACAGGTCACAGGGGCAGCTCCAGCTGACGGCAGTAGTCCACGATGTGGTGGAACATCTGCTCCACGGCGGGAGCCATGGAGGCCGGGCGCTGCACGGCCAAGCCCACCACGCGGTACTCCTCCGGCTCGATGGGATACACCTTGACGGCGGCCTTGCAGTCCCGCAGCAGCATCTGCGGCATGATGGAGATGCCCAGTCCGGCCTCCACCATGGCGATGTTGGACTGATCGTCGATGACATGGCAGCGGCGCTCGGTGCTGATCTTGTACTTCTTGAGGAACTGCCGCATCTCGGCATCGGTGGCATCGCACTGCACCACAAAGCTCTGGCCGTTCATCAGAGCAGGGGTCATCACGCCGTCCTGGGGTTCGGGCCAGTCCTGCGGCACGATGCACAGCAGCGGCTCCCGAAACAGCTCGGTGAGGTTGAATTCCTCCTTGCAGGTGGAGGAAAGGAACGCAATGTCCACCTGCCCGGTGCGCAGCCACTCCTTGACATCGTCGTAGGTGCCCTGATACACTTCAATTTCGATCTGAGGGTACTGGGCCGCGAAGCTCTTGAGCAGGCCCGGCAGCAGCGAAGCGCACACCGAGTTGAATGCACCCAGCTTCACCTTGCCTTTTTCCAGGCCGTTCAGACGGGCAATGCTCTGCTTGAGTGCCTCGTCACTGTTGAGCACCGCACGGATGGACGGGTACAGCGAAGCACCATAACTGGTCATGGATACGCCGTTTTTGCCGCGGTTGAACAGGGCAAAGCCCAGTTCCTCCTCCATCACGGCAATGGCGTGGCTGATGGCTGAAGGGGTCAGATGCAGCTGCTGGGCCGCCTTGTTGAAGCTGCCCTGCCGTGCCACTGCATCGAAGATCTCGTAGGAAAAAAGCGTCATGCCCCAAAGCCTCCTTCCTGATTATTCTGGTTCGGAGACGCCCGATTCTCTGTGAATCTTTTTCATCTTTCGTTTAAGACAATTCAATTATCTTCTTGATTGTACTATCCCGCACCTTTTCTGTCAAGCGTTTTTGCCCCGATTTTTGCACGCTCTGTGCAGATTTTGCCGCGATTTCTGCAGGAAACGCCGCCTTTCCTTCGTTATAGTTCCTGTAACGATTTTTTGCAAACTGAACGAGGTGTTCTTTATGACTGCACTTTCCCCGCGCCGCACCTTCAGCGGCACCGCTCTTAAAACCATTGCCTGCATCACCATGCTGGTGGACCACATCGGCGCGTCCTGCATCGAGGCGGGCATCCTTACGCCCGGGCTGGATGCCGGCACCCTCTCCCAAGACACCCTTTCTGCCTACCCGCTGTACCGGCTGGACATGGTGCTGCGCTTCACCGGACGGCTGGCCTTTCCGCTGTTCTGTTTTTTGCTGGTGGAGGGCTTTGTGCACACCCACAACGTCAAGGGCTACCTTGGGCGGCTGGTGCTGTTCGGCCTTTTGAGCGAGGTGCCCTTTGACCTTGCGTTCTTCCGCACCCCCTTTTTCCCGGGCGCGCAGAATGTTTACTGGACGCTGGCGCTGGGCGTGCTGGCCATGGCAGGACTCAAGCACTTTGAAAAGGAAAACGGCCTGCCCGGCTGGCAGGGCATCCTGTGTGCCGGGGGCTGCGCTGCGCTGGCGCTGGCTGCCAATACCGACTACAACGCCATCGGCGTGCTGATCATCTGCGCCTTATACCTCACCCGCGCAAACCGCAAGCGGCAGTGCCTTGTGGGCGCAGCACTGTTTTTGTTCGAGCTCACCGCCCCGCTGGCCTTTGTGCTGGTCTGGTTCTATAACGGACAGCGCGGTGCGTGCAGTCCGCTGCAAAAAAAGGCCTTTTACTGGTTCTACCCGGTGCATCTGACCCTGCTGGCCTGCATCACCAACCTGCTGCTGTGACCCGGAAGGGGCACCGGCCTTTCAAAAGCCGGTGCCCTTCTTTTTTGCGCACAAAAATGGAAAAAGCCCGGTGATCTCAATGGATCATCGAGCTTTTTCTTGGCGGAGTAGGAGGGATTTGAACCCTCGCGCCGTTGTTTAGACGACCTACGCCCTTAGCAGGGGCGCCTCTTCGGCCTCTTGAGTACTACTCCAGAGCAAAGTGCATTACACTTATTCAATAAAAAATGGCGGAGAGAGTGGGATTCGAACCCACGGTACGTTGCCGTACGGCAGTTTTCAAGACTGCTTCCTTAAACCACTCGGACATCTCTCCTTGTGGACACTCGCCTTACGCCGTGTCGAATGCCTATTTACTTTACCAGATTTGCCGCGTGCTGTCAAGCCTTTCTGCAAATTTTTTCAGGATGGTGGGAAAAGCCGCCGTCACCCACAACCTTTTTTTGCTCCGCTTGCAGAAAGCTCTTTACAGAAACACCTTTTTGTTGTATAATAAAACCATCAAACGAATCCCCCTCTGGATGTAAAGGAGAATTACCATGTCGTTTTCAGAGCTATTGAAGCAGTGCCGCAAAAAACAGGGCGTGAGCCAGGCAGAACTCGCCGCAAAGCTCGGCGTGACCCAGCAGGCCGTCGGCAAGTGGGAAAGCGGCAAATCCTCCCCCGACCCCTCCACCGTGGCCCGCATCGCGGAGCTGCTGAACACCACGGCAGACTATCTGCTGGGGCTGTACCGCCCGGTGAGCAACGTGTCCGCCCCGGAAGAGCGCTTCTTTGGCAGCTATTCCGAGAGCTTGATCCCGGTGATTGGCACCGTGAAGGCCGGTTACGGTGCTCTGGCCTTTGAGGAAGACTACGGGCAGGAGTATGCCCGCGTGAAGGATCCCTCCAACTATTTCTATCTGGTGGTGCGCGGTGACAGCATGGAGCCCCGCATCCAGGACGGTGACCTGGCCCTGGTGCACAAGCAGGACACGCTGGAAAACGGCGACCTGGGCGTGCTGATCTACGGCGACGAGGGCGAGGGCACCCTGAAGCGCTACATCCAGCGCGGCAACTGTGTGGTGCTGCAGCCCTTCAACCCCGCCTACAACGAACTGGTGATCAAGGGCGAGGACCTGAACCACCTGCACATCGCCGGCCGCGTGGTGGAGACCAAGGCCAAGTGGTAAATCTTCTATTTTAAAATGGCCTCCGTTTCACTCTGGCCATATTCAGCGGAAAATTTGTTTTTTATTTCGTGTTTGTCGTGGCCTGCGGGCCACTCCAAACACATTTTCACGAAAAGATCGAGCAAACAGGTTTTCTGCATGCCTCTGTTTTTTGAATCAAAAGCCATTTGCAGTTTTGCGCATGGCTTTTTCTTTTATACTCTTTTTTCCGTTCGGGGGGTGCATTTTTATGGAACAGACACTCATGGACAAGCTGACCATTCTGGCCGACAGCGCCAAATACGACGTAGCCTGCACCTCCAGCGGGGCTTCCCGCACGGCGCGGGCCGGAACCGTGGGCAGCTGCTATGCACCGGGGTGCTGCCACGCCTTTACCGCCGACGGCCGCTGCGTGAGCCTGCTCAAGGTGCTGATGACCAACTGCTGCTCCTTCGATTGCAGCTACTGCGTCAACCGCAAGTCCAACGATATCCCCCGCGCCACCTTTGCGCCCCGGGAGCTGGCCGAGCTGACCATGGAGTTCTACCGCCGCAACTACATCGAGGGCTTGTTCCTGTCCAGCGCGGTGCTGGGCACCCCGGACTACACCACCGAGCGGATGCTGGCGGTCCTGCGGCTGCTGCGGGGCGAATACCGCTTTGGCGGCTACATCCACGCCAAGGCCATCCCCGGCACCAGCCCGGAGCTTCTGCAGCAGTTGGGGTATCTGGCCGACCGCCTGAGCGTGAACGTGGAATTGCCCAGCGAACGCAGCCTGAACCTGCTGGCCCCGGACAAGGGGCGGCACTCCATCTTCCGGCCCATGAAGCAGATCGCAGTGTCCGGTGCCGCCAGCCGGGAAGAGCTCACCCTGTACCGTCACGCGCCCAAGTTTGCTCCCGCCGGGCAGAGCACCCAGATGATCGTGGGGGCCTCGCCGGAAACGGACTACCACATTTTAAAGCTCACCGAGGGCATGTACCAGAAGTACAGCCTCAAGCGGGTGTTCTACTCGGCTTACATCCCGGTGGCCGAGGACACCCGCCTGCCCGCGCTGGACACCAAACCGCCCCTGCTGCGGGAACACCGGCTGTATCAGGCAGACTGGCTGCTGCGGTTCTACCAGTTCGAGGCAGACGAAATTTTAGATCAGGATAACCCCAACTTCAACCCCTATCTGGACCCCAAGTGCAACTGGGCGGTGCAGCACTACGGGCTGTTCCCGGTGGACGTGAACCGTGCGCCCTTTGAAATGCTGCTGCGGGTGCCGGGCATCGGCCCCAAAAGCGCCCGGCGCATCTGGCGCGCCCGCAAGCAGGCGGCGCTGGGGCTGGACGAGCTCAAGCGCATGGGGGTGGTGCTCAAGCGGGCGCAGTATTTCATCACCTGCCGGGGCTTTGCCGGGGCACACCCGGGGCGCGGCAGCGCCGGGCGGGAGTGCATCACCCGGGCGCTCATCGACCCCAACGTGTTCAGCGGCAGCTGCGAGCAGCTGAGCCTGTTCAGCCCGCCTGCCGTGGACAATCTTATCGGGCAGGGCGTGCCGCCCCGGGCGGCTGTCCGCATGGTACGGGAGGAGGCGGTGCAATGTCTTGCCAAAGCGCTGTAAGCCCCAAGGGGGCGCGCAAGCTGCACGATGCCGACGTGGTCTACCTGTATGACGGCAGCTTTGAGGGCTTTTTGTGCTGCGTGTACGAGAGCTTTGCCCAGCACGAGCTTCCCTTTGCGGTGTGGACGCCCCAGCGGGAGACTGCCACCCTCTACCCGGTCAAGGAGATCTCCACCGACCCCGCCATTGCTCGCCGGGTATTTGCCAGCTTTGGCAAAAAGCTGGGCGCAGAGACCGAGTACCTCGTCAGCCGGGATTTTCTCTCCGGGCAGGAGGACAAGGAGCTGCTGCTGCTCCGCTTTCTGCATCTGGCCTTTGCGCTGGGTCCGGGCACGGTCAAGCGGGAGGGGCACCCGGTGGTCGCGCCCCTCTACGCCATGAAAAAAAGTCTGGACTGGGAGGTAGACAAGTTCCAGGGCTTTGTGCGGTTCGAGGAGCACGACGGGATGCTGGGCGCGGTCATCCACCCCAAAAATTATATCCTCCCCCTGCTGCGCCCGCACTTCTGCGGACGCTTTCCGGAGGAGGACTTTATGATCTACGATGCCGTCCATCAGGCGGTGCTGCTGCACGAAAAGCACGGCACCCGGCTGCTGGAACTGGCAGCGCCTTTGGAGCTGCCGCCGCCCAGCGCGCGGGAACAGCAGTTTCAGGCGCTGTGGACCCAGTTTTACCGGACATTGGAAATTCAGGCCCGGCACAACGAAAAAGGCCGCATGACCCACTGCCCCAAACGGTTCTGGGCCGATATGGTGGAGATGCGGGGAGAATTATGATTTTTCCGCCGCATTACGGATCTTTAGCCGATTTTTAACAAAAACGTTGCATCTGCGCCGTTGCAACAGGCAAAAGCTATGGTATACTATAAGAGATATCCGGCAGACATCTCTGCCGCACACACCCCCGCTGCGGGGTCAACACAAAAGGAGTATTGTAGCGTTATGGTTCG
>OOAE01000396.1_pt1 | contig 42936 bp, 42 predicted proteins | sample 1671271 | NCBI WGS metagenome assembly OOAE01 (sample SAMN06348139, study PRJEB24527) | human gut metagenome | biome: human gut; feature: ankylosing spondylitis patient; material: feces | host: Homo sapiens | place: China | collected 2015-10 | reverse complement strand
TGGCCGTCCAAATATGGCGGTGGCCGGCCTGAGCCATATTTTGACGGCCACCGCCGCCTCCGCCAACCTTCGCAGCAATTCCCTTGATGAGGTTACCGGCATGTGCACCCTTGCCCATTGCTTCCTCAGTTGCCATTGCAACAAGATTTACTTTGCCATCACAATCAGAAGCTAATACGATAACACCTTCGCCAAGCTTCTCTTTGAGCTGGTCTCCTAAGTCTCTTAAACCATTCATATCTACACCGGAAACGCTGGTTGCTAAAAGTTTCACACCAGCTACTTCCTCCACCTGATTCATAACATCACCTAATGCATCCTTTGCCGCTTTGCTCTTTAAGGATTCATTTTCAGACTGTAATGCTTTTACTTCGCCTAATACATGATTTACACGCTCAACAAGATTTGCAGGTGTCGCTTTTAATAATTTTGCAGCCTCTTTTAAGGTTTCTTCTAACTGGTCATAATATTCAAATACACCTTTGGATGTCAGGGCTTCAATTCTTCTGACTCCAGCCTGGATTCCAGCCTCGGAAATAATCTTAAATGCCTGGACTGCACTTGTATTGCTTACATGGGTACCACCGCAAAGCTCGGTAGAAAAATCTCCCATTTTTACAACACGGACATTATCACCGTATTTCTCACCAAATAATGCCATTGCACCGGTCTTCTTTGCATCCTCTAAAGACATTACTTCTGTTATAACAGGAAGTGCTTCTGCAATTTTCTGATTTACAATGTCTTCCACTTTGGTAATCTCATCTGCTGTCATTGCTGAGAAATGTGTAAAGTCAAATCTTAATCTGTGCTCGTCTACATAAGAACCGGACTGCTGTACATGGGTACCAAGTACTTCTCTTAAGGCTTCCTGAAGAAGATGTGTTGCACTGTGGTTCTTTCCGATGGCAAGTCTTCTGTCTGCATCAATGGAAAGTTCTACTTCATCACCGGTCTTAATCATTCCCTTGGTAACTTTACCAATATGTCCGACTTTGCCGCCAAGCATCTTTACGGTATCTTCTACTTCAAAGACAAAGCTTCCGTCCTTGCTGCTGATAACACCGGTATCTGCTACCTGTCCACCCATGGTTGCATAGAATGGAGTCTTCTCTACGAAAATAGTTCCAATCTCACCATCGGATAAAGCTTCTGTGATTTCAGTCTCGGTAGTCATTACTGTAATCTTTGAGGTATAAGTATTGTTCTCATATCCGACAAATTCAGTTGTAATACTTGGGTCGATGGATTCATATACGGTAACATCTGCACCCATGTAGTTGGTTACTTTTCTTGCTTTTCTTGCTTTCTCTCTCTGCTCTTCCATTGCAGCCTTAAATCCGGCTTCATCAATGGTAAATCCTTTTTCTTCTAAGATTTCCTGGGTCAGGTCAAGAGGGAATCCGTAAGTATCATAAAGCTTGAAAGCATCCGCTCCGGATAATTCTTTCTTTCCTTCTTTTTCCAGCTTGTCCTGCATCTCTGCTAAGATAGCAAGTCCCTGATCAATTGTTTTATTGAATTTTTCTTCTTCCTGAGATAATACCTTGAAGATGAAATCTTTCTTCTCCTCTAATTCCGGATAACCATCCTTGCTCTCACGAATAACAGTATCACTGAGTTTTGCCAGAAACAGTCCATCAATTCCAAGTAATCTGCCATGTCTTGCAGCACGACGAATCAGTCTTCTTAAAACATAACCTCTTCCTTCGTTACTTGGCATAATTCCGTCGGATACCATAAAGGTTACAGAGCGGATATGGTCTGTAATCAGACGGATAGAAACGTCATCTAATGCATCCTGCTGATAAGTCTTTCCTGATAATTCACAAATCTTATCACGGATTGCTTTCATAGTATCAATATCAAATACGGAGTCTACATCCTGCATAACAACTGCCAGACGCTCTAATCCCATTCCGGTATCAATATTTTTCTGGGAAAGCTCGGTATAACCACCTTTGCCATCTCCTTCAAACTGTGTAAATACGTTGTTCCATACTTCCATGAAACGGTCGCACTCACATCCTACTTTACAGTCAGGACTTCCACAGCCGTATTTTTCTCCACGGTCATAATAGATTTCAGAACACGGTCCGCAAGGTCCTGCACCATGCTCCCAGAAGTTATCACATTCTCCGGTTTCCGGGTCACGATAGAATCTGGTAATTTTCTCTGCCGGAACACCGACTTCTTTGGTCCAGATTTCAAATGCTTCTTCGTCTTCTCCATAAATAGACGGATACAGGCGCTCCGGGTCAAGCTCTAACACTTTTGTTAAGAATTCCCATGACCATGCAATTGCTTCATGTTTGAAATAATCACCAAAAGAGAAGTTTCCAAGCATCTCAAAGAAGGTAAGATGTCTTGCTGTCTTACCTACATTTTCAATATCTCCGGTACGAATACATTTCTGACAGGTTGTCACTCTTCTTCTCGGCGGAATCTCCTGTCCTGTAAAATATGGCTTTAATGGAGCCATACCAGCATTGATAAGCAGAAGACTGTTATCATTATGTGGTACTAAAGAAAAGCTCTTCATTGCCAGATGTCCTTTGCTCTCAAAGAATTCAAGATACATTCTTCTTAAGTCATTTACTCCGTATTTCTTCACAATAATTCCTCCAAAAAACTATTTTTCTTCCTTTTTATCTTCATGTAATGCCAGTTCCTTTGCATCTTTCCGTTTCCGCAGTGCAATACCTGTAAACACACCGAAAACTGCAATTGCAACCAGAATCACAAAAATAACTACATACTGTAAAAAACTGCCTCCAAATGCGAGAAAATTATCCATACATTCTTCCTCCTGTTTTTAACTACGGGAACCACTTTTTACCGATTTCCCGTGTAACGAAATAGTTTCCTTCCCCTAAGCAGGAAACGTATTAAGTATAGACCAATTAATGGCATAATTCAAGAATTTCATTTGAGATTGTCCATATCAAATACCTGATTTTCTTTTTCGATATCCATGATTCGGTCCGTATACAAATGATTATCACATTTTTGCTTGTATTTTTCAATAGCAGAATAATCCTGCCACATATGCATCGGGAATACATAATCAGCTTCCACATTTTTCATGAAATAAGCAAAACCAAGGTCGGTATACTCACCAAGTCTCGGGTCTAATACCACAAATGCCACATTGATATGCTCACCTTCTAACTTTCGTATCTGGTGTCTGTAGTCCCGCTCCATCTTGCCATTAATCAGCTCTCCCACATGCTCCATCTTCCAGTTATGAAGGTCCCCTGCATGATAAATGGTCTTGCCACAGGTCTTTACTAGAAACGCCACACCGGCATCCGTGGAACGAAGGGTTCTTACCTTCACTTTTCCGATTTCATATTTCTTATCCGGAATGACATATTCGATACATTTCTTTGCCCGCTCCGGAATACCGTGTTTTTTCATAAAATTCGGGCTCATTTTGGTATCTTTTGACAAAATAAAATGAATGTCTTCATAATCCTCTGCCAGTTTTAAAATGTTCATATCAAAGTGGTCCTGATGCTTATGGCTTGCAAAGAAATAAATGGATTTGTCTTTTTCAAATACCGGAAGCACTCCGGTAAAGGTATAACCGGTTACACGGTTTCCTTCAAAATAATCAAATATCAAAACCACATCTTCCATTTCCACCACAAAACAGCTATGATGTACAAATGTTACTTTCATATCGTTCCTCTCATTTCATTCTGCCAATAATTTCATTTGCTTTCCGGTATATTTCTTCCGGTTCAAATCCAATCTGAAATGTGTTATCTTCATAAAGAATTTGTCCATTTACCATGGTAAGCTTTACATTCTGTTTGCTGCCGCTGTATACAATATTCCTGACGAGATTATTTTCCGGCTGCATATTCGGCTGTTTTAAATCAAGCATAATTAAATCTGCTTTCTTTCCCTCTGCCAGACTATCGCAGTCATTTAATCCCATGGCAGCAGCTCCTCCTGTCGTTGCCATATAAAGTACTTCTTCCGCACCAACACAGGCTGCATCCTTTTCTCTTACCTTTGCCAGACCAGTGGTTAAAAACATTTCCCGGAACATATCAAGACAGTTGTTACTTGCCGGACCATCTGTTCCGATGGCAAGATTAATTCCTTCTTTTATAAAGCGGTCAATCGGTGCGATTCCGCTTGCCAGCTTCAGATTCGATGCAGGATTCGTTACTGCCGTAAGATTTCTCTTTCGAAAAATTTCAAAATCCTCATCTTCAAAATATACACAGTGATAACCACCGCCGCCATATTGAAACATTCCAAGCTCTTCCATCAGCCGGGTCGGTGTCATTCCATATCGCTCCTTACACTGTTCTACTTCAAGTGCAGTTTCGGAATTATGAAAATATACCGGTGCATGCAGCTTTTCGGATAATGCTGCCACCTGTTTTAAATGCTCTTTTGAGGTGGTATATTCCGCATGAAATCCCGGCATATAACCGGTTAAGTCACTCATTTCATTGACTTTATGATAAATTTCTTCCATCTCTTCAATGGAGCTTGTGAAATCATTGAAGCTGCTGACCTGCATGGTCCGGAATCCACAGTCTATGGAAGCCTTTGCAATTGTCTCCGGAAAGAAATACATATCAAAATTTGAAGTGATGCCACTGGTCAGATATTCCATGATGCCTAGTATGCTGAGCCAGTATATATCATCTGCCGTAAGCAGTGCCTCTTTCGGAAATACCTGCTTTGTCAGCCAGTCCTGTAATGGCAGGTCATCCGCATAGGAACGTAAAAATGTCATAGCCGTATGGGTATGGGCATTTTTAAATCCCGGCAGCAGCAGGTTTTTCTCTGCGTCAATTTCCCTGTCCCAAAGAATCATTCCTGCCGGCTCTTTTTCAAAAACACGTTCCGTATCAAGGCCATCCCCGATATAGATAATCTCATTCTTCTTTACCCACAATTCTCCGGTTATCACCTGAAAAGAATGTCCCTCTGACAGCACTAAGATTCTGGCATTGTAAAAACGTATATTCATACGCAATCCCCTCCTTATCTTCTACCTTCTCCTGATAGATATTTGCCTCTTATATTTAATTTCTATAGCTGCTTCCCGCTATACCATTTTCTTACAGAAATGTTTTCATACCGGTAATAGAATCAGTCACCAGCTTTTTAAACAATGGTGCAACACGATCTGCTGTCTCCTGAACTTCACGGTGTGTCAGGGAAAATGGTGAAATTCCTGCCGCAAGATTTGAAATACAGGAAATACCGCAGATTTTCATCCCCATATGATTTGCTGCAATGGCTTCACAAGCTGTACTCATGCCTACCGCATCTGCCCCCAGTACGCGGCACATGGAAATTTCCTGTGGTGTCTCAAAATTCGGTCCTGATAACTGCAGGTAAGTGCCTTCCCGAAGCGGAATATCTGCTTCAATGGCAGCTTTTCGGATTATTTTCTGTAAATCCTCATCATAGATATGGCTCATATCCGGGAATCTTTCCCCCAATTCATCGATATTTGCCCCGATTAAAGGAGATGGTACAAAGCAGCCAATCTGCCCGGTAATCATCATCAGATCTCCGGCTTTCATTCCCTGCTGTATTCCCCCTGCAGCATTGGTAAGAAAGAGTACCTTTGCGCCCATCATTTTCATTAATCTTGTTGGCAGCACAACATCCTGCATGGAATAACCTTCGTAATAATGCACACGTCCCTGCATACATACTACCGGCACATCCCCTACATAACCGAATACGAAGCGCCCCTTATGCCCCGGTACCGTTGATACCGGAAACCCTTCGATATCGTGATAATCAAGCACTGCTTCCACCTTCATATTCGTGTCAGCATAATCTCCTAATCCGGAGCCTAAAATCAATGCTGCCTGTGGTTTAAAATCAATCTTATCTTCAAAACATGCATAACATTTTAAAAGCTTTTCATATACTTCGTTCATGCTCCTCACTCCTTTTAACAATTATACCTTCCTATGTATTAAAAATCAAATAAAGAAAGCTGGTTCGATTCCGGCAAGTCCCCGAATAATCCAAGGTCTCCCATCAGATCAATTACGGTCTTACTAACTTTGGTCCGTTGCCTGAAATCATCCTTGGATAGAAATGGACCATCCTTGGCAGCCTCTACCACTGCCTCTGCCGCCTTCTCGCCAAGACCATCTATCGTACTTAAGGCAGGCATCAGTTTGCCATCAATAATCTGGAAACGGGATGCCTGGGCTTTATATAAATCAATGGTCCAGAACTCATAGCCTCTTGCATACATTTCCTGCACAATACGCATATCCTTATAGGTATCCTGCTCCTTCTTCGATAGTGAATCCTTTCGTTTCTCATAATCACGCATGAAGTAATTCAGCTTATCCTTTCCCTGACACATAAGCTCATAACTGAATCCGGTTGCACGGATGGAAAAGTATGCTGCATAATATGCCAGCGGATAAAATACCTTACAGTAAGCAATACGCCACGCCATCATAACGTATGCCGCCGCATGGGCCTTCGGGAACATATACTTAATCTTCTTACAGGACCAGATATACCAGTCCGGTACGCCGTGGGCAGTCATTTCTTCCTCCCACTCCGGTTTTAAGCCCTTTCCCTTACGGACAGACTCCATAATGGTAAAGGATTCCTCACTGTCAAGTCCCATACTGATAAGATAAATCATGATATCATCACGGGTACAGATTGCCGTAGAAATGGTTGCTTTTCCCTCTTCAATCAATGTCTGGGCATTTCCTAACCATACATCCGTACCGTGTGACAGACCTGCAATTCGAATCAGATGGGAAAAGGACTGCGGGTCTGCGTCAATTAACATCTGCATCGCAAAGTCTGTTCCAAACTCTGGAATTCCAAGTGCTCCAAGTGTACAGTTTGTCAACATATCCGGTGTAATACTCAGTGCACTGGTATTCTTAAATAAGGACATGACGGACTTATCATCCAACGGAATCTTCTGTGCATCAATTCCGGTTAAGTCCTCAAGCATACGGATCATGGTCGGATCGTCGTGTCCGAGAATATCAAGCTTTAATAAGTTGTGATCAATGGAATGGTACTCAAAATGAGTCGTAATAATATCGGTTGTCATATCGTTAGCAGGATGCTGAATCGGTGTAAAGGAATAAATCTCTTCCCCCACCGGCAATACTACGATACCTCCCGGATGCTGTCCGGTGGTCCGGTGGATTCCCACGCAGCCCTGCACAATCCGGTCTATCTCACAGTTTCTCTTATGCACACCATGCTCTTCATAATAATTCTTTACATAACCGAATGCGGTTTTATCTGCCAGCGTACCAATGGTTCCGGCACGGAAGGTCTGTCCCGCACCGAAAATTACTTCTGTATATTTATGGGATTTACTCTGGTAATCACCGGAGAAGTTAAGGTCAATATCCGGCTCTTTATTCCCCTTAAATCCAAGGAATGTTTCAAACGGAATATCAAAACCGGCTTTCACTAACGGCTTGCCACAGTTCGGACACCGCTTATCCGGCATGTCACAACCGGACTGTCCACCATATTTCTTTACTTCCGGCGAATCAAAATCACTGTAATGACAGTGGGCACAGTAATAATGCGGTGCCAGCGGATTTACCTCCGTGATTCCGGACATGGTTGCCGCAAAAGAAGAACCTACGGATCCACGGGAACCTACCAGATAACCATCCTCATTTGATTTCCAAACCAGCTTCTGGGCAATGATATACATTACCGCATAACCGTTTCCGATGATGGATTTTAACTCCCGCTCCAACCGCTCCGATACGATTTCCGGCAAATCCTCTCCATACATCTCATGTGCCTTGTTATAGCAGATATCACGCAGCATCTGATCGGAATTTTCAATTACCGGCGGACACTTATCCGGGCGAACCGGAGAAATGCGCTCGCACATATCTGCGATCTTATTGGTATTATCGATAACAACTTCTTTCGCTTTCTCACTGCCTAAATAGCTGAATTCCTCCAACATTTCTTCTGTGGTACGAAGATATAGCGGAGCCTGCTCATCGGCATCCTTAAAGCCTTTACCCGCCAGAATAATACGACGGTATACTTCATCCTCCGGGTCCATAAAATGCACATCACAGGTTGCCACAACCGGCTTATGGAATTCTTCTCCTAATTTTACAATCCGGCGGTTAATGTCCTTTAATTCATCCATGGTGGAAATCGGTGCTTTTTCATCTTTTATCATAAATGCATTATTTCCAAGAGGCTGGATTTCAAGGTAATCATAAAACTTCACCAGACGGATAATCTCTTCCTGCGGCCGTCCCTGTAAAATTGCCTGATAAAGTTCTCCCGCCTCACAGGCAGAACCAATCAGTAAGCCTTCCTTGTGTTTTAAGTATTCGCTCTTTGGAATTCTCGCCCTCTGATGGAAATAATCAAGGTGGGATAAGGATATCAGCTTATAGAGATTCACACGACCCAGATCATTCGTTGCAAGAATAATAGCATGATGGGTCGGCATCTTCATAACGGTCTCTTTGCTGACATGTCCCTCGGCATTTAATTCATCCAGTGTATTGATGCCACGGTCAGCAAGCATTTTTACAAACTTTTCAAATATTTCAGCGGTACATGCTGCATCGTCTACCGCACGGTGATGATTCTCCAGCGAAATATTTAATGCCCTTGCTACGGTATCCAGCTTAAAACGGTTCAGATTCGGCAACAGCATTCGTGCCATGGCAACAGTATCTGCAATGGTAAAATCATAAGGAATGCTTAAACGGTCACAGTTATATTTGATAAAACTCATATCAAAATCAGCATTGTGTGCTACCATAACAGCACCATCACAGAAGGCTAAGAACTCCGGCATAACTTCTGCAATCACCGGTGCCGTAATTACCATATCATCTTTGATTCCGGTCAGATTTTCAATGTGGAACGGAATCGGCACTTCCGGATTAACAAAAGTGGAAAAACGCTCGGTTATATTCCCCTTTTCTACTTTTACCGCACCAATTTCAATAATTTTATTTACCAGCGGTGAAAATCCGGTGGTCTCTATATCGAATACCACATAGGTATCCTGCAGGGACTGATTCTTTGAATTTTCTACAATGTCCTTTAAGTCATCCACAAGATAAGCTTCCACACCATAGATAATCTTAAAGTCCGGGTCATCCGGCAGTGCATGGTTTGCAATCGGGAATGCCTGGACATTTCCATGATCGGTAATCGCCAGTGCCTTATGTCCCCACTTATATGCCCTTTTTACCAGATCTCCTACATCAGTAACACCATCCATGTCACTCATCTTGGTATGGCAATGAAGCTCTACTCTCTTTAACGGGCTGTTGTCCATTCTTATTGTAGTAAAATCAGGGATTTTCTTAATTCCGACAATGGAGCCGATGGTCAGTTCACTGTCAAATTTATCAATGGTCGTTACACCTTTAATTTTAAGAAATGCTCCCTTTTTCAAATCTCCCATCAGTTCCGGTAGATTCTCATTTTTTGTAAAGATTTTAAGCACAATGGAATCCGTAAAATCCGTTACTGACATAATGATAATTGTCTTTTCACCACGGATTTCTCTTGTATCTAATGTCATTATCTGTCCACGGATGACAACTTCTCCCATTTCACCTACGATGGTCTCAATCGGAATTGCATCCTCTTCAAAATCACGGCCATAAATAACATCCGGATTGTCTGATTTTTTAACAAAATCTCTTCTCTGGAAGGAAGATTTTCCCTTAAAATCCTTTCCGCCGGAAAAGTTATTCTTTCCAGCAGCAGGTGCTGCTCCTGCACCTTCTGTGCCGGTAGTCTGTTTTTTCTCCGGGGCAGCAGGTGTTTTTTCCTTTTCTGACTCTCTAGCATCCGGCTGTGCGTTTGCTTCATTGGCAGCAGGCTGTTCCATGCCATCCGCATTCTGCGTTCTTGCAGCAGCGGTTCGTGCCACGATATGGGCAACCTCTGTTTCAATCTGGCTGTCTGCGCTCTTTAAATAATCATTTTCTGCCGGCTTCTCATACTGTGGCTCAATCATTAATTTTAATCCACAACGTTCGCAGATGATTTTTTCTAAGATATCAATCAGTTCATTGCTCCGCTCTGTGGCAACAATGGTATCCTCTAAGGTAAGAATCATATGGTCTTCCCGGTCAAATTCCATTTTGCTGCAGCGCATCAGATTATAGAGCAGTACGCTGTAATTGCGAATCTCTTCTAAAATACTCTCCCGGTATACCGCCATCAGTTTTTCCGGTGTATACTGGCTGGATAAATTAAATTTTTCTATGATTTTAACAGCTATCTCCTTGTGCGGAAATAGCTGTTGTCTGATTTCTTGTTCAATATGATAGATTTCCGGTTTGGGAATTAGCCTTGTACTCTCTAAATAAATCCGCAGTGCATTCTGTGCGGAATTCGATGCCACTTTTGTAATCTCTGTTTCTTTCAAAAGTGCACTCATCTCTCCGGTAATCTTTAATGTCGGAAAAACTTCAAAAAACAGTTTTGCCATAATTTTTCCTACTCCTTATTCCAGTTCAAAAGTTCCTTTCTTAATTCACTTAAGAGCTGATTCTCCGGTACTTTACGGTCTATCTGACCATGCTTTATAATTAGTCCTTCTCCCACACCGCCGGCAATTCCGATATCGGCTTCCTTTGCTTCTCCCGGTCCGTTGACTACACAGCCCATAACAGCAACCTTGATGTCTAAAGGAATGTCCGCTACCATATTCTCTACCTGATTTGCCAGTTCGATTAAGTTGATTCTTGTTCTTCCACAGGTCGGACAGGATACTACCTCAATGCCACCCTTGCGGAGTCCCAAGGTTCTTAAAATCAGTTTTGCTGATTTAATTTCTTCTAACGGATCTCCGGTTAATGAAACACGAATGGTATCTCCAATCCCCTGATTTAAAATCAGTCCCAGTCCAATGGAGGATTTAATATTTCCGCTGATAATCGTTCCTGCCTCTGTAATTCCCACATGCAGGGGATGATTGGTTTGCTCAGCAATCAGTTCATGGGCTTTTACACACATCATAACATCTGAAGATTTGATACTGATAACGAGATTGTCATATCCCATATCTTCAATAAGATGCACTTTATCCAAAGCACTTTCTACAATGCCTTCTGCAGTAACACCATGATATTTTTCTACTAAATCTTTTTCCAGTGAACCGCTGTTGACTCCCACACGGATTGGAATATTTCTTTCCTTTGCTACGTCTACCACAGCCTGCACACGCTCTTTGCTTCCGATGTTGCCCGGATTGATTCTAATTTTATCTGCTCCATGCTCCATGGCAGCAATAGCCAGCCGGTAATCAAAATGAATATCTGCAACCAGTGGTATTGCTATCTGCTTCTTAATCTCAGTCAATGCTTCTGCGGCTTCCATTGTCGGCACCGCACAGCGGATGATATCACAGCCTGCCGCTGCCAGACGGTTAATCTGCTCTACGGTTGCTTTTACATCCTCTGTCTTTGTATTGGTCATTGACTGTATCAGGATTGGATTTTTTCCACCGATGATACGGTCTCCTATTTTTACCACTTTCGTATCTTTTCGTTCCATGATTGCTTTTCCTCCTGTGCAGGATTATTTAAAATAATTTTCGAATATCGTTAAACATAACAAGCACCATCAATGCCAGAAGCAGCATCAGTCCGACAAAATGAACCATGCCCTCTTTGTCCGGATCCACCCGTTTCTTTCTGACGGCTTCTATAATCAGAAATACCAGTCTTCCTCCGTCTAATGCCGGTAATGGAAGCAGGTTCATAATTCCAAGATTGGCAGTCAGCATTATGGAATAATTAATTAATGTCAATACCACCGATAGCGTTCCCGCTGACTTGCTCTCGTCATAAGTATCACCAATATTCTTTACAATACCTACCGGTCCCGAAAGTTCATTGACACTGACTCTTCCGGTCACTAACATCTTCAAGCTGTCCATGGTAACTTCTATCCAGTATTTCACTTCATATACGCTATATTTTATGGTCTCAAAAATATTACCCCGCTCACGCATGGTATTTCCATAGATTCCAAAGAGATTTCTTCCTGCTTCTTCATTATATTTCGGGCTGATGGTACAGGTATATTCCTCTCCATCTCTTTCATAGGTCACTTCCAGATTCTCATTGGAATGAAACAGCGTGTAAACACTTACTTCACGATAAATATGAATGTTCTTTCCATTGATTTCTTTAATGATATCTCCAGCCTGAAGTCCTGCTTCCTCTGCCGGATATCCTTCCATAACACCTTTTACCTCCGGCCGGTCAAATCCGGCTGTCCCGATAACAATCAGTGCCAGAAGGAATGCCAGAATAAAGTTAAAAACCGGTCCTGCCGCTACAACTGCTATTCTCGCCCATACGGACTTGCTGTTAAAGGAGCCTTCACTTTCCGACTCTCCGTCTTCGCCTTCCATCATACATGCTCCACCAAAAGGCAGCAGTTTTATGGAATATTTTGTCTCTCCCTTTGTAATTCCAAATAGCGTTGGTCCAAGTCCCAGACAAAATTCATTTACTTTGATTTTATTTTTCTTTGCCAGCAAAAAATGTCCCAGTTCATGAAAAATAATAATAAAACTGAACATTAAGATTGCAATGATTATTTTCAATCTACCACCTGCTCTCTATATACTCATACGCGGCCTGCTCTGTTGCAAGGATTTCTTCTACGGACGGACTGGCAATATAGGTACACTGCTCCATACACGCCTGTGCAATTTCCGGAATCTCCAAGAAACGGATCTTTCCGTCTAAGAACATTGCTACCGCTCTCTCATTTGCTGCATTAAAAGCAGTCGGAATGTTACCGCCCTTTCTACAGGCTTCATAAGCCAGTTTCAATCCGTAAAAAGTCTCCATATCTGGCTCTTCCAATGTAATTGCCTTCATTTTCCAGAAATCAAGCCGGTCTCCACTTAAGTGTAACCGTTTCGGATAATACAGGGCATACTGGATTGGAAGCCGCATATCTGCCGTTCCAAGCTGTGCAATGACTGCACCGTCTTCATACTCTACCATAGAATGTATGATACTCTGTGGTTGTACTACAACCTGAATCTGGTCTGCATTTACATCAAACAGCCATTTTGCTTCAATGACTTCAAGTCCCTTATTTATCATGGTTGCGGAATCAATAGTGATTTTACGTCCCATGCTCCAGTTCGGATGCTTCAATGCATCTTCCACTTTTACCTGTTCTAATTCCGCCCGCTTCTTTCCACGGAATGGTCCGCCGGAAGCTGTCAAAAGTATTTTTGCAATTTTATTGTCTCCAGCTCCCTGCAGAGACTGAAAGATTGCACTGTGTTCACTGTCCACCGGAAGGATTTTCACATTACATTCCCTTGCCAGCGGCATAATAATATGTCCTGCGGTAACTAAAGTCTCCTTATTAGCTAGTGCAATGTCCTTTCCTGCTTTCATAGCGGCTATGGTCGGACGGATACCAAGCATACCCACAATGGCAGTTACAAGAATCTCTGCTTTCTCTTCCGTTGCTACTTCTAAAAGTCCTTCCATCCCGGAAGCCACCTTTACCTTCAAATCTGCAACCCTTGTCCGAAGCTCAATCGCGTCCTCTTCTACCCATACAGCAACCAAAGCCGGATGGAACTCCCGGATCTGTTCTTCTAATTTTGCAATATTATGTCCTGCCGCAAGTGCAGTTACTTCAATATCTCCATGTTCTCTTACAACAGAAAGTGTCTGGGTTCCAATGGAACCAGTGGAACCTAAAATTGCAATCTTCTTCATGTTTCCTCCTACTTGCCAATCAGATATAATGCAAGATAATAAATAATTGGCGCTGTAAATATTACACTGTCAAAACGATCTAAGATTCCACCATGGCCAGGAATCAGTTTGCCATAATCTTTAATGTCATAATTACGTTTGATTGCAGATGCAGTCAGGTCTCCAATCATAGATATGATTGCCCCAATCGCACAAATCATGCAAAGCATAATGATATCACGGTTGGTGCTTCCCATAGAGCCCTGGAAAACAAAGCAATAAATCAGGGTTAATAATGCTGCTCCCACTACTCCGCCAACAGCTCCTTCCCAGGATTTCTTCGGAGAAAGCACCGGTGCCATCTTGTGTTTTCCAATCAGCACACCCACGCAGTATGCACAGGTATCGCAGCCCCAGGAGCATAAGAAAATTAACCATACAATATAAGCTCCACCCGGTAGCATTCTGGTCTGATATACATAAGAAAGCATCACCGATACATAAAATACACCAAAAAATGCTGCTAACATCTGCTCGGTATGATATTTCGGATAAGAAAATACATATACAAACATCAGCACTACCAAAAGTGCGATGACAAATAACATCATATCCGGAATAAACTGAAATTTCAGATTGCAATAATATACAATCGTTGCCAGTCCGCCGACGACACCGGCACAGCTTTTTTCAATTTTAAACACACGATACAGTTCATACAATCCAATCAAAGAAATAATTCCGGTTACTGCCAGCAGCAAATCATTTCCGGTAATAATGAATACCAGTGCCAGAATTACCAGCACGATTCCACTTAATAATCTTGTCTTAAACATATTACTCCTCCTCTATCTTTCCATATCTCCGGTCTCTTCCACTGTAATCCTCTACTGCTTTACGCAGTTCTTCCGGTGTAAAGTCCGGCCATGGAACCTCTGTAAAATATAACTCACTATAAGCAAACTGCCACAGCAAGAAGTTGGAAAGCCGCTGTTCTCCACTGGTGCGGATCATAAGATCAGGATCCGGAATATCTTTCGTATCAAGATAGGATTCATATTTCTCTTCGGTAATCTCCTCTGCCGAAATACCATCCTGCCACATTTTCTTCATTCCACGGATCATTTCATCTCTTGCTCCATAATTAATGGCAATCTGTAAATTCAGTCCCGTATTATGGGCAGATTCTCTTTCCAATACAGCAATCTGCTGCTGGAATTTATCATCCAGCCGGCTGGTATCCCCGATTACACGGACTCTCATATTATTCTTGTCCGCTGTCTTTATACAGTTCTTAAGATAACTGCTCAAAAGCTTCATCAAAGCATCTACTTCATTCTGTGGACGGTTCCAGTTCTCTGTGGAAAATGCATACATGGTTACGTATTCTATGCCCAGATCATGCGCTGCTTTACAGATAACTTCAACATTCTTTGCCCCCATGGTATGTCCATAGTTTCTTGGCATTCCTCTTTTCTTTGCCCAGCGTCCGTTTCCATCCAGAATAATTGCAACATGTTTTGGAATCTTCATCTTTGTTCTCCTTTTTACAGATGTTTACAACATAAAAGGGGACACGGCAATCGCGCTATGTCCCCATATGTGTCGTACATGGATAAGATTATACCGTAAGGATTTCCTTTGTCTTTTCCTCTACTGCACCATCAATTTTTGCAATATATTTATCCGTAATTTTCTGAGTATCGTTTTCTAATTCTTTTAATTCATCCTCAGATACTTCATTTGCTTTGTTCTGTTTCTTGAATGCATCATTGGCATCCCTTCTGATATTACGAATTGCCACCTTGGCATTCTCACCCTTTTTCTTAATATCCTTTGCCAGTTCTTTACGTCTTTCCTCGGTAAGCTCCGGGAATACAAGACGGATTACTTTACCATCGTTGGTTGGATTTAAGCCTAAATCAGATGTTAAAATTGCTTTTTCAATCTCTTTTACAAGGGATGCTTCCCAAGGCTGGATCTGAATCATTCTTGGCTCCGGAACATTGATATTTGCAACCTGCTGTAACGGGGTCGGTGTTCCATAATAATCTACAGTAATTCTGTCTAAGATATGCGGATTCGCTCTTCCTGCCCGGATAGTTGCATATTCTTCCACAAGATTCTCGTATGATTTCTGCATTTTCTCTTCATATGGGGTTAATCTGCTATCCATAAATAATCTCCTTTATTATACAGTCACTTTCGTGCCGTTAAATTTTCCGCTCATTGCATTTACAATGCTGTCCGGCTCATTTAATCCGAATACATACATTGGCATTTTATTTTCCATACACATAATAGATGCGGTTAAATCTACTACTGCAAGCTTCTTATCAATCACTTCCTGAATGGATACCTCATCATATTTCTTTGCTGCCGGATTTACCTTCGGGTCACTGTCATAGACACCGTCAATGGCTTTTGCCAGGAAAATGCCCTCTGCATCCATTTCAATGGCACGGAGTACAATTCCGGTATCTGTTGAAAAATAAGGATGTCCTGTTCCACCTGCAAAAAATACTACCATTCCTTTTTCAAAATATTTATTGGCACGGTCTTTTGAGAAAAGTTTGGTCATGCTTCCACACTCAAACGGAGTCAGAATCTGTGTCATCATTCCAACAGAACGGAAGATTTCAGATACATAAATACAGTTCATAATCGTTGCAAGCATACCAATCTGGTCTGCTTTGGTACGGTCGATAGTCTCGCTGGAACGTCCTCTCCAGAAATTACCGCCACCAATTACAATTCCAACCTGGCATCCGCCATCTACAATCTGTTTTACCTGACGGGCAACTTCTGTTACGGTCGGCTCATCAAAACCTGTTTTCTTTTCTCCTGCAAGTGCTTCTCCACTTAATTTTAAAAATACTCTCTTCATTATTTATTCTCTCCAAAAAGACTTTCCACATCAATATCAGCATAGCACTGGGAACAGAAACCTTCGATAACTGCACCATTGTTAATCTGAACAGAACGGGATTTGATGTTACCCATAACAACTGCAGAAGTATCTACAACTACAGGTCCCTGAACATCGATATCGCCCTTGATTGCTCCTGCGATAACTGCAGAGCTTGCGGTAATATTTCCAATAATGACAGAACCAAGTCCGATTTTAACAGTTCCGGTGCTTACTACTTCACCTTCTACTTTTGCAGCATCAGCGAAGAATTCAGCAGAATTGCTGTTTCCATTGATAGTTCCGGTAACAACCAGCTTGCCATTACACTGAACATCACCATTAATATTTCCACGGATATCTAAAGAACCAGTAGATGCCATATTACCGGTAATGGATGTTCCTTCTGTGATTACAGATACTTCATCCGAAACTTCATCTGATGTCTGAACCGGAGCAAAATGTGCCGGAGTTGCCGGCTGTACCGGTGTTACTGTCTCTTCTGGCATTGTCATGGTTTCATTTGCTGTTGTCTCACTCATTTTACTTTCCTCCTGAATATGTAAATCTTCTTTTTCTTCTGCAGCTGGTGTCTCTACTTTTGTTTCTGTTTCCTGTGCCGGTGCTTCCTTCTCTACCGGAGCATTGGCATCCTTGGTAACCTTTTCTAAAAGTCCGTCCAATTTGGATAATTCAGACTCCACATCCAGTTCATCTTCCAATGTATTGACTACTACATCGTTATCCTGCTCTGCTGCCTCTGTTGTGTCTTCACCCGGTACCAGTTCGTTCACTGCCTGTGATAAATCCTCTTTAAAATCTTTAAAAAAGCTCATTCTTAAAAACCTCCATTTTTTCTATTGAACACTGTCTGCACTAATATGCTGTATTACAGTTGTATCCTCAGTAATCGGAAGTAACTCTACTCCCTGTGCCTGTAGTGCCTCAATCATCGGACCTAAGGCTTCCACCGTTGTCTCCTTCGTATTTGCATCATGAAGTAACACAACCGATGTTTTATATTTTACCACATCCTCTAACACATTATCTACCAGCTCGTCCGCTGTATATGCCTGTGATGTAGCATCACCACTGGTTACATTCCAGTCAAAATAAGTAACATCCTGATCATTCAGATATTTTATAAACTCTTTCATATCTGTATTACTGACCTGATTGCTGCTTCCACCTGGGAAACGATAATAATGGCAATCCTCTCCCGTTATATCATAAAGATAATTTTGTATTTTGGTAAAATCATCCTCAAAATTTTCAAGCGAATCGTAAATCACACTGTATTTATGGGAATAAGAATGCATTCCCAGTGTGTGCCCCTCATTTACAATTCTTTTATACATCTCCTGGGACTCTTCATCTTCTTTTCCCACAACAAAAAATGTTGCTTTCACATTATACTGCGCCAATGTATCAAGAATAGCTGCCGTATTGGAACTTGGTCCATCATCAAAGGTAAGATATACTTTAAGCTGATCTCCCGGCTGTGCCTTGTTGCTTTCATCCTCTGCCACCAATGGCTGGACAATCGAACTGTCTGCATTCTGATCCTGATATTCTGTGTCTGTCTGTAATTCCGTTCCAGTAGACATTTCTCCTTTCGACTGGTTCTCGTCCTGCTGTACCTTTCCGGAAACAATACCGCTTGATACCAGCCTGTCTATCTGGTTCTGTAAAGAAATTACCCGGCACAACAATACCACGCACAAAATAATCGATATCAGCATCCAGGCGAAGATAGATGTTATAATCCCCGTCTTCATGCGATTAATGCGTTTTCGCCTTTCCCGCTGTTCCTTTAACCCCTTCGTGGTCTTCTCTTCCATGTAGTGACCTCCCGGTCATAAAATCTCTTTTCTATTGTAACACACTTTAACAAAATATCACTATAAAAAATAATTTTAATTGAATTACTTCTTGAGATTTTTCTTTCTTTTGTCAGAAAATTCCCCTGCAGAAATCACTCTACAGGGGAATTTTATATACTTTTACAATTTGTGCTAAGCTTTTGCTTAGTTTCCTGCTATCTGAGCAGCAACTTCTGCAGCAAAGTCTTCATTTTTCTTCTCCAAACCTTCACCTGTTTCGAAACGTACAAACTTCTTAACAGATACAGGAGCACCAACTTCTTTGGAAACCTGCTCTAAGTATTTTCCAACTGTCTGTTTTCCATCTTCTGCTTTTACATATACCTGATCTACTAAGCAGATTTCTTTTAACTCTTTGCTGATACGTCCTTCGATCATTCCATGGATAACCTTTTCCGGTTTCTGGGACTCTTTCGGATCATTCATAATCTGAGCTAAGAGAATTTCTTTCTCATGTGCGATGTAATCTGCACTTACTTCATCTCTGGAAACATATTTTGGATTTAAAGCTGCTATCTGCATTGCAATGTTGGTTAATGCTTCTTTTACTGCATCATTTACAACAGTTGTGTCAGCATCAACGATAACACCGATTCTTCCGCCGCCATGGATATAAGATACTACACAACCATTCTCAGCTACAACCTTTTCGAATCTACGAATCTTTAAGTTCTCTCCGATAACTGCAACTTTCTCTACTAATGCATCTTTTACTGTCTTGCTTTCATCTGCATTCCATTTTTCTTCCATGAATGCATCCATGTCTGCTGCGTCAGAGTTTACTGCCTGTGTTGCAACAGCCTCTACAAACTCACGGAATGTATCATTTTTAGCAACGAAGTCTGTTTCAGAGTTAACTTCAACAACTGCTGCTGTCTTATCATCTTTTACTACAACAGTACAAAGACCTTCTGCTGCAATTCTTCCAGCTTTCTTCTCAGCTTTTGCCTGTCCGTTTTTTCTTAAATATTCAACAGCCTCATCCATGTTGCCGTCTGTTTCACCTAATGCTTTTTTACAATCCATCATTCCTGCGCCGGTTAATTCACGCAGTTCTTTTACCATTGCTGCTGTAATAGCCATCTTCATTTTCCTCCATTTATTTTTTCTAAAGGTAAGGACAGGCAATTACTGTCTGTCCTGTTTTATACACACGTTGTGTGTTTCTTATCGTTTAAAATACTGTTCTTATGCCTCTACAGCTTCTTCTGCATCCTCTGCAGCTTCAGTGTCAACATCAACAGTTCCCTGATTTGCTTCGATAACAGCATCTGCCATTTTAGAAACGATTAATTTAACGGCTCTGATTGCATCATCGTTACCAGGAATTACATAATCTAACTCTTCCGGATCACAGTTTGTATCTGCAATACCAATAAGTGGAATTCCTAAGGAATGAGCTTCCTGAACGCAGATTCTTTCTTTCTTAGGATCTACGATAAAGATAGCATCTGGAATCTTCTTCATTTCTTTGATTCCGCCTAAGTTCTTCTGTAATTTATCTAATTCTTTCTTTAATTTGATAACTTCTTTCTTAGGAAGAACATCAAATGTTCCATCCTCTTCCATAGTTTCGATTGCTTTTAATCTTGCAATACGGCTCTGGATTGTCTTGAAGTTAGTAAGCATACCACCTAACCATCTCTCGTTTACATAGAACATGTTACAACGCTCTGCTTCTGTTTTGATTGCATCCTGAGCCTGTTTCTTTGTTCCTACGAAAAGAATAGTACCACCATCAGCAGCGATATCTGCCATGGCTTTGTAAGCCTCATCAACTTTACCTACAGATTTCTGCAGGTCGATGATGTAGATACCATTTCTCTCTGTGTAGATGTATGGAGCCATTTTAGGGTTCCATCTTCTGGTCTGATGTCCAAAATGAACACCTGCTTCTAATAACTGTTTCATTGAAATAACGCTCATTGTTTTTCCTCCATTTGGTTATTCTTCCATATACTTCTTATTATCAGACAACCTTGCGGCACCAATCTGACAATCGGTATATGTGTAAATTTATCGCAACGCATGGATTATATCATACTCAGCCATGCTATGCAACCTTTTTTTAATGATGAATCGTTTTATCCGTAAGTATTCCGGCAATTTCTTCATAGCCAGCCCCTTCCGGAATCGTTACGGTTCCAGGCAGGACAAAATTGGCATAATTATTATCTACCATATATTTATTAAATGCTTCTGCATTGTCCACAAGACCTTCTTCCTGCAGACGCTGTGAAACCGCATTAGAAGAATCTCCTACTTCTACGGTAAATTCCTTCTGTACCATATTGGTTCCATCCTGTGACGGTGGTACGGCATCCGCTCCATCTGTTCCCACATCCTGCGATATCTCCCCTGAATCAGTTGTTCCCGGCTGCATATCTGTCTGTTCTGTATTAAAACCGCCTTCCGTGCTCTTTGGAATCTCATCTTCTGTTTCTGTAGCTTTTGGTATGGTGTCCTTTCCGGTATCTTCCATTACCATTCCAAGTTCTTTTGCCCTTGCAATGATTTCATCATCTGAAAGGTCATTTTTCTTCATTGCAAATGATATGGATAAGATAATCGTGCTTATCAGAATACCAATTCCCAAGCCTCTCAGATAATACTTAAACTTCACTTGTATCTACTCCTTTATACAATCCTACAACCAATCTCACTTCACCCTGTCCAAGGCCCAGTTCCTTTGCTATCTCTACATACGATTTTCCCTGACTGTATAAGGCAAGGATTTTTTCGTTATGATTCGTCTGCTCCGGCTGTTCTTCCATCTCTCCGGTTGCCGGTTCCGCTTCTGTCTCCACCGGTTCCTCTGTGGCTTTTACTTCTTCTGTTTCTTTAACTACAGACTCTTTCGCCTCTTCTAAGCTCTCACCGATTTCGGCTGACATCTCGCCAATTTGTCCTGCAAGCTTTGTCAGTTCTGTGTGCTTGTCATTTAGCATGCTGTATAAAAACATAATCTCATTATGGGTCTGATTCATCTTCTCCATAACGGTATCCGAATATTCACCGATTGCCAGCATTTTTTCATTGGTCTCTTTATCCAGTGCCCGCTCCACCTTATCTGTGGAATCTTCAATTGCATGGTCAATCTGGTCTTCTATCGCAGCTTCTGCATCTTTCAACTTGTTTTCCAGTATTTTTTTTATCTCATTCTGACTCAGTTCCGCAATACGGTCTAATTCTGCACCGGATAGCTTTTCTGTTACCATAAAGCTTCCTATCATCATAACCAGACCAGCCAGAATCAGGATGATTTCCACGCCTGTCATCTGTCAGATACACTCCTTTTTATATTTTAACATCAAAGCCGCCAATTGCACCTTTGATAACCACACGGTCTTCTTTCTGTTTCTTTTTCCGTTGTTCCTGCCGCTGGTACTGACCCTTTCCCTCTTCCTTTGCATCAAAACGATGTTCTTCCATCTGGGAATCATCTTTCCTGGTCACCTGCTCTGATTGGCGGTATTCTTCTCTTTGCACTTCCATCTGTATATTTTGCTGATCCACCATAGGTTTCATATCCTGCTGTTGTTTCAGTGTTCCAACATCCTGTGTTCTCTGAATAACTCCATTCATATCTACCGGACGAATTGACATATCCACACACCTCCAGCCTGTCTCAACCATATGTCATTACATATTTGAGATTTTTACTTCACCCTCATCCTTATAAAGCTGACAGAAGCTTCTGTCATCCTTTACAACAAGGCTTACATCGGTAATATTTACAATTACTCCCGCATACAGTATCTTTGATACTTTCACCCTTGCATTGCTACTGCCATTTAATATACTCTGCAGCCTTTCGTATTCATGCTCTAATGGTGTACGCTGAGCTTCCTTCTCCTTAAAAGCACGCATAAGCTGTTCAATATACTGGATTTTTCCCTGATCCAGTTTTTCTTTATTCTTAAGCTTCTCTCCATAGGTAGTAAGAATCGTCCGAATCTGCTCAATGGTCTTATTCAGCTGAAGCAGTTCTTCCTGCACTTTCACATAACGTTCTTTCTTTTCCGGATCCACACCAACTTCAATACGTGTTCCTGCTCCAAGGCTGGAACCAATGGTCTGGGCCTCTACCAGACTGCCCGCCCGGATAACGCCACCTGTTATGAATCCGTTCTTACCACTTACGCGAACCTCCGTTGCTGCAGATACCTTACTATGTAAAATAGAATCTGTTTCAACATAACCTCCGGAAATGATGGTTGCATTTTCAATAAACTTGCAGATAACATTTCCCTGTGCCTGAAGTATTCCTTTGGTCATTCCATGAATTCCGCGTTTTACAATGATCTGACCACCCGCCTGTATCAGCGCATCTTCTACCACGCCTTCTACTACTACATCACCTTTTGCAATAATTGAAAAACCACCTTTTACATTACCTCTTACGGTAACGTTTCCCGGATAATCAATATTACCGGTGGAATTATCCACGTCTGCCGGGACTTCATAGACATCTGATACAAATACTTTACCATTTACCAGACTTGCATGTCCGGTTACTTCAGAGTACAGTTCTGTTTTGTCTTCCGATACCCGGATATTATTTCCATATTCTAACCGGAGAGAGCGTACCTGTTTTGGTTTAATTTCTTTTCCCTGTACATCATATCCTTTGATTCCATGATCTTCCGGAAATAATTTTGCCAGAAGGTCTCCTTCTTTGATATGGCTGATTACATTCAGTTCACGGTAATCTACCGAACCATCTTCATTTTTCTTCGGCTTTAAATTAACATCTGTATTAAAATAATATTCAATTCTGGCATCCTGACCATCTACCGGTTTCTTTCCTTTTGCCAGCACAAAATCGGTACAGTATTCCCTATCCTGGAAAAATTTCAAAATTTCATCCTGATCAACCCCTGCTTTGACACCTTTTGCAGTTAAATCCCTTAAGATTTCCTGCACATTCATATTCGTGCCGCCTGCAGCCGGATAAAATCTGCACACCGCCTCCATGGCATCTGCTGATACTGTTACGGACATCTCTTCATTTATCTGAATCGGATAAATATCTCCGACCATAATCTCTGTCATCTCATTGCTGTTAATTGCTGCAACCAGTTCCTTTAAATTATAATCCGGGCAGCCATGCCTTTCCAGATACTCTGTCAGTTCACCAATTTCAATAACATTTCCTTCCAGAGCTGCCGGGAAAAGCTTAATATAAGTCGCATGTTCCTTTATCACAAATTGAAAATAAGCATTTGCCTGTCCCATAGCTTCCCTCCTTTTAACTTTCATCAACCAATATATCCATATAACTTCCCATTTTCTTTTTCATCTTTGCCAGAGCCCTGGTATGAAGCTGGGATATTCTTGATTCAGATACTTCAAGAATACTGCTGATTTCCTTCAAGGTAAGTTCTTCATAATAATAAAGTTCAATTACCCTGCGTTCCTTTTCCGTCAAGGTCTCAAGGCTTTGTGCCAAAACTTCTTTCAGTTCGCTTTCTGCCACCACATCTTCCGGTTGTGCAAAATGGGAATTTTTTGTCGCATCCATCGCAGGCTCTGTTCCCTGCTCCACAAACTCATTTAAAGAAACAACATTGGTAACTTTTAACTGGGACTGCCAGTTCAGGTATTCATCCTCTGATACCCCAAGTTCGCTTGCAATCTCTTCATCCAATGCCGTCTTTCCTGTCTTCATTTCTATATTTTTTATTGCTTCGTCAATCTTTTTCTGTTTTTGGCGAACAGCCCTCGGTATCCAGTCCATTTTACGAATCTGGTCTAATATTGCCCCACGGATTCGAAGGCTTGCATATGTCTCAAATTTAACATCCTTGCTTCGGTCAAATTTATCAATTGCATCAATCAGTCCAAAGATTCCATAGCTGACCAAATCTTCATATTCTACATTATATCCAAGATACATACTCAATCTGCCCGCTACTAATTTAACTAACGGAGCATATTCTATGATAATCTGTTCCCGTATTTCAGATACTGGATTTTTCTGATAGCTTTCCCACAGTTTTTCTCTGTCCACTGTTTTCATGCCATAGCCTCCGGTTTCTTATAATTACTCTTCTTTCGCTCTTTTCTCTTCCTCTTTTTCTGACTTTTCTGATGTATCTTCTTTTTTCTCATCAGCAGACTCTTCTGCATCACCATCTGCTTTTTCTTCTATACTGCTTTCTTCATCCTTTGCAGCTTTAAAATTCTTTTCCAAGATATAAGCTGCAATGCCCCCAAGCAGATAGAATATAATCAGTACAAGCAATAATGTCTTTGTAAAGGCAAGCAATTCCATTTTCTGAAAAATTGCCACAATACAGGTAATAAATCCTGCGGTCAACATTACGATTGCAGGAATCGGTTTTGTCTTCATCTTTACATCCTCAATCTAAATAATTTTCAATTCTTTTCCAACAGACTTAATATAGAATTCTCCGGTATCGCAATGCAATTCTACGGTACGTCCATAATTCAACCCGGTATCCTCTGCCAGAAGCGGAATACCAAGCTCCTTCAGTTTCTGTCTGGAAGCTTCTGCATTTCTTGCCCCAATATTTCCCACTTCAGAGTTACCACTTACCTCGAACATTCTGGCTCCGCCTGCAATCTTTGCTACAAGCCTGCTCTTTGCCGCCCCTGCTTCTGTCATCCGGCGAACCAGCTCTACAATTCCTGTATCTGCGAATTTCGCTATATTCGAATTATTTTTCATCTTTGTACTGTCTGGCAGCATAATATGTGCAAGTCCGCCAATCTTTGTAACCGGGTCTAGCAATGCTATTCCTATACAGGAACCCAGTCCTAATGTGGTAATTGTATCCGGAGCCTTGCAAATATTTAAGTCTGCCATACCAACTTTTATTACTTCACCCATTGATACCCTTCTCCTTATAAGGTAATTCCCAGAGATTTCAGAATCTTCTCATAAGACTCAAGGTCAGGTAACAGAATAAAATATCCTTCTATCATCACTTCATCTCCAAATTCTGTCGTAATCATAAGTGCATTGTCTCCAATTTTACCAAACTGTATTGCCGGAACACTTAAAATAGCTCCCGCCATATCAATTGCAATATAAGGAACCGATGGTGCAATAGTAAGCTGCGTCATGGCAGAAAGCGCGTTCAGATAAGAACCGGCAATGATATTTCCTATTTCTTTTAATGCAGACATATCCATCTCATCAAAATCTTCCGCATAATCTGCCGGACGTCCCATTAGTTTATTTACCAGATAATGTGCAGAATCAAGTTTCATAAGAAACATCATGCTGCCGGTAATATCATCTGTTACTTCCAGATAGATTCCTACGATTGACTCATCTTCCGGGCAAATTGCAGAACCCAGTTCCTGAAAGGTCAGTAATTCAACTCTTGGTACATCCATATTAATCCGGATATTCAACATATTTGCCATTGCAGTTGTTGCATTTCCGGCACCAATATTTCCAATTTCTTTTAAGACATCCACATACATGTCATTTACCTGGTTCAAAGTATAATCCGCCAATTTTATCCTCCTGTTGTCATTTCAAGATATAGAATATAGTGAGGCATTTGCCTCACTATATCTATAACAATTACGCATTTTCTTTTTCTTCTATAATAGAATGAATATCCAGAAGGGAAATTAATTCATCTCCGTTTTTACCGATTCCATCGATAAAAGATACCTTGGCATTCTTCATATCGCCACTCACTTTATCAATTTCATTGGTTCCTAATGTAACAACTTCTTTTACTTCATCCACGATTATTCCCAGTGCACTCTGCTGTTCAATTTTTAAAATTATAATACGGCTGGCATTGGTAAATACATCTTCTTCCAGTTCCATACGGATTCTGAGACTCATAACCGGTACGATTTCTCCACGAAGATTGATAATTCCTTTAAAGAAATTCTGTACTCTAGGTACTCTTGTAATCTTCTGCATACGGACAATATTGTCTACATAACTGATATCGATTCCGTACTGCTCATTTCCGATTTTTACAACAATATACTGTTTTCTGATATTTTCTACTGTTTCAAGTTGCTCTGCCACTCTGCACACCCCCTGTTAAATCAATGTATTTGCATCCAGGATTAATGCGACTTCGCCATCACCCAGAATTGTTGCACCGCTGATTGTCTTATTATTATTAATATACTTACCAAGTGATTTAATTACGATTTCCTGCTGTCCAAGAAGATTGTCTACAACAAGTCCTGCATAACGGTCGCCTTTTCTTACGATAACAACAGTAAGGCTTTCTACTTCTTCATCCTTCGGTGGAATATCAAGTATCTGATCCAGCCGGATGATTGGAATAACAGAACCACGTAAATTAATTACTTCCTTGGATTCTACATATTTAATATCTTCAACCGGAATATCCTCGATAGTCTGAATTGCGCCTAACGCAATTGCATATTTTTCATCGCGGATTTCTACCATCAATGCCTGAATGATTGCCAGTGTAAGTGGCAGTCTTACTACGAATTTGGTTCCAACGCCAAGTTTGCTCTTTACCTCAACATCTCCGCCTAATGCTTCAATATTGGATTTAACAACGTCAAGACCTACACCACGTCCGGAAATATCGGTAATCTGTTTTGCCATAGAGAAACTCGGCATAAATAAGAAATCGATAATTTCTTTCTGGCTCAGCTTTTCTGCCTGTTCCGGTGTTACCAGACCACGCTCTATTGCTTTTGCTTTAACCTTCTCTGTATCAATTCCGTTACCATCATCACTTACTTCAATGATTACATTATTTCCTTCCTGGAATGCATTCAGATTAATGGTTCCTGTTTCTGGCTTACCGCGTTCCTTACGAACTTCTGCACTCTCAAGACCATGGTCAGCAGAGTTACGAAGCAGATGCTGCAACGGGTCGCCAATCTGGTCAACTACAGTACGATCAAGTTCTGTATCTTCACCGGTCATGCACAATTCCATCTTCTTATTCAATCTTCTGGAAAGGTCACGAATCATACGTGGGAATTTGTTTACAACGCTCTCAATTGGAACCATCCGCACTTTCATAACCGATTCATGAAGACTGGTTGTAATTCTTTCCAGATACTCAATCTGCTCATGGAATGACTGATTCTGGAAATTGCCTCCTTCCTGGGAGCCAATGGATACCAGACTGTTTTTTGCAATAATCAGCTCACTCACCTGGTTCATCAGTGCATCCAGTTTTTCGATATCCACACGCACGGTACGGTTTGTAACCGGTTTGCCTGCCGGTTTTGACTTAGTCTGTGCCGGTTTATTCTCTTTATGTACTGCCTGCTCTGCCGGCTTTGCTGCTGATGTATTTGCCGGAAGATTTTCCTGTACATTTTCCTCATGGAATAGAGTTGCCGTCTTCACTTCTTCACCAACAGCATCCGCAATTTCAGATACATTTTTAACTGCTTTTAAAATATCATCTAATGCAGCATTGGATGATAAGAACAAACTGAAGTCCAGTTCAAAACGTTCATCCTCAATATCCTGGGAGCTTGGACTGTAAACAACAATCTGTCCAAACTCTTCTACTGCTTTAAATACAAGGAATGCTCTTGCCGCTTTCAAAAGGCAGTCTTTCTGTACTTCTACTGTAATTCCGTAAATTTTGTTTCCACTTTCTTCAGCTGCTTTTAACGCATCTTTATCTTTGGAAGAAAATTCTACGCTTAAGTATTTCTTTTTACCATCACCGTTTTCCGGTTCTTCTGCTTTCTTTTCTTCTTTTTTCTCTTCCTTTGCAGGTGCGGCTGCTCCGCCGTTTTCTGCATTCTCTAAGAATTTGTTCAAAGCTGTAATCAGTGCTTCGTTGTCTTCTGTACCTTCATCTGATGTACTCTTGATCGTATCGAGGTAACTTTCAATTGCATCCAGACACTGGAAAAGAATATCAATCATTTCACTGGTGACTTTTACTTTGTCACTACGAACTTCCTGGAATACATTTTCCATATCATGAGTCAGATGCTGCATTCTCTTAAAGCCCATGGTTCCTGCCATTCCCTTTAAGGAGTGTGCTGCACGGAAAATTTCATTAATGGTATCTTTGTTTTCCGGCTCCTTTTCCAAAGTCATAATGCAATCATTCAGGCTCTGGATATGCTCACTTGTCTCATCAATAAAAATTTCTAGATACTGGCTTACATCCATCTTTAATTTACCCCCACATTCTTTAGAATTGTGTCCGCAACACTTTCTAATGGTACTATTTCATCAACAAGTCCTGTCTCTGCAATTGCCTTTGGCATTCCATATACCACAGATGTTTCTTCATCCTGAGCAATTACGTATACATTTTTTTCTTTCTGGAGTTCTGAAATTCCCTTTGTTCCATCAGCACCCATTCCGGTAAGAACTACACAGGTAATTTCATCATAGCCGCTGTCCATCAAAGACTCATACATCAGATTGGCACATGGTCTTAATCCGCCAATTGCCGGTGCATCACTTAAAACAATACAGTGCGTTCCATCTGCTAACCGCTGTACCAGTAAATGTTTTCCTCCCGGTGCCACATAAACATGTCCTTTTTCCAAAACATCACCTTCGTTTGCCTCTTTCACATCCAGCGGGCTGAGTTCATTCAGCCGGGCTGCCATGGATTTTGTAAAACCAGCCGGCATATGCTGAACCACAAGAACTGGTGCATCCATATTGGATTTCAGCAATGGAATCACACTCTGTAAGGATTTTGGACCGCCTGTGGAACATGCAATTGCAACAATCTTGCTCCGGGCTGCATCCTTCGTTCTAATCTTCCGGACAGCTGCCGGTTTTACCACATTCGTAATTACTTTTTTCTGATACGTCTGTGTGCTTCCTGCTGCAGTTATTGTTGCAAGAACTTTTATCAGTTTTTCCCGGAAACGTTGTCCCTTTGTCTCTATCAGATTATTTGGTTTCTCGATAAAGTCAATTGCACCACGTTCCATTGCCTTGAGTGTAACTTCAGCTCCATCTGTCGTTAATGTACTGACCATTACTACTGTTGCTTTTATATTTTCTTTTTGTAATCTTTCAAGTAGTTCCAGTCCGTTCATTCTTGGCATATTTACATCTAAAACAACTGCGTTATATGCTTTCTGACACAATTTTTCATATGCTTCCAAGCCATCTCTGCATGTATCCGTTGCCTGAAAACCACTATCTGAATTAATTATATCACAGATGACTCTTCTCATGAGTGCTGAGTCATCAACAACCAGAATATTCTTTTTCATTCTATTAATTTAACCCTATCCTTTTCCTCTCTGTCTTGCTTTTCTTTCTTCTGCAAAAATATACCTGATAATTTCTTCCCTTATTTTATCATCATGAATAATAAATTTCAGTCGGTTTTCATACATATTATCACGATTTAACAGCTTTGTACTTCGCAGGATAATATATCCTGGAAGATAATATTGTTTTTCGCCGGTCTGTGTCTGTAGCATCACAATAATCAGAACAGCTTTTCCCTCTTCTAACTGCTCATTCGTTACAAAGCGTACACCACCTCCACTGATATCAACAATAGTGCCCTTTTTCTGCTTTTTATAAAAATCATCATCCCTGAGACTTGCGATGATGTCTTCCGTCTGTTTCATTTCCGCTTCTTCGTCTGTCAGATGGAAATACCCCATATCAAGGACACATTCCATACGGTAATATTCCCGCCTCTGATATTTGCTCAGTGGTGTATTTAATACAATCCGGAGCAGGTAGCGGTTCTCCGTCTTATAACGTTCCCAGATCTGACCAATGCTTTTATACAATCCATTCGGTGTATAGAATACAAATTCATAGCGAAGTCCCAGTGGAAGTAATATCAGTTTTCCACTCTGAATCGGCATCATTATCTCCATTTCACCATTTTCAAACAGTTCAAAAATCTGACTCTTGTAAACTGGTGCAGCCTTTTCTGCAGATTCTGGCCTTTCCGTCTGGTTCACTATATGAATATCAATTTTCATTCCTTCCCGTAAAACATTTGAAATCATTCTATCACCTATCTGTTATTAAAAAATTCAGCAAACAACTGGGCAAAGCCCCGCTTCATCAACGGAATATCATGCGCACCTTCTATAAGATTATTTGCAAGTATCTCAAATGCTTTTGCCGACTTGGTCTCCGGTGCATATAAAGATACTGTCTGCTGCTGGCGTATTGCTTTTTCAAACATGGAATCCTGCGGTATCATGCCGAGATATTCAAGATTACCATTTAAAAACTGTGACACAACGGTATTTAATTTATCATATACTGCCTGTCCATCTTCCACAGAATTTACACGGTTGGCAACCACATGAATCTGCGTTCCGCTTTTGGCAAAATTCGGATTCCGGTGCAGTGCCTTTAACAGAGAATAGGAATCGGTCAGTGAGCTTGGTTCCGGTGTTGATACCAGAAGGACCTCCGGACAAGCCATAACAAATTCCAATACGCTGTCTGCAATTCCTGCTCCGGTATCCACCAGTACAATATCAGCCATTTCATCTAACTGTGCCAGATTACGTACTAAAAAAGTAATCTGATCCTTGGACAGATTATTCATTCCCACAATGCCGGAGCCGCCTGAGATAAAGCTTACTCCTGCCGGTCCCTCTGTTATAATCTGCCGCATATCCATTCCCCGGTATATAACATCACTCAAATTATGTTTTGGTATTGCTCCAAGCATAACTTCTACATTTGCCAGTCCCAAATCAGCATCAAAAATAATAACTTTCTTATTCATTTTCTGAAGCTGGATTGCCAGATTAACTGTAACGCTGGATTTTCCCACGCCACCTTTTCCACTGGTAACCGTAATTACTCTTGCTTTCTGGGGAAGCTTCTGGTTCTTTAATTTAATTACATTGCGCAGCTTTTCTGCCTGATCCATATTATTATCTGCCTCCCAATAACTGTTTTACAATTTTCTGTGACTGGAAAATTTCAATATCATCTGGCACATTCTGCCCTGTTGTCACATAGGAAACATCCGCACCAGAATACATGCGAATATTTAACAGACTACCATAACTACTGGTTTCATCTAATTTAGTAAAAATAATCTTATAATCCGATATCTCATGGTATTTATCTACAATTTCCATCAAATCGCGGTATTTTGTAGTTGCGCTTAATACCAGATAAACATCCTTCTCATATTTGTCATCCAGACTTTCTATGAGGTTTCTCATATCTTTTCTCTGATCTTCATTCTTATAAGAGAATCCTGCGGTATCTACCAGAACGAGATCATAATCCTTTACACGCTCTATGGCTGCATTCATTTCTTCCGATGAATAAATAACTGTCAGCGGTGTATCTAAGATATTCGCATAAGTACGTAACTGTTCTGCCGCAGCAATCCGATAAGTATCTGCTGTTAAAAGTGCTACTTTTTTGCCATAATCCACTTTAAATCTGGAAGCCACTTTTGCAATGGTTGTTGTCTTGCCAACACCGGTTGGTCCAATAAAAAATACGATTTTAGGCTGTCCCGGTACCAGTTCAATCTTTTGAGGCTGTCCGAATTTTAATACCATTTTCTGGTAAACATTGGATAAGATAATGTCCATGCTTGCACTGCCTCTTAAATTCTTCTCCACATCATCTAATATCTGGTTGACATATCTTTCATTCACTTCATTATCCAGTAATGTTTCATAAATCATGCGGATACAACGGAAAGTCTCAGACTGCTGATGCTTCATATCCTTTGGAGCATCAGTTTCCTTTTCCGGCTTTTCCTCTTCTTTTGGTTCTTCTTCTTTTTCCGGTTTTAACTTCTTTTCTAATAAATTAGAAAGACTTTCTATCTTTTCTTCCAAATCATGACTGCTTTCCGGATGAATGGCTGCTGGTTCCGGTGCCGGAATTTCAATTTTTTCATTTGCTGCAAAATTTATGCTGTCATGCATCTTTAATGGAGCATGTAACGCAGGAAGAGGATTAACTGTCTGTTCCTTTTCCTCTAATGCTGCCGTCACTTCATAAGTTGTGCTCTTTAATGCCCGGAATAAACCCTTCGGTTTGATTTCCTTTACATTCATAATCACAACTGCTTCTCCCATTTCCTTTTTCGCCTTATCAACTGCCTCTTCTCTTGTTCTGCCCTGAAATTTATTAATCGTCATTTTATGCTGTCACCATCCCTACTGATTGTAATTCCACATTTGATTCCACTTCATTATAAGACACCACAATGAGGTCTTTGAAATAGTCCTCGGTGAGTTTCTTAAAATACATCCGCACAATTGGCGAAGTAATGACAATCGGATTCTTTCCAATATTCTCTAACTTCGCCACTTCCTGCTTCAAGGATTCCATAATATTCTTGGTCTTCTCCGGATCTAAAGTCAGATAAGCCCCCTGCTCAGTCTGTTTTACAGAACCCATGATTTCCTGTTCCACCTTCGGATCTAATGTTACCACGCTGGTTGTCTCATTTGCCGGAAAGTATTTACTTGAAATTGCACGTTTTAATCCCTGACGCACATATTCTGTCAATACATCGGTATCCCTGGTTGTTACCGCATGGTCTGCTAAATTTTCAAAAATCGTAAGCAGATCACGGATAGAAATGCCCTCCTGTAAAAGATTCTGTAAGACTTTCTGAATCTCACCAATACTAAGGAGCTTCGGTGTAAGCTCGTCCACAAGTGCAGGATTGTTTTCCTTGATATTACTAATAAGATTAGATACATCCTGTCTGGTAAGAAGTTCTGCAATGTGGGAACGGATTACCTCTGTCAGATGGGTGGCAATAATAGATGGCGGATCTACTACGGTATAGCCAAGACTCTCCGCACGCTCTCTCTGTCCCTCTGTAATCCAGATTGCCGGCAGATGGAAGGATGGCTCAAAGGTCGGAATACCGGTGATTTCCTCTTCCACATATCCCGGATTCATTGCCATATAGTGGTCAAAAAGGATTTCCCCTTCTGTTACCTGAATTCCCTTTATCTTAATAATATACTGGTTAGGATTTAACTGAATATTGTCACGCAGACGAATAATCGGAACCACTGTTCCAAGTTCCAGTGCAATCTGTCTGCGGATCATTACTACACGGTCCAAAAGGTCTCCACCCTGATTTACATCTGCCAGTGGAATAATACCATAACCAAACTCCAGTTCAATAGGATCAACCTGAAGCAGTGAAACCACATTCTCCGGCCGCCGGATTTCTTCTGCCGCCGTTTCATCTGCATTGGTTTCCTCTTCGATTTCTTCCACCTTTACATCCTTTTGTATCTTCCGTCCGGCAGCTAAAAATGCAATGCCAAGCGCACAGAAAAGTACCGGATTCAGCGGAGTTGCAATTCCAAGAAAGGTTATCGTTGCACCTACAATATACAATACCTTGGGAATTCCAAAAAGCTGTTTTACCAGCATGGATCCAAAATCCGCTTCACTGGATGCTTTTGTTACCAGAATACCTGTTGCCAGCGAAATCAAAAGAGACGGAACCTGGCTGACCAGTCCATCACCAATGGTTAATATACCATATTTCTGAAGTGCCTCCATGGCAGACAGTCCGCCATTCATGACTCCCATAATTGTTCCACCAATCAGGTTGATGAATGTAATAATAAGGCCGGCCGTTGCATCTCCTTTTACATACTTGGTTGCACCATCCATAGAACCAAAGAAGTTAGATTCCTGCTGAATCTTAGTTCTCCGTTCTCTTGCTTCCTTCTCTGTGATGGCACCAGTATTTAAATCTGCGTCAATTGCCATCTGTTTTCCAGGCATTGCATCCAATGTAAAACGTGCAGTTACCTCAGATACACGCTCAGAACCTTTATTGATAACGATAAACTGTATCAGAATCAGGACAATAAATACAATTGCTCCGATTACAAGATTACCACCACCTACAAAGCCCCCAAAGGTCTCTACTACATTTCCTGGTTCACCGGTAGATAAAATCAATCGGGTGGAAGAAACATTTAATGAGATTCGGAATATGGTGGTAAACAATAACAGTGTCGGGAAAAATGACATATCCAGCACTTCTTTTGCAAATAATGCATTAAAAAGAATAATCATTGCCAGAGAAATATTAATCGCCAGCATGACATCCAATAAAATAGAAGGAATCGGAATAATAAAGAATATGACTGCAGCAAGAAGATAGATTGCTACACCAAAATCCGCTTTTTTCATTCCGGTTTCCTCCTTTCATTTAAATTCGTATTAATTTCTGCCTTTTAGATTGTAAACCATCGCAAGCACTTCTGCAACTGCCTGATACAATTCTGGTGGAATTTCTGCTCCGACATTTACATTTGCATAAAGCATACGCGCCAACGGTTTATTCTCTACAATTTCCACCTGATTTTCTCTTGCCACTTCCTTAATCTTTGCAGCCAGAAAATCTTCACCCTTTGCAACCACAACCGGTGCTTTGGATACTTCCGCATCATACCTTATCGCAACTGCATAATGGGTCGGGTTCGTAATGACTACGTCTGCCTTCGGCACATCCTGCATCATTCGGCGCTGCGATGCCTCACGCATTCTCTGACGCTGTCTTCCCTTAATCTGTGGGTCTCCTTCAGTATTTTTATACTCGTCCTTTACCTCCTGTTTGGTCATCTTCATTTCTTCTTTGAATTTATGTTTCTGATAAATCAAATCAGCGATTCCGACAATCAGGTAAACCAGGCTTGTTTTTAAACCCACATCCACAATAAGTCCGGCAATCAATGCAACTGCCTGCAACAGTTCCATATCATAGATAACAAATAATTCTCCCTGCCTGTCCTTAATCTCGGAATACGCCACATACATGACCAGCGCCACTTTGACAATAGACTTTACAAGTTCAAACAGAGAATCTTTGGAAAACATCCGTTTAAAACCATTGATAGGATTAAACTTTGATAATTCCGGTTTTAATGGCTTCCCGCTTATTTTCCAGCCCACCTGAAGCACGCTGACTAAAAACGTTACCACCATTCCGATTAAAAGAAACGGTATCATGGCCTTTATCATTTCAATCACAGCCTGCGACATTAGCATATGGCTGGATTTTACTGTCATGCCCGTCTTATTTTCTAATAAAATATCCGGGATTTTCCGATAGAAACCTGAAAACTCATTCATTAAGTTTTCTGAAACATAGCTTCCAAAAATCTTCAATCCCAGGAATAAAACAATTAAATCTACTGCTCCGGAAAATTCCTTGCTTTTTGCAACTTTTCCTTCTTCTCTTGCATCTTTTAATTTTTTTGCAGTTGCCGGCTCTGTCTTTTCGCCGCCAGGTCCCTCTTTTGCGAACCACTGCAGATTATATTTCAGAAGTAAATCTCTTTCCTCCATATAAATCTCCTATTCATGTACCAGCTTATCCATGCATTCCTGATGCAATTCCGGTAACCATCCGTTTCATCTCAGTAAACACAAAATCGGATACATACGGAAGCAGCTGTATCGTCAAAAACAAAACCAGAAATCCAAGCAATATCTTAAGCTGGATACCAACAGAAAACATATTCATCTGTGGTGCAATCTTTGCCATGATTCCAAGAATACAGTTCAATATCATTAACACTGCAAAAACAGGAAGTGCCACCCGGAAACCAAGCACCATGGAATTCGTCATATAAGAAACCATGGTCTGAAGCAGGGAATCCCACATAAAATTCTGACCATTTACCGGAATCAGAGTGAAAGAATCAACAATTGCCTGTAAGATATACTGATACATTCCACTGGACATGAGCAATAACATGACCAGATAATTATAAAAATTACCTGTTATCGGAGAATTTGTTTTACTTACCGGATCATACTCGGTCGCCATGGACAAGCCCATATTTAAATCCATAATATTACCCGCAAATAAAACAATGGAATTACAAATATTTGCTCCAAAACCAATCAGCAATCCTGTAATTCCCTCTTTCACGACAATTGTGGCATATTCAATTACTCCTCCATATTCTATCGTGCTTTCAGGTAATACTCCAATCAACAGGATGGATACAAATACTGAGAAACCAATTTTGACTCTTCCCGGAGTATTCGACATGCTAAAAAATGGAGCCGAAAAAACAAAAGAAGTAATCCTCACCAGAACCAGCAAAAAATATTCAAATGTAAGCAGTGAGAAACTATAATTAACCATGTTTTATCTCTACCTGTATATCAACTGATATATAAACTAAAATCAGACCACAATCTCGTCATAAAATCAGTCATATTATTCAGCATCCACGCTCCAAAGAGAAGCATTCCTGCAAATACAGCCAGAATCTTCGGTACAAAGGTAAGCGTCTGTTCCTGAATAGATGTAACCGTCTGAAAAATACTAATAATCAAGCCTACGATAAGTGATATTAAAAGCAATGGAGCCGAAGTTAAAATAATATTATAAATAGCGTCCCTTGCAATATCTAAAACTTCTCCCTGTGTGATCAATTTCTACACCTCTTTCATCAGTAAAATGTCTCTACCAGTTCCCTGATAACAAGATTCCATCCATCAGCAAGCACAAACAGCAGAATCTTAAACGGAAGAGAAATCGTAGTTGGCGGAAGCATCATCATACCCATCGACATAAGGACAGATGCTACTACCATGTCAATTACAATAAACGGAATATATATAACAAATCCAATAATAAATGCCTGTCTCAGCTCACTTAAAATAAAGCTCGGAATCAGCACAGTATTGGATATATCATCCTGTGTCTCATAAGTCACGCCGGCAATGTCACAAAATGTATTGATATCCTTTGCCTGTGTCTGTTTAAACATAAATTCACGGATTGGCTCCATTCCTGCCTCAAAGGCCTGTTCCTGCGTGATTTCACCGGCATCCAACGGTTTCAATGCATTTTCATTAATCTGTGAGAAAACCGGGTTCATAATAAACAGGGTAAGGAACAACGCCAGTCCAATCAACACCTGATTTGGCGGAACAGTCTGCGTTCCAATTGCTGCTCTTACAAAATGAAGCACAATAATAATTCTGGTAAAGGAAGTCAGCATAATAAGAATAGATGGTGCTAACGCAATTACAGTCAGTACCAGAAAAATCCGAACTGTCCCGGATAAATTTCCCTCTCCATTATTAATATTAACAGAAAGTCCATTATTACCAGAGGATGCTGTTCCATCTGGACCATTGCCATTTTCAGTTGACTGATTACTATTACTGCTGTCAGTTACCCCAGGTATATTTACAGATGCCGCATACGCTTTCTGTGGTACAAATGCCACCAGTGTAACAACAACTGCAATAACCGCAAATATAAAAGATACCAGACAGTATTTCTTCTTAAAATTACTCATCCTTATGCCTGCTCTTCGGTAAATGTTCTTTGAACTGTTTCATAATGTTAGAGAAACTTTCTCCTGTATTCTGATATTTCACCGTATCTTCCAGCGAAACATCATTTAACTGTTCCCTTGTAAGCTGTGCTAACATCGTCACTTCATCTTTTCCGATTCCGATTACGAGATAGGTCTCTCCCACCTCTATAATCTGAATATACTTATTTGTAGTGAGTTTCATAGTCTCCACTACCCGCATATTCTTCTGAAAATTATGTTGCTTCTGATATCCGGCAATCCATTTTGTTACATAATATGTAATTGCAAGCACAAAAACAAATATCAGCAATACACCTATCAATTGGAAAAAGCTTTGTACACCCGATGTTCTGCTACTCAGTAATATCATATTAACCCACTACTTTTTTTACTGCTTCAAGAACACGTTCTGCCTGAAATGGTTTTACAATAAAATCCTTTGCACCAGACTGGATTGCTTCAATAACCATTGCCTGCTGGCCCATTGCAGAACACATAATTACACATGCACTTGCATCTGCTTCTTTAATCTTTTTTAATGCCTGAATTCCGTCCATCTCCGGCATGGTAATATCCATCAGTACCAGGTCTGGATGTACTTCATTATATTTTTCGATTGCCTTTACTCCATTTTCTGCTTCTCCGGCAACTGTATATCCATTTTTGGTAAGGATATCCTTAATCATCATTCTCATAAAAGCTGCATCATCACAAATTAAAATACTCTTTGCCATATTAGTTATCTCCTTGCTAATTATTTAATAATCTCTGTAATTCTTACACCAAAGCTTTCTTCAATTACAACTACTTCACCTTTTGCAACGTACTTTCCATTTACCAGTACATCAATTGGTTCTCCAGCAATCTTATTCAATTCAATGATTGTTCCCGGAGCAAAATCCAATATATCATGAATGGATTTACTGGTTCTTCCCAGTTCCACGGTTACTTCCAATGGTACATCCATAATAAGATCAATATTTTCCTTTGGAAATACCCCATTCATATCTCCAGTAAAATTTTGGAACTGAGCCGGCTGTACATTTACCTGCTGGTTTGCATACATTGCTGACATATCTACAGGTTGTCCCATCATTGGCTGCCCTATCATCGGCTGTCCCATCATTGGCTGCTGATTTATCATTGGCTGAGGCTGTGGTGCTGGCTGGCTTGCCTGTGGTTGTGGTGCAGGAGCCGGTGCCGGCTGTGGTGTTGCTTCCTGTATTGGTTCATTTCCACCTGTCATGGTCTCCGTAATACTTTTACACATCTCTCTCGCAAAAGATACCGGATACAGCTGCATGATTTCACTGTCCACAAGATCACCAATTTCCATTTTAAAAGAGATTTTCACAAATGGCTGTGTCAGGAAATCATCAATTGCTCCCTCATCAATATTTCCTGTCAGATCAATCAAATCTGCAACAGGCGGGCTGATATCAATCTTTTTATTCAGCATGGATGATAATGATGTAGCTGCAGAACCCATCATCTGATTCATTGCTTCACTGATTGCGCTTAAATGAAGCTCTCCCAGTTCCACGTCTGTATTGGTTCCGTCTCCTCCCATCATAAGATCTGTAATGACCTTAACATCATGCTCCTTTAATATCAGGATATTGCTTCCATCCAATCCAACGGTGAATCCGATTCGTATAAATACACACGGACGCTCATACGCCTTTACCACGTCGTCCCAGTTTGCCATGGTAACAACCGGTGTGGATATTTCCACTTTACGGTTCACCAGCGAAAACAATGTCGTTGCTGCGGTACCCATACTGATATTAGCAATTTCACCGATTGTGTCTTTTTCTGAATCACTCAGCTGTCCATCTGCCGTATCTGATGATGCACCCGGATTATTTAGCAGGGCATTGATTTCTTCTTGCGATAGTACTCCATCCATCACTTACTGCTCCTCTCTAATTACTGACATTACTCTTACTGCATAGTCATCACCCGAAGCTCCCGGCAATGCAGTAAACTTACGAATGTTTCCAACGTAAACATCCAGCTCCTGGTCCACTTTCGTGTCCAATCTAACTATATCACCCACCTGTAAATTCATGAAGTCGTTTACCGATATGGTGCTGTTACCTAAAATTGCTTTTACAGGTATCGGTGCTTTTGAAATCAAAGTTTCAATTGCTTCCGTATAACGCTGTTCATCTTTTTCCTGCATGGTAGAATACCAGTATTTTGTATTCAACTTGTCCATAACAGGTTCCAAAGTAAGATACGGAAGGCAGATATTCATCAGACCTTCAACATCTCCTATTTTTACATTAATTGTAACAATTGCAATCATTTCACTCGGAGAAATAATCTGGGCAAACTGCGAATTTGTTTCAATACGTTCCAGTCTTGGATGTAAATCCACAACATTTTCCCACGGTTCCCGGAGCAGGTCGACGCAGACTCCCATAATTCTTTCTATAATCAGCAACTCTATTTCTGAAAAGTCACGGACTTTCGCTAATGGTTCTCCGCTTCCACCAAGCATACGATCCACCATGGCATATGCAAGATTTGAAGCAATCTCCAGAATAACCGAACCTTTCAATGGAGAAAAATTAACAATACCAAGAACCACCGGATTAGAAAGTGCATTTGAAAACTCAGAATAGGTAACTGCTTCAGAGTTCATCACCTCAACCTGAATATTTTTTCTTAGATAAACCGGAAGATTTGTGGATATCAGTCTGCCATAATGTTCAAACACAATCTCCAGTGTTCTTAAGTGTTCTTTTGAAAACTTGGAAGGTCTGGCGAAATCATAATTCTTAATCTGCTTCTCGCCATTGTCCTTCATTTCTTCTACATCCAGCTCGCCGCTGCTCAATGCCTGAAGCAGGTTATCTATCTCATTCTGAGATAAAACTTCGCTCACGGACTCTCACCACCTTATATTTCATGCTTACTATTTTTAATCCTATACTACAGTTACTTCCGAGAAGTTGACTGCAATGATAAAATCTGAACCAAACTGCTTCTGTAGTTCTGCCAGTATAGCGTCTTTAACCGCCTGCCGATCCGCATTAAATTCATCCATTGTATAGGTATTAATTACGCTATTAATGGTATCTTTTAAAATTGTTTCACGATCAGCCATATCTTCGCCATAGGTTTTATATCCATCGTTCTTGCTGTCCATGGAAATGGATGCTGTAAGCTTTACATAATGAGTTTCGCCATCTGCACCTGTTTTTAAATTGATTGTCATGGCATCTTCAATTTTATAGGTCACAATCTGGTCCATTGGAATGCTGGCAGACTCAGTTCCATCCCCACTCTCCAGCTCCAGATCAATTGCACTGCATACCTTGTTTACCAGCTCATTGGATTTCTTTGTTTGCGGCAGGATTGTTATTGTAAGTATTCCTGTCAAAATCAGGTTCACCAGAACCAGTGCCAAAATAAGCACTGACATAAGGTTCTTCTTCATCTCATTTCCTCCTATTCTGTAGTGCCGCCGGAATTATATGAATTATATACCTTAATTTCAACACGACGGTTTCTTGCTCTGCCTTCCTCTGTAGTATTATCTGCTACAGGAACATATTCCCCTCTTCCTGAGGATTTAATCAGTGCCGGATCCAATGTGGTATTATCCCGGATAAAATCCGCCACAGAAAGTGCCCGGTACATGGACAGTACATTATTGTTTTCATATTTTGACGAATGGATTGGCACATTGTCGGTATGTCCTTCAATTTCAATCACATTGCTGTCATAGTTTTCCAGGATAGTTCCTATTTTAGCAATCAGCGGCTGGGCATCTTCCCGGATATTTGCCTTTGCCGAATCAAATAATATTGCTCCATTTAATGTAAGTTTTACATACTCGGCATTAAAATCTACTTCCACCTGATTCTGTAATCCCCCCGCCTCTATCTGCTGCTCGATTTGTTCTGCCATTTGTTCTGATTCCGACAATGCCTGTTCTTTATACTGCTCTGCTACATCTGTCTCAGTCTCAGTCTCTTCTGTTTTGCCACCCTGGGAATCCCCATCCTCTCCTGAGGACGTTTCAAAAAAAACATCAATATTCGGCAACTGGCTGATTCCGTTGCCCACCATTTCTCCCTCGCCAATACTCATACTGCCTGCCGGCATAATACTTAAGCTGCTCTGCAGCGAGGCTATCACCATCTGAAACTTCTCTGCATCAACGGTAGACATGGAAAAAAGCAACACGAAAAAGCACAGCAACAGATTCATCAAATCACTAAAGGTGGTTATCCAGCCAGCCGCCGGCTTTGCTTCCGGTTCCCGCTTCTTTCTCGCCATTATTCTTCACCTCCGGCTTCATCTTGTGCATTATAAGCCTCTCTTGCCTGTGGTGACAGGAATGATTTCAGTTTTTCTTCTATTACACGAGGGTTTTCTCCTGCCTGAATAGACAAAAGTCCCTCAACGGTAACCTCTTTCATTATAATTTCTCTGGCATTATTATCTGACATCTTTGATGCAATTGGATTACAGATCCAGTTAGATATCAGCGAACCATACAATGTTGTAATCAGGGCAACTGCCATATTAGGTCCGATGGAAGATGCATCCTGTAAATCCTTCAACATATTAATCAGACCAATCAGGGTACCAATCATACCCCAGGCCGGAGCTAATTCTCCCCACTTTTCCCAGAAGCCGATTACTTTCTTATGCCGGTCCTCAATGCAGCCCAAATCTGTTTCCAGAATTCCACGCACCAGTTCCGGGTCAGTTCCATCTACTACCAGCATAACTCCTTTTTTCAGAAAGTCATCATCAATATCATTCGCTGCTTCTTCCAATGCAAGAAGCCCCTCTTTTCTGGCAATATTTGAAAGATTAATGATATTTCCAATAATCTCACTCGGGTCATTCTTATGTAACTTAAAAGCATTTCCCGCTGACTTAAAGCCATTAATGAAATCTGCCATACTGTTACATGCCAGAACACCGGCAATAGATCCTCCAATCGTAATAACAGCGGATGGGAAGTCCATATATGTATTCCATATTGCCGATACACCTGCACTTTGAATAATTCCAAATAAAACCATTGCAAGTCCCATCAGGGTACCAATAAGTGATGCTATATCCAATTTATCCACCTACATTTCTATAAAATTATGGGAACACCATTCTT
>OOAE01000382.1_pt1 | contig 43693 bp, 34 predicted proteins | sample 1671271 | NCBI WGS metagenome assembly OOAE01 (sample SAMN06348139, study PRJEB24527) | human gut metagenome | biome: human gut; feature: ankylosing spondylitis patient; material: feces | host: Homo sapiens | place: China | collected 2015-10 | reverse complement strand
CCCCCTCACTTTGCGAGCAAAGTGAGCTACAGTGCTTCGCCTCAGGCCTTCGCCGAATGTTCGCGCAGCGCCTCTTGTTGCTATGTCGCTATGCTATTTGGCTTAAAAACGCGCAAAGATTTTTCTATATTTTGAACACCCTACCTAATAGGAAGTTATCGATTCGCGGCCGCGAATCGTGCTACCTTCGGCCGCGAGTCGTGTTACCTTCGGCCGCGAGTAGCGCTACCTGCGGCCGCGAATCGACAACTTGTCAAGCTTTTCAGGAAGCACTTTCACTATGCAAAGAAAGGTGCGACACACATGATGGCGTGTCGCACCTTTCTTTCTTTTATAAATCGTTTCGTGTTGGCGCAAAGCCGCTACGAAGTTCTTCTGGGCTTACTTCACAAACTTGTGCGTGCGCTGTCCGTTGGGCGTTGCCACCTGAAGGAGGTAGGCACCGTGGGGCAGGTCGGCAATCGGCAGTGTAACGCTCTGTGCGTTGCCAGAAACGGCATGGCGCAGGAGAGCAGAACCGCCGAGGTCGTAAACCACGAGCGAAGTGCCGGCTTCCAGTGGGCCTTCCACCGTGACGGTAGCAGCGGTGGTGCGGATGCGCAGATTGTCGGTGGTGTTCACGCCAGCGATTGATGATGGCACGGCGCTGACCGGCGAGAAGCGCAATTTGTAGGAGTACGTTCCCGAAGAGGGGAGCTTGTAGGCATCGGTGGTGCCTGGGCCGCAGCTGCCGTTGCCGAGACCAAGCTGGCGGTAGTCGAAATGCGCGTAGATGGTGCGGTCGGCAGGCCGCTGCTGAACGGAGAGTTCCCAATTGTGGCTTTTGGCCTTGAGTTGCACATCGCTCCAATAAAGCGTGCTGAACGCCACTTCTCCTTCAGCGTCCACGCGTATGCCGTTGCCCGTTTCGGGATTCGTCATTTCAAGACTGCGGAGGTCCTGACGGTTGCCCATCGTTTGTGGGCGCAGGTAGTATTCGTTCATGTCGGCAACCGTGGTGGTGTATTCTCCGAGGAAAGAGCCCGTGTGGCGGTCGATGTAGTTGGCCCAAGGACCACGTGCGTAATATTTCACGTTGGAGAGCTCGCCCGGCATCAGCATCTGCATGCCAATGCGTCGGAGGTTGGAGATGTTGGCCGTGTAGTCGGCCTTCAAGTCCACAATGCCGTTGGCGTAAATCGTGTAGGTGAAGAGATAGCTGCAGTTGCGTCCCGTGGCTCTCACCGTCATGGTGGCCGACTTTCTGTCGGTTGCCATCTTCAGCTGTGCCGAGCGGCTGTTGATGCCGTTGTCGGCACTGTAGGCCGGGTCACCGCCATAGGGCGCGTCGTTTTCAATCCAGCGATAGTTCTCATAGTCGGGACCGCCGTTGGCCTTCACCACGTCGATGCCTTTCATCTGCCATTTCTCGATGATGCCATCTTTGGAGAACTGGATAAGGAAGTTGGCGTTTTTCACGATGCGTGACGTTCCCTGCGTTGCGCTGATGAGCTTCAGTTCGGTGTCAGCCACCTGCACTGCTGGCAGCGTTTTCTGGCGTTCCTGAATGGTGAACTGCTCAGCGGCGACGGGGTAGAGCGCGTCGGCATAGTCGGTGGCTTCCGGACGAAGCACTTCCAGATTGACCAGCACTTCTGCATCGGCATCGTAGCCGCCCTTCAAGGTGAGTGCAACGACACTGCTCTTGCCCGGCAGGATGGCTGCGAGAGGCTGCTGCGACGTTTCAACGCTCTTGCCGTTGACCAGAACGTTGGCGGCAAGCACATAGTCCTTCAAGTTGGTGAAGGCATAGGCGTTCGTTATTTTGACCGTAGCCTTCTTGGCGTTGAAGTCGCTGAACTTCACGTATTGGTAAACCTTCTTCACCTCCGTCAGTTTCGCGCTCCAACCGCGATCGGCACCGATGATGCCGTTGTTGACGAAGTTGCCCTGGTGTGGCGCTTGCGGCCAGTCGTAGCCTGTGCGGAATTTGTAGAAACCATTGGCTTCATAGTTGCCCGCCTTGATGTCGTCGGCAGAATAGATGGCCTGGTCCACCCAGTCCCAAACGCAACCGCCGATGCCGTAACGGCTCGATTCGATGATGTCCCAATATTCCTGGAAATTGCCCATTGCGTTGCCCATCGCGTGGGCATATTCACACATGAAATAAGGCTGCTGCGCCCAGTTGTTGTTGGCCGCGTCGGTGGCCTCTTTGAGAGAGGGATACATCTTGCTCCAGATGTCGGTGGTGTTGCTCTGTCCGGCATTGGTGCAGCCTTCATAGTGGATGGGGCGTTGGTCGAGGTTTCGCGTGGCCTGGTAGGTGGCCACGAAGTTAGAACCATTGTTGCTCTCGTTGCCCAGGCTCCAGAACGTGATAGAGGGGTGGTTGCGGTCGCGAAGCACCATGCGTTCCGTGCGGTCGACATACTGCGCCTTCCAAGAGTCTTGGAAAGTGATGCCGCCCCTGCCGCTGTGTGTCCAGTTGTAGTGGCATTCCACGTCAGCCTCGTCCATCACGTAGAGACCATAGTGGTCAAACATGGCGTTCATTTTCGCCTGTCGCGGATAGTGGCTCGTTCTGACGGTGTTGACGTTCGCCTGCTTCATCATCTTGATGTCGCGCAACATGGTCGGCACGTCGATGGAGCGTCCGTGAACGGGATGCGTGTCTTGCGTGTTTACGCCTTTGAAGAACACCCTCTGTCCGTTGATGTAGACCTGGCTGTTTTTGATTTCGATGGTGCGGAAACCATATTTGGTGGCAAAAGCCTCCTCTTCGTTGCCGTTGGCGTCCAGCTGGGCGAGTTCAACGGTGTAGAGGTTCGGCGTTTCAGCCGTCCAAGGCATGAGGTTCGTGAGGTTGTCAAACGTCAGTTTGGCGGTCTTCTCCACCTCCTTGTCGTCGGCGGAGAAAGCAAAGTCGGCCGTTTTCTCGCCCACGAGTTCACCCGCCGGGCTGTAGAGGCGCACGCGCACCTGCTTCTTGGCCGCCTGTTGCGTTTTGTTGCACATGGCGAGCTGCACTGTCATGGTGCCCGTTTGGTATTTCCCGACGGGAGAGAGGCGGCTCGTGATGTAGTGGTCGTGCAGATAAGTCTGCGGCGTGGCCATGAGATAGACATCGCGGAAGATGCCGCTCATGTGGAAGATGTCTTGTCCTTCGAGATACGAACCATCGGTCCAGCGAATCACCTGCACGCTGAGGTTGTTCACCCCTTCGCGCACGTATTCCGTCACGTCAAATTCGGCATCGTTGTTCGAGCCTTCCGTGTATCCCACCTTCTGGCCGTTCACCCAAATGTAGGCACCACCATAGATGCCGTCGAAGTGGAGGAAAATGCGTTCCCCCTTCCAGCCTGCAGGCAGGGTGAAGTCGCGGCGGTAAGAGCCGACAGAGTTGTAGAGCCCGTTTTTCATCCGGATGTAGGGCGGGTTGTCTTGGAAGGCATATTCCACATTGATGTAGAGCGGGTCGCCATATCCCTTCATCTCCAGGCAGGAAGGCACCGAGATGGTGTCCCATTGCGAGGCATCCACCTTGTCGCCGTAGAAATCCTCTTCGCCTGGGCGGTTTTCCACGCTCTGCACCCATTTCAGTTTCCAGACACCGTTGAGGCTCATCACGCGTTGGCTCACGGGGTCGAGCCACGGTTTGGCATAGCGTTCGGCATCGGCGCGGAGCGCTTCGGTCGATTCGTAGGGCATGTAAGTGGCATGTCCTGGTTCTTTGCCAACGGCAAACACCTCTTCGTTCTCCCAGTCGTTTTTCACGGGTTCCGGTGCCGGCTGCGTCTCTTCGAGGGTGAAGTAGGTGTATTGGTCGGTCTGGTCGGTGGTCATGACCGTTTTGGTGTAGAACGTCTCTTCGGAGAGGCTCATATAGTAAGTCTGTCCTTTATAGAGGTAGGCCAGTTGGAACACCCCCTCTTCTCCGTCCACGCTCATCAGGTGGCACTGCTGGTTGGTGTTTGTCTTGTCGAACGTGTATTGCAACGGCGTTTTGCCAGCGCTGATGCCGTTGAGCGCAGCGTCGATGCCCATTCGGGAAAGTTCGTTGCGGAAGGCATATACGTTGTCGCTGACAAGTTCCATTGTCCAACGCTGGCCGTAGTTGTTTTCTTCGCGTGTGAGGCAATAGATGGGCGAATCCGTGTTGGTGGAGTTGCCGTTGCTCAACACGCAGCCCGTTTGCTTGTTCACGATGAAATACGTCTTGTTGGCTTCTGGCGTCACGACGGCGGCTTTCAGGCTGAACGCCGAACACATCAGGCAAAGCAACAAGAGCGTTTGTTTCACGCGGTGGGATAGGTTTGTTTTGCTCATAAATGATAAGTATGAAATGGTTTGTTTGATGACGGAAGGGGATGTCCTGTATAATGCAATATGGGCGTTACCATCTATTTGCTTATAAGCAGTTCTTTAGCTGCAAAGATACGAATGTTTTTTCGCAACGCAGTAAGAACGTTGGGAAAAAGTGGGTGGGCGGCGCGAAATAAAGCACCCTTAGAGCGCCAATAAAAAAACGCCCTCCGCGTAGCCTGCAAATCTAAGGGGGCTCTACGCGGAGGGCGTTTCTGGGAAAGATTACATTGGGTCGACATCGAAATAGATGTTCACGCTTTTGTAGGCCGGCTGTTGCAGGAGTCCGTTGCGGGCTGAGAGAAGCAACTGGCGCAGCTGCGAGGCAGAGGTGCCCGTTTTTATTTTCAGCATGAGTTTGCGGATGTGGAAATACTGCACGCGCCCGACAGATGGGCGGTCGGGGCCCAAGAGCATGTCGCCGAAATAAGGGCGGAGCATGTAGGCTAGCGAATCGGCGGCGTGCGAGCAGATGTCTTCGTTGCGGTGTTTGAGATAGATGTCGATGATGCGCACGAAAGGCGGGTAGAGAAATTGTTCGCGCTCAACAATCTGCTGCTTGAAGAGCGTTTCGTAGTCATTCTCCACCACCTGCTTCACCACTCCTAAGTCGGGCTGTCGCGTTTGCAGCACCACCAGTCCGCGTTTGCCCCTTCGTCCTGCGCGTCCTGCCACCTGCGACATCATCTGGAAGGCACGCTCAAAGGCGCGGAAGTTGGGCTGGTTGAGCATCTGGTCGGCATTGATGATGCCCACGACGCGTACATGCTCGAAGTCCAGTCCCTTCGTCACCATCTGCGTGCCCACGAGCAAGTTGGTCTTGCCCGTCTGGAAGTCGCGGATGATGTGTTCGTAGGCCGAGCGCGTCTGCGTCGTGTCGAGGTCCATGCGAGCGATGTGTGCCGTCGGGAACAGTTGCGCCACGGTTTCTTCAATGCGCTCCGTGCCGTAGCCAATGTCGCGCAAGTCCGTGTCGCCGCAGTTGGGGCATTGGCGTGGAATGTCGTGGCTCGCGCCGCAATAGTGGCAAACCAAGCGATGGCTCTTTTGATGGAATGTGAGCGGCACGTCGCAGGCTTGGCAGCGCGGCGTCCATCCGCAGGAACGGCATTCGAGCACGGGAGCGTAGCCCCGTCGGTTGAGAAAGAGAATGGCCTGTTCGCCGCTGTCGATGGCCGCTCTCACCTCCTCGATGAGGCGCGGCGAGAGCGCCGTTTTCATGAGTTTTTTGCGGCGCAGTTCCTTCACGTCCTCCACCACGATTTCCGGCATGTTCACCCCGCCGAAGCGCTCCGTGAGCGTTGAAAGTCCGTATTTGTGGCTGCGTGTCGCGTTGAAGTAAGTTTCGAGCGCAGGTGTGGCCGTTCCGAGCAACACTTTCGCGCCGCCACATTTCTGTGCCAAGACGATGGCCGTGTCGCGGGCATTGTAGCGCGGTGCCGGGTCTTGCTGCTTATAGCTCGTTTCGTGTTCCTCGTCAACGATGACCAGTCCGAGATTCTGGAAAGGCAGAAACAGGGAAGAGCGCACGCCCACTATGAGCGGGAAGGCACGGGGCGAGAGTTGGCGGTGCCACATCTCCACGCGCTCAGCGTCGGGGAATTTTGAATGGTAAACGCCCATTTTCTCGCCGAACACGCGCCCGAGGCGTTCCGTCAGTTGGGTGGTGAGGGCGATTTCAGGGACGAGATATAGCACCTGCTTCCCTGCGGCCAGAGTGTGGTTGATGAGTTCGGTGTACACCTCCGTCTTTCCGCTCGACGTGACACCATGAAGCAGGCACACGTCGTGTTTTTCAAACGCCGCGTTGATGTCGGCCAGTGCTGCGCTCTGTGATTTCGAGAGCGTGGAAGGCGTTTTGTCGGGGTCGGCCTCCACCGTTTTCAATCGGTCGGCCACCACATCCAGCAGTTCGACGACCCCCTTCTTCTTCAGTCCCGCCAGTGCCGCCGCCGCTCCTGGAATGCGGGCATTCAGTTCGCTGCGCAGGCAGTCGGTCTTCTCAATCAGCGTCATCACCACTTCCTTCTGCCGCTCTGAGCGGCGCAGGGAGTCAAGCAGGAAATGCTGCGCCGTTTCGTTGTCGCGGTATTTTTCAGCAAGGCGCACATGCGTTTCCTTCTTGGCCACAAATCCCTGGCTGAGTCTTTCCTGCACCGTTATCTCGCCGCTTTCGATGAGGCGGCGCAAGGCTGGCAACACGCCCTTCACGCCTGTCAGCGTCTTCTGCAATTGCTCGATGCTCTGCGGCTTATGGTCGGCGAGCGCACAGAAAATTTGCTGCTCAGCGCCCAAGGAAGCCGAACCGATGACGGGAGGATGGGCGGGATTGTTGGCAACGCCTTCTTCATCGTCTGTCTCGTCGGCCTCGTCGTCTGCGACGCGGTCTTTCGGAAGCACCACAAACGCTTCGCTCTCAAGTTTCAGTCCGGAGGGCAGTGCGGCCTTCATCACCTCGCCTGGCGTACACATATAATAATGGGCCATCCAACGCCACATTTCGAGTTGCGCAGGGAGCAGAAGCGGCGCTTCGTCCACCACTTCCAGAATTTCCTTTATCTGTATGCCCGCGGCGGCAGGGGTGCCGGGACAACGCACAACGATGGCGGTGTATTGTTTGCGCTTGCCGAGCGGCACTACCACACGGCTGCCCACAGTGACCTTGCCTGCCAGGTTTTCCGGCAGGGCATAGGTGAATGCACCAGGCAGGGCGAGGGGCAGGACGACATCGACGAGGAAGGGGGAGGACATGGAGGGATGATTAATGGTTTATTGATAGGGTGGGGAAGGAGTATGGCGGTATAAGTAGGTAATCAAGTAAGTAGGAGTTCAAAATTCAGAAAAATCGTGCAGCATTTTTCAAGATTTTGAACCCCCTACCTACTTATCCTCTCATCTCACCTTCATCGGCACGCCACCGCGCATGGAAGCAGAACCAGCGACAGAAGCTGGTTGGGCCGGGAAGAGGAGCAGCGTGTTGTGGGAAGAAAAATAGCGCTCCAGCTGGTCGGGAAGGTGTTCCATGTAATGGTGGTAAGAGAGCGTTCCGCGACGCGAAACAACGAAGATCACCATGTGGGCTTCCTTGGCGTTGTGGGCGATGGAGATGAAATTGTGCCATTCGTTGTAGACATGGCGTTCGGCACGCACGTTGAAGTGCTGGCGGTCCCACGTCTGCTGCAACGCTTCCAGAGTGCCACGTCCGCTGTAAGTCTCCACGCTGCAACTCAGCTGCGTGGCGAGAAGGGCCACGCGCTTGGCCCAGGCGGCAAAGCCCGGCTCAAATTCTGCTTTGCGCGGCACAACCAGGTGGAGGCGCATCACGGTGTTGAGAGGTATGACAGGACGATAGACAAACACGTGTTGCTCCACGGCGGCCACCAGGTCGTTGGTGAGCTTTCCGTAGAAACTCTCAGAAAGGCGCGTTTTCTGGTGAAGACCGATGAGGAGGTCTGATATGTCGTTTTCCTTTATGGTGTGGGAAATGCCGCTGACCACGTTGACCGACCATCGGCTGCGCGTGACGAGTTTCACGTTGGCGGCAGCGGCAATCTTGACGGCTTGTTCCAATTGTTTCAGTCCACTCTCACGCGCGTCGGGGTCGTCTTCAAGTACCACGTTGAGCGCGGTGAGCGGCGAAGGCGCACCAGGAGTGCGCAACATGAGGGCCAGATTGACCAGTGGACTGACGTTGTCGGGGTTGGAGAGGGCGATGAGTAGGCGGTCGCTGGCTTCAACCGGCATGGCCACATCGGGCTTGCCGCTTTCAGCGATTTTCCGCGCGATGTTTTCCGTGGTGAACGAACTGATTACGCAGGTGACGAGGATGAACATCATGGTTCCGTTGAGCACGTCTTCGCCCAAAAGGTGCTGGCCGTCGGGCAGGATGATTTGGTAGCCAACGAGCACCACCGCCAGGGTGGCGGCTGCGCGGGAGTTGGTCAGGCCGAACATCAGGGCGCGTTCCGAAGCGGGCAGGCGGTAGATTTTCTGCGTGAAGAAAGAGGCGAGCCATTTGCTGCCCGTTCCCACGACAATCATCACCAGGGCAATCAGAAATACGTTGGAACTTTCAACGAATGCCTGAACGTTGAGCAACATGCCGACACCAATCAGAAAATAGGGGATGAAGAGGGCGTTGCCCACAAATTCGAGGTGGTTCATCAGAGGCGACGACGGCGGAATGGTGCGATTGAGCACAATGCCCACTAAGAAGGCACCGAGGATGCCTTCCATGCCCACAAATTCCATCAGACCGGCACCGAGAAAGACGAGGGCGAGCACGAAAATGTATTGCACGACGCCTTCATCGTAGCGGCGGAAAAACCAGCGGGCGAGGGCTGGGAAGCCAGCGACAATCAGGCCGCTCAACACCACGACCTTCACCAGCAGCCATACCCAGAAAAGCCCAGAGGCTTCCCCTTTGAATGTGCCGCCGACAACGGCAAGGACAAGGAGCGTCAGGGTGTCGGCAACGATGGTGCCGCCAACGGCTATGCTTACACTCATGCGCCGCGACAGACCATAGCGGAGAACGATGGGGTAGGCAATGAGGGTGTGGGAGGCATACATGGCGGCCATGAGCACGGAGGCGGCGATGCCGTAGCCCAGCAAACTGTGGTTGGCCACGAAGCCAAGTGTTATCGGCAGGCCAAAACTAAGCAGACCAAGGACGAGGGCGCGCATCTTGATTTTCTGCACGTCCTGCATGTTCATCTCGAGTGAGGCGAGAAACATGATGTAGTAGAGTCCCACCTTGCCGAAGAGCTCGAAACTGCTGTCGCGTTCGAGCAGATGAAAACCGTGGGGGCCGATGAGAATGCCGGCCGCAATCATGCCAACGATTGAGGGTATCTTCAGACGCTCAAGGAGCATCGGCGCAAAGAGGATGATGCTGAGCACGATGAAGAATATCCACGTGGGGTCGGTGATGGGGAGGTATGTCGTTAGGTCTGTCATCATGTGTGCTGTGTATGATAAGTAGGTGACAATAAGTGGGAAGATATTGCCTGCAGCTTCCCTGCTACTTACTATTGCTTAAGGGATGTTCTATAAATTAGTTTTAAAGGAGATTCTTTATTTAGGATTGACTTGGCCGCTTTTACAGTTCTCACTCGCATCTTGCTGTATTTCAAAGACTCACATAGCTCGCTATGCTCGTCTTTGAAATACAACAATCTGCTTCGCGATAAATGTAAAATCGGCTCAAGCTAATTTATAGAACACCCCTTAAAAGCAGCGTTTGAGCAGTTGCGCAATCAGATACAGGCGATAGCGTATCTTGAAGGAGAGCGGCGTTCCGGCATATTCGCTGCCAAAGGAGGCGTTGCCGCCGTGGCGGCGGTAGCAAACGAGCGGGGTGTCGAGCACGGCCACTTTGAAGAACGTTTTGCCGATGAGGAAGAGCCAGTTGTCGTGCGTGCAGAGGTTGCGCCGTTTCGGAAAAGGCAGGGCTTTGTCGCGCACGCTACTCTTGAAGGCGAAGAGGCAGCCCAGAAAACCGAATTTGACGATGTTGCCCAGCCAAGATCGGTGGATGCCGCGTTCCTTAAAGAACGAAGCGTGGGTTTCGCGGCCTTCGGCATCGGTGATGACGGCATCCGTCACCACGAAGTCGGCCTTCTCCAGGGCCTTCAGACAGAGGGCTACCTTGTTGGGCTTCCAGATGTCGTCTTGGTCGCAGAGAAAGATATATTCTCCGCGTGCCAGGGCGATGCAGTGCTCGAAATTCCCCGTATATCCCAGGTTCTTCTCATTTTCAACCAGGCGGATTTGCTGATACGGAAGGCTTTTGACAATCGCAACCGTGTCGTCAGTGGAATGGTCGTCGCAGACAATGATTTCATCGTTGTCATCCAATTGGGCGACGATGCTTTCAATCTGCTCACGTATGTAGCGGGCGCCGTTGTATGAGGCGATGCAAACGGATATCATTTCGAATATTTGTTTTTCTCTGAGAGTTCCTTGTTGTATGCTTTATAGTAAATCCACTTATGGCGGTAGAATTTGAAGATAGAGCCGTAGTTCACGCAGCGCAGCATGCGGTAGTAGCGCCATCCGTCGGCCAGCGTGTGTCCGAGGGAGCGGATTTTGTTGATGACATAGTTTGTTCGGAAATCAATGGCGCCGAGCGTGTTGCTGCCGTGTTGGCGATAGAGGATGGTGGGTTCTTCCACATATCCGATGCGGCCGCCGTTTTTAAACGTGACCAGTGCCATCCACACGTCGTGCATAATGGCCGCTTCCGGCATCGGGATGGAGAGGTCTCTCACGGCTTTGTTGAACATCATCGTGCATCCCGTCACGAGACAGTGGCCGCCGAGCATGTCGAGGTTGCAGAGGATGCGGGGCGAGATGCGGAACATCTCCCAAAGCGAGGGCGCAATCTCTTTCAGGTCGGAATCGACCACGAGCAGGTCTGTGTGGACGATGACTGGCTTCTCCGGCGCTTCGTTTTCCTCCTCCATCATCTTCTTCATGGTGACGAGAATCTTTTCAGGCAGCCATTCATCGTCTTGGTCGGAGAACATATAATAGTCGGCCTCCACCTTCTCCATGAGCGTCATGAAGTTTCGTTTCGCTCCCAGTTTTTCTTGGTTGTCGACCACCTTGATACGGGCATCGCGCTTTGCATAGTCGGCGAGAATTTCGGGCGTGTTGTCGGTGGAGAGGTCGTCCTGCACGTACAGCGTCCAGTTGGTGTAATGCTGTTTCAGAATGGAGTCAATCTGGTGTGGCAGGTATTTTGAGCCGTTGTAGGTGGCCATGAGGATGGCCACGTGTGGCGTTTGTTCTGTATTTGTCATGAGAGTTTAAGAAGTTCGTTATAGAATACGTTAAGCATCATGCAGCCGAAGGCGAAGACGATGACCAAGGATTTTCCGAAGGCTTCTGGCTTCATGGTCAGCGCAAGGTAGGGCACCATCACGATTTCCACCACGCCGAAGAGCTCTGCATAGCGGAATGCCATAACTGGCAGCGCACCGAGGGCGGTGAAGCAGAAATAGGAGATGGCAAACACTTTTAGAAGTAGCGAGAGGTTGGGCGCCTGCTCTTTAATGACGTCGTATTTCCAGAGAAGGAGATAGAAAACGAGGAGGCGCATGACGTAGACGATGTTGAACACGTTGATGGCATCGCCCGCCATGCCGCTGTCGCGCAGTCGTTCATAAATCCAAAGCTTTTCCTGAATCCAGGGGATGGGCAGGGAAGCAATGGGGTCGAATCCGCCGAAGAAGAGCAGATAGCCCAACAGGGGAATTGCGCCGATGACGAGGCGGCCGCGCAGCGTGAGGGGACGGCTTCCGAAAAAGGTGAGCAAAGGCAGCACGAAGGCACTGTAATGGAAACAGGCGGCGGCCAGACTGAAGAGCAGATAGGTGCGCTTCTCGCCTTTCGCGAGGTAGCTGAGCCCAACGAGGAAGAGACCGGCGGCCACGGCAACACGGATTTGGGTGACTTCCTGATAGAGATAGAAATTGCCCATCCAAACCACCAATGCCAAGAGCCAGAATGGTGTGCTGCGCGTGACGGCCCAGGTGTGCAGGAGAATGCCGAGCAGAGCGTAGACCACAAACATGCCGCGCGGACTGTCGGCGAAGAAACTCACAAGGGCAGAGATGGCGGTGAAGGTAAATTCCAGAATCTGTTCAGTGTTGCCATAATAATATTGCACGTAGTTTTCGGAGTCTTGGTCGAGGCCAACGGGGCGGAAAGCGGCGAGCAGGAACAGCAGGGTTGCAACGGCTGCGAAGGTACACCAAACGGTGCGCGTCTTTTCGCCGTCGAAAAAGCACAGGGCGCTTGTGGCGGCAAACAGCAGAAGCAATAGGCCGAAGAATATCATGTTGGAGTCTTAGTTAAATGGGAAGCCGAAAGGGAAAAGGGCGTGCTTCAGAGCGTGTCCTGGTTTTCGCGGCCTCCTGTCGGTGTTGGAAGAATTGGGAATGGAAACCATTCTTGGGTTAGCGCCAAGCATCGGGATGCCGAAGCATCCAGCGTCTCACGCTTCGTTGTCCACCTCCATCTTCTTGACATCCTTCGCAATGAAGTAGACGGTTTGCACCAAGAAGCAGAGCATGGCCATGACGATGGCAAACATCATGCGCTTCGGGCCTGCAGGGCGCAGGGGGACGGTGGCATTTTGCAGTGTGGTGAAGGCTGGTGTCTTTGAAAGCACCTTTGCCTGGGCAATCGTTTCCTGTGTCTTCGCACCGCTATAGGCATTGAAGGCCAACTGGAGTTCGTTTTCCAAGTTTTCAGCCTTGGCCTTGTAAGCTTCCAACACGAGGTCCTGGTGGGAATCGCAATAGTCGGCATATTCCTTCTGCTTCTTCATGTAGTTGAGATAAGCGTTGTTGACAATCTCGTGCATGTGGTTGAGCTCGATGCGTGCTTTGTGCGTACGATATTCCGTGATGAAATCCTGCAGGCGTTCGCGAATGGTGTCGGCAAGCTGTGCGGCCACCAGTGGGTCTTGCGCCGTTGTGGTGATGGAGATGACGTCCGTTTTCTTGTCAACGGTGCAGGCGATGCCCGCCGAAATGGCGTCGGCCATTTCCTTTTGCTTTTTCGTGAGGTGGAACGGGTCGATGCGCTGGGCTTCCCCCGTGCCGCCTTCTTCGTCTTTCGATGAAATCAGGCTTCCCACATACATCATGGCCATGTCCCACCAAGGGGCTTTACAAGCCTCTTTGAGATAGGTGCTGTAAGGACCAGCGAATTTGCCGTCGCTGGTGGTGACTTTCACGTCGAAGAGCGGCACGATGAAATCCGTGCTCTTCATGAGGTCGGGATAGATGGTGGGGGTGATGGCATCGTTGGAGCCGCCAAGGCTTCCCAAATTGATGTTGGCCATGGAGGCGAGGCTCGACAGTCCGCCGCCGACAGAGGGCGTTTCATATTCAGGGGCAAGCATCACCTTCACCGAATAGTAGCGCGGCACGCAACACATCAGCAGATAGAAGGCGATGAGGGTGGTGCCAACGGGAATGAGGTATTTCTTGCGTCTCGCCCAAATGATGCTGAAGACAACATCGAGGCGGATTTGTTTTTTAACTAATGATTTTACGTTTGCCATATATAGATGTATCTGTTTCTAACGAAGGGTGGTTCCCGGAGGACCCGTTTGTTTGAGGGGAGTAAGTGGTTTACTACTACTTAGTAATGTTGAAAAAATAACTTCCGCAATTTTGCCGTTGGCAAGTAATATTTTATTTCCTCCCCTGCCTTTTCGGCTCTTTTCGAACTTATTCTCAGTCACAATGCTCGCATTGCTCCTTCGAATAAGCTCAAAAATAGCTCAAAAATGCAGGTGCAAAATTGCGGAACTTATTCTTTCAACATTACTTATCATGCCTGCCTGAAGCCGACGAGGGATTCAGACAGGCATTTTATGGATGTTCAAATTATTGTGCAGGCGGTTGGGCCAGCGTCTCTGCTATTTATACCGAATCCATTTCGCCATTTCCTTCAAGCTAGGCTTTTTGCCGTACATCAGAATGCCGACGCGGTAGATTTTACCGCTGAGCCAGATGAAGAAGATGGTGGTGGCGTAGAGCACGCCGAGGGAGAGAACTTCTTGCCACCAGGGCACACCGAAGGGGATGCGCACCATCATGACGATGGGCGAGGTGAGGGGGAAGATGGAAGCCCAAAAGGCGAGTGGACCATTGGTGTTGTCGGCGCTGTACATGGCGGCATAGAGGCCGAAAATCATGATGAGCACCACGGGCATGACAAACTGCGAACTATCTTCTTGCGCGTTGACACTGGCGCCGACGGCTGCGAAGAAAGAGGCGTAGAGCAGATAGCCGCCCACGAAATAAAACACAAACATGATGCCGAGTTCGGCGAATGGCAGATTCATGATGGCGGCGAGAATCTCACTGGTTTCCGAAGGCATGCTCTGCTGCATGGCCGCTGTTTGTGCCGTCAGCATCGGGTCGGCCGGCACCTGCGAAGCGCCGAAGATACTGCCGCAAATGAAGAGGATGACGGCAAACATCACGCCCCAGATAATGAGTTGCAGGAAACCCACGAGCGCCACACCGATGATTTTGCCCATCATAAGCTGGAAGGGCTTCACGCTCGACACCATGAGCTCCATGATGCGGTTGGTTTTCTCCTCCATCACGCTCTGCATCACGGCAGCGCCGTAGGTCATGACAAAGAGATAGATGAGAAACGTGAAGATGAAGCCTGCCGCGATGGCGATGTTGGTGTCGGAGGCGCTTTCGTATCCGTCTTCTTTTTTGATGACGGTTTTGATGTCGAAGTCGCTCTGCACGTCGTCAATGATCTTGTCGAGCTGCGGCACGTTATAGCTTTTGAGTTTGGCACGCCGCACTTCGTTGTTGAGCACTTCGCGGGTGTAGCTCAGCAACTCGTTTGACACGGGTTGCGGCGAATTGATGCTCACGGCCTTAGGATTGTCAACGAGGTTGCCCGTGATGACGATGACCGCTTCAACGTCTGTCCCGTCGGCATAGAATGCGGCATTGTCGGCTTCTGCCGGTTCGAAGTGGTACGTGGTGTTGTCTTTGAAGAGCGCCACGTATTGCTGCGTTTTGTCGACCACCTTCACCACCTTCTGGTCGGTGTCTTTAATCGAAGCGAGCCAGAGCGGCACAAAGATGAGTGCCGCGAAGATGAAGGGCATCAGGATGGTGAGGAGGATGAAGGATTTCTTCTTGACGCGCGTCATAAATTCGCGCTGTATGATAATCAGTGTCTTGTTCATTTTCTATTCCGCTTTTAGAGGTTCATGAGTTGTGGCAGCATCTTTCGGATTTTCTGCCCCCACCACTTTCAAGAAGATTTCCTGCATGGATGGCATCTGCTCGCAGAAAGAGCGGATTTCAAGACGGCCGGCCAGGTCGGTAACGAGTTGACCGTTGCTGACGCCAGGGGCTTTTGTGAGTTTGTACGTGGTCAGTCCGCCCACCGTCTGCACGTTGTTGACTTCAAAGAGCGGCGACATCCCATCAAGGCTGCCGCTTGTGGCCTTCACCTCGAAGATGCCGCTGCGATAGCGCTCACGCACCTCGTCGACTTTGCCGCTCAGGGCCACTTGCGACTTATTGATGAGCGCGATATTGTCGCAGATGTCTTCAACGGACGACATGTTGTGGGTGGAGAAAATGATGGTGGCACCTTCGTCGCGCAGGCGCAGTATCTCACGCTTGAGAATCTCGGCGTTCACGGGGTCGAAGCCCGAGAAGGGTTCATCGAGAATCACGAGTTGCGGCTGATGGAGCACGGTGATGACAAACTGCACCTTCTGCTGCATACCCTTCGAGAGTTCTTCCAGTTTTTTGTTCCACCAGGCCATGATGTCCAGACGCTTAAACCAGTCGTGCAGGCGTTTTGTGGCTTCCGCGCGGCTCAGTCCTTTGAGCATGGCCAGATAAACGGCTTGTTCGCCAACCTTCATTTTTTTGTAGAGGCCGCGCTCTTCAGGCAGATAGCCGATGCGGGCCACGTCGTCGGCAGAGAAGGGGTGGCCGTCGAAGATGACCTCGCCGCTGTCGGGGGCGGTGATGCGGTTGATGATGCGGATGAGCGTTGTCTTGCCTGCCCCGTTAGGGCCCAGCAGACCGAAAATTTTTCCGCGGGGCACGTCAATGCTCACGTCATTGAGTGCCGTGTGGTTGGCAAAGCGCTTCACGATGTGTTGAGCGCTCAAGAAAAATTCGTCCATTGTGGTGTCGATTTGGTATGGGTGAATTATTGGGATGACGAATGGCGTTAAGGGGTACAGGAAAAGGGGCCAGACCATAGGTCAGGGCTGTGTCTCTCCTTCCACAAACTCTTCCAGCAACATGTGCTCGCCGTCGAACACAGCATAGGAAAATTCCGTTATCCAGTCGCCGAGGATGATGGCCCGCGTGGTGCGCGAGAGCATGAGGTCAAGCTCAATGTGGCGGTGTCCGAAGATGAAATAGTTGATGTCGGGGTGTGTGGAGAGATAGTCTTTGGCAAATCGGATGAGTTCCTCGTTGTCTTCTCCTTGGTATTCTGGTTCCTTACCGTCCACGCGCTTCATTCTGCTGCGCCGTGCCCATTCCAGTCCAAAAGCCATGCCCCATCGTGGGTGTAGGGCGGCGAAGAGGCGCTGGCAGGTGGCGTTGTGGAACACGGAGCGGAGGAAGCGAAACGAACGGTCGGTCGACCCAAGGCCGTCGCCGTGTGCCAAATAAAACACCTTACCATAGATTTCCAGTGTGGTGCTTTGGCGGTGGATGGTCATGCCGCATTCCTTTTCAAAATAATCGTGCACCCAGAGGTCGTGGTTGCCCGTGAAGAAATGCACCTCCACGCCCATGTCAGTCAGTTCGCTGATTTTTCCAAGTAGGCGCGTGTAGCCCTTCGGGACGACGTATTTATATTCGTGCCAGAAGTCGAAAATGTCGCCCAAGAGATAAATGGCATCCGCCTTATGCTTGATGCTGTCGAGGAAATTGACCAAGCGGCGCTCCTGGGTTCGGGCGTGTGGAATGGCCAAACTGCCCAAGTGGGCGTCGGAAAGGAAATAGATATTTTTCATTGGGCTGAAAGCGTGTTGTCGTAAGATGAAAAAGATTGGCAGAAAGCTTTTGGGTTAGTAATGGCTTTACTTACATAAACCCCAATTCGAGTTTGGCCTCTTCGCTCATCATGTCCTTGTCCCATTCAGGCTCAAAGACGAGGTTGACGTGGGCTTCCTTTATGCCAGTGATGCCATCGAGCTTGATGCGCACATCTTCAACAATGAAGTCGGCTGCCGGACAGTTGGGGGCAGTGAGCGTCATGTCAACGTCGAGCGTCCCATCATCGTGGAGTTCGATGCGGTAGATGAGGCCGAGGTTATAGATGTCAACGGGTATTTCCGGGTCGTAAACCGTTTTGAGGATTTCAACAACCCTTTCTTCCAATTTCAATTTTTCTTCAGGTGTCATGTTGGGATATATGTTGGCTTGAGGTTTAGTAATGGTGAAAAATAGCTTGACTAATTTTGTGGAGTAGGGATTTATAACTTATGCCCTGTCTTTATGTTCAACGATTTATTCTTTCACCATTACTTAGGTGTGTCAGAGTGGTCAGAGCCGGCCCTCATCGTTGTAGCTGTAATAGCTGCCGTCAGCGAGGACGATGTGGTCAATGAAGCGTATGTCCATAGCTTTCGTTGCTTCCTTCACCCTTTGCGTCAGTCGGTCGTCTTCCCGGCTGGGCTTGGAATTGCCCGAAGGATGGTTGTGGCAGAGCGCAATGGACGTGGCGTTGGCGAGGATGGCCTCGCGGAGAACGAGCCGCACGTCGACCACAGTTCCCGTGATACCGCCGCGACTGACACAGACACTGCCGATGATGCGTAGGTTGTGGTTCATTAGCAACACGTGGCATTCCTCAACGGGATTGTCGCGAAGTTTGTTGAGGAAGTAGCGGTAAATGTCTTCCGACGATTGTGCGCTGGGGCGTTCCTCCACGTGCTCTTCCTGCCGCCGTTTGCCCAGTTCGCAGGCTGCAAGAATCGACACCGCCTTCGCTTCGCCGATGCCTTTGTAGCGGCAGAGCTGTTCGAGCGTCATCTTGCCCACGTCGCCCAGACTGTTGCGATGGTCAACGAGCAGGCGCTCCATGAGACTAACGGCATTCTCCGTTGTCGACCCCGACCCGATGAGGATGGCCAGCAGTTCGGCATTGCGTAGGGCTGAAGGACCATGCTTGATGAGGCGCTCTCTTGGGCGCTCGTCGGCTTTGAGGTCTTGGATGATGGTGTGATCGTTGTCGGCCATGACGTTTGTAACCTTCCTTACTTGTAGAAATTCTTTTTGAAAGCTTCAAATTCGCCCTTGCCGAGCACGCAGCGGCGCCAGAAAGCACGGATGAATCCTGTGCCATAGCCAAGCAACTGCACATAAGCGGCGGCCACGGCGCGAAGACCAACGCCCAGACTGCGGGCCGTGCGGGTGGCATCGGCACAGATGATGAGGGCGAAAAGCACAAACGGCGTGAGGCATACCCACCAATGGGGACAACCAAGGGCGGCGGCCACGGCGGTCAGCACCACCAGCAGGGCGCAGCCGGCGGCAAAAACGGCAGGCAAGGCATGCACGAGTTTGAGCGTGCCAGGATGGCGCTTGGTGAGGTTGATGCGGGCGATGCCCGAGTTGTGCACTTGCTTGAAAAACTTTCGAAGGTCGGTGCGGCGCTTGTGCCAAACCCAGGCCTCTGGAAAGAGGCGGCAGGCATAGCCTTGCTCAAAAATGCGCGTGGAGAAGTCGATGTCCTCGCCAAAGCGCATGTTGCTGAAACCATTGAGTGCGACATAGACCGTTCGGCGCACCCCCATATTGAACGAGCGCGGATAAAACTTGTCCATCTTCTTCTTTCCGCCACGGATGCCGCCAGTGGTGAAGAAAGACGTCATGGCGTAGTTGATGGCCTTCTGCATGGGCGTGAACGACTCATGGGCGCGGTCGGGGCCTCCAAAAGCATCGCAGGGCGCGGCGTTGAGTTCCGCGTCAACCGCTTGGAGATAGCCCTCCGGCAGCACCACGTCGCTGTCGAGAATGATGACATACTCGCCCTTCGCCCGTTCCACGCCATAATTGCGCGAGCCGCCGGGCCCCGAGTTTTCTTTCATGAAATAGCGCACATTGAGCGCATCGGCATAGCGCTCTGCCACCTCTTGGCAGGGCAGCGATGAACCATCTTCCACGATGAGAACTTCGAAATCCTGAAGCGATTGTTTCGTCAGGCTCTCAAGCAGTTCGTCCACTTCATCGGGGCGGTTGAATACGGGGATGACAAAGGAGTATTTCATAAATAATTTTGATTACCTACTTAAAGTGCAAACTTACGCAAAATATGTGGAATATCCGAGATTTCGCCCAACGGATTTGCCCGAAAACCCAAGATAATGTCCCACTTATCGTTGCCTTTCTCTTGCCAGTGCCGCAAAAACTTGTTAGCTTTGCTTTGCGAACCAGTGAATTGCCCGTCGCTCTAATATTAACAAGTAGCCTACTTAAGATAAAACGTTTCATGAAACCAATGAATATCCGAAAATCCCTCCTCTGCCTTTGCCTTTTGGCCGGCAGTCTCTTTGCTCTGCCTTGTTTCTCCCAATGTTTCAGCGGCAGTTACACCGCCGAATGGCAGTGGAACACAAACAAGAAAACCAATTGGCTCAACCTGTTGAGGCTTGATTTGAACCTGCCGATAAAAAGCGGAACCGACTATCTTGAAGCGGCAACGCTCCACATGGCCAAAGCCAAAGAGGGAATCGGGACAGACTGGCAGGCCTTTTCCAACATCGAAGCCGACAACAACGTGGCGGCCTTGGCCGTGTTGGGCTATCGCCACGCCTGGGAGAATGCCAATGTCTTTCTCGGTGTGCGCAACGTCAACGAAGATTTCTTCACGTCGGATGCCACGTCGCTCTTCGTCAATAGTTCGTGTGGCATCTTTCCAACCATCGCCGCCAGCTATCCCATTGCCAATTATCCCTTCTCCGGCCTGACGGTTTATTTTGATGTAAGCCGAAACGGATGGACCTTCAGGAACTCCTTATATAATGGTGTGGGCTACAACGGTTGGCGCCGCCACGACAATCCTTTTCTTGTGCGTCCGAAAAAAGACGGCGTTTTCAACATTTCGCAATTGGAATATTCCCACCGCGACGGGCATTACTTCGCAGGCGTAGCCGTCCACAGTCGGCAGTTTGCCGTTGACGAAGAAGGCGAATTGCTGACGGAATCTCCTGCGGCAGAAACAAGTTGCGCCTGGTGGGCCTATGGTGAGCAACCCCTGTGGAAAACCGAAGAAAAAAGCATTTTCGTTATGGCGCAGTATTCTGAAAACACCTGTCACTCAAACGCTTGCCGCCGCTATGGTGAAGTGGGCTGCGTTTATCAAGACAGCCGCAATGCGTGTGGCCTCTCCGGGCAGTATGCCCTTTTCCAACAGGGCCGCGAGTACTCCGTTGAAATGACGTGGCGGCGCCAGCTCACCCGCTCTTTGGACGTGCAGCCCTGCTGCCAATACGTCACGAATGCCGACGGCGATTTCTTCGTGGTCTGTGCCCGGCTGTGCTACGATTTCTGAGAGGGGAGGGCGGCAAGCTATAGGAACAAAATAATACGACAATTCAGTATAAACTAATTTTGCCCACCGACTTACTTATATTATAGGAGCCGCTTCGCCGCATCTGCGGTGAGGCGGCTCCTACTTGTTTCCGCGCCGCTTGACAGCCTGGATTCGCTTGCCAAACGGGGCCGACAGCCTTGATGCAACGCAAACCAGTCTCGCAGCGGGCATCCCCGATGCCTCGTAAACTCAAATTCCCAACTTGTCAGCGAACTTCTCCCCGTCTGCATCTGCCTCTGCTCCCAGACACATCCGCCTCTGCTCCCAGGCACGACCGCCTCTGCCCCCAGACGCATTCGCCTCTGCCCCTAGACGCGCTTGCGTCTGCTCCCGCGTTCGCAGAGGAAAATAGACCATGAAACGGCAACAATAGATGCAGACTTTCAAGGCCCCTTTCACCAATTGCCAGCCACATTCTTGTTGATTTCCTGGAAACGTGGGTTACTTCCCAGACGTTTTGTTCATAGAGAGATAAGAAATCAAAAACGTTTCACCAGTAAAGAAGGCGTTTCAAAGCGTGTTACGGAAAATCCGTCCGCCAGTTTGTGCGCCCTCCGAAAGCAATCCCGCCCTATGGATAAAAAAGAAATCACACCCAACACGAGTTGACTTTGAAGCATAAGCCGATGGCAGCCCCCACCTTTGCCAGCGCACTCGAAAAATGTAAACGCATGGTTTTGTTAAACAATGTAAAACGACCGAATATTTATATTGAGAAGCTTCCCTCATCTAAACTTTTCACTACTTTTGCAATTGATTTCCTGAATTAATCTTTTGTTTGGGAGCGCCTCCAGATGGAGCGTTTTAAGAACAAAGGTTAATTTGAGCCTACGCCGAGCAGAAGTCAAAGGTCAGTTCTTCGGACCGAAGCAGAAGTGGGGTATGGGTGGGAAACAGGAGATCGACATATATTAAGGCGTTTATCAACGCTTGTTCTTGATCTTCGAAATCTCGCAAGTTTCATGTACCATCAAGACAAGGCAGCGATAGATGCCCAGGTGATGTGGTTATTCGCCTACCCAGTTTAGATGAGTAATGTCATGGCAGCACTTTTTAGTGCGTGCCATGACATGTCTCTTCGTTTCTGGGTAGCATCAGATGGTATATCATATCGGCGTGGGCTCTGTTCGTTGTTCGTTCGACGGTACAGGGCAAATGCGAGAGCCTCGAAGGTGGAACGACAACGAAAGGTTCACGCTTTTTTTGTGTTTTCACAAACCCTTAGTAAAACGCCAGTATTGGCAGAAAAGTCCTGAAGGTCAAGGATGCGCTCAGGAATTGATGCAAATCCGCCTTTCGTTGCGGACAAATAAACTCCCGTGGGCGGCTCATGTCCTTGGAACGTCTGTGTTTTTTCACCATCAAAAAAAACTATAGAAAAATAGAAAATAATCCTTGTTTGCCAAGAAAATTTTATACCTTTGCGGCAGACTATTAAAGCCGACATTGCAATATGCGTAAAATCGGATTAATGATAGTTTAATGGTGGTGGTGAAAAAACACCTTCGGATGTCAGAGCTTAAAACGATAAGAACTTAAGCATGAAAAAACCATCCGGGGAAAGCATCACACAATATGAAAGAACACTGGCGAGAAAAGCGGACGACACGTCCGTTGCCTGTTTTTCCAGAACGTAAGAAATGAACACATTGTCTAATGTGGAACCCCAAGGAGGCGGGGCAGAGCCTCTCAGCACCGGATTTGCCTCCGATGTCCTCCCCGAAGTCTATAGCCCATTGGCTGCCGACTCACACACAGGGGTGTCCCCGAACTATGCTCCGAAGGATGCGCCGCGTTGGAAAGTGCCATGCTGGTTCGTTTTGCGTGTCACCTACGGTCGTATCGATAAAGCCCTCGAAGCTCTGAAAGCTAAAAACATACCCACTTATGTGCCGATGCAATATGTGGAGAAAATAAAATTGGGGAAGAAGAAGCGCGTCAAGCAGCCTCTCTTCCCCAATTTGCTTTTTGCCCGTATGACGCGCATAGAGTCGCAATCCGTTGTCAAGTCTCCGGCTCCGACAGCCGCTTACATCCGCTATTATCTCGACAAGACAGAGCAGCCCGAGAGCAAGACGGGCCTCTGTCCTCCCGTCATTCTTTCCGAAGACGTCATGCAGAACGTCATTCGTGCCACCATCACCTCCAATCCCCATGTCAAGACCCTCCCCGTTTCTCGTTGCCATTTCAAGAGCAACGATCAAGTGCGCGTCAAGGAGGGCGAATTTAAAGGTTTTGTCGGTCGCGTCATCCGCGTGGCCGGCCAGCAGCGCGTAGCCTTGGAAATCAAGGGCCTCTGCTACCTCGCCACCGCTTTTGTCCCCAGTGCGTTTCTGGAGAAGGTGGGGGAGAGTTCCGGGACGGACTGTAGTAAATCGGGGGGGGTAAGAAGCGGCGCTGTCTGATGATGCGGGAGGTTGCGGGATTAGTAAGATCACCAATTTATAACTATTGGAATGATAGTAAAAAATATTTTTTCACAGGATTTGCAGATAGCCAAATCTCTGATAAACAGAGATGAAATGGTTACGCGCAAGTACTTTTACCAGCAATGCTATCCCCTTTTTAAATCTATATACGACAACTATTATACTGATTGCATCAGTTGCAAGGAGTTTATGGATGAAATCTACATAGTTGTTCTTGCTCCAGGGAATACAACAGGCAAGTGTCAGTTGGAAAATTTCCGTGGTGAGAGCACCCTGACAAGTTGGCTCAAAACAGTTTGCTTGTTCTATTGCTATAAGAAATATGAGCTGAAGCAACGCATGCCAGTTTACGAACCGTTATTGCATACAGCCGAAAAAGAGGACGGTGAAGACACGATGGGTGATAGAATAGGTGACGAAGCACTCTCTAATCCAATAGATTTTAGTGACATGAACCGTGCAGATGTCGAAGTGTTGCTCGGTTTGATGTCCAACGTAAGATACCGCAACATCATTCGTTTGCTCTATCTTGAACAAAAATCACACAAGGAAACTGCTGAGGCGCTTGGTATGTCAATGGATAATTATTACAACAAACGAATTTTGGCAGAGAGACAATTCAAACAAGTATGCAGGAAGGAGGCAAAACATGCTTAGTCATACATTACCAAGTATAGAGGAGTTTGCTGCATTCCTTGATGGCAACCTGTCACAGAATGAGATGCAGCAGTTCTCAGAGATAGCAGTGAACAACGAAGCGTTGCGACAGTTGTTGGACGCTAATTCTGTCATAGACGAGACTCTTAACAATTTAACAGAGGCTGATTTGCAGTTGCCGTCGGATTTGGTGGAAACAGATTTTGATTTGCCTACAATTCTTCCTGGAGAAGTGTCAGCACTTGTTGCGCTTTCACCAGAACCTGTGGATGACGTGCTTGTTGCAGCATGTGCTGCTGATGAGATTTCTGCGTATTCTGATATTGAACAAGATAATCATGTAATTATAGGAGAAGGCATGTACAATGATTCGTCGCAGACAACGCCTGATGACAACGGCTTTGACAGCAGCGGTGATTTGTCTGACTCTTTCTTCGAATGATAAGTGGAGGCTCAAAAATAGTTTATGTTGAGGCCCCGCTTATATATAAATATTAGATGTAACTTATGGATATACCTATAGCATCACAAAGTATAAGATTCCCTGGTTACGGCATGTTTTGGGTGGCAAATTCCATCAGTTCTACGCTGCTGGGGTGGAACAACCGCCGTTTGCAAGACAAAGCACACGAACGGAATCAGAAATTTCAGTTGGAGATGGAACGCGCTCGTCACATCACTGATGACGAACGTATGCAGGAGGACATCGCTTTCAAACGTAGGCTTGTTGCTCTTGCCCGTGAACAGAGGCAAGAAGCTTCACGGCAATCCTTTAATGCGCAGATGCAAGCCATTGAATTGAAATACTACTTGCAATATTGTTGGCCGCTTGATCCCTTGTTGCCTCAGGCAATTTTGCATGAGATACGCAACGATGCGGCAAACGTGGCACCACGGTTGAATGTTATTTTGATGCATGCGCCTCTGTTGCCTTTACGGGCTTACGGAACAGATGTCAATGCCGCAGATGCTCAGATATATAAGGAGTTGGAATATACTATCAAAAAGAATGATGTTCCCCTTATCGGAGATGTTGATTTCCGCAAAGACGCTTGTTTGAGACCTGATTTGTCAGGAGGTAATGCCAGTGTAATGAACATCCATTTTCTGATGAGTCAAATGCCAACTTTGGTTATTTCGCCTCAATACTGTGAAGGTAAAATGTATCTGAGTGGTGCAGTATGGGAACCGCAGGCTTCGCGCCCTGTCATTCGCCCACTTTTCAATTTCGACTATAATCCTGTCGAAGCAGGGAAAAACGAAGAATATCGCATTGAGATGATAGAATTACTGCATGCCAGCGTATCTGTTATTACAGGTGCTGTTCGTGATTCCTATATGGTGCTGACGCAGGGTAAAGAGCCGACATTGCCCGTCTTGTTGAACGACAAAGAGCATGCAGATATGAAGCGACTCGTAATGGGAAATGCCGAATTAAAGGCGTTCATGAAGGGAGAGAACGATAATATTCTTGCTGCACTTGATGAAGAGAATACGCCACATTTGTTGGAGGTGTACGACAAGAAAGACATCGAGGCTATAAAGGAACAGGTTAAATCAAACACGTTGTAAATAATCTAAATATGCCAATAGGTGCTATAACAATGATACTCGCCAATGTTGGATTGCAAATCTACAACAATTGGTGTGGCAGCCGCCAGAATGCAGCGCTTCAACAGAAGCGTGAGGAGTTTGAGCGTGCTGCGAAAGACCGCAACACGGAGCACATGTGGCGGCTTATGCGCGAAGGACAGGAATTGACTCTACAGTTGGAGAATGAGAAGCATGCAGACAGGCTCAAAGAACTGAAAGATGAGGTCGACCATCTATTGGAACGACTCACTTACGAGACAACAATCAGCAATTGGCCCTTGAAGGTGCTCCCCATTGTGATGAAGAATCAAGCCTTTGGCAACCTCTTGGCAAATCAAGAGGAGAACATTGCTATGCACGTCGTCTTCACCCGCTCCAACTACGACAAGTTCAACAAACTCGTCTATCCAATCATCGAAAAGCAATTGGAACAATATTGTGATAAGCATTGGAGCACCATGACCGACCATCCAATCCTCTTCTATAGCGGAGCATGGAAACCTATGGTCAACCCTACTGATGTACAAGTAACTGCCATGCGTGAGGAGTTGAAGAACCTCCCCACCTTGCTCATCACCCCTTTCTTTCGTCCCAACGATGGCAAATTGATCTTCCAACTGCACATGTGGGGCGTAGGAGCTAATAGTACCGACAAATTCGATGTTCCAGAGATAGAGCCAACCGACTTTCAGCGTCCTTTCTGTAATCAAGACGACTACGATAACGAAGAGGGCTTGTTAGAAGAAATCGTTGAAGACCTCGTCCCCTACCTTGAGTGCATGATAGGTTATATGGCAGATACCTACTTCTGGTCTTCAGCTGGCTTGGCTCCACATCTTCCGTTGCTGCTTACCAATGGTACAATTTGTACGGATGGGATGGGGTATCTCATTAATGACAGCCGTGAGTATTACGATGGGTTGTTAGCTGAGAGTGAGGAGAAAGCTAAAGAAAATCCATTTGTGCATAATTGTTTGTGCAACTTAATTGAAGGAGCTGCAAGTTTATGGAATAGTAATGATAATATAGAAAAAAAGAAGAAAGTTTTTTTAAGGACTATGTCTATATATTGTGGTGTAAAGTATAACAGCATTGAAGATTTAGTATGTAATGAAAATATCAAGGTACTAAATATTGATTTTATAGATAATATTATCTTATTGCTACGGTCTTTTGGATTTATTGATGAATCAAAAAAAGTAGAAGAAATAAAGGGAAATATTTATGGCACTCCGAGAGCAACGAATGAGCACCCCACAATGAAAGAAAAAATAGATGAGAGAATAATCTTGGAATCTTTAGATATAGAAATATTGTTGAATTATGCCAACTGTAATAATGGATATGCCTTATTTAGATTGGGAGAAATTTATGAATACTCTATCTTAGGAGAATTTGATTTGGTAAAATCAAAGCAATATTACGCTGAAGCAATTCAAAACAATTGTAGTTTGGCAATAATAAAAAAAGAAATAGAAATGTTTAAACGTAATGGTCAATGTGACAAAATGATAATAAATAATCAAGTTGATACATTGAAATCATTGTTTGAAAAAGATATTTGCCAAGCAATTTTGCTATCAGTTGAAATGAGTTATTTGGGAATTATCAATTTGCTAGATACGGATGAACTTCTTACAACCCTTGACTTAGTGGCATTTTCTGAACATCCATATGCGTATTATTTAGATGCAATCATAATTAAGGATATATATGGAAAAAAATGTTCATCTAAAATAGTTGAATTACTAGAAAAGTCAGCAAGTTTAGGTTATGTTGAATCTCAACTACTACTTGCAAATATATACAAAGAGGGCAAATTGGTTTCATCATCTGTCAAGGATTGCTTGAAATATAATAAACTTGCTGCTACACAAGGTTCTAGAGAAGCATTTACTAATCTCGGCATTTGTTTCCTTGAAGGTTTTGGAGTAAAAAAGTCAAAAGATGATGCTCTCAAAATGTTTAGGCTGGCAGCGGAACTAGGTGACGAAGATGCGCGATTAATTTTAAATAGATAATTGTATGAAAAATAGACCAAATGTTGTGTTTCTTGGCGGTATTGAAACAGGTAAAACAACAGCAATTCAATTACTTTGGGAAGAAGAGGCAGTATCATTAAAAGAATACGATGGTTTCATGGAAATAGGAGTTCATGAAATGATTCCAGGACGAGAACCTGTTGATTTTGATGTTATAGAAATACCAAGAATTCATTATACTTCGGATGATTGGTACAAAAGCAACAATCATGTTCGAGACAAACTTGCTTGTGCTGATGTAATAGTAATAACCATACCAATTAATGATATTGCTATCATGTCACATAAGCAGTATTTAAAAGACTTTTTTTCGTTTGTGCACTTAAAATCAGATATTTCTATAATTATTGCGGTTTCTATGTCTGATAAAGTATTAACTCCAATAGTAGCAAGAAAATATCAGGTTGCTAGAACGAAAAAGATAGGTCTTACCGCTGTTACGAATGTGTTGAAACAAAAGGATCTGTTTTTCTCTGTTTTTGGAGATTTTATTGACTATGACAAAACGTTTTCACCATCTTCAATTGTTCCGATTTCTTATCCATTGATGTGGAATATTGAAATTTTAAAATATAAAATATGGAATGTGATCGTGAACAGTATGAATAATTATGTTTATGACCCATCTATTCCGACTTTAGTACTTGCAGGCAAAACAGGATGCGGAAAAACTTCGACTATAAATGCATTGTGGAATAAAACATTAGCAGTAGATAAAGCTGTATCTTGTACAAAATTCCCTGCTGTTATGCATATTGAAGATTGTTATAAAGGTAAAACAATAAGATTCAATCTGGTGGATTTGCCAGGTATTGCAGAGAGCTTGGATGCGAATACAATATATAAGAGTTTTTATTACAAATACATAAACAAAGCAAAGCTTCTAATATGTTTGTCACAAGCGGATAGAAGAGCATATAAACAAGACGAACTTTTTTATTTGGATTTAATCAATAATAAAATACTTCGTAATGATCAAAATATCATACTTGGCATAAATCAAGCAGATTTATTGTTTAAGTCGCCAGAAAATCCAGACGGAATAAATTTACATACAATTAAGGAGAACGACACAATCATTCAAGAAAAAGTATGTGATTATTACAATGGTATATTCAAACACGTTTTCAAAGATTTTCCGAATGTAAAAATGGAATCTGTACACATCTATTCCATTATCCAAAAATGGAATGTAAAACAATTAAGGACAAAAATTTATAAACTTTTAATCAATTAACAAATGGGACTATTTTCATCACTTAAAAAGAAATCACCAGAATTGGGACCTAAAACCATGATTCCAAAGTTAGTGATTGGTATCAACCAAGTTGATAACCTTGGTCCGTGGGATGATGTTATTAATCAACCTACAGATGCAACAGAGAAGATCATTCAAGTACGAGCTAATGATGTAATCAAAAAATTATCTAGTGGTGCACACTCTGCATCAAAAGAACAAATTGAATACTATTCAGCTCTTCGTGCTTATCGTTTACCTTATGTAATCAATCGTATTGTTCATTGTAGCAAAGCCATTATCCGTTTTCGCCCCAAGGACATAAATCATCCAGATGTATCTCCTGGCATGTCTGAAGAAGACCGCAAATGGATAGGCGATGAGTTAGCTAAGAGAAGAGCAAAATATGCAAAGTTAAATCTTGATTCGATTGTTGCCAAGCTCATGGCCGACCTTCCAAAGGATAAGGCTGATGAATTAAGTCGAGTTTATTGTGAGAAAAAATCACAGCCCCTAAAAGTTGGAATTCTTGGCCAAGCAGGTGTAGGGAAAACGACAACAGTGAATAATCTTTTTAATGCCAACTTTAAAACGAGTCGTACAGTTGTCGGAACTGACAAGGCTCAATATAAAGATTTTGAGTTAGAGGATGGTAGTATTATAACTATTGTTGATTTGCCAGGGTATGGTCGTAGCATTGCTGAGGACGAAGATTATAAGAAAATTTATATACATGAATTAAAACAATGCGATATAATCCTTTTAATTGTTCAGGCAAATGATAAGGCACTTGTTGATGACCAGTATATGGTAGAGTGTCTTTATGAGTGGAGTAAGGAAGGTTTAATTTAAATATACAAGATTATGACACCGCAACAAAGACAAAAAGTCATTGAAGCTATGGAAAAACTTACGGAGAAAGAAGTAGATTCAGTTCTCCGAACTATGCATACGTTTACAGATTTTCTGTATTATGCTTGTCGTGACGTGTATAATGCTATCAAGAATACTATCCAGTCTGTATGGAGCTGGATAAAAAACATTTTCTCATGACGGAAGCTCAAAGAAAAAGATTTCATCGTATGTGTGATGAAATGGATAAACAAGAAACTCAAGCCAATTTGGGTTCCTATGATAATATGTGCAGTTGGCTACGACGTGACCACTATAGTTTCTATCTTCAAGTAAAAGATGAATTACGTGAGTTGTGGAACGAGGTAAAAACGATTGTTGGCAACATTGCAGGAGGAGTCGTTTTAGGTATGGGAGGGGCTGTTCTTGCCCCTGTCGTAGGTGTATATGCAGGAGTAAAAGAAGGACTTGAAAATGGTGTTGAGGCTGGAGTAAAAGAAGGCTTTAAGGCTGTAGGAAGGTTCTTTAATGAATTGTTAAAGTGAAAATCAAGGAGTAATGGGGTGCTGAATGGTAACAACCATTCAGCACCCCTAAAAGTTGAACAAAGAATAAAAAAAACATATGGTTTTAAGTCTGTTACTTTCAACTATTGTCCTAGTGATTGTCCTAAGATTTATTTTTAGACGATTCATGAAAAAAAGTGGGGCAACAAGTACAACAACATATTCGTGGCTTGATATAATCAATCCATTTAACATGGAGCCATTTCGGCTTTACAAACATTTGTCACCAGAGAATAAGAGCTCATTTTGGAGCTTGACATCAAGTTTTCTTGTTGCTATAATAACTTTCTGGGCAGGACTTACATTGCCTCTTTATATCAATGATAAAGGCCAACAGGCAACAGATCGTTTAGCTCGTTACCAAATTATAGACAGATTTTATCCGATGTATTCAGAATATGTGGATTCTTGTTCGGAAATATTGAGTCTGCTGAATTATTCTATGGTGGAAGTTGAGGATAACAAAAATGATAAAGCATTAAATATTCTTAATAGTTATATCTCTAATAAAGAGAATCATAGTATGATCGCTAAGACAGCGGAAATGTCAGTGGAGTTCTCTTCCAAAATAATTCCATATGTAACTAGGACGGAACTTGCGGACTCAATTCGTAACAACAACTATTATCTGTTTTTGGGGTATAAATGTTTGTCGGATTCTACGATAGAAATTGCAGATAGCAGTACTTTTGTTAAGAACCTTACAATGGAATGTAGCTCTTTATATAATAAAATAGGCTATAATAGAAATGTTAAAAAAATTGCGTCAAAGTTCTATTCGTTAGTGAAGTTCAACCAATCGTTAGGTATTAAAGGTAAAGATGCAATGGAGGCAGAAATAATATCACAGCTTATTCTAATTCCAATGATTAAAAATAAACAATTTATAGAAAACGAGATCTTTTTTTCTGATGGAAATACTACCAAAAACTCTATTTTAAATGATGTTAGAGTAACGGCCTTATTATTATTGTTGTTATGTGTTTTTGTCGGATATATGTTATTCCGAATAGTTCTGATGAGAGTATTGGACAAGAAATCGCTTACTCCTAATCCTCTACTCTCTCAATCAGATTTGGACAAACTAAAAAAAGAAATTAAGGATTTGAAATTGGAATTGTCTCTTAAAGAGAAAGACTGAGCATCATAGTAAACAATTATGTTATACACCGGCACCCTAAACGTCTATTTCCCCTGTGGGTTGAAAGACTCACAGGGGATAAGGCGTGCACGGAATATGTGGAAAGACATTGCGCAATGCCATAAACGGGGGACTCGTAGACTGAGGCAACCGAATACCAATCAAATGGATATTCTTACCTTTTGACAACAGAAAGGAGGATATTCTAAAGGCTTATCAAGCATTTTGGGCTACGCATCTAGGAGTGAGATTGCCTAACGGTGCAGATAGTTGTTATACAACACATGAGATAGTCGAAGAATATAGGCATCCTAGAGAGGATAATCTGTTTGTCAAGAATGTGAGTCTGCCGTTGTAAAGAACAAAGCTGGAATATCCGCCTTTGACAAATGGTAATGGGGCGTTAAGATATTTGTAAGAAATGTAGTTGCGACTGCTCGCACGACTTATTCCCTTATATTGTTTTGGCTGGGACACTTTTCCTTTGTGTGTTGTTGATACTTGGATATTTGTTATTATCCCAACACTTACAGCATGGACATGAGGCCCATTTGTTGGAATCTTGCAGAAATAACAATAGGCAATGATAGATTACCGCTACATCAATTATCTATACAAATAAAAGACAACAGCTTATGGACGGACTATTAGATTTTTTTAGTGTAGATTTCCTTCACAACCATCTGCCAGACAGTTGGTTTGACAATTTTCATCAAGCGTGGGGCGACTCCCTCACGGACGAAATGGTATTGCAGTCAGTAAAGGAAGCCAGTGACTTCTTCAATATGAATGCGCCAATGGAAGTACATGAGGATTGGACTACTGGCGTGATGACAGGCATACCTTTTACGGAGAATGACGACATACTGGTGTTCAATCGTCAGCAGATGCTTGATATGGGCATTACGGACAAGGAAGGTTTTGACCTCGTAATGACGCATGAGGGAGCGCATCGGGCCTTGCAGGGATTGAATACTGGCTTTGACTCCCATCAGGAAGAATTGTGTTGCGATTATATGGCTGGAGTTCGTGCAGGATTGAATGGTATGGATGAAGGCAAGATGGCCGCTTCATTGAGTGGAACGGCAGAAAGCGAATCACATCCCGATGGTGTTGCTCGTGTGGCTGCTATCGAAGCTGGTGTGTCATTTGCCCATGAATATATGGAAACTCATAATGGTACGCCTCCTTCATTCAGCGAATGTCTTGACCATTTTAACCAGACGGATGTTTATGCCTCAACGGTAACACCGCAAGAACCTGGACATGTGAATTTGCGTCCTGATGTCGCTTTTGCAGATGACTTGCATGGCCACAGTGAGATGAAAGGTTATACCCAATCGGATGTTGATTGGTATGAGCATCAAGCTCGCATAACTACTGGTACAGAGCAAGCTCATTGGCTGAAAGAGGCGGAGTGGGCAAGGAATCACTTGCATGGATTTGCAGCAGATGGCGTTGCTGAAAGTGCTGATGTCGCAAGTCAAGGGCTTCATGAGTTTCATCATGGCGGTGAGTATGGCAATGCCACAGGTGACTATTGGGATGATTCTCATCCAACCGAAGATAAACACGGCCAGTTACATGGCTTTGTTAATGACAAGTCGTACCATATAGGCAAAGCTGAGTCTGCCCAACATAATGCAGAATGGCATGAAAAACGTGCAGAGGCGGCAATGGCAAGGGGCGATTTGAGGGCTGCAAAGGATCATACAGACAAAGCTGCGTCTTTCCGTAAATGGGAACAAGACCATATAAAATCTGCCCAGCGAAGCACAAAATAATGTTTGAGGTTGCTCTCAGATATATTCAACTTTATAAATTTATAGAAAACCTGACATGTGTGGGCTTGCTACGAATATGCGTAGCTGGAGCGTGTTGAACACATTGTAAAAACAGAATTATATACTATGGTGCACAGAATAAATTTCAAGAACTTGATGTTCTATATCGGTGAATACGCTAAGAAAGTGGGGCGAGTGGCGGCAAGGCCTGTGTTGCTGACATATTTTGTGATGATGGATGACAAAACTCCGACAAGAGACAAACTTGCCTTGGGCACTGCTATCGCGTATGTGGTACTCCCAATAGATTTGTTTTCGGCAAAACGTTTTCCGATTATAGGCTGGTTGGACGAAATATTGTCTTTGAGCGTAGCTTATGATAAGGTACAAAAACACATAACCAAAGATATGGAGCGTAAGGCCGATGACTTGTTGGACAAATGGTTGCCTGAATATACAAATTATGAAATGGTTAAATAGTAGACCTCTCCTCGAGCCAGAAAAAGCGGATTGTCAAAGCTGGCTGCCTGTTTGTATTATAATTATATATGAATAGAAATTTAGATTCTCGGCTACCCAATGGTTACTTTCTTGTTCCGTGCATCATAAATAACTAAAATCCCAAATTGGGCAATGCACTCATTTCTCTAACAACTATAATACATAAAGAAAATGGAAACGAAGAAGGAAATTCAGAAGACCCAGGTATTCAATGTCATCATCCTCGATCGTAGCGGTTCGATGGGGAGCATACGCCGAGCAGCTGTTGATGGGTTCAACGAGACTTTGGCAGGTATCAAGAAAGCCCAGGAAAAGTTTGCCAACACCCAGGACCATTTTGTGTCGTTGGTGACATTCTGTAGCTGTGAGACAAAACGTTTGTATGACAACACTCCGGTGGCGGAGGCCAATCCGTTGAAGCTTGAGGATTTCCAGCCGTGCTGCTCGACCCCTCTCTATGACGCTATGGGCTTCACGCTCACTCGTATGCACAGACATGTTCAGGGGCTGCCGGATGCAATGGTGGTCGTTACCATCATCACGGACGGTATGGAAAATGCTTCCCGCGAGTACAACGGCAAGAGTATCAAGGAACTTGTGGAGCGACTTCGTGGTGAGGGATGGTCATTCACCTATATGGGAGCCAATCAAGACTCTGTTGAGGTTGCCATGTCTATGTCTATCCGCAATGCACGAAATTTCGACTATAGCGACGTGGGTACACGTGCTTCGATGGAGAAGGACTGCAACACTCGTATGAATCTCTTCAGCCGTCTGGCAAAACAGAAAACAGATGAGATGAATGACTGTTGCGCGGCTCCAGCGTCAGAATCAGAACGACGCAACCTATATGCCTGCATGGCTGATGAAGCCTTTGATGAAGAGGAGGGCAAATGAGGCTGACATCCATGACAGCTCTTTTAGAATAGCTATCCATAAAACATATATATGAAACTCAAAACTCTATTCTCAATTTTTTCGTTGACGCTTTTGCTGTCCTCCTGCGGAGATTTCGGGCAGGGCGTGTTGATGGGGCTCAGTTCAATGGGAACAGCTCCGATGGGCGGCTATATGCCGGCCACTATGCCTGTGAGCAATGCCACTTACGTTCCTAACACGGTTTCTTCTGTGGGGTATAGTAGCAGTTCATCGTCGTCAAGCAGCTCGTCGTCATCAGGCGGTTCTTCATCAAGCGGTCGTTCTTGCCGCGTTTGTTATGGAACGGGAAAGTGCCGCACGTGCAACGGCAAACATTGGTATTATGACAGCTCTTTTGGCATTGGCAAAAAGCAGATTTGCCCTAATTGCTCCGATGGACGTTGCACCTCCTGTGGCGGGTCAGGAAAAAAATAACTCGAGAAATATAGAAGATTGGTAATGGGATTCAATTCTCAAACTAAAATTTGCAGGCAGTCCAATAGTGGGCTGCCTGCTTGTATTATATAGTAAGTAGGGTGTAAGCATCCCATGCAGGCCATATTCCCCCGCAGAATCATTTATTTTCGGTTCTGCCGTCAAAAAACTGGTTTTTTGTTTTGCCAAGTGGGATAAAACCGCCATCTTTACGGATGATACGAATATAGCCCTACACAATAATCTGTTTCACATTTTTATGCGACATTTCATCTGCCTCCTCCTTTGCCTCATCTGTTCCCTTCAAATCGCTGCGAAAACGAAGCGTGCGCTCGTCATCGGACTCGGCGTGCAGGCCGATAAGGAATGGGCGAAGATAAACGGAGATAAGGATGTGGCTTATGTGAAGGACATGTTGCGGACGGCGGGCTTTCGGCAGGTGACAACACTCGTTAATCAGCAGGCCACGAAGGCGGCCGTTGTCAAGGCTTTCAAGCAGTTGGCAGGGGCGTGCGATGAGGGAGACGTCGTGTATGTTCATTATTCTGGCCACGGGCAGCAGATGCGCGATGTGCATGGAGACGAGGTCGATGGGCTCGACGAGTGCTGGATTCCCTACGATGCCTATATGAAAGCCTGCGATAAAGACCGGGGCGAGAAGCATCTCACGGACGACGAGGTCAATTATTACCTCAGCGCCATCCGTCGGCGGGTGGGCGAGAAGGGAAAGATATTTGTGGTGGTTGATGCCTGCCACAGCGGCGATGCCACGCGCGGACTTGCCGATGACGAGGTGGTGCGCGGTGTGGAACGGATTTTCGAGGCGGCCAAGGCGCTCGTCGCACGGGGAAAAGCCAAGCCGGAGAATCATCCGAATGCGAAGCGCCTGCCGGAATTGTGGGTGACCCTCAGTGCGTGTCGGAGCGACGAGATGAATGTGGAAATGAAAAATCCAGCGGTTGGCAAACTGACTTATGCCTTGTATCGCGAACTTCAAGTCAACGGTGGCTGCAACAACGACCAACTGATGCAGTGCATCCGTAAATTCTTCAAATACAATGCCAGCAGCGCTGTGCAAAACCCGCAGATGACGGGATATTACAGAAAGAGAGATAACCTAACAGACATATTAAGATAATGGAAAAGGCCAAATTATTTCGCTCGCCGCTTCAGGAGCGTGAAGCAAAACTGGTGGCGGGCGTTAGCAGAAAGGATGTGGGGATGCAGAGCAAACTCTATGACTATTGCAAGCGATATTTTTGGACGAACTATCGCGGCTTGTTTTTCATCAGCGAAAACGATGCCGTGGAGATTTTCCAAAATTCCTTCATCACGCTTTGGGAAAACATTGAGCGCGGGAAAATCATGGCTTGCGATGGCATTGTGGTGGGAAAAAACGGCGAGCCGCTCAACGGCAGCATTCTCACCTATTTTATGGGCATTGCCAAGAACAAATATAAGGAATGGACCAGGAGCCGCCCAACGCTCTACAATCCTGAGACGGAGCAACAGATGACGGATGAAGAGTGGGGCAGGCTGGACGCGGTGGACGTTTTATACGACCCGTCGGAAAATGCGATGATGGACATCGTCTCGGACGTGATTTCGCGTATGTCGAAGCGGTGTAACGAGGTGCTCTCGAAGTATTATTATGAAGAAAAGAGCCTCGATGCCATCTTGCAGGAACTCCCCAATTTTGAATCGAAGAATGCGCTCAAGACGATGAAATACAAGTGTATGGAGAATTTGCGAAAGTCGGCGCAAGAGATTTACCACAGATACCTAAACTCATAATTGCAACTCCAACTGTTTATGGATAAGGATTTTCAAGATAGAATAGATCGTTTCCTGCTCCACGGCAGCGAGATGACAAAGGAAGAACGGGCCGCTTTCTTGAGCGAGATTGAGAACGACGAGGAGAAGAAGGCGCAATATCAGTTCACCATCATGGTGAGAGATGCCATGCGCAGCCGCATGAGCAAGTTGGAAGCCATGAAGGTGATGGAATACTTTGATCATGTGGCGTCTGCGGACAATGCGCCCGCTCTAAATCCCTGTATGCCTAACAATATGCCCTGTCCGGCGTGCCCCTCGCCTGCCAAAGAGCCGCGCAGAAACAAGCGCTGGTATTTTCTTGGCGGCATAGCAGCCCTGTTTGTCGTTGGTTTCTTCTTGACCATGATGTTTGTCAACAACGGCGCGGAAGATGTGATGCGCGGCAATGGCGACCAGTTCGACGGCACGATGCCGGCAGCGGTTGACAGTCTTGACAACGACACAGCCGATGTGGAAAACAAATGTGACACCGTTAGGTGATAACCTCCTATGTCAAACCCAATGAAAAAATCATATCTACTTTCGTTGCTCTTCAGCGCGGCATTTGCTTGTGTGCCGCTTCCTTCTGCGGCGCAGCACCTCAGCGAGGCCGCAGTGGTGGACAAGATGTATGAGGCTTTTGCGCTCGAAAAATCCAAGAAAAACGCTGAGGCCCTTAAAGCCTTTTTGGAAGTTGGGCGCAACACCGTGCAGCAACGCAGTGAGGCAGAACGCCAAACGTACGTCATCAGCCAGACGATGGCCTGCAGCTGTTACCGTAAATTGGAGCGTTATGAAGAGGGCTATCTGTTGGCCAAGAAGCTCCTGCAGGGGCGCCTAACGGAGAAAGAGCGGACGGAGATAGGCGCATTGTATGCTTACAACGGCTATCTTTATGGCAGCCGTTATATGAAAAAAGCCAGCAAAGACTATCCCCGGGCGCGTGGCATTTTCGAGGAAGTGGCACCGTATGCCGATGCCACCGTGGCGAAATATCTCCTGCCAAAAATCCCTCTGTTGCATTATTTTGAAGGCGCGGAACACGAAAAGCAGCAGGAATACGGCGAAGCGATGGCATGCTACCGGAAGGCCTTTGAGGGCTTCCAGAAAAACGGCAAGAAGAGCGACGTCATCTCCTCCCTGAAGAGTATGGCCAGTTGTTTGGAATATACCGAAGATTTCACGGGCGCCGTCGCTGAACTCCAGCGAGCCTTGGCCATAGCGAAGAGCGCCGGTTTGTCCGACATTCAGATGGACATACTGGCGCTGCTGGAGAAAAACTATGCCCAGATGGGCGATGATGAGGCTGCGCGGCAGTATGCCTTGAGCATGGATTCGCTCGTTGACATTTTCTCCAACGAGTCCATGAAATTTGCCTACTATTATGCCAGAGGCACCCAGGCTTTCCAACGCAATGATTATCGAACGGCAGAGCGCTGGCTCTTGAGCGCGAAGGAGATGGCTGAAGGCACAGGCATCTGTGCGACAGCAGGCAACAAAAACGAGGTCTATACCCAGTTGCTGTCCCTATATAAGCTCTCCCAGCGTTTCGACGAGGCCTTGGAATATGCCAAGAAAAACCTCGTTGAATTTCAGAAAATCACGCCGAGAAGCGATGTCAACTACAACATGCCCTATATGTCCTTGGCTGAAATCTATCGCATGAAGGGCGACCGCCAGCAATGTATGGCGGCCGTTGATCGTCTCTTTGCCAACATCCAGCAGATGCAGGAACCCAGGCAGCAGGCCTCGTTGTATCGTCTGTGCGGCTTGTGTCATTCCAGTTTTGAAGAACACGACGCCGCCTTGGCCAACTATCAGAAGGCCGATGCCATCCTGGCCGCCAAATATCCCTCGGCCGATGCCGAGCGCGTGGTGCTCATGGGCCTCATTGCTGGTATGGAGCACAAGATGGGTCGATATGCCGATTCGGAAACCCACTATCGGACGTATGCCAAAAACATGGCGGCGCTATATGGCGACGACGATGTGAAAACGCTCACCGCACAAATCTTTCTGGCCAATGCCGAAGGTTTTGCGGGGCATTTTGAAGCGGGCTGCAACGACTATGTTGCGGCGGCGCAGCGCTTGCGAGAGGTGTTGAAACGGCGCATTCCGCTGATGAGCCAAACGGAGCGCGAAGCCTTTTGGACTCCCCTTTCTTCGCTCCTCACGAACATGACGCCCTATGCTTTGAAAATCAATCAGAACCAGACGCCTTTCACAACGGCGTGTTACGATGCCTTGGTGCTCTCGAAGGCTTTCTTGCTCGATTCCGAACGCTCGCTCTATGACTTCTTGAAGCAAGATGGAAATGCAGAAAACCTGCGCGACTATCGGAAGCTCTCCTTGATGAAGAGCCAGATGAAAACCTTGAAGGAGGAAGGCACGGCTTCTGCCGACAGTCTGTTGCACCTCGCGAAACAAACATCGCATTTGGAGGCCCAGCTGGCAACGCGTTGCCAGGGTTGGCGCGACAAGGCCGCCTTTATGGAGGCCGACTATCAGCGCGTTCAGCAGGCGTTGGCGCCGGGAGAGGTGCTGATTGACTTCACGGATTTCGTCACCAAGACAAACGGGCGCAAATATGCCGCCTTCGTCGTTCAGAAAAACCAGCGACATCCGCTTTTGAAACCGCTCTTTGCCGAAAGCCAGATGGATTCCCTCAACATCGCGCGGCCCGACTTCTTCTATGATGAAGATTTCGCCCCCGACGTGTTGAAACTGCTTTGGGAGCCCTTGAAAGGGCAGGTGGCAGAGGACGCAACGGTTTATTACGTCCCCTCGCAACTGCTCTTCCGCGTGGCATTGGAGTCGTTGCCCCTTGCCGACGGTTCGCTCCTCGGCGACCATTACAATTTCGTTCGCCTCTCCTCGGCCCGCGAACTGCTCGGACGGAAGCAGGCGCCGAAGACCTATGCTGCGAAAACGGCGGTGGTCTATGGCGGACTGAACTACGACATGGATTTGCTTGCCATGCAGGAAAAGGCAAAGCAATATGACCTCTCTGGCCTCCTTGCCGAGCGTGGCGGCCTGCTTCGCGGAGATTCCGTCTATAGGAATTTGCCCGGAACGGAAAAAGAGGCGCGTGCCATAGCCTCCAGTCTGCGTGCCGAACATTGGGACGTCTCGTTGCTTTCTGGCAACAACGGAACGGAGGAATCCTTCCTCCACCTTCACGGCCGTGCGCCCCGTTTGCTCCACATCGCCACCCATGGTTTTTATTACACGCCGCTCGAGGCCGCCAAGGTGGATTATCTCAAAGGCTACGACGATGCCATGTTGCTTTCCGGTCTCGTCTTTTCCGGCTGCAACCATGCGTGGCTCGGCAAACCGCTGCCGGGCGGTGTGCTCTCCGGCATCTTGCAGGCAGAAGACATCGCGCGGATGGATTTGCGCGGCACGGAGATGGTGGTGTTGTCGGCCTGCCAGACAGGACAGGGCCGCGCCACGGCCGAGGGCCTTTACGGACTTCAGCGTGCCTTCAAGAAGGCCGGCGTCGGCACCATCGTGATGTCGCTGTGGGCGGTCAAGGACAAGGCCACCCAGGATTTCATGACAGCATTCTATGAGCATCTCCTGAAAAACGGCGCCCAAAGCGACAAGCGTAAGGCGTTTGAAGCCGCCAAGAAGGTGGTGCGGGAGAAATATAAAGAGCCTTATTATTGGGCGGCCTTCGTGATGCTCGACTGATGGTTGGGCGGATATGTTAAACGAACAAAGCGCGGCATCGCTGCAAGGGGCGCTGCGCGAACATTCGGCGAAGGTCTGAGGCGAAGCACTGTAGCTCACTTTGCTCGCAAAGTGAGGGGGGCGAATATTGTGGCGGACAAGCACTGAAAATCCAACAAAGTCATGCCCCAGAGCGTTGGTCATGTTCGCTACGTGTTCGTGGCCCTCACTTTGCGAGCAAAGTGAGCTACAATGCTGGCGCCGCAACAGACGATTATACGGGCCAGCGCAAATCTCCGCTGTGAGGGCGCTTCGCCACCATGCTATTTGGCCCAATACCGCGCAGAGATTTTTCTGCATTTTGAACGCCTTGTGCGAAAGGGGAGCGCGGATGGGTTACTTTACGCCCTTCTGCCTCATAAACCAAGTAGAAGAGTCCTATGCAAAGCAGATGAAACAACAGACTCCACAGACACGCCAGCACTTTCTGGCAATTTCCCTAACGCACCATAGCATCATGAACAATGTACAAAAACATATCATAGAGGAAATCCGTTGCCGTTACGGCCGCGTAGATAGTGTGTTGCCTGCTGGTTGGCATTTCATGTTCAACCAGCGCCACTATCTCTTCCTTCCGTCTCCCCGGGCCGATATGGCACGCATTTGCATTCCCCATCTCGCTCTCCGTCGCGGCTGCGGTGTGGCGCAATTGTCGGATGCCGTCAACGCCACCAACCGCAGTGTTCGTTTCGTCAAAGCCATGACGTTGGAAAACGGCGCTGTGGCCATCAACTATGACTTCCATGTCTTCGAAAATCATTGCGTTGGCGAAGTCGTGGCGCGGGTGGTGCAGGCACTTGATTATGCCGCCGGATTTTTCGAGGAGAGAGTGAACGGGGAGAAGGCAACCTAAGTGATGATAAGTAGGCAGGGGAAAGCCCTCGGCGGGATTCCAACCCCTGCCGCCCCAAACACATGCTGAAGACCTCCCGCGCGAGAGAAACAAAACAGGAGACCATGAATTGGCGCTTGACAAAGCAGTTTGTCGGTGCGGCCAACTCATGGTCTCCTTCATTTTTTTCATCATCACTTAAAACAAAACCCGCCACAGGTTCTTCGGAAGGTTCTGCGAGGCAAGTTATCTCTTCACAATCGTGTAAGTCACATTTGTCTTGGTGGTATATTTTGAGTTTCTGCATTCAAAATAATAGTAGACAAAAGTGCCTCCGTTGAAGCCTGTGTGGGTTTTGTCGAATGTGTCGTTGTTCTTTTTCGGTCGTGAAACCAGTGGATGATGCCTCTTTATGAAAGAAGGAGCGTGGAGGTAACCATTTTCTATCGGGAAAAGATGAGGGATTTTGATTTTTAATTGTAAATTAGCCTGCAAAATAATAGAAGGAGCAATGCGGGCATTGCGACTGAAAACAAGGACAACCAATTTACCGTTACTAAATACATCAAAAACAATGTTGAATCCAAAAGTAGAAGCTGCGCTCAACGCGCAAATCAATGCCGAATTGTGGTCGGCCTATCTTTATCTCTCTATGGCAGCCTATGCCCATGCCAATGGCAATCCCGGAATGGGAAACTGGTTTGAAGTGCAATTCCAGGAAGAGCAAGATCATGCCAAAATCATGTTCAATTACATCATCCAGCGCGGCGGCCGCGTCGACCTAAAGCCCATCGAGGCAGTGCCGACCACTTGGGAATCGCCCCTCGCTGTCTTTGAAGCCACATTGGCTCACGAGCAGAAGGTCACGTCGCTCATCAACAACCTCTTTGCCCTGACAACGGCTGAGAACGACTATGCCACGCAGAGCATGCTGAAGTGGTTTGTCGACGAGCAGGTGGAAGAAGAGGAAAATGCCCAAAATATCATCGACAACCTCAAAATGATTCAGGGCAACGGCTATGGCCTTTACATGCTCGACAAAGAACTCGGTACCCGCACCTATGTGCAGGCTTCTCCTTTGGCTGCCAAAGGTTGAACGCAGGCCCGAAGGGGGGCTTAGGCCGCGTCCTCGCGGTGGAGATTAGCGCTGGCCCGCACAATCGTCTGTTGCGGCGCCAGCATTGTAGCTCACTTTGCTCGCAAAGTGAGGGTCATGAATATGTAGCGATATGGCCAGCGCTCAAGGCCATAACCTTGTCGGTTTTTCAGCCCATGTTTGGCCGCCACAATATTCGTCCTCCTTACTTAGCAAGCAAAGTGAGCGACTTTTTATGAACTATTTCTTATCCCGAGCTGGGGTATGCTATATGAAGGAGTGCATCACAGGTCAAATGTAATCATTCTTTCAACCATCAGCTTGATCCACCAAACGGTAATTTTTTTGTTTATGAATATGAAGAAGATTTTTTTACACTCGAAAAGGATTGCTGCCAGGCGGTTTGTGACGATACTGATGTGTTTGCCAATATGGGCTGGCCAGTTGTCGGCACAAAATGCCTATGCCGTGTTTGACGAAAGCCAAAGTACACTAACATTCAAGTATGACGTAGGCGGAGGAATACAGTTAAACAAGGATAAAACCATACCGGCATGGGCTAAATACAAAAGAAAGATAAGAAAGGTCGTTTTTGACCCCTCTTTTGCCAATGCACGTCCCACAAGCTGTTATTATTGGTTCAATGAGTTCTATGAGCTCGAAAGTATCGTCGGCATTGAAAACCTTAACACCGATGAGGTGATAAATATGGCTCACATGTTCAGTCTTTGCCCAAAGCTCGCAGAGCTTGATGTCTCTAAATTCAATACTTCGAAAGTGAAGAGCATGAGACACATGTTTCAAAGCTGCAGTAATGTTCCTCGACTTGATGTTTCAGGATTTGACACACGCAACGTGACGGATATGTCTTATATGTTTAATGACTGTGTCGGTATCACATCTCTTGATGTGTCAAAATTTGATACACATAATGTGATAGACATGAGCGGCATGTTCAGCGCATGTTTAGGCATTACAAGTCTTGAACTCTCAAATTTCAACACCCAGAAAGTGACGGATATGAACAATATGTTCTCCAATTCTAAGAATATCGTCACCCTCGATCTCTCTGGTTTTGACACACGTAACGTGTCGGATATGGATGGCATGTTCTTTTTCTGTAAAGCACTCAAAACCATCTACGCCACCGATAGTTTTGTCGTAACAGCTTTAAAAAAGATTGACGAGATGTTTTATGGATGTGAGTCGCTTGAGGGCGCGATTAAGTTTAACCCTAATAAAATCAACAGTTGGTATGCAAACTGCACTGATGGTTACTTCACCTGTCCCACCCAAAGCGGCATTGATGATGTCTCTGTTGCAAAATCCCACAAAACAGTGTTTTACGATTTGCAGGGGCGCCGCCTGAGCAAACCGCAATCGGGAGTCAACATTGTGAAAAGCGTGAATGGAACCAGCAAGGTCATCTTACGTGTGCGCTGACTTGTGCCATTGGGCAAATGAAGCGTGCTTCGCCTCAGACCTCCACCACATGTTCGCGCAGTGCCCTCGCGGTGGAGATTAGCGCTGGCCCGCACAATCGTCTGTTGCGGCGCCAGCATTGTAGCTCACTTTGCTCGCAAAGTGA